>Ga0185299_10003834_pt1 | contig 19062 bp, 16 predicted proteins | sample PaiPotPPA55metaG_FD_128002 | JGI IMG/M metagenome (GOLD analysis project Ga0185299, IMG submission 128002) | Iron sulfur acid spring bacterial and archeal communities from Banff, Canada, to study Microbial Dark Matter (Phase II) - Paint Pots PPA... ...
CGACGCGCGCCCGACAAAAAAGTGGCGCCCGACAAGCTCGACAACCTCGTCGCCGGCGGGGTCGGCCACGGACATGGCCTGTTCGAAACTCTCGCCAAGGAGGCGCAGGAGGAGGCGGACATGCCGGCGGGTCTGATCGCGCGCGCGCTGCCGGTCGGCGCCGTCTCTTATCGGATGGAGACGCGCGAGGGAGCCCGCGACGACGTGCTCTTCGTCTACGACCTCGACGTCCCCGGCGATTTCGTTCCGCGCAACACCGACGGCGAGATCGCAGCGTTTCAGCTCATGGCTGCCGACGACGTCCTCGAGAGCGTCCGCGCCAGCGACGATTTCAAGTTCAACGTCAATCTGGTGCTCATCGATTTCGCGCTGCGCCACGGTCTCGTGACGCCCGACGATCCCGAGTACCTAGAGCTCATCACCCGCCTGCGCCGGCCCCTGGACTGAGCACGCGTCAGCTCTCGAGTTGCGTCGCGGCAGGCATTTGCTCTCAACGGCTCGCGGCGGGACCCGATCCCTCGGCGAATCCCGCCATCGCCCGCACCTCGGCGGGAGAGTGACCGGTCTCGCGCAGCAGGCGCAGCGTCATCGCCCGATCGCGCTTGGCGAAGCGCCGGCCGCTCGCATCGGTGATCAGCCGGTGATGGCGATAGCGCGGCGTCGGCAAGCCGAGCAATGCCTGCAGCAAGCGGTGGACATCGGTGGCGGCGAACAAATCCTCGCCGCGCGTCACCAGGGTCACCTCCTGCAGGGCGTCGTCGACCGTGACGGCCAAGTGATAGCTGGTCGGCATGTCCTTGCGCGCCAGCACGACATCGCCATGGCTCAAGGGATCGGCGGCCACGGTGCCGGCGACCTCGTCCTGCCAAGACTGCGGACCGGCGCGCGCGACGGCCCGAGCGACGTCGAGCCGGAGCCCAAAGGCGGCGCCCCCTGCGATTCTCGCCGCCCGGTCCGGCGGCGCGAGCGTGCGGCACGTGCCGGGGTAGGGCGGACCTTCCGGCCCATGCGGTGCCGCATCGGCACGCGCCACCTCCGCCTTGATGTCGGCACGGGTGCAGAAGCAGGGATAGAGCAGCCCCTGCCGGCCCAGCCGATCGAGCGCGTCGCGGTAATCGGCAAAATGCTCGGACTGGATGCGGATCGGTCCGTCCCAGTCGAGCCCCAGCCAGGCGAGATCCTCGAGGATCGCCGCGGTGAAATCCGGTCGACACCGGCTGCGGTCGATGTCCTCGATGCGCAGCAGGAAGCGGCCGCCGGCGCGCCGCGCGGCCTGCCAGCCGACCAGTGCCGAATGGGCGTGGCCGAGATGCAGATGGCCGGTGGGGCTTGGCGCAAAGCGGGTGACGACGTCTCTCATGCTGCGGCCACCATAGCAAGCGCGGCTGGCGCGTGACACGGCGTGCCGCTTCGTCTATCCCTGCGCGTCGGCCCGAGAACACAGGAGCAGGCATGGCCCTTTTACCGAGTCTCAGCGGCCCGGTGCGCAAGCCCGCATCCGGCGGCAAGCCGCGCCAGCTCATCGTCTTGCTGCACGGCGTCGGGGCCGACGGTCACGATCTCATCGGCTTGACGCCCTATTGGGCGCCCGCGCTGCCGGACGCCGAGTTCGTATCGCCGGACGCGCCCTTTCCCTGCGACATGGCGCCCTATGGCCGGCAATGGTTCAGCCTGCAGGACCGCTCGCCCAGCGCCATCCTCGGCGGGGTGCGCGCCGCGGCGCCGATCCTCGACGCCTTCCTCGACGAGGCGCTCGCGGCGCGCGGCCTCGACGCGTCGCAGCTCGCCCTGGTGGGATTCTCCCAGGGCACGATGATGTCGCTCTATGTCGGGCCGCGGCGCGCCAAGGCGCTGGCCGGGATCGTCGGCTATTCGGGCGCGCTCATCGGCGCCGACACGCTGGCGCAAGAAATCCGCTCGCGGCCGCCGGTGCTGCTCGTCCACGGCGACGCCGACGAGATCGTGCCGCCGCAGGCCTTCCCGCTGGCCGTCAAGGGATTGAAGGCGGCTGGCGTGGTTGTCGAGGAGCTTATCTGCCCCGGCGTCGGTCATAGCATCGACGAGGCGGGGCTGCGCCGTGGCGGCGAGTTCTTGCGCCGGGTCCTGGCCGGCTAGCTGCGCCCGGCGGAGGATTTGGCGCCACTGCGCGCAGCGTGGCGATCACGGAGATAGCGCTCGAGCGTCGCCAGCATCTCCGGTGAATCCCACTCGGCCGCGCCTTCGAGTTGCGCCCGGACCCGGCCCTCGTCATCGAGCAGGAAGGTCGTCGGCAGGCCGCGCGCGCCGAGGCCCTGCCCCAGCGCGCCCTTGGGATCGAGATAGATGTGGAGCGAGGCAAGGCCGAGCGGCTCAAGGAACGAGGCTACCACGGACGCACCGCCGCGGTCCTGCGAGACCGCGAGAATCGTGAGGCGGTCGGCCAGCGTCGCCTGCAGCCGGTCGAGCGACGGCATCTCGCGCACGCACGGGGCGCACCAGGTCGCCCAGAGATTGACGAGCAGCCAATGGCCCCGGAAATCCGCCAGTCGCATGGGCGACCCATCGCGCGCGGCGAAGCTCAGCTCAGGCGCTGGCCGCGGCGGGTCAAGCGCGGTAAACTGGCCCAGTGCGGCCGAGGGCGAGCCGGTAACGGCGCCGCTGCTCGCCGGCGAAGTGTTGCCGCGGCGATCAGGCGCGCTTGACAGGTAGAGGAATGCCAAGCCGCCCCCAGCGGCGAGGATGACGAGTACAAAAACGATGCGCATGAACCTCATTCGCCCTCATTCCCCTGCCGTTCGCCGCCTGCCATGAAGAAAAAAAATCCCGACGGCGCGAATGAGAAGCCGCGCCCCGCCGCTGCCGCGAAAGCGAGGAACGCCGCGCGCGGCGGCCGTTTCGCCTCCGGCCCCGCCGAGATCATGGAGCGCATCAACGTATCCATCGACTTCGACCGGCGGCTCTATGCCCAGGACATCGCCGGCTCGCAGGCGCATTGCGCCATGCTGGTGCGGCAGAAGCTGCTCTCGCCGCAAGATGGCGAGGCGATCGACCGTGGTCTAGGGCAAATCCGCGCCGAAATCGAGGGCGGCACCTTCCCCTTTCGCTCCGAGCACGAGGACATCCACCTCAATATCGAGGCGCGGCTCGGCGAGCTGATCGGCCCGGCCGCGGGCCGGCTCCACACCGCGCGCTCGCGCAACGATCAGGTGGCGACCGATTTCCGCCTCTGGGTGCGCGACGCGATCGACCGCATCGACCGCCACGCCCAGGCGCTCCAGGCCGCGCTCGTCGATCACGCGGAGCGGCACGCCGCCACCATCATGCCCGGCTTCACCCATCTCCAGGTGGCGCAGCCCGTGACTTTCGGGCACCATTTGCTCGCCTATGTCGAGATGCTCGGGCGCGATCGCGGCCGGCTCGCCGACTGCCGCAAGCGGCTCAATGAATCCCCGCTCGGCGCTGCGGCGCTTGCCGGCACCTCCTTTCCCATCGATCGCGAGGCGACGGCGAAGGCGCTGGGCTTCGACCGCCCGTCGGCCAATTCGCTCGACGCCGTCTCCGACCGCGATTTCGCGCTCGAGTTCCTGGCCGCGGCGGCGATCGCCGGCATGCATCTCTCGCGTTTCGCCGAGGAGATCGTCATCTGGACGAGCGAGCCCTTCCGCTTCATCCGCTTGAGCGACGCCTTCACCACCGGCAGCTCGATCATGCCGCAGAAGCGCAACCCCGATGCCGCCGAGCTGGTGCGCGCCAAGGCGGGCAAGCTGCTCGGCGCGCTCACCGCGCTGCTCGCGGTGATGAAGGGGCTGCCGCTCGCCTATAGCAAGGACATGCAGGAGGACAAGCTGCCGGTCTTCGAAGCGGCCGACACGTTGGAGCTGTGCCTTGCCGCCACCGCCGGCATGATGCGCGATCTCAGCGTCGATGCCGAGGCGATGCGACGCGTCGCCGTCAGCGGCTTCAGCACGGCGACCGACCTCGCCGACTGGTTGGTGCGCGTGCTGGGCCTCCCCTTCCGCCAGGCGCACCACATCACCGGCGCCTTGGTGAAGCGCGCCGAAGAGCTCGGCACCGATCTCGCGGACCTGCCGCTCAGGGAGATGCAGCGCATCGAGCGGCGCATCACCGCCGGCGTGCTCGATGTACTCACGGTGGAGAAATCGGTGGCGAGCCGCACCAGCTTCGGCGGCACCGCGCCCGCCAACGTCGCCGCCGCCGCCGCCCAGGCGCGCAAGCGCTTTTGTTGAGAGAAAATGATATGACCACGTTCCCGCCTCGCCGACGGCGCGCCTTCCTGGTGCTCGTCCTTGTGCTCGCGGCGCTCGCCTCGCCGCTCGCCGCCTGCGGCAAGAAGGGCGCGCCCGCGCCGCCGGCAGGCGAGCCCAACACCTTCCCGCGGAGCTATCCGCGTGAGTGAGGCGGAGCCCGCGCCGGGATCCCCGGATTTCGCCTATCGTGGCGGCGAGCTCCACGCCGAAGACGTGCCGCTCGCGCGCATCGCCGCCGCCGTGGGCACGCCGTTCTATTGCTATTCGAGCGCGGCGCTCGAGCGGCGCTACCGCCGCTTCACCGCCGCCTTCGCCGACCGTCGCGCCGATGTTTTCTATTCGGTCAAGGCGAACTCGAACGTCGCCGTCATCCGCACGCTGGCACGACTCGGCGCGGGCGCTGACGTCGTATCCGAAGGCGAATTTCGCCGAGCGCTTGCCGCGGGAATTCCCGGCAGCCGCATCGTCTTCTCGGGCGTCGGCAAGACGGAGGCCGAATTGAGCTTTGCGCTGGCGCACGATGTCCACCAGGTCAACGTCGAATCGGAGTTCGAGCTGAGCATGGTGAGCAATGTGGCGACCAGCCTTGGCAAGACCACGCCGGTCGCCATTCGCGTCAATCCCGACGTCGATGCCCGCACCCATGCCAAGATCGCCACCGGCAAGAAGGAGAACAAGTTCGGCATCGACCTGACGCATGCCGCCGGCGCCGTCCGCCGTGCCGCGCAACTGCCTGGCCTGTCACCGGCGGGGATCGCCGTGCATATCGGTTCGCAGCTCACGGAACTCGCGCCTTTCGAACTCGCCTTCCAGCGCGTCGCCGGGCTGATGCGCGCGCTGCGCGATGAGGGCTTTACGCTGCCGCGCCTCGATCTCGGGGGCGGGCTGGGCATTCGCTATCGCCAGGAGGCGCCGCCGGCGATCGAGGATTACGCCGCCATGGTCAGGCGCGTGACCCATGGCCTCGACCTCGATCTGGCTTTCGAGCCGGGGCGCTGGATCGTCGGCAATGCCGGCGTGCTCGTCGCGCGCGTGCTCCACGCCAAGGACGGCGTGACCCGGCGCTTTGTCGTCGTCGACGCGGCGATGAACGACCTGATCCGCCCGGGCCTGTACGATGCGTGGCATGAGATCGTGCCCGTGCTTGCCGCCGAAGCTGATGCCGCATCGCAACCGGTCGACGTGGTGGGACCGATCTGCGAGACCGGGGATAGCTTTGCTGCCCAACGCCTCCTACCAGCACTGGTGTCGGGCGACCTTGTCGCGCTGCTATCGGTCGGTGCCTATGGCGCGGTCATGAGTTCGAGCTACAATACGCGGCCGCTGGTGCCGGAGGTGCTGGTGCGCGGCGACGCGTTCGCCGTGATCCGCGCCCGGCCCAGCTATGAGGAGATCTTGTCGCAGGACAGGATGCCGGAGTGGCTCGCCGAGCGTTGACGGCGAGAGGTGGTGACGATGGCCGATACCGAGAGACCGCCCGAACGGCTGATCGACCCGCGCCGCCTGACGCGGCGGCTGCGGCTGGCCGGGGCCGCGCTGGTGTGGGAGCGGCTGTGGCCGTCGCTGTGGCCGGCGATGGCCATCCTCGGCGTCTTTCTGACGCTGGCGCTGTTCGACCTTCCGGCGCGATTGCCGGGCATGCTCCATGCGGCGCTGCTCCTGCTCGCGGCGGCGCTGCTCGCCGTGGCGCTGCTCGCCGGGTTGCGCCGCTTCCGCTTGCCCGACCGTGGCGCCGAGCGCCGCCGCATCGAGCGCGCCAGCGGCTTGTCGCATCGCCCGCTCACCGCGCTCGACGACCGCCTCAGCATCGGCGCCGGCGATGCCGCGACCAGCGCCCTGTGGCAGGCGCATCGCGAGCGCATGGCCGCTCAGGCGCGGCGGCTTTCCGTCGGCTGGCCGGCGGCGGGTCTCGTCCGCCGCGATCCCTTCGCGCTGCGCGCGGCGCTGGCGCTGCTGCTGCTGATCGGCGCCATCGATGCCGGCCAGGATTGGCCACAGCGCCTGTGGCGCGCGGTCACGCCCAGCTTCACGCCCGGCGGTCCGGCGGCCACGGTCGGGCTCGACGTCTGGGTGACGCCCCCCGACTATACCGGCCTCCCGCCGCAGTTCCTGCCGAGCGGCGCTCCGGAGGCGCCGATCGCGGTGCCTACCGGCAGCATGGTGCTGGCTCAGGTTCACGGCGGACGCGGCGTGCCGCGCCTCAGGGTCGACGATCAGGCGACCGAGTTCGGCCGCGTCGATGAGAGCAATTACAAGGGAAGCGCTACACTCACCGCCGGCAGCCGGCTGGCGATCGAGCAGAACGGGTACACGCTGGGCGCGTGGCCGATCACCATCCTGCCCGACCTGCCGCCGAAGATCGAGTTCGCCAAGCCGCCGCAGCGCACGCAGCGCGCGGCGCTGCGCTTCGAGTACCGGGCGAGCGACGATTACGGCGTCGAGAGCGCCAAGGCCGTCATCACCCGCCCCGGCGATGCCAGCGGCGAGGTGCTTGCGCTCGATCTTCCCTTGCCCGGCGCCCATCTCAAGGACGCCCATGATGCGAGCTATCAGGACTTGACCGCGCATCCCTGGGCCGGCCTCCCCGTCGACATCCAGCTCGAGGCGGTCGACGCCTTGGGTCAGACGGGCGACAGCGAGACCATCCGCATTACGCTGCCGGAGCGGGTCTTCCATCACCCGGTAGCGCGCGCCATCATCGAGCAAAGAAAGCAGCTCACGCTCGATCCGTCGCAGCGCGAGATCGTCGCCGAGACGCTCTCCGACCTGTCGCTGCGGCCCCGCCTCTTCAACGACGACAAGGTGGCGTTCCTCGCGTTGCGCACGGCGCAAGCCCGGCTCGTCCTCGACAAAAATCGCGAGTCGATCGCGCCCGTGCAGCAGCTTCTCTGGGAAACCGCGGTGCGCATCGAGGACGGCCGCACGTCCCTCGTCCAGCGCGATTTGCGCGACGCGATGAAGCAGCTGCAGGAAGCGTTGGCGCGCAATGCGCCCGATGCGGAGATCGAGGGCCTGATGCGCGAGCTGCAGCAGGCGATCGACCGTTATCTCCAGGCGCTCGCCGAGAACATGCAGCGCCAAGGCGATCAGGATCAGCAGCAGCGGCCGCTCGACCCGTCGCAGATGCTCAGTCGGCAGGATCTGCAGAACATGCTCGACCGCGCGCGCGAGCTGGCCCGCACCGGATCACGCGATGCCGCGCGCAACATGCTGTCGCAGCTCCAGGAGATGCTGGAGAACCTGAAGATGGCCCGCCCAGGCCAGATGCAGGGCGGCCAGGGGCAAGCGATGCGGCAGATGCAGGAGATGATGCGCCGCCAGCAGCAATTGCTCGACCACAGCTTCCGCCAGTCGCGTCAGGGACAGCAGGGCCAACAGCAGCAAGGACAGCAAGGGCAACAAGGCCAGCAAGGGCGACCGGGTCAGCGAGGGCAGGACGGCCAAGCGCAAACGGGCGGCCAGCCGGGCGACGGCGACATGGCCGGCGAGCAGGATGCGTTGCGCCGCCAGCTCGGCGAGATGATGCGGCAATGGGGCGAGCAGTCCGGCGACATCCCGCAGTCGCTGGGCCGCGCCGAGCGCGCCATGCGCGGTGCCGCCGACGCGCTGCAGCACGGGCAGCCCGGCAACGCCATCGGCCCGCAGACGGACGCGCTTGACCAGCTGCAGCAGGCCGCGCGCAGCATGGCCGAACAGATGATGGGGCAATCCGGCAACGGCCAGTCCGACGGCAGCGAACCCGGGGATCGCGAGGGTCAGCGCCAGTCCGAGCGCGACCCGTTCGGCCGGCTGAACGCGCAGGATCACGCCAATGGCGGCGTCGATGACGGCGGCCGCATGCGCATGGGCGATGGGCCAAACAGCAATTACGCCGTCGAGAAGGCCAAGGGAATCCTCGAAGAGTTGCGTCGGCGCGCCGGCGAGCGGAGCCGGCCCGAGATCGAGCGTGACTATATCGATCGGCTGTTGAAGCAGTTCTGACGAAGGGCTGGCGTTTCTGGCAAGAACCGGCCCGTGGCAGCAGGGAGGGCCAAGCCGCCTCCCGGCAACCGCGTACGTTTAGGATCGCACGCTCGCGCAGCCGCCTTGCGGCTTGCGGCGAGCGGGGTTGCAGACAGGGGAAGTCGCGTGGCAACAATGATGAAGGTCGGTGTCATCGGCGCAGGCGCTGTGGGCTCGGCCTGCGTGTTTGCGCTCGTCATGCGCAGCGTCGCGCGCGAGATCGTCGTCATCGACAGGACGCGCGCGCGCGCCAAGGCGGTGGTGACGGACATGCGGTATGGCGCGCCGCTGTCGGCGCGGGTGGCGATCCGCGACGGCGATTACCGCGAGCTTGCCGGCGCCGCGCTCGTCATGATAACGGCGGGCGTCAATGAGAAGAGCGGCGGCGCCACGGACCGCAGCGATCCCGCCGGTCGGCTCAAGCTGCTCGACACCAACGCGGCGATCTACCGCGAGATCGTGCCGCAGGTTGTCGCCGCCGCGCCCGAGGCGGTGATCCTGGTCGTCACCGACCCGCCCGACCCGCTGGCAGATCTCGCCCGCCGCCTCGCCGGCCATGACCGCGTGCTCAGCACCGGCACCTACCTCGACAGCCTGCGTTTCCGCGTCCATCTTGCCGAGACGCTCGCCATCGACCCGGCCTCGGTCGAGGCTCAGGTGCTGGGCGAGCATGGCACGTCGGAGGTTTTCGTCTGGTCGGGTGCGCGGGTCGCGGGTGTTGCCGTAATGGACGTGTTCGCGCAGCGCGGCCTCTCCGCCGAGGAGACCCGGCGCGCCGTCGAGCAGGACGTCCGCTATGCCAATATCACCATCATCGAAGGCAACAACGCGAGCCAATACGGCATCGGCATGGTATCGGCGCAGATCGCGGAGATGGTATTGCGCGACGAGGGAGCGGTCATTCCGATCGGCTGCTACAACGCGGCCTACGGCGTCACATTGTCGCTCCCCTGCGTCGTCGACCGGCGCGGGGCCACGGCAAGTCTCGAGCCTCGCCTGTCGGCGGAAGAGCAGCAGGCCCTGCGCCGCAGCGCCGAGACGCTGAAAAGGGCGGTGTCGCGGATCGAGCACTGACGCCGATCGGCATCAGCGCGCCAGCTCCTCGTCCACCGCGGCGCAGATTTCCTCGAGCGTGAACGGCTTGGTGATGACGCGCTAGGAGCCGGTGTCGAAGGTCACGACGAAGCCCGTCGCCTCGGCGTTCGGCTGCGCAATGCTGGTGTGGAAGGGGAGACTCCCGCCCGGCAGGAGCGGCTCGTCGGTGACGGCAAAAGACCAAGACTGCAGCTCGTGCTTGCTCATGTCCTGCAGCACGACCCGCAGCTTCGGCACTTCGCGGGCGACGCGCGAGAGGTTCACCACCTCTCCCTCGATCACCAGCGTCAGCAGTCCGTCTTCGGTGTCGTAGCGCTTCGTCACCTTGTCGAAGCCCAGGCCGCTGCCCTGCGTCGCCGTGACGGGAGCGCCGAGCATGGCGTAATAAGCGGCCGCACCCGGCCAATAGCTCACCATCTGATCGCGCGCCAGCCACAGCCCGGCCGCGGTCGCGCCGACCAGCACGAGCAGCGCGAGCAGCGGGATGAGGAGCGCAGAGGAGCGGCGATGCGGCGGCGACAGCGCCGGAAGCTGCACCCGCCCGCCGGCGGGCGCCGCGAGCTCCGGCTGAGGCGCCACCAGGTCGACGCGCCGTGGTGCATCCGCAGGAGGCGCCTGCTGCCAAGTATGCGAGCAGCTGGCGCAGCGCACCAAGCGTCCCGCGCCGCCCAGCGCGCGCGGGTCGACCAGATACCGGGTGGAGCAGACCGGACAGGTTACGATCATCGAGGCCCAGGCGCTTTCTTTCCTTATAGGGCTTCGATGCTGGGCGAGGCAAGAAACCCGCGCGCCGGAGCCGTCTGGACGCCGGCCGGCGCATCGTGCCATGGTGCCGCGGCGATGGCGCAGCGATGCGACGGAGAGCGTGCTCCTTGGTCCGGTTCGAGAATGTCGGCATGCGGTATGGCGCGGGACCGGAGGTGCTCCGCGATGTCAGCATGCGGCTGCCTCCGGGTTCTTTCCACTTCCTGACCGGGCCGAGCGGCGCCGGCAAGAGCACGCTCTTGAAGCTCATGTATCTCGCCGAACGCCCCTCGCGCGGCATCATCTCGCTGTTCGACCGCGACATCGCCACCACGCCGCGCCGCGAGCTGCCCCCCCTGCGCCGGCGCATCGGCGTCGTCTTCCAGGATTTTCGCCTGATCGATCACCTCTCGGCCTTCGACAACGCGGCGCTGCCGCTGCGCGTCTCGGGCCTCGCCGAGGCGCAGATCCGCGAGCATGTCGTCGAGTTGCTCAGCTGGGTCGGGCTCGCCGATCATCTCGATGCCAAGCCGGCGACCCTATCCGGCGGCCAGCAGCAGCGCGTCGCCATCGCCCGCGCGGTGATCAGCCGCCCCAGCCTGCTGCTGGCCGACGAGCCTACCGGCAATGTCGACGACGAGATGGCGCTGCGGCTGCTGCGCCTGTTCGAGGAGATGAACAAGCTGGGCACCACGCTCGTCATCGCCACGCACAACGAAGCGTTGGTGACGCGCTTCGGTCATCCGCGCCTCCATCTCGACGAGGGCGGTCTCACGACGGTGCACGCTCGCGGGCGGCACGTTTCATAAGATGCCCCGCCGCGGCTTCGACATACCGCTGAACCGCGACGGCTCCGGGCGCTTCCTGCCCTGGCTCATCGCGCTCATGGTCTATCTCGCCGGCCTGGCGCTGGCCGGGACGCTGGTGCTCAACGGCGCGCTGCAGCGCTGGGATCGGAGTCTCACCGGCACGCTCACGGTGCAGCTGCCGCCCGCGCCGACCGACCCGGGCAAAGGCGATGGCGGGCTCGCCGCGGCGCTGCAGCTGCTGCGCATCACGCCCGGCGTGGCGAGCGCCGAGCCGCTCAGCGGCGAAGCGGTAACGCGGCTGGTCGAGCCTTGGCTCGGCAACGCGCTGACCGCCGAAGAGCTGGCCCTGCCGCGCCTCATCGACCTGCGCATCGATCTCGATCAGCCGCCTGACCTCACCACGCTGAAGACGCGCCTGGCTGCCGCCGCGCCCGGCGCGGTGCTCGACGATCACCGCGAGTGGTTCGATCGGCTGGCGCTGCTCATGCTGTCGATCGAGGTGACGACCCTTGGCATCCTCGCCCTCATCGGCGCGACCGCGGTGCTCACCGTCGTCTTCACCACGCGCACCGGCCTCGCCGTGCACCATGCCGTCATCGAGGTGCTGCACCTCATCGGCGCGCACGACGGCTACATCGCCGGGCAGTTCGAGCGCCAGGCGCTCGGCCTCGGGCTACGCGGCGGGTTCCTCGGGCTCGCGCTGACGGTAGTGACGCTCTACGCCATCGCCCATCCGGCGGCGGCCACGGCGCTGCTCGGCCAGCGTGTGCGGCTACTGCCGGCTTTCGAGATCCTGCCCTGGCACTGGCTGGTGCTGGCGCTGCTGCCTTTTGCCGCGGCTCTCATCGCCATGGTCACCGCGCGCATCACCGTGCTGCGCGCGCTGGCCCGCATGCCGTGACAGGCGACCGCGCGCCGCCTGCGGCGAAGCGGCCGCGCGTGCGGCTGCGCTGGCTCGGCGTGCCGGCGGCCGTTCTCGCCGCGCTCTTCCTGCTGTGGCTCGGCGGGCTCGCCTGGTTCGCGCGCTCGATCCCCGACGAGGTCAACGATTCCGCCACCGCCACCGATGCCATCGTCGTGCTCACCGGCGGCAGCCTGCGCATTCAGAGCGGGCTCGCGCTGCTGACCGCCGGCAAGGCGAAGAAGCTCTTCGTCTCCGGCGTCCACCACGGCATGGACGTGCCGGCCCTCTTGCGCGCCGAGCACCAATCGTCCGACAAGGTCGCCTGCTGCATCGCGCTCGGCTACGATGCCGACAACACGCTCGGCAATGCGCTGGAGACGGCGGCCTGGATGCGCCAGGAGGGCTTCCAGTCGCTGCGGCTGGTCACGGCGAGCTACCACATGCCGCGCAGCCTGCTCGAATTCTCGCGCGCCATGCCGGAGGCGCGCATTGTCCCGCACCCGGTTTTCCCCGAGCGCGTCAAGCAGGAGCGCTGGTGGGCCTGGCCGGGAACGGCGAGCCTGATCGTCGCCGAATACCAGAAATACCTGCTGGCGCTGGTGCGGCCGGCGCTCGGCCAGAGCGGCGCGGGGCGCGCGTCCTCGTGATCCTCCTGCGCTCGCTGCTGTTCAATGTCGCCTTCTATCTCCTGACTGCAGCCATGGCGCTGCTGGGGCTGCCGATGCTGCTCGCGCCGCGGCGCTGGGCGGCGGCCTTTGGCCGCGCCTGGGCGGCAGGCGTGCTCAAGCTCCTCGGCTGGTGCACCGGGCTCACGCATGAGGTGCGCGGCGCGGCCAACTTGCCGCCCGGGCCGGCGATCATCGCCATGAAGCACCAATCGGCCTGGGACACGCTTGCCGTGCCGGTGGTGTTCGCCGATCCGGCGATCGTGCTTAAGCGCGAGCTGATGATGATCCCGTTCTATGGCTGGTACCTGTGGAAGGCCGGCATGATCGCCATCGACCGCGGCGCCGGCGCGGCGGCGCTGAAACGGATCATGGCGTCGGGCGAGCGCGTCGCCGAGGACGGGCGGGCAATCGTCATTTTCCCGGAAGGGACTCGTACCGCGCCGGGGGAGCGCCAGCCCTACCAACCGGGTGTCGCCGCGCTCTACCGCCGGCTCGGCGTGCCGCTCGTGCCGGTGGCGGTCAACTCCGGTGTGTTCTGGGGCCGGCGCCGCTTTGCCAAGCGCCCCGGGCGCATCACCCTCGAGATACTGCCGCCCATCCCGCCGGGCGGCGAGCGTCGTGCCGTCATGGCCGATCTCGAGGAGCGCATCGAGGCGGCTACGGCGCGGCTGGTCGCCGCCGCCAAGACATCGACGGGCGGTTGAGGATAAGCTTGTGGATCGATCCACACCCCTCCCGTGTGGAACCTGGTAATACCTTGAAAAAAACAATCAACATAGCCACTTAGAGTATGGCGAACAGATCGTCACCGATGTGGATCGGCTGCGCATGTCGGGGAAACAAAAATGGTACTTATGTACTTGATCAAGTATAGCTATGGGGGTTTTTCCCTGCGAAAGGAGTGATCCCGTGGTCGTCGTCGCGGTGGATCGGTGGTCGCGGCTGCAGAGCCCTGGACGGCCAGGCCGCACGATGTCTAAAAATTACGAAACGAAGCCAATCCGCTCCGCGTGTTTAGGCTGACGCGGCCCGTCGCCGCCTTGGAGGTTACGTAAAGCCATGCCCAGCGTCGCCTCGATCTCGCAGCAGATCTGGGACATGAAATACCGGCTGAAGAGCGCGGACGGCGCCGCCCTCGACAAGACCATCGAGGACACTTGGCGGCGCGTCGCCGATGCGCTGGCGGCGCCCGAGCAGGACCGCGACCTCTGGGCCGGGCGTTTCTTCGACGCGATGAGCGGCTTCAAGGTCCTGCCGGCCGGCCGGGTCATGGCCGGCGCCGGCAGCGGGCGCAACGTCACCCTCTTCAACTGCTTCGTCATGGGCGCGATCCCGGACGACATGTCCGGCATCTTCACCCATCTGCGCGAGGCCGCGCTCACCATGCAGCAGGGCGGCGGCATCGGCTACGATTTCTCGACGCTGCGGCCCAAGGGAGCGCCGGTCAAGGGCGTCGGCGCCGATGCCTCGGGCCCGCTCTCCTTCATGGATGTGTGGGACGCGATGTGCCGCACCATCATGAGCGCCGGCCACCGCCGCGGCGCGATGATGGCGACCCTGCGCTGCGACCACCCGGACATCGAGGCCTTCATCGAGGCCAAGCGCGAGCCGGGGCGCCTGCGCATGTTCAATCTCTCGGTCCTCGCCACCGACGCCTTCATGACGGCGGTGAAGGAGGACGCGCCCTGGGAGCTGACCTTCGCCGGCACGACCTACAAGGTGGTCCCGGCGCGCGAGCTCTGGGACAAGATCATGCGCTCGACCTACGCCTATGCCGAGCCCGGCGTGATTTTCATTGATCGCATCAATCGCCGCAACAATCTGTACTATGCCGAGACCATCAGTGCGACAAATCCGTGCGGCGAACAACCGCTTCCGCCCTATGGCGCGTGCCTCCTCGGATCGATCAACCTCGCCGCGCTGGTGCGCGATCCCTTCACGCCGCAGGCGCGGCTCGAGCTCGACGAGCTCGAGCGTCTCGTGCCGCTCGCGGTGCGCATGCTCGACAATGCCATCGATGCCTCGCGCTTCCCGCTGCCCGAGCAGACGCATGAGGCGAAGGCGAAGCGCCGGATCGGCCTCGGCGTCACCGGGCTTGCCGATGCGCTGATCCTGTGCGGCGCGCGCTACGGCTCGAACGACGCTGTGGCGCTTACGGAGCAATGGCTGAAGGCGATCCAGCGCTCGGCCTATCTCGCCTCGGCAGCGCTGGCATCCGAGAAGGGGGCCTTCCCGCTCTTCGACAAGGAGCAGTATCTCGCCGGTGAGACGATCGCCGGGCTCGACGACGATGTCCGTGCCGCGATCGCCGCGCACGGCATCCGCAACGCGCTCCTCACCTCGGTGGCGCCCACCGGCACTATTTCGCTCTTCGCCGACAACGTCTCCTCCGGCCTCGAGCCGGTGTTCAGCTTCAGCTACACGCGCCGCGTGCTGATGCCCGACGGCAGCCGCAAGGAGGAGGAGGTGAGCGACTACGCCTACCGCCTCTTCCGGCGCTTGAAGGGCGAGCACACGCCCTTGCCGGCTGCCTTCGTCGATGCGCAGCAACTCGCGCCCGCCGACCATCTGGTGATGCAGGCGACGGTGCAGAAATACGTCGACAGCTCCATCTCCAAGACCATCAATATCCCCGCCGACTTTCCCTTCGAGCGCTTCAAGGACGTCTATCTCCAGGCCTATGAGCTCGGCTGCAAGGGCTGCACCACTTACCGGCCGAACGAAGTCACCGGCGCCGTGCTCGAGGTGAAGAAGGACGCGAGGCCGGACGCACCGCGCCAGCAGCAGTTGCCGCTGCCGGCCCCGACGCGCAAGCCGGTGCCTGGCGACGGCTACGAGACCGGCGTCGTCTACATGACGCAACCCTTGAACCGGCCCGAGGAGCTGCCCGGACGGACCTACAAGATCCGCTGGCCCGAGAACGAGCACGCCCTCTACATCACCATCAACGACATTCTGCAGGATGGGCGCGTGCGCCCGTTCGAGATCTTCATCAACTCGAAGAACATGGAGCACTACGCCTGGACCGTCGGCCTGACGCGGATGATCAGCGCCGTGTTCCGCCGCGGCGGCGATGTCTCCTTCGTCGTCGAGGAACTGAAAGCGGTGTTCGATCCGCGCGGGGGCGCGTGGATGGAGGGACGTTACGTGCCCTCGCTGCTGGCAGCGATCGGCAACGTCATCGAGAAGCATCTCGTCGATATCGGCTTCCTGCCGTCGAAGCGCAGCGCGCTCGCCGAGCGCCAGGTGGTCAACCTGGCGGGCGCCGATCCATCGCCGGGCTCGGCACGGCGGCTCGCGCAATGCCCCAAATGCGGCGAAGCAGCGCTCATCCGCATCGAGAACTGCGATCAATGCACGAGCTGCGACTATTCGAAATGCGGGTGAGGGTGAGTTTCGCGCGCCGGCTGCGCGGCGTCCGGCTGACGCGACTTTCGGGCGATACCTCCGCTCCTAGTCTAGGCGCGCCGGGAGCGGCCGGGCCGGCACCGACATAGCCAACCGGCCGAAGCGCCCTGTACGATTTAAGCAAAGCGTTAAGCCGCCCCGGATAAAGTGTATATCCGACCGGCCAGCGGTACTGGCCGAGAGGGGATCGGCCGCCGTCAGCCCAGGCGCGCTGACCCGGGTAAACGTGGCTCAACCGTGCAGGGGCTCGATGAAGGTTCTGATCGCCGATGATCACGCGCTGGTGCGCCAGGGATTGCGGCAGCTGCTGGCCGACGAGGAATTAGGCCTTCCCAACGCGTCCGGCGATTTGAGCTTCATCGAGGCCGACGGTTTCGACGCGGCGCTTGAGGCGCTCGCCACCAAGGGCGCTGATCTGCTCCTGATCGACCTCACGATGCCGGGGATGGCCGGCGCCAGCAGCCTGCGCGCGCTGCGCGAAGCCCATCCGACGACCAAGATCGTGGTCATCACCGGGTGGGAGGACCGCGCCACCATGCTGGATTGCCTCGGCGCGGGGGTCCATGGCTATGTGCCGAAGTCTTTTGCCACCGACCAGATCGTCAAGGCGATCGAGGTGATCCTGGCCGGCGGAATCTACGTACCCTCGGAGATCGCCAATCTCAATGCCAGCGAAAGCACCTTGCACAATGGCGCCGGCGGCAAGGACAAGCCGAATTCGTCGCTGCCCCCGCTAGTGCCCGGGCTGGCTCGCTTCACCAAACGCCAACTCGATGTGCTGCTGCTGCTGGGGCAAGGACGCTCGACGAAGGAGATCGCCCGCGCGCTCGAACTCAGCGAAGGCACGGTCAAAGTTCATCTCGCCGCGATCTACCGCGGGCTCAATGCCCGCAACCGCACCGAGGCCGTCGCCCTCGCCAGCAAGCTGCAGTTGTAAAACCTTTGCCGCGCCCAAGCCGGTGCCCCGCCGCGCCAGGATCCTCCTAGCCCGGCCAGGCCTAAACCGATCAGCCAGAGCGCGGGCTACCCCTTCCGGGCCAGCGCAACCGTTAGACATCACGCCGACTAGCGCAACCGGCGCAAAACCGGCACTATCCCTCCACACGCCGCCCAATAATTCACGGGTGTGGACGATGCCAGCGCTCGCCTTCAGCCGTCTTATCCCCCTGGCCCTCGCCACCCTCATGGCGGCCCATGTCGCGCCCGCCGCCGCGCTCGCCGCCACCGCAATTGGCCACGCCTCTGTCATCATCCTCCCCGCCGCCGCCGTCATCGAGACGACCCCCATCGAACTCGACAGCGTGGGGAACCGCATCTCGACCCACCCCGGCATCGTCACCCTCACCGGCGCGCCCAATCTTGCCGTCGCCATCTCCGTCACCGCCAACGATGCCGCCGTTAGCAGCCTCGGCCCAGCACTGCAGCTGGCCGCCTTCACCCACAATGGGGGACGCGCGCCGATGCTCGGCAGCGACGGCAGTCTTACCCTGGCGATCGAGACGACCGTGAAGACCGGCGCCTTGAGGCCGCGCGGCGCCTATTCCGGCAGCTACAGCGTGATCGTCGATTACTGAACACCTTCCCCGCCGCGCTCAGCCGCAGGGCGTCTCGCGCGCCGCCATAGTCTTGACGATCTGCTCGAGGCGGTGAAGCGGGCCGTCGACCAGGCCGAGCTTTCGCAGCTCGCACACGGTGTTCTCGAGGTACTCGCGGCATGAGCCGCGGCCGCCGATGCCCTGGAGGATGAGCCGGGCGGTCGCCTCGGGCGACAGCCTGCCGGCATAGCCGACCTGCTTGCGGTCGACGGCGAAGGCGCGCGCCTTGACCCTGCCGGCGGGGATGTCGACCTGAACCTCCTTCAGTCGGTACGTCCCCCGCGCCATCTCGCGATCCCAGAGATAGTGGAGCGCCGCCGCAACATCGGCCGCCGGCACGCGATAGGCGATACCCTTGCAGGCGCCGCCGCGGTCCAGGCCGAGCACGATGCCAGGCCGCTCCGGCGTGCCGCGGTGGCGCTGCGAATAGACGCAGAAGCTGCGGTGATAGCCCCTGAGCAGCGCCGGCTGCGCCTCGGCATAGGCGAAGCCCGGATCCCACATCAGCGAGCCATAAGCGAAGATCCAGAGGTCGCGCCGCCGCGCAACGCAATCGGCAATCTCCGGCGGCAACGTCCGTGCGCGCAGCGGCATTTCCGCGTCCAACGATCCTTCCATACGCTAGTCACTCCGCTGCATCCGGTCGTCCGGGCGCGACGCCCTCAGCCCGTCGGCAATCGGACCGGAGGCGCTGCCTAAGTTGTCGCCGAAGCGCAAAAAAGCGATTAACGCCGACGCTTGAGGAGGACGGACTGGACGCAACGCGCAGGAAACGCCCTCCTAATCTCGCGTTGCCCGGTGCCGGCGCAAGCTTTTGGAGCGCATTGCCGACCCCCGGGTTTCGCATGACCGCCGTTCGGCGCTACCCTATAAAGCCGGATGCGCCGCATCATCGTCGCGGCGGTCGCGCTGCTGGTTGTCGCAGCGGCCGCGAGCTACACCGGTTACTGGTTCCACCTCGCGGGCCGCCTGCCCGAGGCGATCGCGGCCTGGGCGGACGCGCGCCGCGCCGAGGGCTCGAATGTGCGCTGGGATAGCCTCGCCATCGGCGGCTTCCCCGCCTCGTTGCGCGTGACGCTCACAGGCGTCGCGATCGCGGGCGCCCGGCCCCTGCCCTTTCAGGCCGCGGCCGCCATCGTCATCGGCGAGGCACGGCCGTGGAATTTGCGGCGCTGGTGCGTGAACGCCCCGCAAGGTGCACGCGTCGAAGCGCCGAGCGAGGGTGACACGGTCGCGGCTGCAGCGCTCGACGCCACCATGGTCATCGGCACCGACAACGGCGCCACGGTTGCGCTGACGGCGCATCAGATCGCCGGCAGCGGCGCCGCTGCCGCGCTGCGGATCGCGGAGGCCGATGCGCGGCTTGCCCTCCCCGGTCGGCCGCCGGCGGACCACCGACAAGACGGGCCCAGGGTGACGCTGCGGCTCTCGGGTATCGTGCTGCCGCGAGCAGTGCCGTCTCTGGGCGCGACAATCGATGCGCTGACGCTCTCCGGCGCGGTCAAGGGCGCGGTGCCGCCTGGGCGGCTGCGCCAGGCGCTGGCGGCGTGGCGCGATGACGGCGGCACGATCGAGTTCGAGGAAGGCGCA
>Ga0185299_10003836_pt1 | contig 19056 bp, 15 predicted proteins | sample PaiPotPPA55metaG_FD_128002 | JGI IMG/M metagenome (GOLD analysis project Ga0185299, IMG submission 128002) | Iron sulfur acid spring bacterial and archeal communities from Banff, Canada, to study Microbial Dark Matter (Phase II) - Paint Pots PPA... ...
TCATGGCCGGGCTGCCGATTACGAACTGGATTCGCTTCTTTGTTTGGATGGCCATCGGCCTCGTGATTTACTACAACTTCGGCCGGAAGCGCAGCACCCTTCGGACAACCAACGCGAGGTAGAGGAATTGAAGATGCAGGCGGGGATCCGCAGAAAAGCGCAGATGCGGGCAGGCGTTCTGCTCATGTTCGCGGCTGTTTCTGCGCTCCTCCCGCAGTGCGCCGCCGCTTGGGGACGTAACGCTCACAAGCTGGTTGTCAACCAGGCCATCGACACTTTGCCGCAGGACATTCGTGGTTTCTTCGAATCCTACCGCGGGATTCTTCTCCAACACGTCATCGATCCGCTGGATGCCGTCGCAAAGACTCCCACCGAGAAGCGCAACAACCATCTTTATCTCGACAAATACGGCCGGTTCCCCTTCGACGCCCTGCCGCATAGCTACAAAGCGGCTGTGGCCAAATACGGAAAATCAAAGCTGGAAGCCAATGGTGTGCTGCCCTGGCAGATCGGCGTCTACAGCCAGAAGCTGACCGAGGACATGAAAACAGGGCACTGGGATGAAGCCAAATTGGACGCCGCGATTCTGGCGAATTATGTTGCTGATGCGCACGATCCCTTCAGCACAACGGAGAATTTTGACGGCAAGCTGACCGCGCAAGCGGGTGTTAATGAACGATTCGGAACAACGCTCATCGACCGTTACTCTTCTTTCTTCCCCATGCGGCCGAACGACGCCGCCTTCATCAACGACCCTACGGATCACGCCTTCGAGGTTTGCCTGGGCTCACATAGTTGGCTCGAGACGATTCTGCTGGCGGATCGCAATGCCTATATCGCGGGAAAGTCTTATTCTTACAACGACGAATACTACGATCGCTTTTACAATCAGGCGGCCGCCATGTTGATTCGCCAACTCTCGGAAGCATCCACTGATGTCGGCTCCTATTGGCTGACTGCGTGGATAAACGCCGGCCGGCCGCAGTTGCCTCATTAACGCGCTCGGAATGAAATCGCCAATCCTTTCAGCCAGCATCGCTTCCCTTCCCAAGGCCGAGCTACATCTGCACCTCGAAGGTTCGATTCAACCGGCAACGGTGTGCGCGCTGACGGCTCAACACAACATAATTTTGACGGAAGACGAAGTTCGCCGGCGTTACACCTATCGCGACTTCGCCGGGTTCATCGATGCCTTCAAGTGGGTCACCTCTTTTTTGCGAGAGCCACGCGACTATGGGCTCATCGCGCGGGACTTAAGTGAGCATCTTTTGACCCAAGACGTGGTCTACGCCGAGGTGACGCTCTCCATCGGGGTCATGCTTCTTCGCAAGCAGCGGCCCGAAGCCAATTTCGAAGCCATCTTGAGAGCCACCGAGCCGTTTGAGAAGAAAGGGCTTCGCCTAAACTGGATTTTCGATGCTGCGCGCCAATTCGGAGCCGAGGCGGCCATGGAAGTCGTGAACGCGGCGACGCGCTGCAAGTCCAAAGCGATTGTGGCATTTGGTACTGGCGGCGACGAAATGAGTGTCGCCACCGAAGAATTTCGCCCCGTCTATGAGCAAGCCGCGAACACTGGGCTTCATCTCTTGATGCACGCGGGAGAAGTCGGCGGGCCGGAAAAAATCCGCGAGGCCATCGAACTGTTGCATGTGGAGCGCATCGGGCACGGCATAGCGGCGGCGCGCGATCCCGCATTAATGGACTTGCTCGTCGACCGCCGCATTCCGCTGGAAATTTGCCCGCAGAGCAATATCCGCACCAGCGCGCTTGCTAAATTGTTGCGTCGACCAGATGTTCGAATCGAGGACCACCCGTTGCCGCAACTGTGGCGCCATGGCATTCCCATCGTCCTATCCACAGATGACCCCGCGATGTTTCACACCACCCTGCTCGCCGAATACGAAAATGCCACGAAGATGGGTCTGAGCGAAACCGAACTCGCGCGGCTAGCAGAAATGAGCTTCGAACACTCTTTCCTTTCGCAAGACGATAAGCTCGCGCTCAGAAAAGCCCGTAACTCTTGACCGCGCGGAGTTCCGCGTCTCCCAGCCCAATTGTGCGCCTGCGTCGAGCACTCTCTCACGCCGCCCGCAATGTTATACTTAGCCCATGAAAGCACACGTTTGGGTGATGCCAAAGCGCACGGTACTCGATCCGCAAGGACAAACAATTCAACGTGCTCTCTCCGGTCTCGGCTACGCCTCCGTCAAGGACGTTCGCCAGGGAAAATTCTTCGTGCTCAATGTCGAAGGACTGACCCACGACGAAGCGGTGAAGCAACTTGAGCGCATCTCAAAAGAAGTGCTCACCAACCCTGTGATAGAAGAATCCCGCTTCGAAATTGTGGAGTAAGCGCGGCGCGCCATGATCCGCCGTCGCAAACCCGCGTGGCTGCCGCCTGCTATCCTGCCGCTGCTGCTGGCCTGTGCAGTCCTTCTCCTGTCGCTCTCCAGCTACGCCTGCAAGCGCAACGCTCACACTTCCGACTCGCGCTTGCGAAAGATCGACGAGATGCTCAACGCTCAGCTTCCCCCAGGTACGCCAAGGCCGCGAGTCGATTACTTTCTCAGCTCGCGCGGTTACAAACTCGAGGATTCACCCGACAAAAACTCTCTGGTCGCCGTGGTGCGCCATATCGATACCGACACGCTTCAGCCTGCAACCGCGCGTGTCACGTTCCATTTCGATTCGAATGACAAGTTGATTTCCTACGAGCTGCAATCCGCTACAGACGCTCCTCTGCAGCCTTGATACGATTCGTTACAACTCCAGCAGGAACCATCTGGCATGGAGCCAGTCCGTGCTAGTCTAACCAAATAGCATTTTCAGGAGACCCCGCTCATGTGCGGAATTGTCGGTTACATCGGCCCGAAGAAAGTAGTGCCCGTCATCATCGAGGGCCTGCGAAAACTCGAGTACCGCGGCTACGATTCCGCTGGCATCGCCGTCGTCACTAAAGAAGGAAAACTGGAGATCCGACGCGCTCCGGGAAAACTCCGCAACCTTGAAGAGGTGATTCAGAAATCGCCCATCGAAGGCACCTACGGTATCGGCCACACGCGCTGGGCCACCCACGGCCGCCCCACGGAAGAGAATGCGCATCCACACCGCGACTGCACCGGCCAAATTGTGGTAGTCCACAACGGGATCATCGAAAATTACCTCGAGCTGAAAGAGCAGCTCCAACGCGAAGGTCACAAGTTCGTCACCGAGACGGACACGGAAGTCGTGGCGCATCTCGTGGAGAAAAATTCGCAAGGCGGCGCACCTCTAGAAGACGCTGTCCGCAAATCCCTGAAAGAGCTCCGGGGCATCTATTCCCTAGTGTTTCTCTCGTCCCGAGATCCGCACAAGATCGTCGCTGCGCGTATTGGTCCACCCTCGGTCATCGGGCTCGGTGACGGCGAATTTTTTGTGGCCAGCGACATCCCTGCGCTTCTCGAACACACCCGCCAAATATTCTTCCTCACGGATGGCGACATCGCCGTCCTCACGCAAAATGGCGTCCGCGTGATGGATCACGACGGCCGCCCCGTCGATCGCCCCGCGCACCACGTCGCCTGGGATCCGATCATGGCCGAAAAGGGCGGCTACAAGCACTTCATGCAAAAGGAGATTTTCGAACAGCCCCGCGCCGTGCGTGACACTCTTCTGGGTCGCATCTCGCAAGATACGGGGAAAATTTTCCTGGACGAGATGAAAATCTCAGAACAGCAATTCCGCGAGTTCCAACAAGTGCGCATAGTCGCCTGCGGAACGAGCTGGCACTCCGCCCTTGCCGGAAAATTCATGATCGAACGGCTGGCCCGCTTGCAGGTTGAAGTCGACTACGGCAGCGAATTCCGTTATCGCGATCCCATCCTGGACTCAAAGACGCTGACCGTCTGCATCAGCCAGTCCGGCGAGACCGCGGACACCTTGGCGGCGCAACGCGAAGCGAAGCTCAAAGGCTCTCCGACACTCGCCATTTGCAACGTCATGGGCTCGATGATCACGCGCGAAGCCGCGGGAACCCTTATCACCCACGCTGGTCCGGAAATCGGCGTGGCCTCAACAAAAGCTTTCACGGCACAATTGGCCGCGCTCACGCTCCTGGCTTCTTACCTCGGACAAGTTCGCGGAAAGCTTGCGCCAGCTGCAGCGGTATCCCTCATGCAGGAATTCACGCGCATCCCTCACAAGATGGAAACAATTTTGCAAGCCGATGAGTCCGGATTTTACGAAAACCTCGCCAGACAGTTTTTCCGCTACACCGATTTTCTCTATCTCGGCCGTGGCATTCATTACCCCATCGCACTGGAAGGCGCTCTCAAGCTGAAGGAAATTTCATACATTCACGCCGAAGGCTACCCCGCAGGTGAAATGAAACACGGCCCCAACGCGCTCATCGATGAAAATTTACCGGTCGTCGTTCTGGCCACGCGCGACGAAGCCGACCCGGAATCGGTCACGCGCTACGAAAAAAGCGTTTCCAACATTAAGGAAGTGAAAGCCCGCGACGGCATCGTCATTTCCATTGCTACCGAGAAAGACCATCTCGCGCGAGAAGCCTCCGACCACATCATCGAGCTGCCCCCGGCGGCCGAAATTCTCGCGCCTCTATTGGAAATTATTCCTTTGCAACTCCTCGCTTACCACATCGCGGTACGCCGGGGCTGCGACGTCGACCAACCGCGTAATCTGGCGAAATCCGTGACGGTCGAATAGCGGAAAAATTCCGCCTCAGATTCTTCACCAAAGTTCTTGCTTCAGCCTCTCAGCGGATAGGCCCACGAACGTTTTTCCGCTAAAATAAAAAGATGCTTCGCCTTTTCCGAACCTGCTCGGGAGTCTCCGTTGTTGCCTCGTTTCTTCTGTTACTGGCGGCGGCACGCGGGCAATCGCCCGCTGCAGCAACCGCAACTCTCCACGAAATCCGCACGGAAGGCCTGAAAACTCTCTCAGAAGCTCAGGTCACCGCGCTTACTCAACTCGAAAAAGGCGCCCAGGTCGGAAAATCGGATTTACAGGCCGCATCCGACCGCCTGCTGCAAACTGGCATGTTCGCCAAAGTGAATTATACCTTCCAAACGCGCGGCGACGGCCTCACCGTAACATTCCAATTGGAAGAAGCTCCGCGTGTTCCCGTTTATTTCGACAATCTTCCATGGTTTCCCGACGGCGAACTTGGCGATGCCATCCGCAAAAAAATCCCCTACTTCGACGGCACCCTCCCCGAAGCCGGCCCTGTCGTCGACCAGGTGGGTGACACCTTGAAAGAATTGCTGGCCTCGCGCCAGCTAAACGTGACTGTTGAACACGAACTTCTCGCAAATCCTCTGGCAGAAGGCAACGTCCAGCAATTCCACGTCCAGGGCGCTTCGTTCTACATTGCCAGCGTTGACTTCAGCGATCCTTCGCTCGCTTCCTCCCACATCGTTCAGCAGCAGCTTGCAGAGGTGCAGGGTAAACCCTTCTCGCGCATGACCATCGATCTCTTTCTCTCCGAACAACTGCGCCCGTTCTATCTTCAGCAAGGATTCCTTCGGGTGAAGCTCGGCCCGCCTGAAGTTCGCTTGACAGGAAATCCCAATCAGAAACTGCCCGAGCAAATTCCCGTTTTCGTCCCGATCATAACCGGCGCCATTTATCGCTGGAAGGAAGCGCGATGGTCCGGCAACTCTCTCTTGTCGTCCATCACACTCTCCAATGAACTCGGACTAAAGCCCGGCGACATAGCCAACGGCATGCAAATCGAAGCAGGCTGGGACCGTGCCCGCGAAGAATACGGACACCGCGGCTACCTCGATGCAAAAATCGATCCCGTCGCCTCTTACGATGACCAGGCACATACCGTCTCTTATGCCGCGAGCGTTTCCGAGGGGCCGCAATATCGTTTCAATACCATGGTGGTGACCGGACTGTCCCTTGCCGGCGAGCGCCGTCTCCATCAAATGTGGTCCACGGCGGCGGGCGCTGTCTTTGACAAAATTCAATTCGAAAAGTTTCTGACCCAATTGCAGTCCCAGCCGGCTGATATTTTTGGCGACTTGCCCGTACACTACGACACCGTCGGGCATTGGTTGCGCACGGACGCCGACAAGCACTTGGTTGACGTCTTGCTCGATTTCAAATAACCGCGCATCAGAAAAACGGCCGCCAAACAAAAATTGGCACGCGGTGCGGTATACTCTTGATGGAAATGAATACTCTCGTGCGAATCCACGTGGCGGATCAGGTTCAACTTTCGACCGAAGAAAAAGAGTTGGCTCTACTCAAGCAACTAGCTGAACTCCCTTCCGTGATCGTTGCACTTTCTGGCGGCGCTGACTCCGCATACCTCGCTTGGGCCGCGCATCGCGCGATCGGAGAGCACACTTTATCGGTGACCGCTCTCTCGCCGAGTTATTCCGCGCATGATCGCGCTGTGGTTGAGGAATTTGTCCGCCAGCTGGGGGTGCGCCACGAATTTATCGAAACGCACGAAATAGAAAACTCCAAGTACCGCGCGAACGCAGCCGATCGCTGCTACTTCTGCAAAGATGAGCTATTCACCGTCCTGGATGTGTTGGCACAGGAGCGCAACTTCGCCGCTGTAGCCTACGGCGTCAACGCCGATGACACGCTGGACTTCCGCCCAGGCCACCGCGCCGCAACGGAACATCGCGTCCTGACGCCGCTTCTCGATGCCGGATTACACAAAGCTGAAATTCGTCATCTCTCCCAGCGCGCGGGTCTGCCTACCTGGGATCGCCCCGCCTCCGCATGCCTTGCGTCGCGCCTACCCTATGGGACAGAAGTTACGCCAGAGCGGCTGGCTCTCGTGGAGCGCGGCGAAGCCGCCCTGCGCGATCTAGGCTTTCGTCAATTTCGCGTGCGACTTCACGAAAAACTTGCACGAGTGGAAATTGCCCCGGAAGAAATGTCTCGCGCAGTGTCGGCGGAAATGGCCGCCGCAATCGCGGCAGCTCTAAAGGCAGCAGGCTTCACCTACGTTGCGCTGGATCTCGAAGGCTACCGGCAGGGTTCGCTGAACGAAAGCCTTACCAAGTAAGGCAAGCGCCGGTCCGTATGACAACCGGAACATATTTCCCCGTAATTGCGTATATTGTCTAGAGAAGGCGAATGAAGCGCTGCTCTCGGCGCTGGAGGACGAATGACGCGAAACTACAAACTGGCCCCACCCATCGCGTTGCTCACTGTTGTCATGGCCCTCGCTGGCTGCCAGATGGGCCCCTCCGTTTCCGGCAGCTTCGACCGCTCTCTGGATATTTCTGGCCCCATCCGTCTCGAACTGAGCAATGTCGCCGGTGACGTGTCCATCGTCGGAAGCGCCGATGGTAAAGTCCACGTGCACGGCGATGTGCGTGTCTCCGGATTTGGATTTGGCAGCCCGCAAAAACGCCTGGACGACATCGTTGCTAGTCCCCCCGTTGAACTGAAAGGTGACACACTCCGCGTCGGCAAAGAAACCACGCGCCTGCGCAATGTTTCCATTTCCTATTCCATTGAGGTACCTCGCGATACTGCCGTCAATTCCTCGAGCGTTTCTGGATCGCAATCTATTCGCAACTTGCGTGGCCCGGTACAGGCAGCGTCAGTCTCCGGTGCGGTGCGCAGTCAGGACATCGGCAAGGAAGTCAAACTGTCCTCGACTAGCGGAGCGGTTACCGCCGAAAATTGTGGCGATGATGTTCGTGCCACGAGCGTTTCCGGGAGTGTAACCGTCTCGAATGCCAAGGGAGATGTTATAGCCCACTCCGTCTCAGGCGACGTTCAAGTGAACAAACCAGGCGGGCGCGTGGATGCCGACACTTCCAGCGGATCGGTTGACGTGCGTGGCTCCAACGGCGACGTGAAAGCGCATGCCACAGCCGGACGCGTGATTGTCCAAGGAGATCCAAGCGGAAATAGTTATTGGGATTTGAAGACGGTTTCTGGTTCCGTGGATATCGCAGTGCCCTCCAACGCGAGCTTTCACCTTTCCGCCGGCGCCGTGACCGGTCAAATTCGCGCGCAAATTCCGATCATGATTGAAGAACAAGGCAAGCACTCGCTCCGCGCGCACATGGGCGACGGCGGCGGCCGCGTGGAAATTCATACCGTTTCCGGCGCTATCGAGGTAAACGGCGCCGAGTAAACCGTGCTTTACCCCCCGCGCAATGCTGCGCGGGCCATTTCCACCTCCCAACGGCAACTTTCCCGCAAACAGTTTAGAATCCTACTTAATGAACTGCACGTCGCAACGATCCCTGCTGCTGCTCGCTCTACTTGCGATTCTGTCCGTGAGTTTCCCAAGTTATCGCGTCTCCGCCAAGCAAAACGAAAGTCAGAGCCCTCCCACCCAAGGCACGAAGTCTGCCGCGCCCAAACCGCCTCCTCCCGCAAAAGCGTTATCCGAAACCGAACAACTGCAACAAGCCATCGACCGCGCTGGGAATGACCGCGCCGCACTCGTCCGCAACCTGGAAGAGTTTCTCAAGGATTATCCGGAGTCGCGGCAACGTCCTCAAATCTATCGCGCGCTCGTCGAAGCCAGCCTCCAGTTACGAGACTCCCCGCGCGCCGCAGACTACGCCGAGCGCATCGTCGCCCTTACGCCCGAAGATATTTCCATGACCCTGCTCGCCATTCAGCTCTTGGAGCGCAATGGAGACGAAGCCGCACTGCGCCGTGCTCTCAACTATTCGACGCGAGTGCTGGATTTCGTCAACCGCACTTCGCCCGGAGACAAATCTCCTAAAATTTCAAAAGAGGAATGGGAAGCCGAACAGAAACGCGACAAGGTGAACATCCTTGTGCTTCGCGGGAGGCTCGCCTTCAAACTCCACGACATCACCGCCGCTGAAAAAGACTTTCGCGCGAGCATGGCGCTATCTCCGAGCGCCGCAGCAGGAGAAAAACTCGGCGAAATTGCAGAATTAAATAAAGATTTGCCAGACGCCGTCAAGGAATATGCAAGGGCCTTTGCTCTGTCGGACGCCTCAGGAAATGGAGCAAACCGCCGCGAAATTCGCCAAAAGCTCGGCAACGTCTGGCGCCTCGCCCACGGCTCCGACCAAGGCCTCGGCGACTATATCCTGCACGCCTACGACGATGCCATTTCGTCCTCAGACGCCCCCAAACCGAAAAGAAACGCCAACGCCAAGGAACTCTACGATTTCACGTTGCGGAGAGCTTTGGACGGCTCTCCCTACCCGCTCGTCGAGCAAAAAGGAAAAATCATCGTCCTGAATTTTTGGGCTACGTGGTGCGGACCGTGCCGCGCGATGGAGCCTCATTTTGAAAGGGTGGCTCGCCAATTCCAGGGGCTCGCGGACATCGTTTTTCTTGCCGCGGATTGCGACGAGGACGAATCTCTAGTCCCGCCTTATCTCCAGGAAGAAAAACCGCGCACAACCGTGGTCTTTGCGGACGGCCTCGACCGTCTTCTCGCCGTCAATTCTTTCCCGACGGTAGTAGTTCTCGATCGCGCAGGAAAGATTGCCTATCGCGCGGAGGGCTTCGATCCGGATGAAGTGGAAACAGAACTAAACAATGCGGTCCGTCACGCGCTTTCACCGCAAAAAGAAAGTGTGGAAGACTCCGCTCACGGCGTCAAATCAGAGCCATAGTTCGATACGAATTCCTCGAAGTCCTCAACCTCCTCCATGTCCTTGCCCACAAACCGGATTGGGTGTATTTGCGTCAGGCTTCAGCCTACTTCTGCCCAGCCGCAGAACCGATGGAAACGCCAGCGCAACTTCCTTCGCGGCAACAATCGTGTTCACATGAATCCAAATCGTGTCTTCGATGCGCCGTGCATATCCTCCGGCCAGCGCCGTCGCCACGGGAATCTCGCGCCGCCGCGCCTCTTCAAACACTCTGCGGTCACGAGTCTTCAATCCATTCTTACTCAGCGACAATCCGCCAAGCTGGTCCTCGCAAAACGGATCCGCCCCGCCAACATAAAAAAGTATTTCCGGCTGAAATTCATCTAGCGCTGCCTGCACCGCCGGAATCAATGCCCCGAGATATTCGTCATCATCCACACGGTCCGCCATCTCCAGATCGAGATCCGAGGGCGGCTTATAAGCCGGATAGTTATTTTCCTGGTGAATTGAAAGTGTGAACACAGAAGCGTCGCCGGCAAAAATCGCCGCCGTCCCGTTTCCCTGATGCACATCCGTATCCACAACGATGGCCTTTCGAATCGCTCCATCAAATTGCAGCCTCCGAATAGCCACCGCAACATCATGGATCGCGCAAAATCCCTCGCCATGCCCCGGATAAGCATGATGAAACCCGCCGCCCAAATTGCACCCAAACCCATCGCGCAAAGCCGATTGCCCCGCCAGAATCGATCCTCCCGCCGCAAGCCAGCACGCCTCCACTGCCTCCCGCGAATACGGAATCTCCAACTTCATAATTTCGCTCGCGGTCAAAGTGCCCGTCTTCAACTTGTGCACCCACTCAGCAGTATGCACGCGCAGAATATCCGCGTCGGCAGCGGGACCCGGCGTAAGAAAATCCTCCGCCGCGGCGATCCCTCCCTGCAAAAGACTGTGAGCAATCAAACGAAATTTCTGCGAAGGAAAGACATGCTCGCCAAGATTTAAGTCGTAGCCTTTGTGATAGACAAGTTTGAAAGGAAGCATGGAATGCAACGCGGCAAATTTGTCGTAGGAGCACGGCATGCCGTGCCCGTCTTCGCAATCCCTATCCGCTAGTTCTCGCGCTCAAGAATAAAATCCGGCAACGTCATAAGCGCCCGCGCATACTCCGAATCCCCGCGTCCCTCCAAACAAGCCTTAGCCCGCCGCGCATACTCATGCGCAAGATTCCTAGCCCGACCGAGCGCCCCCGAATCCTGCACCAGCGAAACAATCGTCTCCGCCCGCACCGAATGAAACTCTTTCTCCTCCAGCACCCGCGCCACTAACCCGCGCGCATCCCGATGCCCGTTATCCATCGCGTAGATCAAGGGCAGTGTAACTTTCCCCTCTTTCAAATCGCTCAGCACCGGCTTCCCAAGCTGCTCCGCAGAGGCCGTAAAATCCAAAAGATCATCCACCAACTGAAACGCCAGCCCCGCATAACGCCCGTAATCGGCCAGCGCCTCTTCATCAGCACCTTCAAACCCGCCTAGCACCGCACCCAATCGCGCGCAGCCGCTAAACAGACACGCCGTCTTGTAAGTCGCGAGCCTCACCGCATCGTCTTCCGTAACATCGATTCGCCCAATTTTTGAAAGCTGAATCAGCTCGCCTTCCACCATTTTCTGCGTAAGATCGATCAGAACGTCCAGAATGCGAAAATTTCTTTCTTCCAGCGCCATTTGAAACGACTGCATGTAAAGCCAATCCCCCGCGAGAACGCTCCGATGATTCCCCCAGCGCGAATTCGCCGAAGGCCGCCCGCGTCGCGTGTCCGCGCTGTCAATCACATCGTCGTGAATCAAGGTAGCGCTATGAAGCAACTCGACGACCGCAGCCAGACGAATCGCTCCCTCGCTCCGCTGCCCAGTGTACGCATTGCAGAGCAGCAACAGCGCCGGCCGCAGCCGCTTCCCTCCTCCGCCGAGAAGATAACTCGTAATTTCCGAAACCGGCTCGAAGGCGCCAGCGCTCTGCCGCGCCAGTTCTTCCTCAACCAGTACCAAATCGTCGCGGACGAGATCAAAAATCTCTTTCGCAGTAAGAAGCGCGATAGCCTTCCTCCCTTGGCCTGCAATCATCTTTGGGACTCCGCAGCCGCGGACACGGACGGCTGGGACAGGTGGAAGAATCGGCGGAAATTTGCTGCTGTCCTGGCGGCGAACTCTTCCGCGGGTAAGTCTCTCACACTAGCGAGTGTGCGCGCTACTTCCGCCACGTAAGCAGGTTCGTTGCGCTTCCCCCGAAAAGCCTGCGGCGCAAGATACGGAGAGTCCGTCTCAATCAAAATGTTCTCAAGCGGCAAAGCTTTCGCAACCTCCCGAAGATTCTGCGTTTTCGGATAAGTCGAATTCCCCGCAAAAGAAACCATAAATCCCATATCGACGCCGCGCTTGGCGTCTTCAAGCGTGCTCGTAAAGCAATGCAGAATCCCGCCAAGTCCGGCAGGACGCCAGTCCTCCTCAAGCAGCTTCAAACAATCAGTCCATGCATCGCGGCAATGAATAATAATCGGCAATTTAGCTTGCGCAGCCAGCGCCATCTGCTCGCGAAACACGCGGTCCTGCACGTCCCGCGGCGAATGATCATAAAAATAGTCGAGTCCGATCTCGCCCCAAGCAATCACCTTCGGATGCTTCGCCAAACGAGCCAATTCATCCAAATGCGCCTGCGTCACCTCGCTCGCCTCGTGCGGATGAATCCCAACGGTGGTATAAACCCATTCGTGCGCTTCTGCAAACGGCAAAGCCGCATCCAATTTCTCCGGCCCCGGTCCAGTTCCGATCGCAAGCAAAGCAGTTACGCCCGCAACCCGCGCCCGTTCCAACATTGCCTCGCGATCCCCATCAAACTGAGGATCATCCACATGCGCATGTGAATCAATCAATTCCATGGTTTAGTAGCACAGGCACTCCTGCCTGTGCTCTTCAAGCTTTCGCCTGCGCTCATCTGTCGCCGTGCATCCGCAGAAAGCGCAATAAACGCTGTCCCCGCTCTATTTAAGCCGCGCCCCAATTTCGACATCCTCGTCAGGAAATCCCGCCAACACCGGCCGCCCCTCCGGCCCGACCGACGCCGCTACAATCATCCCGTTCGATTCCACACCGCGCAATTTTCTCGGCGCAAGGTTCACGACCACCGCCACCTTGCGCCCAATCAATTTCTCCGGCTCGTAGAACTGCGCAATCCCCGCGCAAATCTGCCGAATCTCCGTCCCAATATCCACAGTCAGCTTCAGCAACTTATCGGCGCCCGAAATCCGCTCAGCCGTCTTGATCTGCCCCACGCGCATCTCGACTTTCGCAAAATCCTCTATCCCAATTTTTTCCGCCGCAGGAGCTGAAGCCGCGGCAGCGGTTGTTCCCGCCTGCGCGGGCGCAGCTGCAGGCGTCGTCGCCGCAACGGGTGAAGGTGCGTTCTGTGCTTCTTTTTCCATGGCTTCCATCCTCTCGATTGCTTCTGTTTTTTCAATGCGCGGAAATGTAGCCTCGATCTTCCCAATGCGGACATTTGCCATTGGTGGCCAGTCGAGGTGGATATCTAGACTGCCCAAATCCTCCGGCTGTCCCATCTGCCTCCAAATTCGTCGGGTTGTCTCCGGAAGAATTGGATAGGCCAAGATAACGATTTCACGAAGCGCATTGTAGGCTGTGTAGATTGTTGTAACAAACTGGTCGTAACTTCCAGGCGCCTTTATCAAAACCCACGGCTTCGTTTCCACGAGATATTTATCTACTTCTGCTATAAGCCGCCAGATCGCTTCCAAGGCCTTCGAGAACTCCAACCCGTCATAGTGCTTACACGTTTGAAGAATCGTCTGTTGCCTCAGCTCGTTGATGCGCAGATCTCTCGCATCCTCGGCCGCCGCAGGCTTGCCTGGAGCTGTACCCGTGAGATGTTGCTCGATCATCGTGAGAACACGGCTCGCGAGATTGCCGAGACCATTCGCCAAATCGCTGTTATACCTCTGCACCAACGCGTCATAACTAAAATTCCCGTCCTGCCCAAACACGGTCTCGCGCAGCAAATAATAGCGAAGCGCATCCATGCCCAGTACATGCACAATTGGACGCGGCCGCACCACGTTCCCCAGCGACTTGCTCATCTTCGCGCTGTCCATCAAAAGCCACCCGTGCGCCCAAATTTGTTTTGGCAACGGCAATCCCGCAGCCATCAAGAACGCAGGCCAATAAACCGCGTGAAAACGAATAATCTCTTTGCCGACCAGATGCAGATCCGCCGGCCAATACCCAGATTTCTCATATTGCGGACCGCCAACCGCACTCAAATACGCCGTCAGCGCGTCAAACCATACATAAAAAACGTGCGGCTCTTCGCCCGGCACAGGAATACCCCAACGAATCGTCGTCCGCGTAATACTCAAATCCCGCAACCCACCTTCGACAAAACTCAAAACCTCGTTCCGTCGCGCGTCCGGCTGAATAAAACCTGGATGTTTGCCATACCAATCCAGCAGCGGCTTCTGAAACGCGGAAAGCTTAAAAAAGTAATTTGGCTCCGTGACGGTTTCCGTCGGACGTCCGCAATCCGGACAATTCTCCCCAGGCTTCACGTCCACGTACGCGTTGTCATAAATGCAGTACTGCCCCGTGTAGTGCCCTGGATAAACGTAGCTATTTTCCCGGCACAATTTAAAAAGCCATTGCACCGTATGCGCATGCTTCAAATCCGTCGTGCGAATGAACTCGTCGCCCTGCACCCCAAGCTCATCCCAAAGCGCCTTCCACTGCGCCGCCATCTTCGCCACAAACTCCGACTCCGGCACCCCCGCCTTCTTCGCCGACCGCTCCACGTTGACGCCGTGCTCGTCGGTCCCCGTGGTCAACACCACGTCGTACCCACGCATCCGCTTGTACCGCCGGATCGTGTCGCACACAATCGTCGAGTACGTATGCCCGATGTGCGGCAAGCCGTTCGTGTAGTAGATCGGCGTCGTCAAATAGTATTTTGGTTTTCCCGCAGCCATTCTGCTCCGTTCCGTTCTTTCGTCTTTTCTGCTTTTTCTTCTTCTCTGCGCGAACTCTGCGTCCTCTGCGCCTCTGCGTTATCTTTTTCTCTCAGGTTTTCTCGTAACTCCGCATCGCCTCCGCAATCACCCGCTGCAAAGGCACATTCTTCTCCATCGCCAATTTCCTGCAATCTTCAAACTCCGGAGCCGCATGCAAAATCCGCCCATTCACCCGCGACACCTTGATCCGCACATCTCCAAACTCCGTCCCCACGTTCACCCATTCCCGAGGCAAAACTCTCCGCTGCGCACGATACGTCCGCACTCCAAATGTAGTCGTCTCAGCAAATATCAACGCCATCAGCGCATTCGTGTCCTGCGGCTTGCACAAAACCGTCAACAAAGTCCCCGGCCGATTCTTCTTCATCTGCACCGGCGTCGTATAAACATCCAGCGCGCCTGCCCCCAGCGCCTTCTCCAAGAAATACCCATAAATCTGCGGGTTCATATCATCAAGATTAGCCTCAACAACGGCGATCTCTTCATCGAATCCCAGTAGCACAGGCACTCCTGCCTGTGCGCCTTTTGCCGAACCAACTTCCTCCCCAATCATGATCCGCACAACGTTAGGCTGCCCCTCAAGGTCCGCCATCCCCACCCCGTACCCAATCGCGCTAACGCTCATCGGCGGCTGCGGCCCAAACGTGTCGCAGAGTGCCGCAACGATGGCCGCGCCAGTTGGCGTCACAAGTTCCATCTGCACGCCGTTGGAATAAGTCGGCTTGCCCTGAAGCAGATTCGCCGTAGCCGGTGCAGGCACAGGCAAAATCCCATGCGCCATCTTCACCGTTCCGCCGCCCACGTTCAAAGGCGAGCATGCGAACCGCTCGACGCCCAGCGTATGAAACCCAACGCACGTTCCCACAATATCCACAATCGCGTCCACCGCCCCAACCTCATGAAAATGAATCTTTTCCAGCGGCACGTCGTGAACTCGCGCTTCCGCCTCTCCAAGCTTCTGAAAAATAGCCGCAGCGCGCCCTCGTACCACCGGCGCAAGCTCCGACTTCTCCAAAATCTCCAAAATCGCGTTAAGCGACCGGTGCTTCGACTGATCCTCCGTCACCACCCGCACATAAGTCGCCGCCATTCCATTCTTCCAAACCTTTTCCGCCGACAATTCCCAACCCGGAACCTGCAAACCCCTCAACTCCGCGCGCAAATGTTCAACCGCGCAGCCAGCATCCACGAGCGCGCCCAGCGTCATATCTCCGCTAATCCCGCTAAAGCAATCAAAATAGGCAAGTTTCATGGAATGACGTCACGCGGCCGAATTTCTGGCCCCAAAAAAAACGCGTTACTGGTTGCAGATCGATACTATCGGCGCAAACAAAGTGTGTCAAACTCCCCCGCCGCCAAGCCTTGGGCGCGAGACGGCGAGCCCTCGTAGCGCAATTTCCCCTGTTACGAAACTCGGCCGCTTCATTTCTCAAGCAGAAAGCCATTCCGGCGAGGCTATCTGAAAGCAAAGAAAGGCTTACCATTTATCACTTGACAAATATAATGCATCTGGTATAACGAATACTTACTCGGCACGATGCTTCGTGCCATTCTAAAATGTCCCGGCGCGACGCGGTCCTCAACAATCCCGCCGCACCACTCCAATTAAAATTATTCTTCGCCTCCAGTCCTGCAGACGCCGCAAGTTCTTGTTTCTCACTCTTGCAGACTCCTCAGATCAATATCATTCAAAAGACTTTAGACGCCTTTTGTTTTCATACTCTTACGCACTCTTTTGCGTCACGTTAAGCCGGATCATTTTTGTTTTCAATAGCTTACGCACTCTTTCGGAAGAACACCCGGGTGGGGGTAGGGTCACCGAGTTTTTCCGAAACTGCGTCCTCACTTTGACCCTTTTCCGTCCCTCCACTTATACTCACTGCTCCGTTTCATCCGAGGTTCTGTGTACCTAACACTCTCGAATCGCCTTCGCGAAGCTCTTGTCCGCTACATCCAGGAGCACTACGCCGTCTCCATCGATGTCGTTCTCAATCGCCCGCCCAAAATCGAAATGGGCGAAGCCGCCTCTCCTGTCTGTTTTGAGTTGGCCAAGCTCCTCAAAAAAGCTCCACGTATCATCGCGCAAGAGATTGCCAATGGGCTGGGCAAAGTCGAAGGCATCGCGCGCCTGGAGGTCGCTGGCGCCGGATACCTCAACGCGTATTTCGATCGCGCCGCTTTCTGGGCTGATCTCTCGCCACTCGCCACTCGTCACTCGCCACTTCCGCCCACGAAAATATCCGGAAAAGTTATTGTGGAGCACACTAGCATCAACCCAAACAAGGCGGCGCATATCGGGCATCTCCGCAACGCCGTCTTGGGCGATACCATGGCGCGCGTCCTTCGCCACGCAGGAAACCCCGTTCAGATCCAAAATTACATTGACAACACCGGCGTACAAGTTGCCGACGTCGTGATCGGCTTTCTCGATATGGAGCGGCTCACTCCCGTTAGTGTGAAGATGGCCGCTATGGAGCCGCGCTTCGACTACTACTGTTGGGATCTCTACGCCAAAGTTACCCACTTCCTTGAAGAGGACAAGTTGCGCGCCGCCGAACTTCGCGCTCGCTCCCTCAAAGCCATCGAAGAAGACCGCGGCGAAGAATCTGAAGTCGCCCAAGTCGTTGCCGACACTATCGTCAGCTTGCACCTCAAGACGATGGCTCGCCTCGGCATCTCGTACGAACTCCTCGCTCGTGAGAGCGAAATCCTTCACCTCAAGTTCTGGGATGCCGCCTTCGAGCTGCTAAAAAAGTCCGGCGTCGTTCAACTCGTGAGCGCTGGAAAAATGGCCGGCTGCTGGATCATGCCCTGGAAAGAAGAGTCAAAGGACTCCGAAAAACAGTCTGAGGAAAAATCAGCCCCTGAGGACGCCGAAGAAAATGTCCAGGACAAGATCATCGTCCGCTCCAACGGCACCGTCACCTACGTCGGTAAAGACATCGCCTACCAACTCTGGAAGTTCGGCCTTCTCGGCAAAGATTTCAACTATCGCAAATGGCCAACGGCACACGAGGGCGAAACAGTTTGGGCTACGACCACCTTCGAGAGCGATCCCGCCGCCCCGCATTTCGCCGAGCCCGCCACTGCGGTGTACAACGTCATCGACACGCGCCAGTCTTACGTGCAAGATGTCGTCGCCGAAGCGTTACGCCGCCTCGGCCACGCCGAAGCCGCCGACAAATCCATTCACCTGTCCTATGCTTTCGTCGTACTGACTCCCCGCTGCGCCGCCGAAATGGGCTACGAGCTCTCCCCTGAGGAAGCCAAGCTGCCTTTCATCCAAGTCAGCGGCCGCAAAGGATTCGGCGTCAAAGCCGACGACCTCATCGACAAACTGGAAGTGGCGACACTCGCCGAAGTGCAGCAGCGCCACGCGGAAATGAGCGAAGCTGAGCGAAAGCAAACCGCCCATGCAATCGCGGTTGGCGCGCTGCGATTCTTTCTGTTGAAATTTACGCGCAACGCCATCATCGCCTTCGACTTCAAGGATGCGCTCAGCTTCGAGGGTGAAACGGGGCCGTATTGCCAATACGCCGTGGTGCGGATTCGTGGGATACGCCGCAAAGGCGCAGAGGCCGGAGCGACGAGTGTTGCGGTGACGCACGAGACTGTGGCCACTCTCCTGACAGGACCTGACGGAAATGGTTTGTGGGAATTATTGCTGAGCGCAGGATCGCTGGACCTCGCGGTGGACGCAGCGATCGGCGCGCAGGAGCCGGCCTTTGTGGCGAAGTATGCATTCCAATTAGCGCAGGAATTCAACAATTTCTACCACAAACATCACATCCTGACCGAGCCCGATGAACAAAAGCGCGCGTTTCTACTGCGCCTCACGGAATTAGTAGAGGCGCGATTGGTGGAGACACTTGGACTGTTGGGTATCGAGGCCCCGGAAAAAATGTAGGGGCACGGCATGCCGTGCCTTCCGCGAAAATGAAGACTCACGAGGACGGTTCTCAATACGACATGACGAGGTGGACGAGAGTACGAAGCGCAACGCCGGTGGGGCCTTTGGCTAGCCACGGTTTGGCGTCGTCGTTCCAGGCGGTTCCGGCGATATCGAGATGGATCCATGGGGAGTCGCCGGTGAATTCTTTGATGAACATGGCGCCGGTGATGGCGCCGCCACCTTTCCCGCTGCCGATATTTTGGATGTCGGCGACCGTGCCTTTGATGAATTCGCCATAGTCGTCGTCGATGGGCATTTGCCACATTTTCTCGCCGGCGGCTTTGGAGCTGGCTAACAGTTTGTCGGTGAAGGCTTGATCGGAGCCGAAGACGCCGGCGTTGACGTTGGCGAGGGCGATACGAACGAGCCTCATGGCCGTATACGCCTTCTAGCCTAGCAGGCGCGCGGGCGCGCAACCCGCGCGCCTCCGGCTAAGGAAAAGGGGCTCGAGCGTGCAGACT
>Ga0185299_10003837_pt1 | contig 19056 bp, 16 predicted proteins | sample PaiPotPPA55metaG_FD_128002 | JGI IMG/M metagenome (GOLD analysis project Ga0185299, IMG submission 128002) | Iron sulfur acid spring bacterial and archeal communities from Banff, Canada, to study Microbial Dark Matter (Phase II) - Paint Pots PPA... ...
ACGAAGATATCGCGTTGCTGGTGCCCGATCCGGTCATACGCGTCTTCGTGCAGCATTTCGATCAGTTTCCCAGGTCCCCGCAGGAAGCCGAGCCGATGCTTCGCTGGAAGCTCAAGAAGAGCGTGCCCTTCGAGGCCGACGAGACGGTGATTTCCTATATGCGGCAGGCGCCCCGCGAGGATGGCGTGGACGTGGTGACCGCCTTGGCGCGTTTGCGCATCGTGCGCGAGTATGAGTCTCTCGCGGAGGGAGCAGGCTTGTATCCGGGCGTGGTCACCAGCTCGTCACTCGCCGCGATTTCCCTTCTGGACGACCGCCAGCCCACGCTGCTGGCTCGCGTTTCGGGCTTGGCGCTCACCACCGCCATCGTCCGGGAAGGTGTCCTGTGCGGGTATCGCTGCACGGAACTTCCGGCGCAAAACGTCGGGCTCACGCCGCAGATGTTGCTGGAAGAGATTTTTCCAGTGGCGGCGTATTATCAAGATACTTGGCAAGAAGGCATCCAGTCGGTGTGCGTCGCGGGGTTGGGCCATCGGCTGCCGGACTTTATCGGACCGCTTGAGGAAGAATTCAAATGCGAAGTTCGCTCGCTGCTGAATTCGGCGGTTGCCGAAGGACGTGTTCCTCTGGAGGCGCAGGCGCTCGCGGACCGCGAAGCCGACGGTCTGGTCGGTTGGATGTTGCATCGCAGTTAGATTGCAGCTAGAAGGGAATCAGAACACAGGAAATGAAGACCCGGCTCAATTTATCAACCAAGCCGCTCCAAACGCACCGCAGTTTTCTGGCCACCTCGGGTGTCATTGGGGCGATTGCGGCTCTGTTCTTCCTGGGACTTGGATGGCACGTCTATTCCGTGAGAAGGGCGGATGCGGCGCTGCGTCAAAAGGTGGAGCAGATTCGCCTGGAGATGGTTTCGCTGGAACGCCAGCGAAGGGACCTCGAACAATTCTTTGACCGGCCCGAGAACGCCAAACTTCACGATCGCTCCGCCTTCCTGAACACCCTCATCGATGAGCAGAGCTTGAACTGGACCCAGATGTTCATGGACCTAGAGAAGATTCTCCCCGCGGGCGTCCGCGTCGTGAGCATTCAGCCAAAGTTCGAGAAGGGCCGCGTGGAAGTGAAGCTCACCATCGGCGCGATGAACGATGAAGCGAAGCTGAAATTTATTCATGCGCTAGAACAATCAGGGTCGTTCTCTCACGTGCAGCTGGTCAATGAGAAGGAAACGCCTCCCGGAACGCCTGGCGGGGACCGCGTCGATGCTGAATTGATCGTTGTGTATACGAGGGCTTAATGCGACACGACTTCACATTGGAGCGACGCGCGATCCTGCTTGGGGTGGTGGCTCTGGTCGCCGCGGATATTGCGCTTGCCGTATACGGTTGGAATCTTTCTTCGGCCCGGCGTCCTCAGCAGGACCTCGCCATCCTCACGCGCAACCGCGATTTGCTCCGCGCGGACATCGCGCGCGCGGAGGACATCCGGTTGAAGATCCCGGTCATCCAGAACGATTGCGACCAGTTCGAGCAATCTTTATATCCGGCCAGCACCGGCTATTCGTCGGTCAGCGCCGAACTTGGCGCGCTCGCGGCAAAGTCCGGTTTGCAATTGGAGAGCCGCAGTTTCCAGCAGGGTGAAATTAAGGGGCGCAACGTGGAACGCGTGGAGATCCAAGCGGTGGTCACCGGCAGCTATGCGGGGGTCGTCCGCTTCCTCAACGGCTTGCAGCGTTCCAGCAACGTCTACGCCGTCGCAGCGCTCCAGGCCAAGGGCGACGAAGGGCAACAGGCGGGACGTGGCGAAGTGCACGTCACCATGCACATCGAGACGTATTTCCGGACGACGTGATGAACGAAAAGACCAAAGGAATGCTGCTGGTTGGACTGGTCGTTGTCGCCGGACTGGTGTGGTATCTCGAGACCAAGAGCGGTTCGGTGGCCATCGCCACCTCGCAGTTTGGCGATCTGAACTACAAGCCGTTGGCGATTGACAACCCGGCTTTGCAGCGCGAAAAGCAGGAAGCCAGCCGCAAAACTCAATACAAAGGTGGCGGACGCGATTTGTTCAGTCTGGCGCCGCCTCCCCCGGTAGTCGAGCACAAAGAGGAACATCCCACGCAGGTGGGACCCCTTCAGCCGGCGCCTCCGCCGCCGCCTTCGCTCCCAGGAAACGTCAAGTTCTTCGGCTATGGAACCGTGCCCAACGGAACGGCGAAACGCGCGTTTTTGAGCGATGGCGATCAGATCTTCATCGTGGCCGAAGGCGATACCCTGCTGGGAAGATTTCGCGTGGTGAAAATCGGAAACGCTAATCTCGATTTTGAAGAAATCGCCAGCGGCCGGCGAGGCTCGACGGCGCTGAGCGAAGAGCCCGTCGCAGCTCCCGCCTCATGAGGAAGCGCTCTTACAGACGAGCCCGGAATCGCGGAGAGCAAGGCTACGCGCTGCTTTTCGTGGTATTTCTGACGACGATACTGCTTATCGCCACGATCGCCGCTGCGCCTTCGGTCCGCACCGAGCGCAAGCGAGAGAAAGAAGAAGAGATGGTCTGGCGCGGCAAGCAGTACGTCCGCGCCATCAAGTTGTACTACCGCAAGAACGGCAGATTCCCGACGTCCCTTGACGACCTATCCAAGCCCAAGACCGGGACGCTGCGTTATTTGCGGCAGGAGTATAAAGATCCCATGAACAAGGAAGACGGCTCATGGCGCCTGATCTACGTGGGGCCCGCGGGCCAGCTGATCGGCAGTCTCAAGCCTCAGACGGGGCCGCAGTTGCTGGGCGCATCGGGGCAGCCGGGCACGCCTGCGGCAGCGCTTGGTAGCCAAGGGGCGGCGCAGGGTACGAACACATCGCAAAGCGCGTTCGGCACGTCGCAGAGTTCCTTCGGAACGTCACAAAGTGCATTCGGGCCACAGAGCGGCGGGGCGGGTTCGTTCGGAACATCGACAGCGGCCGGGGGCGCGGCGCAAGGAAGCGCGTTCGGTCCGGGCAGCAACAACTCGACGTCCAACCCTAGTTCTTTCTCGGGCAGTGACAGCTCGACAATTTTCGGGGGCAACATCATTGGAGTGGGCAGCAAGATCGATCGCTCGTCGGTGCTCGTCTACGAAAAAGCCACAAACTATCATCTATTTGAATTTGTCTGGGATCCGTCCAAGGACGTGCTGGGCGGAGGAGGCGCGGTTGGCACTCAGGTAGGCACGCCGGTCCCACCGGGCCAGGGATTCGGACAAGGCTTCGGCCAGCCAATCCAAAATCAGAATCCGGCGGGATTGCAACCAGCCAACAACCCAAACAACCCGAACAATCCAAACAATCCCAACAACCCCAACAATTCGCTACCCCAAATGCCGCCCCTATCGCCCAACACCCCACAGTAGTAGAGAACTGCGCGTCGTTCGTGAAGACGAGCACGACACTTGCTCGTGCATTTCACCCTGGTCAGCCCTGTCGACCAGGAGATGAGCACGACCTCCCGACAACTTGCCGTCAACCACGACCACCAGCTGTCATCCTGTGCCTATCCGACGAGGATAGGCGAAGGACCTCAACGTAAGCACCGCCATCAAAATCTTGATTACAGTCCGGAAGGCGCGGCGATCGCTATCGTCGTAGTTGGAACGGTTGCCACGGAAGGCTTGCCGTCAGGCGGACCCGACTTGCGCTTGGCGTAAGCGTTGCGGACGCGCTGCACGTAAGAGCGCGTTTCGGCGAACGGCGGAACCCGCCCGTACTGCCGAACACGCTGCGGTCCCGCATTGTACGCCGCCAACGTGAGCGCGAGATCGTTCTTGTAAAGGAGCAGCAAATCGCGCAAATAGCGCGTTCCCGCATCAATGTTTTCCCGTGGATTGAAGATGTTTTGCACGCCCAGACGCGCTGCCGTCGCCGGGAGAAGCTGCATCAGGCCTCGCGCGTTGCGCCGCGAAATGGCTCTAGGATCGAAGTTGGATTCAGCGGCGATGACGCTGGTGATGAGATCGGCGTCCACGCTGTAGCGGGCGGCCGCGTTTTCAATCAAATCGCGGAAGGGCGCCTTCCCGGCTTCGACGGGCGGCGCCGAAGTGAAAACGTCCTCGGGCTCGATGGCCATTACGTTATCGGCGGGCAGGTCGACAAAGCCGCCATTCATCTGCAGTCGGTACTTGTCGCCCAGAAGCTGATATCCGGTGATGTGCAACCTCTGGCCGCTTTGCAGCACAAAATATTCCGCGCGCGCCTGGGGAATCGCCGCGAGAATCAGCGGCAGCCACAGCGCAAGATGCTTCGCGATGTGTTGCGCCCTGTGTTTCACCGGGTATTTCACGCGCACGAGGCGGCCTTGCGCAATGCGAACTGTTCGATGGCGACGGCGACGCCGTGTTCATCGTTGGTGCTGGTTTCGTGCCAGCCGAAATTCTTCAATTCCGGGACGCCGTTGCCCATCACCACCGGTATCCCTGCGAACGACAACATTTCGAGATCATTGTGGTTGTCGCCGATGGCCATGACTTCCTCGCGGGCGTATCCCCGCAGGGCCGCCCACTCGGCCAGCGCCGTGCCCTTCGAGCAATCGGGGTGGATCACATCGATCATCGCAAAGTCACGGCTTTCGTAGACGGTGACCGCGAGGCCGAACTCAGCCGCGAAGGGCACCGCTCGTAGAGATGCTTCCGCCTCGCGCATAGGTTGGACCTTGCCAGACAACATAACCTGGAGTGGGTCTTGGGTCAGGCAGCTTTCCAGAGGCCGGGCGCAGCCCAGAAACTCCTTGTTGCGAGAGTAATACGCCTGGCGGATGGGATCGTCGGTTTCCAGGAACTCCAGCATGACCTGATTTTCGCGGGGGCGGTCGAACACCACGCCGGCGCCCTCGCGCCACGGCTTGGTGACCTGCAGGATGCGCAACGCGGTGTCGCGGAGGAGCAAGTGGCGAACGTGCGTCTCGCCGTCCAGAGTGCGAACCAGCGCGCCGTTGCTGACGATCATCGTCAACGGGGAATCGACTTCGCGCGCGATGGGCAAGGCGAAGTCATAGCGCCGCCCGGTGACGAGCGCCACCTCGATGCCCCGACGTGTCGCTTCGGCGATGGCCGCGCGGTTCTCTCCCGGCAATTTCCAGCGGCTATCGAGCAGCGTGCCGTCGATATCCAGAGCGATCAGGCGCACAGCCATAAGGCTCTATTGTAGCGTGAAAGACTGCGTGTTTTGGGACTCTAATAGCGGTCAAGGCGCGAAAGAATAGCCCAAAAACCGTGTGGTAAACTCATGCGCTTATGAGGTCGACGACCAACGTTTTGGAGTTAGAGTGCACGAATTGTGACAAGAAATTTGATGCGGACATCGAACAGCATGTGTGTATCTGCGGCAAGCCGCTGTTCGCGAAGTACGATTTGCAGAAGGCTGCCAGGACGCTGACTCTCGCGAATCTTTCGAGTCGTCCCCGCACGCTGTGGCGGTATGGGGAGGTTTTGCCGGACGGGGAGCCGGTGACGTTGGGTGAGGGGATGACGGCGCTGCTCGCGGTTCGGCGCTTGGGCGCATCGATCGGACTCGAGCATCTGTATGTGAAAGAGGAGGGGCTGAATCCGACCGGTTCGTTCAAGGCGCGCGGGATGACTGCGGCGGTAACCCGAGCCAAGCAGCTTGGCGCCAAGACGTTGGCAGCGCCGACGGCCGGCAACGCAGGCGGCGCCTTGGCAGCGTACGCCGCAGCTGCGGGTCTTGCGGCGGTGATTGTGATGCCGTCGGATACGCCGGTCGCCAATGTCATGGAATGTCAGGCGTTCGGCGCGACGGTCATCAAGCTGGACGGGCTGATTTCGGATTGCGGCAAGTACGTCGCCGAGCGCAAAGATCGCGAGGGCTGGTACGACGTATCCACGCTGAAGGAGCCGTACCGCGTTGAGGGCAAGAAAACGATGGGCTACGAACTTTGGGAGCAATTTGGCGGGAAGCTGCCGGATGTGATTCTGTATCCGACCGGAGGCGGAGTGGGATTGATCGGGATGTGCAAAGCGTTTGACGAAATGCAGGAAATGGGATGGATTGGCGCTGGGCGGCCACGCATGGTGGCGGTGCAAGCGGAAGGATGCGCGCCGATTGTGAAGGCTTGGGAGGCGCATCGCGATAGGGCGGAATTTTTCCCGAATGCGGCTACCATGGCGTCGGGTTTGCGCGTGCCTGGACCGCTGGGCGATTTGCTGATTCTGCGGATGCTGAAGCAGACGAAGGGGACGGCGCTCACGGTGTCGGACGATGAGATGTTGCAGGCGGGGAAAGAACTGGCGTCGGCGGAGGGAATTTTCGCGGCGCCGGAAGGAGCCGCTACGGTGAGTGCGGCGCGGAAGCTTGCTTCGTCGGGCTGGATCAAGCCCGAGGAATCAGTGGTGCTGTTCAACACCGGAACCGGCTATAAGTACGCCGAGGCGTGGCAGCGCGCGCTGCAGAGCTAGAACTATGGCAACGCGAAGACTTTACTACGACGATTCGTTCGCGCGCGATTTCAGCGCGCAAGCGTTGAGCTGCGAACCGTGCCTACACGAAACAATCGCCGCGTGGGAAGTGGTCCTCGATGTCACCGCTCTTTATCCGACTTCGGGCGGTCAACCGCACGACCTGGGCAAGGTTGGCGACGCGAATGTTTTGGACGTGCGCGACGAAGGCGAAGAGATCGTGCACATCGTGGACCGCCAGGTCGATTTGGGCACGGTGCAAGGATGCGTCGATTGGCCAAGACGCTTCGATCACATGCAGCAGCACACCGGACAGCATCTTCTGTCGGCGATGTTTCAGGAACGCTTTGGAAGGCCGACGGTTTCCTTCCACCTAGGCAGCGACATCAGCACGATCGATTTGCGCGGGGAGGAGCCCTCGGAAGATATTCTGGAAGGCACGGAACGCGCCGCCAATCGGGTGATCTTTGAGGACCGGCCGGTCAACGTGCGTTACGGAACCGCCGGTCAACTCGCGGAGCTAGGAGTGCGCAAGGAAGTGGAGCGCGAGGGAATTTTGCGCGCCATTGAAATCGAAGGAGCCGACCTGCAGCCGTGCGGCGGAACGCACGTCAAACATACTGCGCAGATTGGATTGATGCTGGTGCGCCGCTGCTCGAAGATGCGCCAGGATTGGCGCGTGGAGTTTGCGTGCGGTGGGCGCGCGGAGCGCATCGCGCGGAAAGATTTTCTGTTGCTGAAGAAGGCAGCCGAACGGTTGGGCTGCGCTTACGACGAAGTGGCCGAGGCGGCTGGCCGCGCGGTTTCCGAACGTGACGCGCGTTTCAAGGAATATCGGTCGGTCATGCAGCGGCTTGCGGAGGCGGAAGCGACGCTGGCGCTGCAAGAGACACGCGCCGGCGCCGACGGCATGCGTGTTGTCAGCCGGGTCTTTCAGGAGGACGTCACGGCGGAGTACCTGGGTCATTTCGCGAGTCAACTTGCCAAGTCGGATAAGACGATTACCTTGCTGGCAAGAATTCCGTGCGGCCAATTGTTTTTCGCGCAGCATCCGTCAGCCGGGCAGGACATGAACGGATTGCTTAAGCAGGTCGTTCAGCAGCTCGGAGGGAAAGGCGGCGGCACGCGGGATTTCGCGCGTGGCCGGCTGAGCGATGCGGCCAAAGCGGAGGCGGCGATCACGTTGGGAAGGGAATTGCTTGTCGGGAAGTAGGAATCGTCGGAGCTGAAACCCGACCTCCTAAAGAGCTAGAAAAAGCGTGCGCGGACTCGGTCGGGCAAATCTTTCAAATCCATCAGAGTGAGGAAGTCGATGGTTTTGAAGTCGCGATCGATGGCCGGAGGGCCACACAGCCGCGCGGAGTTATCGAGATACGCGCGAAACAGACGTGGCGGCCGCGGCGGCTCCGTGAGCGTTTCAGAATTGTTGCAGCGAAACTCAGGTTTGGGTTCCGTGCGCAGCGAAGTTTCGGCGAGATATTTCTCTTTCAACGCGTAATACAGCGCCATTCCCTCGCGCTCATCCTGAGAAGTAATCGAGCTGCAGCCGACCAGATAGCGCGCGTTGCAGAGCACGGCGTACGACGCGATGCCTTTCCAGAGCATGGAGAGCGCGGTGGTGTTGCGATAGTCGCGATGAACGCACGCGCGACCCAGCTCTAGAGTCTCGCCACGGATTGGCTCGAAGGGTCTAAAGTCGAAAAGTTGTTCGCTGTAGTAGCCGAGATTCCCTTTGGCACGATATCCAGTTTGCATCCGGTAGGTGCCGACCAGCTTGCCAGAAGTAATGTCGCGAACCATCAGGTGATCGCAGACCCAGTCAAACCGATCGTGGTCCAGCCCGCTGCGGTCGGAGGCGTCGAGACCTTCGCCCATCTCCTGATTGAATACCAGGTAGCGCAGGCGCTGGCATTCCGTTAGATCGTTCATGGTTTGGGCCAGCGAAACCTGAAAGAGGGGGCTTGAGGTAATCGGGCCGTCGCAGTCCTGAACCAAAACCGCAGTGGTAGGCATGCGCCAGTGTGGAACGCGCCGGATTACAGTTGCATTGCACTCATGTGATTTGCCTGTTTCGTTGCCGTAAGAGGCTATGGCCACCCCACCCCTGGGGGTTTTGGTGCAACGATGTGAAAGGAAAGGAGATCGTCCTCGGAATGGCTCAACGACCTGATTCTTAATGGTTTATGTGACAGAGATCTACAAGTAACTGAAAGGGGGCAGTTTGTCTGCCGGTGTCGATGACGGTTCGGAAAAGAGATTCTAGCGAATGCGGCTAAATTCCAGATTGGAACAGGATCGGTGGGCAGCAACGGCATGCGCTGACTGGAAGCACAATGCGCCACATGCAGTCGATGTGACGGCCTCGAGCGAGTTGGATGTCGAGATCGGTGCTAAGCGGCGACGGTGCGGCGGCGATTGCGGCGAACGCCCGCTACAATGAGCCCAATACCGAGGCCCAGTCCAGCCAACGTCATAATTAAAGTGCTGGGCTCGGGAACGGCGTAGGAGTGGTGCTTATCTTTGTCTTTGTACTTGTCTTTGTACTTGCCTTCATTTCGATCATCGTCAGCGAACACGACCGCAGGTGCGGCCAGCAGGGCGAAAAGACACGCAGTCGCCGCAAATTTTGGATTGATGAGCTTCATTGGAAGATCTCCAGAAGAGTCCCGCTTGGGAACAGTTCAAGGCACGAGGACGAACCTTTAACTGGAGTCAGTATAACAGAATTCAACCATGGCGTCACAACATATTCGAGGTCGGCCGTTGGATCCAGAGCAACGGTACCCCGCCGCCGCTAGTGGGAGCTGCAAGTCGTCGGTATACGCACGTATTCGATGTCGGGAGGTCCATCGACTCCCCAAACGATATGCACGTTGCCGTTCTTGTCGATGGCGAGTTGTTGCTCGTATTCGCCGGCGAAGGCGGAAATGTCGGTGGCAGCTGCGAATGTGACGCCCCCATCCATCGAGCGCTGATAGACGGTGCGAATCTGGTTGCCTTGCCCAACGGCGGTGACATTGCTGCAAGCATCCACGCCCAGGGCTGGCGGACTGATGCCCGCCGCCAGCGAGAGTGACATGGGCATCGCCGAAAATGTGGCGCCGCCGTCCACGGAGCGCGAGAACAGCACCGATCCTGCTTCCCACAGGACATAAATCGTGCCGTTCGTGCCGACAGCAATTTTCTGAAGGGTGGGCTTGGGATTGGTAGGAATGCTGACAGGCTTGGAGAATGTAGATCCGCCATTCGTTGAGCGGCTAAAGAACAGCGAAGCACCATCGGCATCCCACGCCACACTGATACCGCCGGTGGAATCCACCGTTGCGACGGGCACTTGATTACAGGAGCCGGCGCCGCCCGCGATGGCGGCCGCGGGCGTAAATGTGGTTCCGTCCGTCGACGAGGTGAATTGGATGGAGCAATTGGTCATGCTGGATCCCACTTGCGTCCAGAAAATATAGAGCTGCGTCTGAGGTCCGGAGACGATAGTGAGATCCATGTCGTGAGTATTGGCGACGGTCGCCGACACGGTGATCGGAGCCGAGAAGTTAACGCCATCCGTGGAATTGACCGCGAAAAGATTGGAAGTCGTCGGGTCGAACCAGAAGATGGTGATGTTTCCGTTGGGCGATACGGCCAGTTGTGCCGCGGTGGCCCCGCTGGGATTCACAGGGGTCGAAAATGTCGTCCCACCGTTTGTAGAGTGGCTGAAAAAGCTGTTCGGGATCGTGCTCATCGATGTGAGGTTGCGGTGCCAGAGCAGATTGATGTGGCCAGCCCCGTCGAGACCCATCTGAATGTTATTTTGTGCGTTGAGCGTGTTGGACAGATCGCTGGGAATGTTGACGGGCGGAGTGGAGAACGTGTTGCCGCCGTCAGTGGACCGCACAAATTCCGGCCCGTTGGCGTTCACCCAGGCCACGTCGATATTTGCCGTGGCGTCAGCAGCGATCACGGGATCGCCATAGCCGGTGTCCACTTCCCCAAGGCCGAGAAAGAGCGCATGAGAAGGCGTGGGAGGTGCCGGAGAAGTCAGAGTGATCGTGGCCATGGCCGATACCGTAGGGTCGCTGACCGATGTGGCGGTGAGTACGATAGTGGCAGGAAGCGTTGCGCTGGCAGGCGAGGTATAGGTCGCCGAGACTCCAGAGAGAGTGGAAGCCGGCGAAACGGAGCCGCACGCGCTGGCCGCGCACGCCGCGCCGGATTGCGACGAAGACCAGTTGACGCCCTTGCTTTGCGTATCGTTTTGCAGCGTGGCGGTGAACGTCTGGGTGGCGCCGCCGGTCGCCACACTTGCGGTCGTGGGCGCCACGGTGACGACAATCTTGGCTAGCGCGGTCACTGTGATGGATGCGGCGGCGGATTTCGTGGAATCGGCAACCGAGGTAGCCGTCAGTGTAATCGAGCCTGAGGAAGCCGATGCCGGCGCCGTATAGTTGACGCTGGCTCCCGATAGGCTGGTGGCGGGCGAGACCGTTCCGCAAGCGCTCGCGGTGCAGGCCGCGCCGCCGGATAGCGCCAACGACCAATTCACGCCTTTGTTTTGCGTATCGTTTTGCAGCGTCGCGGTAAACATTTGCGACGCGCCAGTCTGCAAGCTCGACATCGAAGGCGATACCGCTACGACGATGGCCGGAGGCGGCGCTGCGGGCGCTGAAATCGTGATCGTGGCCGCCGACGACTTGGTGCCGTCGGTAACGGAAGTTGCCGTCAACGTTACGGTCGGCGGTGTGGGGGCCGCTGCCGGAGCGGTGTACATAACCCCGGCACCGGAGGCGCTGGGCGCGCCTGAAAGTGTGCCGCAAGCAGCGCCGCTGCAACCCTTGCCTGATAGCGCCCACGTCACGCCTTTGCTCTGGGTATCGTTGCTGACGGCGGCGGTGAAACTCTGCGACTGACCGGTCTGAACCGTCGCGGACGCGGGCGTAACAGAGATGGAAATTGCGGGAGCAGGCTGCACGGGCGCGGGAGTCGAGGTCGAGCCGCCGCCACAGCCTGGCAGCAAAAACGCCGTCAGTGTCGCGAGGACCGCCGCAGCTCTACAATCAAGAAATTGCCTCAGACTCATGCTTTCTCCACACCGAAGACGACCGCAATGGCGCGGATTTTAGCATGAACCGTAGCAGCAGAAGCACGGATAGCCGGGTAGGAGGCCAGAGGAATCACCGTAGCGCGTCTGAGGGACTGAAACGAAGCTGACCGCGTGCGTTGTATCAGCGTGTCGTTGTACCAGCGTGTCGTTGTAGCAATGTTCTGCAAGGGAAGTGGAGGTTTTGGTGGACGAGACCGGGGTCGAACCGGCGACCTCATCGTTGCGAACGATGCGCTCTCCCAGCTGAGCTACTCGCCCACGAGCAGCTCAGAAATTTTAACAGAGCCTTGGAGTATTGCCAACCGAGTTGCGGCAAAGTGGAGTGGTGCCATTGCTGGAGTGCGCTACCAGGACTCACTTTTTAGAAGGGCGGTGCTTGATGTTTTTCGGGCATCCGCGTCAGATGCCCGAAGAATGAGGCTCTTGCCTGGCTAAGGTTTTCTATACCAGGCTATGGTTGGACTGGTGTGCCGCCCATGCGCTGGGCCACGACTTTGCGCGCATTTTCGTAAAGGGCGCGGGCTTGCGGAATCGAGTCGACCGCTTTCTGCACTTGCGGGTCGGCTTCCAGTTCCACTTTGAAGCCTTCCTGCTGGCCGTACACCGACATGAAGACTTCCTGCTTGATCTTGCGCTTGATCCAGTCGAGATTCTCGGACAACTCGCTCTCGGTGTAGCGGACATTTTTCTTGGCGAGATATTCGCGGAGGTCCTTCATGACCGTGTCATCGGCCGTGAATTCCTTGGTTATGTTAGGCCGCGTGCCGAGATAGTAGCGGGTGAAGCCGCCCACGCCAGCCTCGTAGGGGAAAAATACGTCGGCGCGGATCAGCGCCTCCTGGAATTTGGTGAGCTTGGGAGCGGCTACAGTGACATCGGGAGTGATGCCGCCGCCGCCGGTGACCTGGCGTCCACTGTCAGTGAGTTTCACCTCCGTCGGATGCTCCGGCACCTTGCGCTCGTAGTGATATTCGTAAAGAGAGATAGACTTGTAATCGCGCTGAATCAGGCGGCCGCTGGGCGTGTAGTAACGAGCAGTGGTCAGCGCCAAGCCGGTGTTTTCGCTGAGCGGAGTGACCGTCTGCACCAAGCCCTTGCCGAAGGTGGTCTCGCCCACGATGATGCCTCGGTCGTGGTCTTGTACTGCGCCAGAGACGATTTCAGTAGCCGACGCGGAATTTCCATTGACCAGAATGACCAGCGGCACGGTAACGCCCTGATTCCCCCGCACCGTCATGTACTTGCGTTCCGCGGAAGCGCGGCCATGGTGCGACACGATGAGCTGATTGCGATCGAGAAACATGTCGCTCACGGCGACCGCCTCGTTCAACAACCCTCCAGGATTGCCGCGCATATCGAGGATCAAGCCATCGAGCGACGAGGCGCTGAGTTTCTTAAGCGCATCGGCAATCTCGCGGTCGGTCGTTTCGTTAAATCCGGAAAGCCGGATGTACCCGACGCCCGGCTTGAACATGAACGCGATGTCCACGGAGTGGCGAGGAATCTCGTCGCGGGTGACGGTGAAGAGGAGCGGATCGGTGTAACCTTCGCGGGACACCGTAATCTTGACGATCGTGCCCTTGGCGCCCTTGAGCATGTCGGCGACATCGCTGGTGGTCAGGCCCTCGGTCGCCTTTTCGTCAACCTTGACGATCACGTCCCCAGGGCGGATGCCAGCGTTATATGCGGGCGCTCCGACGTAAGGTGCCATGACGACGGTATGGTTCTCGCGCGGCGCGACAACCATGCCGACGCCGTAATACTTGCCGCGCTGGTCCTCGCGTAGCAGCGCAAACTGCCGAGCATCAAAGAAATTCGAGTGGGGATCGAGCATGCGCAGCATGCCGGGAATGGCGCCCTGATAGACGGCCTTATCGACATCCACCGGCTGCGCGTAGTTCGCCTGCACCACGTCCAGCACACGCGTGAAGTCCCGCACCGCCGTCTGGTAGTCGTCGGCGGACGCTGTGGTCGCGCGGACATTAGGGCCGTAAATGCCCCCCAATACAGCAGATACCAGCAATACGGCTACGACTAAAAACAGCCCGCGGCGTTCAGCTTTCATTCGGTCCTCACGTAGAGCGTTTCCAAAGGAACATTATATCACAGCGAAAAGTGGCGTTTGACACTATGGAACGCCGTTCTCTATGATGCCAAGAGGCCGCCTTGCGGTCACCCAGAGCCATGTTAAGCATCCCGCATATGATCGTGGTGTTCGTAATCGTGCTGGTCGTATTTGGCCCGCAGAAGCTTCCGGAATTGGCGCGTGGTTTGGGTAAGCTCATGGCGGAGTTTCGCAAAGCTTCCACCGATTTCAAGTCCGCCTTTGAGAACGAGATGCGCGACCTGGAACGTCAGGCCGCGGAAGTCGAACGCAAAAAGAGGGAATTGCTGGCTTCCGCCACAACGGCGCAGCCTCAGCCCGCGACCCTCGCGACGCCCTCTGGTGCTGAGACGCAGCCGGGAGCCGAGCCGTTAGCAGCGGAGGCATCGGCGGAGGCCGAAAAGGGAGCTACCGAGGCGCCTGTGATTATTCCGGTCGCTGAATCTGTGGCGCGCGGCTCGGAATCCGCCGGATTAGAAAATGGATCGGAAAATGGGAACGGGACCGCTGCCGCTTCCAGTGCTGAAGAAAAGCCCGAGGATTCCGCCGCTTCCAAGGTTTTAGATACTCCTCATGACTACAAGCAGCCCGCCTGAAGTCCTCGCTACTGTTCCGCCGGAAATCGAAGAAGGGGGGCAGATGACCTTCTTCGAGCACTTGGTTGAACTGCGCAAGCGGCTCATCAATTCGCTCATCGCCATCGGAATCGGAGCGTTCGTCGGCGTCTATATAGCGAAGTACGTGATCAGGTTTGTTACCCAGCCAATGAATGCGGCGCTGAAGGCATCGAATCTTCCCCAACATTTGATTTACACGCATCCCGCGGGCGGCTTCAATCTGTTGATCACCTTGGGGATCTACATCGGCGTGGTGTTAGCCTCGCCCGTGGTGCTGTACCAGATTTGGCTATTCGTGGCGCCTGCCTTGTATAAGCACGAGCGCGGCGCGATCAGCGGATTCCTGTTTTCGACGGTATTTCTTTTCCTGGCGGGGATCGCTTTCGGATATTTCGTCACCCTGCCCTACATGCTGAAGTTCCTGGTGAGCTTTACGGTGGTAAGCCTGCCAGGCATCGAGCCGATGATCACGGTCACGGAGTATTTCGATCTGACGCTGATGGTATTGCTGGGATTCGGGCTGGTGTTCGAATTGCCCGTGCTGATCTTTTTCCTGTCAATCTTTGGAATCGTGACGCCTCAGTTTCTTTGGAAAAATATTCGCTATGCGATTCTGGTGATCGCCATCGTGGCAGCGATCATTACCCCCACACCCGACGCCATGACCATGCTCATCTTCATGGCCCCAATGATCGGACTCTATTTCGTCGGGATCGCGGTTTCCGCAATAGCGGTGCGAAAGAAGAATCGGCAGCTGGCCGCCGAGGCGGCGGGGAAAGCCTAAATGCAAAACAGCCCATTGAGGCGGCTGCCCGAGTTGGTCTGTGCAGCCCTGCTGATCGTGGCGTGTGCGGGCTGCAAGTCCAACCCTGGGCCCAGCATGTCGAGCACCGCGTCTCACGTTAGTGCCTCAGCAACCACGCCGCCGCAACTCCCCGACGCGGACACACCCGCTCCCGAGAAAACCGACGGCTTCGACGGAAAGCTCGCGTTTGAGCACGTCGTCAAGCTGGTGGACTTCGGTCCTCGGCCTTCCGGCTCCCACGCCAATGCGGAAATGCAGGACTACATTCTGACGCAGTTGTCCGCCGATGCTTGCACGGTGGAAACGGACCCTTTCAACGCGCAGACGCCGGTCGGCATCATTCCCATGAAAAATATCCTGGTGAAGATTCCCGGCGACAAACCGGTCATCTTGCTTGGCACTCACTTCGACACCAAGAACATCGACAACTTTGTCGGCGCTGACGACGGAGGTTCTTCCACCGCGGTCATGCTCGAGCTTGCCCGGCTGCTGTGTGCGCAACCTGGGCACTATGCCGTGTGGATCGCGTTTTTTGATGGCGAAGAGGCGGTCCAACAATGGAGTGACACCGATAGCCGCTACGGCAGCCGCGAGATGGCCGCGAAATTCGCGTTGAGCGGCGACCTTCCCAAGATCAAGGCGTTCTTGCTCGCCGACATCGTGGGCAGCCGCCTCTTGCGCTTCAAGCGCGAGTTGAACTCCACGAAGGCGTTAACGGACATGGTATGGTCCACCGCCGCGAGGTTGGGCTACTCGGCGATTTTCGTGAATGAAGCCGCCGCGATCGAAGACGATCATCTTTCTTTCCTGAAGCGTGGTGTGCCCTCAGTCGATGTGATCGACCTAGAAATCCCATATTGGCACACCCCCATGGACACCATCGACAAGATCAGTTCGAAGAGCCTGGCCATCACCGGCCACGTCTTCATGGAAAGCGTTAAGCAGCTCCAATCAAAGTAGTGGCGGCTCTTCGTCAGGGCACGGCTTCAGTTTACCCTGAGGCACGAAGGGCCGTGCCATAAGCGCCTTGTTGATTGGGCTTTTAGCCCTGAGGCTCCAGTTTCTGAAATTGGCACACACTCTTTGAAATCGCCCGGCCCACGCCTGAAGCCCTATCCATCCCCCTGGAACGATCCGTCCACCGGCTATTTCCGAGCAGGACCGCCGCGTCGTCACCAACCAAATAACCCTTGACTTAATATACCTTTATGGTAATCTACTTGTATACAGTTCCGCCGCAGCGCCAACGTTACCTCGTTCTCGAAGCCCACGGATCGCCAACCCAGGCCTCTCATACAAAGTTAAAGAAGCAAGCCTCGTCCGCGAAGGACGCCTTCATCCAAGGCCGACTCCTTTGTTCGGTCCTTTGTTTTCATGCACTTACAAAATGCTTTTCGCGCAACCTCTTTAGTTTCACATTCATACGAAAAACACAGGGGGTGTGGGGGTGCAAAGATGAAGGCCTCCCGACCCGAAAGCTACGTGCTGGAACTAAGCTCAGTAATTTCAATCGAATGATCACTATGAAGGGTATGGATGAATTTCTTGACGCTACGCCTCTAACCCGACCTCCTTACCCTTTTGCACGATCGAGTGTTTTCCGAATTTCTCGTCATCGCGGTAGGGGAAGTCCGAACGGTAGTGGCTGCCGCGACTTTCCTCGCGGGCGAGCGCGGAAAGCGCCATCAGTAGCGCTAGGGAGTGCAGGTTCCGCACTTCGTACTCGTGGCGGCCCGGCTTATCGCATTTCGGCAGCTCGATCGCTTGAAGTGCCGCGATCGCTCCCGCCAAATCTTTGCCGTCACGCATGATTCCTACCTGGCGCCATAGCAAGTCGCGAATTTTGTCGAACGCCGGCGGATACGGCCGGCTGGCGGCAGGTTTTGCGTTCGCCTGCACAGTCGCCGTCGAATTTCCCGGTTTGGGGGCCGGACTTCCCGGCAAGGCGGCTCCGTGACGCTTGGTCACCGGCGCGTCCTTCATCATGGCCTGGCCGCTGCGCGCGCCGAACACCAAGCCCTCCAGCAGGGAATTGCTGGCTAAACGGTTCGCGCCGTGTACTCCGGTATCCGCGGTTTCGCCCGCAGCGTACAGCCCCGGCAGCGAGGTCCGCCCCCAAAGATCGGTTTTTACGCCGCCCATCATGTAGTGCGCGGCAGGGCAGACTGGGGCCATGTCGGTGGCCAGATCGAGACCGTAGCTGAGGCACGTCTCGTAGATGCGCGGGAAACGTTTCTTCAGAAATTCCTCGGTCTTCTTGGTCATGTCGAGATAAACATACGCCGAATCGGTGCGGTGCATCTCGCTGACGATGGCGCGCGCCACGATGTCGCGCGGGGCAAGCTCTTGCGCCTCGTTGTACTTCTTCATGAAACGATCGAGATTGATGTTGCGCAGGATGCCGCCTTCGCCGCGCAACGCTTCGGACAGAAGAAAACGCGGCGCGCCCTTCACGGCCAACGCTGTGGGATGAAATTGCATGAATTCCATGTCGGAGAGAATCGCGCCTGCGTCGTACGCAATGGCCATGCCGTCGCCGGTCGCGACATCGGGGTTGGTAGTCTCGCGGTAAATGCGGCCAAGACCTCCCGTCGCAAGCAACACCGCTCCAGCGTGCAATTCATGCGCCGAGCCGTCCAGCTCATCGATGAAGCGAACGCCCACCACCGTGCCGGATTCCACGATGAGCGAGGTGGTGAAGGCGTGCGCGCGAAGATGCAGGTGCGGGATGGTGTGTGCACGCGCCAGGAGCGCGCGGGCGATTTCGCGCCCGGTGGAATCGCCGTGCGCGTGCAGGATGCGCGACCTGCTGTGCGCGGCTTCGCGCGTGAACGCCAATTTCGTTCCCGCGCGATCGAACTCCGTGCCCCACTCGATCAGCTGGGTAATGTACTTCGGCCCTTCTTCCACGAGAAGCGTTACCGCGTCGGTCCGACAAAGGCCGTCGCCTGCTTTGATGGTGTCCTGCTCGTGCAGGCTGATTTCGTCTTCGTCGCTGAGCGCCACGGCTATGCCGCCCTGCGCCCATGCTGTTGCGGAATCGCTCAGATCGGATTTCGCCAGCACCAGCACACTGCCTTTTTCGCTCAGCTCAATCGCGGCGCGCAGGCCGGCCACTCCAGACCCGATGACAACATAGTCAGCGCGATGAGACTTAGGGGGAGGCGTCATGAAAGGCGATCGACCGTTTGCGGCAATATGGTAGCACGAACAGAATTATGTTCCGGTAACACGGGCACTCTACCTGTAGCGCAGGGCGGAGTCCGCGCAGCCCTGCGGCCTTTTCCGATGAATCTCTCCCAAAACGCAATTCGACCGAGGCCCTTTCGCGAGGGCCAAAGTCACGTCCAACCTCGTCGCCGCCGGACACTGTGCTACATTTCTAATACCGCTCAATGAAACCAAAACGAATTTCTGTGAACTCTTCCGACGGCAAATACACCATCGTGTGCGGAACCCGCATCCTCCGTCACGCCGCAGAGGAAATCTCATCGTTAGGGAAATTTTCCAGCGCGCATGTTGTATCTTCGCCGAAGGTTTGGCGCGCAGTTGGCGCGAGCCTTCATCGTTATCTGGGTGTCAATTCCAGCGCCCGGATTTCGAGCAAGGTGTACCTCGTGAACGACGCGGAAACGTTGAAGAACTTGCGAACGGTGGAATCACTTTCGCGTGAGCTGGTTCGATCGGGAGCCGACAGAAAATCCCTGATCGTGGCGGTTGGCGGCGGGGTAATCGGTGACGTGGTTGGGTTTGTTGCGGCGTCCTACCTGCGTGGAGTGGCTTTGGTGCACGTGCCCACGACGCTGGTCGCGCAGGTGGACAGCTCCATCGGCGGCAAGGCCGGAGTCAATTTACCCGAAGGCAAAAATCTGGTCGGCGCGTTTTATCCGCCGAGGTTGATCCTCAGCGATCCGGATGTATTGCGGACGTTGCCCGACCGCGAATTCCGCGGCGGCCTCGCCGAGGTGATCAAGCACAGCATCATTGCCGACGCGG
>Ga0185299_10003838_pt1 | contig 19051 bp, 12 predicted proteins | sample PaiPotPPA55metaG_FD_128002 | JGI IMG/M metagenome (GOLD analysis project Ga0185299, IMG submission 128002) | Iron sulfur acid spring bacterial and archeal communities from Banff, Canada, to study Microbial Dark Matter (Phase II) - Paint Pots PPA... ...
CGCCGATCGTCGCATTTTCACCGAATCAGCAAACGAGGCGAAGGCTCGGGCTGCTTTGGGGCGTGCTGCCGCGACGAATCGTCCGCGTCCACAATATCGACCAGCTCGCCGTGGCGGCTGAGAAGCGTCTTCTCGAAGAACATCTCGTAAAGCGCGGCGACATCGTTGGAATCATCGCAGGGACGCCGCTCGCCACGCGCGGCACAACGAACCTAATGCGGCTCATCCGCATCGGTGGCTGAAAAAACTCTCGCTCTTCATTTTTATTATTTCTAATTTACCCAGTTGTCGGGGTTTGAAGGCGGCTTCTCGCGATGGTCGCGAACGTACACTTCGAATTTTTTGCGGAGCCTGCGGCGTTTCCAATCTGAAAAATAATTGCGGAAGTTGTACCCATACGATCCCCGCCTCAGATAGATGTAGCCTGCGAGCATTCCGCCGAGATGGCAGACATGGCTCACGCCGTCGCCGGTCGAGCCGATGGTGAGGAAGAACTCGATGGCGCCCATGACGATCACAAAAATCCGCATCGAGACGGTTACCGGCAGCGGAAAAACCCAAATCTGCCGGTGCGGCATGATCACCGCTACCGCAAGCAGAACGCCGTAAATCGCACCCGACGCGCCGATCGTTGGCATCATCGCGGAACCATTGCCGTGTGGATCCAGAAGCATGTTTACGATGATGTCGACTAGGCCCGCGCCGACGCCACAGATGATGAAGTATGTGTAGAAGCGGCGGGCGCCCCACGTGTGTTCGAGCGCCGCGCCGAACATCGCAAGATACAGCAGATTGAAAAGAATGTGCAGGATTCCGCCGTGCAGGAAAATATAAGTGAACGGCTGCCAGATGCGGAACCCGTGCACCACCGCATAGGGACGCAGCGCGAACCAGTCCAGCCAGAATTTCTGTCCAGCTTCGTGGAAGAGCAGCCCGGAAATTTCCTGGAGGAAAAAAACAAAAATGCAGACGATGCAAATCGTCTTGATGGCGCGGGGGAAGTACCCGCTCAGGTCAAATCGATAACCGCCTGAAAAGGAATTCACGAGGGCACCAGTTTACGGTCTCGTTGAGCCCGAGTCAAAGAGACGGACAGACTGGTTTCTAAGCAGCCGGACGGGCTGGCCGGCGGGACTCGCACCGCTTCGAGCGTCCGCGCGGTCAGAGATGAGCGGACATGGAATCATCGTCAGGAAAGTTTCTTGCGCGCGAAGTAGAAGAGCGAACCCGCGAGAAGAATAAACATGAAAAGGCCAAATAGATTGCTGGTGGCAAGCGGACCCAGAATCTTCGGGCCGAACGAGAAAAGATCGGCACGCCATGGAAGATGCAAAAGCGACGAAACCCATTGCGGCGTGCGCGTGGAAATCTCCGGGTCTTGCAAAAGAGCGATAACGATGCCGAGCAAGCCGAATACGCCTCCGGCGGCGATCAGACCGCTCGAATAAAGCGCTCCAGGGCTGGCTTCGCCTTCGTCTGCTTTTTTAGAAGTGGTTTCGACAAGCCAGCGCACCAATCCTCCAGCGAACATGGTAGCCGTCGTTGCAATCGAGAGATACGATCCGACCGCAAATGCCAGCGAGCGCACCCCGAGAATTTCCACCGCTAGGACCAGCGCGACGCCCATCAAGACCAGGCGCCAAGGCAGGCGTTGATTGAGGATGCCGTTGATGACCGTGGCCATCAGGCGCGCTTGCGGAGCAGGAGCTTTGTCGCTGCCGATACCCTGAGCCCATTGAATCTCGATTTGTTTCGTGCCAGGGTCGTAAAGATACTCGCCATCGGGAACAACGCTCGAACCGAGCGAGTTAATCAGGGCGTACGTTTTTCCCTGATGCATAAAAGCGTCTTTCTCGATTTTCACGCCCGTGGGCAAAGCCTGCACGTTGAGTGGAATCTGCGTGGGAATGTATTTCTGAAGACCGGTGTTCATCAGGTTCAGCGTCGCGCCGATGGCGATGGTGGAAATGGTGACGCCGATGAGCAAACCCATTTGTTGCCGGACGGGCGTCGAGCCTACAAGATATCCGGTTTTAAGATCCTGCGAAGTGGCTCCAGCGATGGCGGCCGCAATGCAGACCACGCCGCCGATGGTCAAAGCGAGAACTGCGTAGTTGGGGGCCGTCCAGCCAGCGACGAAGAAAATCGCGCAGGTAGCCATCAGCGTGGCGATGCTCATGCCGCTGATTGGGTTCGAGGAATTGCCGAGCAGGCCGCTGATGCGCGCCGCCACGGTTACGAAAAGGAATCCGAAAAAGATGACGAACACGCCAGCCAGAAGATTTTGATACCAAGCGGTGTTTGCATCCTTGATCGGATGAAACGTAAGCAGCACCCACATCATTGCGACGATGGCGAGCGAGCCGAAGATCACCACGCGAATCGACATGTCGCGCTCGAGACGGTTCTTGGACACTGCGTGCTTCGCGCCCTCCGAACGAACGTCTTTCAGTCCTGATCGCAGCGCAGAAATAATCGTCGGAAGAGTGCGCAACAGCGTAATCAATCCGGCGGCGGCGACGGCGCCCGCGCCCATCGGACGAATGTACTGGCGCCACATGTCGTCGGGCGTCATCAGCGGAATGGGAATTGTGGACGGGTAAATCGCGGTGCCGCCCGAGAGTTGCCCGAAGAACTTAATCGCGGGCATCATCAGCAGCCAGGAAACCACGCCGCCGGCAAAAAGTATGCCGGAGACTTTAGGGCCGATGATGTAGCCCACGCCGAGGTATTCGGTAGTGATGTTGGCGCGAAAGGAAGAACCGGGAAACCAGCTGGGCCGACTTTCCGGCTGCGAGTTCCACGCTTGGACGGTGTTCATGAGGAATGTATAAACGCCGCCGATACCCAGGCCCCAGAAGACGCGTCCTGCGAATGAGCCGCCCCGCTCGCCTGCGACGAGGACGTCCGCGCAAGCGGTGCCTTCCGGGAAAACGAGATTCCCGTGTTCCTTCACGACGAGCTGACGGCGCAGCGGAATCATGAAAAGAACGCCGAGCCAACCACCGAGCAGAGCCAGCGGGAAAATCCGCCAGAACGTAAATTCGGAGCCGAATCCCAGGAAGATCAGCGCGGGAATTGTGAACATCACGCCGGCGGCCAGCGATTCGCCAGCAGAACCAGTGGTCTGCACGATGTTGTTCTCGAGAATTGTGGAGCGCCCGAACGCGCGAAGGATGCTGATGGAGAGAACGGCGATGGGGATAGAGGCCGAGACGGTCAAGCCTGCGCGAAGTCCTACGTACACGGTGACGGCGCCGAACAGAAGTCCGAAAAGAGATCCGAGAACTACGGCGCGCAGCGTGAACTCGGCGATGCTTTCTTCCGCCGGAATGTAGGGGCTAAATTCGCTGGGCGGCGCCGTCGAACTCCATTGCTTTTTCGCCACGCGTCACCTCTCCTTAAGTGATGGCCTGAAAGATCTCTCGTGCGACTCGAACGCAACCACGCGGCGCAGCGATGCGCATTCGCTTTTCTCGACGTTGTTCGTTGGATGACGATCCTTGCGGGATCGTTCGAGCGGCGAAGTTAGCATCAGAAGTATGCCGAGGCAAGCCGCAAACGCGCGATTCTGCCCCCTCTGCAACGGAATCCAGAAATCGTGATTCAGCGACGATTAGAATTGGCCTCGAGCGAGTGTTTTCAATTATTTACGCGATTTTCTAATCGGTTGCCAGTGTCGATTAGGATTCCCAGTTTCGGGCGTGATTTCGGAGTCAGCCACAGGCTTTGGACGACTCGGATGCACGAAAAATCCTCGCGTGGCGCGTTTGCGTGGATAGCGTTTGAGTGGTTCGCTACTTTCGCATGTGCTTGCCTTTTGGCAACGCAAACGCCACTGTTCGAAACTGGTAAGCCCATTGACAGACACACTCAGCCGGGGTAGCGTGACGGCTAATTCACTGCTTGAGAACTGCGGGCCTGCCATCTCGGCGGGCGGAGTGTGTCAAGCGGCTACTCATTTGGTCGCGGCCCGGTTCGACGAGGGCCGAAACGCGCTGTAATGGACGACAACGATTGGCGGCAACGGAGGTGGTTCCCAGCCATGACGAAAGCCAAACGGAATTTAATCGTAACGGCGATGTTGATGGCACTCTGCTGGGTGACGATACCTGGCGCGGTGACGGCGGGCGACGATTGGCTTCCCGTGCCGCCGGCCGATCTGGCGCTGAAGGATAACCCGGCGCAGCCGGGAGCCAACGCGATGATTCTCTACCGGCGTAGCCGCGTGGATGCGAAAAGGGCGAATATCGATGAAGACTTCGACGAGGAGTACTTTCGCGTCAAGATTTTCACGGCGCAGGGAGCAAAGGAGAACAGCAAAGTTCAGGTTTCTTTCTCGAAAGAGCACTCCGACATCAAGGATATTCGCGCCCGGACGATCGAGCCGGACGGAAGAATTGTCAACTTCGACGGGAAGGCGTTCGAAGAGATGGTGGAAGTGAGCAACGGTGGAACGTACTCAGTGAAGACGTTCCTGCTTCCGGATGTACAGCCCGGCTCCATTATCGAATATCAATACCGGCTGCAATATAAGGCCGTTCCCGGAGCTATCGTCTTCTATCTGCACTGGCAGTCGTGGATCGTGTCGGATCGGCTTTTCACGCGGGATGCCAGCTTTTCGATCAACCCTTACGTTCCCCGGAGCAGCTTCGATCCGACTCTTTACTTTCGTTCGACGGGGCTACCGAAAGGTTCGCTCCCGCAAAAGCAAGGGAATGGGTCGTACTCGATGGAAGTTCACAACATTCCTGGAATTGAACAAGAACCGCTGATGCCGCCCGCGCGCTCGTTGCAAGCGCGCGTGGAGTTTTTCTACCGAGACAAGGGGGAACCAGCGGGAGAAACGACGGAACAGTTCTGGAACCGCACGGGGAAAAAGTGGAGCGACGAAGTGGACAAGTTTGTGAACAAGAGGAGCGCGCTGGAAGGCGATGTTTCGCAGACGGTGGCAGCGAGCGACGCGCCCGAGGTGAAGCTTCAGAAGATACACGCGCGGGTGCAGAAGATTCGCGATTTGAGCTACGAACCGCGAAAAACGGACGCAGAACGGAAGAAAGAGAACATCAAAAACGAGGAAAGCGCTGAGGCCGTATTGAAAGGCGGATACGCGACCGGACGCCAAATCAACTGGCTGTTCATCGGCCTGGCGCGCGCCGCAGGGTTCGAAGCGTCGGAAGTGTATCTAGTGCCGCGCAATCAGGATCTGTTTATTCCTGGCGGGCAGAATACCGCTCCCCTGAGCGCGGATGTGGTGTGGGTACGCGCCGGCGGAAAGGAATACTGGCTCGATCCCGCGGCGCTTTACTACCCATTCGGGCTGCTTCCGTGGTACGAGACGGAGTCGAAAGGAGTGCGCGCGACGAAACAGGGAGGCGAGTTCGTGGAGACGCCGGCGGCTGCAAGTTCCGATGCGACGGTTGCGAGACGAGTTGATCTGGAACTGAAAGAAGACGGAAGCGCGAGCGGGAAGCTGCAGGTGGATTTTGGGGGCCAGTCGGGAGCGCTTCGAAGGACGTGGCACCGCCGAGACGATGAAACAGGGCGACGGAAGGCGATTGAGGTCGAGATCCAAAAATGGATGCCGGCGGATGCAACTTTTGAATTAACAAACATCACGAATTGGGATGACGCTTCCCTGCCATTGCGCGTCGAGGGGACCATTGCGGCCCCCAAGATGGGTTCGTCCTCCGGACGGAGGTTGATCGTGCCGATCGCATTGTTTCAGACGAGTTACAAGACGGTTTTCGAGCCGCAGCGGCGAGCGAACCCGGTCTACTTCGGTTATCGGTTTGAGGAAAAAGATGACGTGAGAATTCATTGTCCCACGGGGTACAAAATCGAGACGATTCCACCGCGGAAGGTGATCAATCCCGGAACCGCGATGGCCTATGAGATCACGCCCGGCGAGGACGGTGGCGGCATCGAAGTGAAACGCCACTTCACGCTGAGCGACATTCACTATCCCGTCGACTCGTACGCGGCGCTGCGTTCCTTTTTCAATCTTGTGAAATCGGATGATGAAGCTCAAGTGGTGTTCCAAAATGTTGAAACGGCAAAGAACTAGGCTCGCCATCGGAATAGCCGCCGGATTGTTTGGCCTGGCATGCGACGCGTGCAGGCGACGACTGGATTCCCGTGCCGCCCGAGGATTTGGCATTGAAGGACAATCCGGCGAGTCCCGGCGCGGATGCCATGATTCTGTATCGCGAAAGCATGGTGAACGCGACGGAATCGTCGGTGACGGAGTACGTCCGAATCAAAGTGTTCACTCAGAAGGGAGTGACGGAGGGGGACCTGGAGATTCCATTCCAGAGCGGGCAATCGGACATCCGAGGCCTGCGAGCGCGCACAATCGAACCGGATGGAAAAATCGAGAATTTCGAGGGCAAACCCTACGACAAAGTGGTGGCCAAGGCCGGCGGACTGCGAGTGATGGCCAAAGTGGCGACTCTACCGCACGTAACGCCAGGCTGCATCATCGAATACAAATACAAGGAACAGTTCGATCCCAACTTTTACGTCAGCCTAGGGTGGACTGTGCAGGGGCGAAAGTTTACGCGCTACGCACGCTTTTCGATCACTCCGGCGAAGATAGCGGGGGCTCCGCCACTCTTACTTCGCCAGTACGGCTTACCGAAAGGTACGACTCCGCAGAAACAACCGAACGGGTCTTATGGGCTGGAAATACGGAATCTTCCGGGCATTGAACTGGAAGACTTCATGCCGCCCGAAGAATCGCTGGAGGCTCGCGTAGAATTTTTCTATCGCAAGGCGGCCGACCCGACCGATCTATCGGTCGAAAAGTACTGGAATCGGATTGGCAAGGGCCTGAGCGCGAACGTGGACGAGTTCACCAAGAAGAAAGGGGCGCTGGACGCGGAACTGGGAAAAATCGTCAGCCCGAACGATCTGCCAGAGACAAAACTGCGCAAGATTTTCGATCGCGCTCAGAAAATTCGCGACCTGACGATGGAAGACTCCAAGACCGAGAAAGAAATCAAGAAGGAGAATCTGAAGCCAAACGCGAACGTGGAAGACGTGCTGAAGCACGGGTACGGAACGGGCAGAGAAATAAACTATCTTTTTATCGGGCTTGCCCGCGAGGCCGGTTTCGAGGCGTCGGAAGTGTACCTCAAGTCACGGGCTCACGGAGTTTGGAACCCGGGTGAGGAAGACACGAAGGAGCTGGACGCAGACATCGTGTGGGTCCGCGCCGGAGGCAAGGACTATTATCTGGATCCGGCAGCAACCTATTTCCCGTTCGGAATATTGCCCTGGTATGAAGCCGGAACGATCGGCCTGCGCGTGAAAAAGGACGGCGGAGACATCGCGGAAACGCCCAAGGCGCCGAGCTCCGACGGAACAATCGTGCGGCACGCCGATCTGACAATGGACGAAGAAGGAGTTGCGACGGGCAAGCTGCGGGTGGATTTCACCGGACAGCGAGCCGCTCTTCGCCGCGAAGAGAATCGGAACGAAGACGAAACGGGGCGAAAAAAGTCGCTCGAGGAAGAGATTCAGGGTTGGCTTCCCACCGGATCGACGCTGGAAATCACGAGCGTTGCCGGTTGGGAGAAGATTGGCGAGCCGTTGCGCGTGGAAGGAACGGTGAAGATCGCGTCGTTCGGCACATCGGCGGGACGGCGGATGCTGTCGCCGCTGACTCCGTTTCAAGCGATGCAAGCGAAATCGTTTTCATCGGCACAGCGGAGCAATCCGATTTTCTTTCGCTTTCCCTACGAGGAGACGGACGAAATCGTGTTGCACGCTCCCGCGGGTTACAAAGTCGAAACGCTCCCGCCCACAAAGCACATGCAGCCCGGCGCGCTGTCTTACGACATTTCCATCGCGTCGCAAGGTGATGCGGCGGTGGTGAAGAGGCATTTGGTGGTTCAAGCGATTCAGATCACGCTCGGGTCGTACTCGGCTCTGCGCCAGTTTTTCACTTTAGTAAAATCGGACGACGAAGCACAGGTGGTGTATCAAAGTGCCGCAAATGCGAAAACTAATTAGCCTGGTAATGGTGCTTGGAGCCGCGGCGGCTGTCGCCGCGATGCTGGCGTGGCTTGCGCCCGGCAGCCTGGCGGATAACGCTCCGGATTGGATGCGTGCGGCGGCGCAGGACAAGCTGCCGGATTATCCGAAGGAAACGGCGGCGGTTGTGTTGCTGGACGACGTGCAAACCGCGGTGAAAGACAACGGCGAGATTGAGACGCGGACGCGGCGGGTTTACAAGTTGTTGCGACCCGGCGCGAAAGAGGAATTTGGCAATGCGATCGTGCACTTTGACAGCGAGACAAAGATCTCGTACTTGAAAGCCTGGACAATCAGGCCCTCGGGAGAGGCGATCGAAGTGAAGGAGAAGGACGCGGTAGACGTAGCGTTTTCGAGTTACGAGATTTTCAGCGACCAGCGGGTGAAGGTTCTAAAGTTCCCCGCGGCGGAAACGGGAAGCGTGGTTGGGTACGAGCTCGTGCAGAAGCAAAGGCCGTTTGTTTTTGACGATGTCTGGGATTTTCAGTACACCGTGCCGGTCCGGCGATCGCGATTCTCACTGCAGCTTCGCCCCGGTTGGGAATTCAGCACGCTTTGGGAAAATCACGCCGAACAAAAACCGCAAACGCAGGGCGCCAATCAATTTCAATGGGAAATGACGGATGTTCCGGCCGTGGAGGTCGAGCCGGAGATGCCTCCGTGGGAAGTAGTGGCGGCACGCATGGACGTGAAATACTTTCCGCGCGACCCGGCGATGAGAGCGAAGACGAGCGGCTCGTGGAACGATATCGGCGCGTGGGCGTCCGGACTGACCACGCCGAGGCGAGCCATTACGCCGGAGATTACCGCCAAGGTGGCGGAGCTCAGTGGCGGAATTCAGGATCCCGTTGAAAAAATAAAGGCGCTGGCGGCGTTCGCGCAGCGGCAAATTCGTTATGCAGCGATCGAAATTGGAATCGGGGGCTTTCAACCACATGCCGCAGGCGAAGTGCTTGCGCACAAATACGGAGATTGCAAGGACAAGGCGACGCTGCTGGCGGCTATGCTTCAAGCGATCGGCGTGGATTCCTACAACGTTTTGATCAACGTCAGGCGCGGCGTGATTTCGCCGGATTTTCCGGAATTGCGGCTCAATCACGAGATCCTTGCGATTCGGTTGCCAGACAAGATTGCAGATACGGCGTTTCTGGATATGGTGAATCATCCGAAGCTGGGGCGGCTGGTGTTTTTCGATCCGACGAACGAGTACGTGCCGCTTGGATCTTTGCCTTCTTATTTACAGAATAACTACGGCTTAGTAGTAACGCCGGGGGGCGGAGAAATTTACCGGTTACCGCTGCTGCCCGCGTCGATGAACCGGCTGCTTCGCACCGCGAAGCTGGAGTTGAGTTCAGGGGGGAAACTGACAGGCGAAGTACACGAACTGCGTTCCGGAGACCTGGCTGTGCAGAGCCGCGAGGCATATCTGGAAGAGGCGCCGGCAAAACGCGCCGCGATTCTGGATAGGTTCCTTGGAACTTCCTTGAGCAATTTCACGGTTACGGGAGCGAGCGTTGGGAATCTGGAAAAATACGATGAGAATTTGACGCTTGATTACAAATTTGCGGTGGAAGGATACGCCAAGACAGCGGGCAACTTGCTGGTACTGAGACCGCGAGTGGTGGGAGCCAAGGGGTCGAACCTGCTCTCCGGGAAGCCGCGAAAATATCCGATTGAATTTCGCGGAGCCTCGCGGCAGGACGACGATTTTGAAATTGCGCTGCCGGCGGGGTACGTGGTGGATGAGCTGCCGCAGGCGGTGAAGGCGAAGTGCGCGTACGGCACGTACAATAGCGAAGTGAAGGTTGACGGCAATACACTGCACTACAAGCGGAGCTACGAAATTAACGACTTGATGGTCCCCACGCAAAAACTCAACGAAGTGCGAGATTTCTTCCGTCAGATCGCCGTGGATGAAGGATCGAGCGCGATTCTGCGGCGCGCTAATTGAAACTGCCAACGTAAGAGTTGTCGCGACGGTGCGAAGCGGTCAATCGGCCGGGACAGCGCGGGATTTCGCCCAGGCGCGAATGGCTTGTACTTCTTCGGAGCGGGTGACGCTGAGAGGTTGCGTGCCGCGAATTTCAGCGAGGAGAATTTCGGTCGAGAGCTGCTGCTTTTGGCTGAAGGCGGTGTAGAGGCCGGCGACGATGGCTTGCTCGATTTCGGCGCCGGAGAAGCCTTCGCTGGCGGCTGCGAGTTTCGCTACGTCGAATGCTGCTGCGTCGCGCCCGCGTTTCTTCAGGTGCAGCGAGAAGAGGGCCGCGCGAACATCTGCTTGCGGGAGATCGACGAAGAAAATTTCGTCGAAGCGGCCTTTGCGGAGCATTTCGGGCGGGAGCGCGGTGATGTTGTTCGAGGTGGCCGCGAGAAAAATGCCGCCTTCGCGTTCCTGCATCCAGGTGAGAAGAGTGGCGAGAAGGCGCTGCGACAGGCCGGCGTCTGCATCGCCGCTGGTGCCGGCGGAGGCGAACCCTTTCTCGATTTCGTCGATCCAGAGGACCATGGGCGCGAGCTTTTGCGCGAGTTCGAGCGCTTTGTGGAGGCGTTTCTCGCTTTCGCCGACGTATTTGTCGTAGAGCGCGCCAGCGTCGAGACGCGCGAGTTCGACGCCCCATTCCCCCGCTACCGCGCGAGCCGCTAGGCTTTTTCCGCATCCTTGCACACCGGTTATCAACACGCCTTTCGGCGGGACGAGACCGAATCGCCGACCCTCGGGCGTCAAGGCGCTGCGACGCTTTTCAAACCATTCGCGCAGGCGCTTTAGACCGGCGACGTCGGTGAACGATGCGTCGCGGCGGACCGTTTCGAGCAGGCCTTCGGCGCGCAGCGCATCGCGTTTTGCTTCGAGCACTTCGTCGAGCAGGCCTGCATCGGCTTTGCCGCGTCCGAGAACGCACTTGCGAAGAGTGCGAATCGCTTCTTCTTCAGTTAGACCGACCAGATTCTTTGACATCTGAGTGATGGCTGCAGCGTCGAGCGTCGACGGCGCGTGCTGGTCGCGGGCGGCTTCCGCCAAAACTTGATTCACGCAAGGGAGCAAATCTTCCGCGCCCGGCAAGCCCAGCGCAAACGGGGCCGCATCGCCGCGCAATTCGGGAGGCAATTGAAGCGAAGCGGCGGAGATGACGATGGAGCGTCGCGCAGAGCGAAATTTGTCCGCGAGATCGCGGAGGCGGCGGCTGATCTTGTCGTTGTCGCAGTAACGCGCAAAATCTTTCAGGAGAAAAATGGCGTCGCCTTGGATTTCGGCGATATTTGCGAGCGCCTGTTCTGGTTGATCGGTGCGGTAAAGGGGCGCGCCGTAGATTCTTGCTAGGCCCGTGGTGACGCTCCACGTGTAGAAAGGAACGGAGAGCTCCGTCGTGATGACGAGCAGAAGATGCGCGAGACGATCTTCCTGGGTGGTTTCGACCGAGATTATGGGACTTCGGGAATTGATGAGAAGGAGAAGCTCGTCGCGCGTGGTGGTTACGTGACCGGGCGCGCGCGAAGAGGAATCGTCCGGCGACGCGGAGTTTGGCCGCGCGTTCGGAGGCGGCGACTGAACTTTTGGGTCGTTTGGCAAGCCGACGCCTCGTTTACGGCTGGAATCGCCGCGCAAATGCGCGGTCGATGATTCCCTAAAAGAGTATCAAAGCTGTGAATGAGAGAGAGCCAGTTCTGAGGCGCGCGCCACTAGCTCGACAACTCCGGTAAGCGTCAGACAAGAGTCACGCTTACTTTAGGGGCGTGTCGCGAGAATTGGCGCGCGGACACAAGAAAGTTATTTGCGCCATCGCGGGGAGGTTGGCTAGTTCCGCGCGCAGAGTGCGCGGGGCGTATTGCGCGGCGTCGCGCGCGAGTTCAGCGACCTGTGGCGGCGCGAGAACCATGGAGTAAAGATCGCCGCGCAGAGCGTAGGAGTATTCGCGGTACGCAGGTGCAGCGCCGCGTGTAAGGTTCATCAGGCAATCCCAGAAGCTGCGCGCGCGCAGGAGCTTTCGCGTGTCCACCACTTCTCGACGCAGGCGCAGAGTGTGCCGGGCGGGCGAGCCGCTGGATTCGAGGATTGCTTCAGTGCAACGCTCGGCGCGGAACGGGCGCTGGGGATCGTTTTCAGGATAAGTATCCGGATAGCGCGCGAGGATTTCATCGAGAGCTGTGGCGTCCGCTTCGAAGCCTTCCCACCAGTAACGATACGAGTGAAAAACGACCGTGCCGGAGCGGAGAATCTGCTGAATGCGGGGAAGATCCTTTCCGGTCACAGCGAGAACCATATCGACCAGCTCGGCGGCGCGGAAGGACTGGCGAACTACGGGGCGAATGCTAACGTACTCCGCTTCCTCTTCGGTGTACTTTACGGGAATGGTTTCCGGCAGCGGCACGACGCGCGGGGCCGACCTCAGGACTTTCCGCTGAGGCGCGCGCGGACGTGATCGCTTAGGGCTTTTCCGTCCACGTTTTTCCCTTCGAGGCGGGCTCGGGCGGCCTTGATAACGGCGCCCATTTGCTGAAGCGAGTCGGCGCCTGCTTCACCAATCGCGGCTTCCACCGCTTCGCGAATTTCCGCGTCACTGGGAGCTGCGGGCAGATATTTTTCGATGATCTTGATTTCCTTGAGCTCCTTTTCGGCGAGGTCTTTGCGTCCACCCTTGGTGAATTGCTCGGCGGATTCGTGGCGCTGCTTGACGAGAGTTTGAAGAACCTGGAGCGATTCCATATCGTCGAGCGGGCGAACTTTTTCAATTTCCTTGTTCTTGAGCGCGGATTTGACCATGCGCAGCACGCTGAGGCGCAGCTCGTCTTTTCCCTTCATGGCGGCGGTCAGATCGCCCTGGATGCGTTCGATGTATCCCATTCGTCGGGGTCTCCCGCGCGAAAGAATATCACACGCAAAGATTCAGACGGGGTGCAATTGACAGTGCGCGCGGCGACCGTTAGGCTCGTGCGCATGAAAATTGTGGTGGCGGATAAAATCAGCGAGCGCGGACTTGCGCTGCTGCGCGAGACGGGCTGGGAAGTGGCGTCGCCTGCGGTGAGCGCGCTTGCCGGAGAGATGGCGAGCGCCGAAGGACTGATCGTACGAAGCGCGACTCGAGTGACGGTGGAATTGCTCGAAAAGGCCGAGCAACTTCGCGTCGTGGGACGCGCCGGAGTGGGCGTCGACAATATTGATGTGGAGGCGGCCACGCACCGCGGCGTGCTCGTGATGAACACGCCGGGAGGAAATGCGGTGAGCGTCGCGGAGCACACGCTGGCGTTGATGCTGGCGCTGGCAAGGTCGGTGCCGCAATCCAATGCGGCGATTCACGCGGGGCGGTGGGAAAAATCGTCATCGGGAACGGAGCTGCGCGGGAAGACGCTGGGGCTGCTGGGCCTGGGGCGCGTGGGAACCGAGGTCGCGCGGCGCGCGCGGGCGCTCGAAATGAAAGTGCTGGCGCACGATCCGTATGTGACGCCGGCGGCGGCGCGCGAGGTGGATGTGGAGCTGGTGTCATTCGAGAATCTGCTGAAGCGCTCGGACGTGATATCGCTGCACACGTCGCTGAGCGCGGCCACCGAGAAAATAATCAATGCGGCGGCGATCGCCCAGATGAAGCGTGGTACTCGATTAGTGAATTGCGCGCGGGGAGAGCTGATTGACGAAGCGGCGCTGGCGGAGGCGCTGCGCTCGGGACGGCTCGCGGGCGCGGCGGTGGATACGTTCGCGCAGGAGCCTCCAACGAATTCGCCGCTGCTTGGTTTACCGAATTTGATTGCGACGCCGCACATCGCAGGATCGACCGCCGAGGCGCAGGAAGAAGTGGGGACGCAGATCGCGCAACAGGTGCGGGACTATCTCTCCGAGGGGTTGATTCGGAACGCCGTGAACATGCCGGCACTTTCAGCGGAGCAGTACCGGAGGCTGCGTCCTTACCTCGAGCTGGGCGAACGGCTGGGAGCGCTGGTGGCGCAGGCGACGCCTTCGCGCAGTTTTAGCCGCATTCGAATTCGCTACGCGGGCGAGCCGGCGGAATTGGGATCGCACGTGGTGCGCAGCGCGGTGCTAGTCGGCGTGCTGAATTGCGTGCTCGACGAAAAAGTAAATCTGGTAAACGCGTCGGAGGCAGCGGCGTCGCGCGGAATCGTGGTGGAAGAGACGACCCGGCGGCGCGAACGCGGTTTTCCGAACACGCTCGAGGTGGCGGCGGCCGATGATGGGCGCGAGTTCACGGTGGAAGGAACGGTCGGTCTAGATGCGAAGCCGCGAATTCTTTCGCTCGACGGAATCGAGCTGGAAGCGCCTCTTGAAGGCACACTGTTGTTGACCCGCAATCGCGACGTGCCCGGTGTAATCGGCCAGATCGGAACGGCGCTGGGGAATCTTGGCGTGAACATCGCGACTTTCGCACTCGGGCGCCGCGAGGCGGTGCTGGGCGCCGAGGCGATTGCGCTGGTGCGGGTAGACGGCACAGTGGATGAATCGATCGCGCAAGGCATTCGAGCGATTCCGTCGATTACGGATGCGCGGCTGATTCGACTGGGCGAATCCGCGAAGTCGAAGACGCAGGCTTCGAGCCCGGTGCGCTAGCGATGGTCGAAGCCTAAGGTCGGGAACGGCGCCGTGACGCGGCTGAAGCGCGATCAAATTTACTTCCGCTCGGTTGGATAATTCTTGCTTGAAACACCGCGGATGCGGCTATTGCCCTGGCAAGCCGAAGATTGGCTTTCGCTGCGACCTATTGCGCGCGATCCCGAAGTGGTGCGCTACATTTCGGGAGGCGAGCCGTGGCCAGACGAACGATGCCGCGAATTTGCGGGCAAGCAGATAGCGTGTTTCGCTGCTCGAAACTTTTGCTTCTGGAGACTCGTCCACAAGGAATCGAACGAGATGATCGGGTTTTGCGGACTGCAGCCCTTAGACGATACACCCGAAACAGAAATAGGATGGTGGCTGGCGCGCGATCGCTGGAATCAAGGGCTCGCGACGGAAGCGGCGCGCGAGGCGTTGCGGGACGGATTTGAGCGCGCAGGATTGAAAAGAATCGTATCGGTGGCGATGCCTGAGAATCTGGCGTCGATTCACATCATGGAGAAACTCGGGATGCACTTCGAACGGAAGACTACGCGCCGGGGATTTGCAGTTGTTCTTTACGCTGTGGAGAGGAATAACGCGGAAGATATCTAACTTTACAGTATAGATCGCGCGCGAGTGAAAAGCAACCTCGAGCTTTTGCGGTAACATATTGTGCACTCTGAACTTGGCTCTCGCAAAATCGCCCAAGGTGGATGCGAGGCAAAAGCGGAATTTGCGGGCGCAGGATTCCGGTTCGGGGATTCGTGCATGAAACGGCGCGCGGTTGCGGTTCGTGGAAATGCGTCGTAGACTTGTTCAGTTCCGCAGTAGACGGTCGGGGCGTAGCGCAGCCTGGCTAGCGCGCCTGGTTCGGGACCAGGAGGTCGGTGGTTCAAATCCACTCGCCCCGACCATTTCTAACAGCAGGTCCCTCGGCTTGTCTCACAAGCCTTCGGTGTTCTTCGGGCTCGGCGCGAACCGGCGCAGGAGAGTTATGGAGAATACCAAACCAAGAATGAGCAAGCCCAGCAACCCAAGTTCAATCATGCTGGCGCGAAATATGTTCGCATTCTCGGCAGAAAACGACCCAGCTTTGGTCAGGTTCGCGGCCTCGAGGGTAATTACAAGGATGCGCCGGATTGAGGCGATCAGGCCCACGACCAGAAATGGTTCGGTAACTAAAAAATGCGAGCGGATGGATATGCGAACCGTGTGCAGAATCTCCACCAGCATCAGCACGACCAACAGTTGGTCCAGCACTCGCAGCGTCTCGGCAGCAATCGCCCAGTGACCGAGGCCATCCCAGAGCATTTTGCCCGCGTTGGCAATTGTCGCCAGCGCGGTAATGAAGAGCAGCACGGCCAGGACGGAATAAACGGCCACCTCACCATGAGCCAGATAGTCGCCAAAGTGCGCGCGGATTTTCTCTTGGACCATTTGCGCAGAATAGAGAGCTTATGCTTGAAAATCAAGTCAACGCGATTGCATCCCGAAATGCATCTCCCCTTCCCCATTTGAAACGAAATCGATTGGGCAGATAGAAGTCATTCTCCATTTTGAAACCCTTCCATCGCTTATTAGTTGTTGAAATTGGCGACGTAGCCCGGAATTAACTCGTTCCTGAAAATTAAAGATTTCAAATTATCTTTGGCACGGGCCTTGCATCGATTCTGCCTGCGCGCAAGGCCACGGACTCGAGAATTTGAAATTCATGCCGCGTGTAGTTGTAGTGAGACAGGGAGAGCTCTTCTTGCCGGAAATCCGGTTGCTCCATTCGAACCGTCTTCGCGAAACCTGACGGAGCCGCAGGGTAACGCCGTTCCACCGATTGAATAGGAGAAGCTGATGCGTAAGTTAACGGTTCGAATGCTGATTTGGGTCATGGCGTTTCTGGTGGTTGGAATTGTGGCCGGGTGCGGCGACGAGGGCAAAAATTCGGGCACCGGAAATCCGGTTGCTCCACTCACGCCGCCAACAGTGGTGTCGTTCACTCCGCCCGATCCTGCCACTCCGGTTTGCCCGAACAACGTCATCATCGCCGCGACATTCAGCAAGCCGATGAATCCTGTCACGATCAACATGTCTACGTTCCTCGTAACTGGGCCAAACGCGGCCAGTGTGACTGGGCAAGTCAGTTATGTGACGGCCACGAATGTCGCGACCTTTACGCCTGCAGGAGGCAATCTTGCTCCCAGCACTACCTTTACTGCCACGATCACCACAGGCGCGATGGACGAATTCGGGAACTCATTAGCTGCTAATTTCAGCTGGACCTTCACGACTTCCGCAGCGTGTACTCCGCCACCGCCGCCCTCTCCGTTGGGAGCGGCGTGTAGTTTCGGAATTCTAGGCGCCACTCCAGTTGTGAGCAGTGTAGGTCCCACGATAGTTACGGGCGATGTGGGAATCAGTCCAGGAGCTTCGATTACCGGATTCCCTCCAGGAACAATAACCGGCGCGTTTCATGCGGCCGATTCGATTGCGGCGACGGCCCAGGGTGACTTGACGACAGCATTTAACAACGCCGCGGGCGCAGCAGGAGGCGCGGTCCTCCCCGCAGATATCGGAGGACTAACGCTGCCTGCTGGAGTCTATAAAACGACGAGCGCCCAGCCCTCGCTGGGAATAACCGGGATTCTCACACTGGACGGTGGCGGCAATCCAAATGCCACCTGGATTTTCCAGATCGTGTCCACGCTGACGACGGCATCGACCAACAGCCAGGTCAATCTGATAAACAGCGCTGCGGCTCATAACGTCTTCTGGGAGGTCGGAAGTTCCGCGACCCTGGGAACCAGCACAACATTCGCTGGAACGATCATGGCTCAGGATTCCATCACGCTTACCACCGGCGCGACGTTGAACGGCAGAGCTCTGGCGCGTACCGGCGCAGTCGCACTCGACAGCAATCCGGTGAATGTGCCTCCGTGTCCATGAGGCATTCGGTCCTAACATTGGCCTGGGCTGGCCGGCTGCCAGTCCGGCTACAACAACGGAATTTCGCTTATCCATATTAGGAGGAAGATTCGCATGCCATCCCACACAAAAAATCATTTCCGCCGTGTCCTGGCGATTCTGGCGGCGATGATCGCTTGCCTCTGCGTGTCTGGCACGCCCGCCGCCGCTCAGGACCAGCCCGCTCCCAAGTGGGAACTTTTCGGCGGATATTCCTTCATCTATCCCGGCGCGGTTGTCCACGGCGAACTTCCCGGCGCATTGCTGCCTTTGAGCGATTCGCTCGACTCGAACCCGCGCGGCGTGGGCGGCAGCGTCACCTACGATTTCAATCGTTGGTTTGGATTGACTCTCGACGCCAGCACCCACTGGGGCAGCAGCGAAAAGGGCGTGGGCGCGAGAATTGACGACGCCGCTTTCTCCAACATTTCGTTCGGCCCGAAAATCACATTTCGCCGCCATCGCGTTTCGCCGTTCCTGGAAGCGCTGGTAGGGAACCATCGCCTTACGCCGGATCTTTTCCACGACGTCGACAAATTGGGTTTCATGTTCGGCGGCGGTCTGGACATCAATCTATCCCGGCACGTTGCTCTGCGTCTGCTGCGCGCCGACTACGTATATTCGAATTACCGTTTTGGTGGAGCGGACGTTACTCCGCAAACGCAAATCCGCGGCCTGAGGCTTCAGAGTGGCCTCGTTTTCATGTTCGACGGCGGAGCGCCTCCTCCGCCTGCCAACCGTGCTCCCGTCGCTTCCTGCTCGGTCGACAAAAGTTCTGTCTTCGCCGGCTCGGGCGATGTCGCACTTGTGCGCGCGGTCGCCAGCGATCCCGATAACGACCCTCTGTCCTATTCCTGGACGACAAGCGGCGGCCGCGTGGACGGCAGCGGTCCCGAAGCGCGTTGGAACTCTTCCGGCGCGGGGCCGGGGACCTATACGGTAAGCGTGCGCGTGGACGATGGGCGCGGCGGCACCGCTGCGTGTTCCGCGGATATTCGCGTGGAACGGCGGCCCAATCGTCCGCCGACGATCAGTTGCTCGCCAGACCATAGAACCGTTACGGTCGGCGATCCCGCAGAAATTACTGCGATCACCAGCGATCCCGACAACGACCCGTTGTCTTTCTCCTGGAACACGAGCGGCGGGAAAATTCAAGGCTCCGGAGCTTCGGTGAGGTTTCAGACAGACGGTCTGCCGCCTGGTCTGTACACGATTACGGGCCACGTTGACGACGGGCGCAGCGGAACGGCCGATTGTTCCCTAAGTGTTGATGTGCAGGCGCCTCAGCCTCCGGCGGAAGTCCGGGAACTTGAAACACGCCTTGCGCTCCACAGCATATACTTCCCCACTGCCCGTCCCACGATTGCAAATCCGACGGGCGGTTTGGTGGAGAGCCAGCAAAGAGTCCTGCTATCGTTAGCGACCGATTTCAATCGATATCTCACATTTAGACCGCAGGCTCATTTGATTCTCGAGGGTCACGCAGATCGCCGCGGATCGATTGAATACAACCAGAACCTC
>Ga0185299_10003839_pt1 | contig 19051 bp, 14 predicted proteins | sample PaiPotPPA55metaG_FD_128002 | JGI IMG/M metagenome (GOLD analysis project Ga0185299, IMG submission 128002) | Iron sulfur acid spring bacterial and archeal communities from Banff, Canada, to study Microbial Dark Matter (Phase II) - Paint Pots PPA... ...
GGGATTGGCCCAGTCTGCACCACACATCTTGGGCCGATGAAACTCCACAAGTTTGGTGAACCAACAGGCCTAACGGTATCAGCATACAAGTGCGAGGAGGTAAGCTGCACGCGAGCCTACAATACTTCGATGGGCTACTTCGATATCGTTAATGACCGGTTTGTCCTTCTCGAAAAAGAACAGCAGGATTGCGATGTCGATGAGACGCGCATGTTCTTGGAACAGGTCAGTTCCGACTCTGAAGTCTGGCGTTGCGGCCAGATTGGGTGCGACGCGGCGCGAGTCTTCAAACGTCAGAATTCTCGTGCGCAGGGTGTGTGACATACCTCAAACCGGAACGTTTTGTTTTCGATAGTCCGAGGCGCAGGAGCAAAGTATTGGGAGTCGGCGCGCCCGACGTGCCCTGAGTCTCGCGGTGCGGTACTCTTTTAGATCGCCAATCGCCGGGACGCCAGGAAAGAAGCTAGGCATTCCGAGATTCGCAAACCAGTCAAGCGTTCAATCCACAGCCATTGTCCCGATGGATTGACTTCGAGAAACACGTACTCTCCCTCCGGCGTAAGAATGAGGTCAAAACAACCGAAAGAAATACCGAGCAATTCCATCATGATGAGGAGCTTCTCAGTTATGTGGGGCTTCAACGCGTGGATGAGGTGCGGCACTCTATGAAGAGAATCTGTTACCGCAATTCGGCGAAAATCCACTGAGGTTTCCGGGGCCGCCTGAGAGTGTATTTCGCAAGCAAACACTTCCTGGCCGACAACTGTGACGCGAATCTCAACTAGTTTGGGAACATATTCTTGGAATATGACGGGACAATAATCAAGCGATTCGAGATGCGTCATTTTCTCTTCAGTCAAAATCTGACTAAAGACCACTTCGAGCTGTTCGTCATTTCCATCATCGAATAATTCATACTTTAGACGATGGGCTGAGTATGCCGACAGTTCGCGAATATAATTCGCACCTTGAGGCGCGAATCCAGAGACCGGTTTGAAGAGCACCTGCCCGCTTGTGGAAGAAACGAAGTCTCGCACACGCGTGGAGTCGTTTGTAATCAGTGTCCGTGGAGCTCTCAATCCACATTTGCGGGCAAGGCTTAGTTGAAGCAGCTTATTACAGGCTCTCTGCTCGGCACCGCGCTCATTCGTCCAGGAGCAGTTTAAGAGATCGAAGAAACCGTTCAGGAAAGCGCGGCATTCACCTCGAACAAATTCGCGGTCTTTATCGCTGAGCATCTTGGGAACGGGGGGCACAGCAACTCTTCTATACCAAACCGAAGAGACGGTGCGAGAGTCAACGACGGAACCCTCCGTTGAAATGGTACCAAAAGTTTCATCATCAGAGATATGAACTCGACCTTGTGCCAGTACCGGAAATTCTTCGCAATTCATGCGAACCCAGTTGACACCTTGGGTGGTGAGGTTCTTTACGACTTCATCGACCGAGGGTTCGAATAACTGCGAAATGACGAGAACGGAGCCCATCAGTTACACCCGTAACAGGCGGCAGCACCGAACAGCCTCGCCCGCCACTTGGAGGAAAGTTCGAAGCAATGATCTCCTGCGCGTGAACTAAAAAGTGATCGTTGTGTCAGCCGCTTCTGGACTCGAACCGGTGGTTTCAAGGCTTTCTGGTTCTCCAAAATGCTGGGCACTTAAGCCACGTACGGCTTCGGAGAACGCGCTGCCGCCGGCCTTCAGCTTTTCTGCCGCCGCTTTCTCCGTCCAGATGAGCACAAATGGTCGTGACTCATAGCCCGGCGGTAGCGGAACCAAGACGGGCTCCGACTTTTTCGACTTATCGTTCATTTCGAGAACCTCCCTTGAAAGTTCGGATCGTGAATGAAGAGCAAGAGATTTGTGGCGTTACGTCTATCGCTCGCGAAACGATGTGAGGGCCGAAGAGGATGATGTATCAACTAACTCTTTTGATCAAGTGTTATTCGATATGTTTATACCGTTTCTGCTTACTATTGAAAGCAGATTAATGTCAGCTGATTGTGATTGCAAGCAAGGCGGGTTCACTGTGGAAAAATGATGCTTACCGCGGAGTTGCCCGAGCCTTGTGCAGCGCATCTGAGTCCCGCATAGTTCAAGTCGAACTGGCCACCCGGTTCGCTTTGAGCAGCTGCTCTGCAAAACCAGATTGCTGCGCCCGCCTGCAAACGGCGGGCGGGGTTTACTCGGCCGCGAGGAGGCCGGCCCAGAAGGCGCAGTTGTGGTTGGCTACGAAATTGGTTTCTTGGGTTGGCGACGGCGGGATGAGCGATTGGAAATTGCCGGCTAGGGGATTGAAGTTTTGCCAGGCGGGGACGCCGGGGCTGTTGGGCGTGCCGAACTTGGCGAAGTTGGTCCAGTAGTGCTGCATGGTGCTGGAAAGTTGGAGCTGCGCGGCGCTGAGCGGCGGCCGCGGCACGGTGACGGGCAAATTGAAAAGGTACTGGATCTCGGACGCGTGCGCTGCGCCGTAGGGGAAGGTGACCGGGGGGAGGAAATCCTCCGGCGCATTCTCGTCATTAAACTCGTAGGTGGAGAGCGGGACGAACTGCGACATCGACAAGTCCGCGCTTAAGGCCGGGCAGGCGAAGACTACGTCGGTGCCAGCGGCGCCGAAGGCGAGATCGGCGGATGGAAAACTGGCGAGCGGATATTGCGCGGCGACGATGGGAGCGGCGGGTCCGACCAGCGTGGCGAGCGCCGCTTCGTACGCGGGCTCGTTGTTGCCGATGGGCCCGATGGTGAGATCGAAATCCAGCGCGACGAACAGGCGCCATTCGTCGTGATTGCTGCCCTGGATTACCGGGACATGGTTGAATTGGCCGGTGGCCAAGGCTGTGCCGAGCGAGAGCGGGAGAAATTCACCGTCGATATTGGGCGTGTAGCCGGCGGGATTCTCGTTGGCGAGAATCGTCGAGACCGGGAGCGCGCGCAGGCACGCAGCGGTTTGACTGCTGCAGCCCGCGGCGGTGGCGAACGCCGTCCCGGCAGCTTCGGCGGTGGCGAGGGACTGCGTGTTGAGATTGTAGGCGCCGCTTTCGACGATGGCTTTGTGAAAGAGGTTGGCGGCCGGAGGCGAGACGAGCTGCGAAAAGACGCTGAGGCCGCCCGCGGATTCGCCGAAGATGGTCACATTCGATGGATCGCCGCCGAAGAAGATGATGTTGTCGCGAACCCAGCGAAGAGCCAACTGCTGGTCCATGAGGCCGTAATTGCCGGCGGAATTAGCATCGGCGTCGCGGTCGCGATCGGGGTCGGTGGATTCCGCGGCGAAAGCGGGATGCGCGAGAAAGCCCAGCGCACCGAGGCGGTAGTTGATGGTGACGACGATGACGCCGTCTTCCACGAGCAACGTCGGATCGTAATCGTTGCTTTCGCCGGTGATCAAAGCACCGCCATGGATCCACACCATCACCGGGCGGAGTTGGCGGTGATCGCGGTCATCCGGAGTGAACACGTTGAGGAAGAGGCAGTCCTCTGTGGTGGAGGCGATGCCGAAGGGCGTGGGCGGCTGTGGGCAGTGGTTGGCGAATTGCGTAGCGTCGAGCGGCTCGAACCAGGGTGCATGGTGTACCGGGGGGCGCCAGCGCCGATTGCCCACGGGCGGGGCGGCGTAAGGAATGCCGAGAAATTCACGGACGCCTGCGGCAGTCGTGGTGCCGCGGACGAGACCGTCGAAAGTGAAGACTATAGAGTTGTGCGCCCGCGCGAACGAGCCCGGAGGCATGCTGCAAAGCACTATGGCAGCCAGGAGAGCCAGCAGCACTACGCTAAATTGGCGCTTGTGATGAAAGATCATCGCTTCCTCCACGAACAGAGAAATCAGGGCAACGCGGGAAATTACGTGTGTTTAAATCATTTGTGGGTCTATGTCAATAAGTTTTACTGGCCGCTTCATCGAGGCGAGGTAACTTCAAATTCGACGGGACCGCGATGCGCTCTCTGCTTGACGTTAGTCACTATTATGTTATGGTGACTCTCATTTCGCGGGTTTTGTGTGTGTTTGTGAGCCGGAGCTCGCGGCTAATCTGCGACAAGGTCCGACGATGAGCCACACCAAGACAGCCTCGGAGAGTCCTTCTGCGGCGGCGCTTGCAGACGCACCGGAGCGCCGGTCTTCCGGGAAGCGAGCGAGATCCGCATCTACCCAGGGTGGCAAGAGAGCCGCAGGAGCCGAGCCCGTCGGACTTCGGGAGCGCAAGAAAGCCCGGCTGCGCCAGCAGATTATCGAAACCTCTCTGCGGATGTTTCGCGAACGCGGATACGACAACACCCGGATCGACGATATCGTCCAGGTTCTCGACATCAGCCAGCCGACTTTCTTCCGCTACTTTCCGAGCAAAGATGCGGTGTTGCGCGAAGTGGGACGGCGCGCGTTTGCGCGTCAGGCGGAATGCCTCAAGTCCGAGCTGAACAGCAAAGCGACGACCGCTGAGCGCTTGCGTCATTTTTATGAAACTCTCGCGAAGATAACGGAAGAGGGCAGGCCGCTGTGGCAGGCCGTGATTGTGACGGGCGCGATGGACCCGGTCCGCTCTCCGGAACTGCGCGGTCCCGAGGAAGCCACGGTGAGCTTGCTTCGCGAGATTATCGCGCAAGGACAGAAGCGCGGAGAAATCACTCGCGCTTTTCCCGTGGTACACCTCGCGGAGTTCATGGAGGGACTGTTCAACACCGTCGTTCGCCAATGGGCGGTGGATCTCCATGGACCGCACACGCTGGCCGATCGCGTCGGCAGCGCCGTGGAATTTTTTCTGCGTGGCGCCAAACCGTAGCGCAGAGAATTACCCGCTTTAGCTTTTCCGCTTCGCGGTACTGCCGGGCGAGGTTCAACGAATGAAGGCCGCTGTCCTCCACGAATTCAAGAAGCCGCTGGCGATGGAAGAAGTCGAGCGCCCAAAAATTCAAGATGATGACGTGCTGATCGAAGTGGAAGCTTGCGGCGTTTGTCATTCCGATCTGCACGTGGCCGAGGGCGATTGGACGCAGCTGGCGGGCATCGTGAAAAAGCCGGTGATACTCGGCCACGAAATCGCCGGGCGCGTCGTCGAGAAGGGCGGTGGGGTGCGCAATCTGCAAATCGGCGATCGTGTAGGAGTTCCGTGGGTCTACTGGACGTGCGGTGAATGTGAATTTTGCCGCGAAGGAAGCGAAAACCTCTGCGTAAGACAGAAGATTACGGGAGTGACGGTCGACGGAGGCTTCGCGGAATTTGTGAAGGCGCCGGCGAGCCACGCGCTGAAGATTCCGGACAATCTCTCTTTCGTCGAGGCAGCGCCGTTATTCTGCGCTGGCGTGACGGTCTACCGCGCGATCAAGCATGCAGGAATTTCACGCGGGCAGCGGCTGGCGGTATTTGGCGTTGGCGGGCTCGGACACATCGCGGTACAGATCGGGCGCGCTTTGGGCGCTGAAGTTACGGCGATCGACATTTCGGAGGAGAAGCTGGCGCTCGCGAAGTCGTTCGGCGCTTCGACGATGCTGAACGCAGCCGGTACCAACGTGGTGAAGGACCTGCGCGGCAAGGGCGGCGTGCACGTTGCGCTTGTAGCATCGGCGGCGAAAGCTGCATACGATCAGGCGTTTTATTGCGTGCGGCCTACTGGGACTCTGTTGGCCGTGGGTCTGCCTGCCGAGAATATATGCTTTCCGCCGATTATGATGGCGTCGGGTGAAATTCGCATCCAGGCGAGCGCCGTAGGGACACGCGAGGATTTACGCGGGATTCTCGCGATGGCAGCTGCTGGAGGGGTTCGCTGCCTAACGGCGACGCGCCCGCTCGCGCACGCTAATCAGGTGCTGGACGAGTTGCGGCACGGGCGCGTTGCCGGCCGCGTTGTTCTTACTTGCCATTAGGTGTGCGATTGCGCGGAACCTGAGAGTACGGTGAATCGACAGCCGGTTCCCCATTGCAGGCTTGGATAATTAGTGCCGCGATTCGCCAATCTCGTCTTGACGTTAGTTTCTAATATGTGATATTGACTATCAAAATTTTGGATGTCGGTTGTGTGGGTTTGGGTTCCGTGATTTCGAAAAGGTTCCTAATCTGGTGGAGAGAGGCTCGCGCCTGCTCCGCAGGCGTCTTGGGTTCAATCAGGAGGTTCTATGAAAGCTAAGGTACTGGCGGTTACTTTCGCGTTCTTGCTGTGCTTGCTCTTCTCCAACCCTGCTGCATATGGGCAGGGTGTAGGCACATCCGGGAGCATCAGCGGAACCGTGACGGATCCTCAGGGCGGTGTCGTCCCCAAGGCGAGCGTTCTTGCAATCGAGGTAGCGCGGGGAGCGCAATATTCAGCTGTCTCAGATGACAGCGGGGAGTATCGCATTGCAGGCGTTCTCCCGGGCACGTACAGAGTTACGGCGCAGATTGGCAGGTTTGAGACGCAGGCCATGATGGGCGTTGTGGTGAATGTCGGAGAGACAGTTGTTCTCGATTTCCACCTGAAACTGGCGACGACAGCGCAGACCGTCGAGGTTACGGCGGTGCCTCCGGTGGTGGAAACTGAAAGAGGCAGCCAGGCGAACACGCTGACGCAGCAATACATCACCGACCTTCCGATAGACCGTCGCGATTACCTAACTTTTACTTTGTTGCTGCCAGGCGTGTCCGATTCCACGCGGCTGGCGGACGACCAGGATTTCCGTGTGAAGCAAACACCGCAGAGCGGGCTTTCTTTTTACGGAAGCAACGGCCGCGGCAACAGCATCACGGTTGACGGCGGAGAGGCGCAGGATGACGCGGGCGGCGTGCGGCCGACGATCAGCCAGGACGCGGTTCAGGAATTCCAGGTGAATCGCAGCAATTACACGGCGGAGTTGGGCGGTGCGCAAGGCGCGTCCATAAATATCATCTCGAAATCAGGCACCAATGAGATGCACGGCAGCCTGTTCGGTTATTTCCGCAACGATGCTTTTGACGCGCGTGACCCGTTTGCCTTCAGCCAAGCGTTGCAGCCCGGGCAGGTGTTCGATCCCACCGCGGCTGACTCAGTGGGTGCGCCCATCAAAGATTCGTTGCAACGCTATCAGTTCGGCGGCTCGTTTGGCGCCCCAATCCGAAAGGACAGAACCTTTGTGTTTGTTGCGTTTGAGGGGTTGCGTCAGGATGCACAGAACGCGGTCCCACTGCTGACGAATACAAATATTCTGCGGACAACGGCAGCCCAGAATCCGATTCTTGCCGCGCTTACCGCGGAGGGCAACGGCACGTCAGTGCCTTGCTTCAACAATCCGGATGGCACTGTTACCAACTTGCCCGCCGCTATTTGCGCAGGGGCACTCACCAGCGCGTTGACCGTAAGCCAGGCAACAGGCTTGTCGCCGGGTCAAAATGCAATCAACAGCTTCCTCGTGAATCAGTTCGAAACGCAAGGAGGACTCTTCAACTACAATTCCCGCGACTACCTGGCTTCCGGGCGCCTCGATCACCGCGTGGACGCGGCAAACCAGGTATTTCTGAGCTATCGCTATGCACATGATCTCGAACAGAACCCCGACGTGCAGTCTCTAACAGCCTTTTCAGCGGGCAGTTCGATCCACGACTACGACAACAACCTGCAAGGCGCGTGGTTTCACCAGTTCAACCCCACCACTTCGAACGAGCTGCGGCTGCAATGGGATTACAACAGCTTCAATGTGATTCCTAATGAGCCGGGGCAGGTGGGAATCCAGATTCCTGGTTTCATAAACAATTTGGGGACCAACATCTTCCTGCCCAATCTCACGATTCTGCGCCGCTACGAGTTTGCCGACAACCTGACGATGATTCGCGGCCACCACACAATCAAATTCGGGGGCAGCGAGTTGCTGCGCGGCAATCACTCCGAATCCCATACGTTTCTGCCGGGCCGCTTCGTCTTCGGGTCACTCGCGGGAGGCGCTCTGACCGACTGTTTCGTACCTTCTCCCGCGCCGGGAGTGGCGAACCCTTGCGGCGTCGTGACGCCGGGGGCCAGCATCGACTCGCTCCAGACCGCCTCACTGGGACTGCCGCAGGTTTATCAGCAAGGCTTTGGCAACGCGGACTACCCTGCGTACAGCCGGCCATTGACGGGACTCTACATTCAGGATTCGTGGAATATCACGTCCAACTTCACGCTGAACTACGGTCTGCGCTACGACATCGATTCGGAGTACAACCCGCTGAACACGTATTACAAAAACTTCGGGCCGCGGGTGGCGTTCGCCTGGGATCCGTTCAAGGATCACAAAACGGTCGTACGCGGCGGCTACGGGATCTTCTATGGACCGGTGGATGCGCAGATTGCCCAGGTGGACTTGAGCCTTGGAGTTTTGAACAAGAATCGAACCACGGTGGAAAACCAGCACAACAAATCGCAGGTTCCCGATCAGGTCAACAATGCCGTGGGCACTTGCGGAGTGGGAGTCACGGCGTTTGGCCCTGCGGGTGTAATCATTCCGGGGACTGGCACGAGCCCCTGCACTCGGTTCATTTCCATTTACGTGGATCCACTGACGCCGACTCCGCTTCCGTTTCTACAGACGTCAGCGCAAGTGTTTCAGGGGCTCTTTGCGCAAGGCCTGATTCAGTGCACAACGCCGGCGCCGGGCAACAACGCATGCATCACGCCAGCGGATGTGGCGCCGTTTGGCATCTTCGCACAGAACAGCGGACAGCTTTCTCCGCTCACAGTGCTCTTCAGCAATCCGACTAATTACAGGCCGCCCCAAGCGCAGCAAGCTTCGCTGGGAATTGAGCGAGAAGTTGCGCCGGGCTTCTCGATCGCCGTCAGCGGAATCTATTCGCACACAACGCGGCTCCCCGTGGCAATCGACACGAACTTATTCCCAACGACACCCACTTCGACGGTGACGCTGGCTAACGGCAAGGCTGTTACCTACAAGAACTGGAACACGTCTCCGCTTACCGATCCACTTGGGGGCGCCGAAGGTCTTCCTTGCGCACCGGCAGGAGCCGGCTGCTTCGTGAACCCGCTGATTATTCAAAACAATCAGTACACTTCCGCAGCGTCGGCGCTGTACGAAGGCTTGATTCTAGAAGTGAAGAAGCGGTTCAGCGACCACTTCACCATGTTCGGCAACTACACGTTCAGCAAGGGCTTCGACACCTCTACCGATTTCAACACCGATTACGGACCGCAGGACCCGACGAACCTCGGCTTGGATCGGGGCCTGTCGGAGTTTGATGAGCGGCACAAGGTGGTAATCGCGGGGGTGTTCGACAGCCCCTGGCACGGGTCGATTCTTTCCGGCTTCCAGCTTTCTCCGATTTTCAGCTACCACAGCGGGCTGCCTTTCAATCTATTGGCGGGCGGCGAAGTGAACGGTGACAATCACACCACCAACGAGCGTCCCATTGGGGCGCCGCGCGATACGGGTCTCGGTCCCAACTACGTTGACTTCGACATGCGATTGAGCTGGCGGCACAAGTTGGGCGAAAAGACCACCATGATCCTGACGGCAGAAGGATTCAATCTGGCGAACCGCACGAACTTTGCCAGTGTGAACAACGAGGTGAATCCTCTGTTCGGCATTCAGACGGGACCAACTGTATGCCCCGTCCCAGGGCAGTGCGCCACAGGTAATACTTCGTTTAACGTGCACGGTCTCCGGTCCGGGACCATACTGCCGGACGGGTCGACGGTCGGCCCCAGCACGCCACTGGCTTTCACTTCGGCGTTCCCGAAGCGCCAGATCCAGCTCGGTGTGCGTTTCCAGTTTTAATTTGCTCTGACATGCTGGGGCCAGCAGGACTCTCCCCCGAGTCCGTTGGTCCCCAGCATGAAGAAGTCGCGCGTGCGGCTTAACGCCTCAGGTTCCATCTACGTTCGCGGCGAACGGAACAACGTGTATCGGAACAAACGTTATTCCAGCTCGAGCGAAATTTTGCAGTTGGGCCGAACAGATGCCAACGGAAACTGCGAACGCTACCAGCGTTAAACAACTCTTCGACCTCACGGGGCGCGTGGCGATTGTCACCGGCGGAGGGGTTGGGCTGGGGCGGCAAATGGCGGAAGGTCTGGCGGAAATGGGCGCGAACCTCGTCCTCTGCGCCCGCAAAAAAGAGCGCTGCGAACGGGCCGCGGAGGAACTGAAGCGACCCGGCATCAAGACCCTGGCGCTGAGTTGTGACGTCAAAAATCCGGCGAGCATTCAAGCGGTGGTCGATGCTGCGATGTCGCAGTTCGGCCGCATCGATATCCTGATCAACAACGCCGGAACGTCGTGGGGAGCGCCTGTGGAGGAAATGAAGATCGAACACTGGAACAAAGTGATCGAGACGAACCTCACCGGTACGTTTCTTTTTTCACAGGCCGTGGGCAAAGTGATGATCGGGCAGCGCCGAGGGAAAATCATCAATATCGCGTCGGTGGCGGGTTTGCGCGGCTCATCACCCGAATTCCAGGCGATCGGATATCAAGCGAGCAAGGGTGGCGTCATCATCTTCACGAAGGATCTTGCGTGCAAGTGGGCGATGCACAACATCCACGTGAATGCCATCGCTCCCGGCTGGTTTCCCACGGACATGTCCGGAGTTCTGATCGAACGGAACAAGGAATCCTTGAGAAAGACGATTCCCCTGAATCGTTTCGGAAACGAGCATGATTTGAAGGGTGCGGCAGCATTCCTGGCTTCCGACGCCTCGGATTTTGTTACCGGCCACGTGCTGGTAGTCGACGGAGGGCAATCCGCTTGATCGGGGATTCAACGCGATGAATATTCCGCTCACGCCGCTACGGTTCCTGCGCTACGCGCAGACGCAGTTCTCCGGGAAAACGGGTGTGGTTTGCGGAGACGATCGTTTTACCTACGGGCAATTCGCGGCACGCGTGAGCCAACTTGCAGGCGCGCTGCGGGCTGGAGGAGTGAAGTCCGGCGATCGCGCGGCCTTCCTCAGCACGAATTGCCACCGGCTTCTCGAAGGTTATTTCGGCGTACTTGATGCGGGCGCCGTTCTGCTTCCGCTGAATATCCGCCTGGCTAACAGCGAACTCGCGTTTGTCTTGAATGATGCGGGCGTGAAGATTCTGTTCCTGCAACAAGACTTCCTCGGAGCGGTCGAGTCGTTTCGTAAAGACGTTCCCACGATTGAGAAATTTATCCTTCTCGACGGACAGCCAAAGGCGAACTGGCTTTCCCCAGAGAATTATGAAGAGACTCTCGCCGCGGCCACACCGTATCGGTCGGACATTATGGAAGTTGATGAAGACGCTCTGGCGGAACTTTTCTATACCAGTGGGACAAGCGCCACGCCTAAAGGTGTGATGCTCACGCACCGGAATATTTACCTTCATGCATTGAGCGTCGGCCTCGCGTTTAATACCGGGCAGCAGTCCGTGGAGCTGCACACCATTCCACTGTTCCACGCGAACGGTTGGGGCGTTGCGCACTCACTTACGCTTCTGGGCGGCAAACACGTGATGATTCAGCGTTTCAATACCGAAGAAGTTTTTCGGCTGATCGAGAAAGAAAAAGTGGACGCGTGCAGCCTTGTTCCGACGATGGCGACGGCGCTGGTCAACTGCCCGCAGCGGCCGAAATACGATTTGAGCAGCCTCACGCGCGTGGTGATTGGTGGAGCCGCGTCGTCTCCCACTCTCGTGCGCGAGGTGGAAGAAAAATTGAAGTGTACGTGCATCTCGGGCTATGGATTGACGGAAACTTCGCCGATGCTCTCCACCTCGCATATGAAGCAAGGGCTGCAATGGGAAGGCGATCAGCGCCACTCGAATCTTTCGATGGCGGGATATGCGGCTCCTTCGATGGAGGTTCGCGTGGTGGACGCGGAAGGCAACGACGTGGCTCACGACGGCACCTCGATCGGCGAAATCGTCGCGCGCACGGACGGCGTGATGAAGGGTTATTGGCAGCAGCCGGAAGCCAGCGCCGAGGCGCTTCGCGGCGGATGGTTTCACACCGGCGATATGGCGACGATCAACGAGGATGGCTACTTGCTGATTGTGGATCGGAAGAAGGACATCATTGTCAGCGGCGGTGAAAACATTTCTTCACTGGAAGTAGAGAAGGCGCTGGTCGCGCATCCGCACGTGTACGAAGTGGCCGTGGTTCCGGTGCCGGACCAGCGCTGGGGCGAAGTTCCTAAGGCGCTTGTGGTGCTGAAACCCGGCGCGAGCGCTACCGAGGAAGAGCTCATCGAATTCTGCCGCTCTCGAATCTCCCACTACAAGGCGCCGCGGTCGGTGGAATTCTTCGAGAGTTTACCGAAAACCGGCACCGGGAAAATATTGAAGCGAGATTTGAGAAGGAAATATTGGCAGGGTGAGACGATTCGCGCGGAAATGCCTGTCCCGAAAGGAAAACAGTAGCTGGCTTTGTCGACGAAGCATTCGCCGCTGAATGCGTGAAGCAATTCCATGCGGCGGCACTGTGAAAGTAAAGGAGTTTTTGAATGGATCTGAATCTCACTACGGAAGAACAACAGTTCCGCGACGAATTACGCGCGTGGCTGGAAGCCAATTCTCCCCAGGACTGGGACCAGTGGCGAGAGAAGCCCATCGAGGAGTCGTTCGAGTATTTGCGGGCCTGGCAGCGCAAGCTCTATGAAGGAGGCTGGGCCGCTGTTTCCTGGCCCAAGGAGTACGGAGGGCGTGGCGCGAGCCTGATGCAACAGGCGATATTTTGGGAGGAAATGGCGCGCGTTGAAGCGCCGCCAATGGTTAATTCGCTTGGTCTCGGGCTAATCGGTCCGACGATCATCGCGTACGGCACCGACGCGCAGAAGAAGCGATTTGTCCCCAAGATTCTTAGCGCCGAGGAAATTTGGTGCCAGGGATTTTCCGAGCCGAATGCCGGCTCCGACCTTGCGGCTCTTCAAACCGAAGCGCGTCTTGATGGCGATCACTACATCGTCAACGGGCAGAAAGTCTGGACCAGCTACGGCTGGGTGGGGAATTGGTGCGAGGTCGTGGTGCGCACCGATGCAGAGGTGGCCAAGCACAAAGGGCTCACCGTTCTGCTGGTTGACATGAAATCGAAGGGTTTCGAGGTGCGCCCTTTGCGTCAGATGACGGGCGAGAGTGAGTTCAACGAGTTGTTCTTCCGCGACGTGCGCGTTCCGGTGGAAAACGTTCTTGGCAAAGTGAATGACGGCTGGAACGTCGCCGTGAGCACGCTTATGCACGAACGCGGTTCTTACGGCGCGCGCCTTCACCTTCTTTTCAAGCGCAGCATTAACCGGCTGATCGAACTCTCTCGCACGTTTCAAAAAAATGGGCATGCGGCTGCGCAGGATCCGCTTACGCGTCAGAAGCTCGCGCAATGCTACGCCGAAATTGAAATCATGCGATGGAACCAGATGCGCGCCTTCAGCCGAATCAGCGCAACCGGTATTCCAGGCCCGGAAGGCTCGATTCAGAAAATTTTCTGGAGCGAACTGAACCAGCGCGTCCAGCAAATCGCGCAGGAAATGATGGGTCCTTACGGCCAACTCCTCGCCGACGACAGCCACGCCGTTGATAAGGGAATCTGGGCCTACGGCTACCTGCGCACGCGCGGGAACACCATCGAAGCCGGCACGTCGGAAGTGCAGCGCAACATCATCGGGCACTTCGTGCTGGGATTGCCCAGAAGCTACTAAGGGGATACGCCATGCAATTCGGATTGAGCGAAAGCCAGGAATTTCTCAAAGACAGCGCACGCAAATTCTTCGCGGGCGAATGTCCGATCGCAGAGGTTCGCCGTCTGATGGATACCGACACTGCTTACGACGCGAGCCTGTGGTCAAAAATCGTTGACCAAGGTTACACCGGCATCATCTTTCCAGAAGAATACGGCGGTGTTGGTCTTGGCAAAGTGGAGTTGATTCTCCTGATGGAAGAAGCAGGGCGCGCTCTCCTTCCCGGCCCGCTTTTCTCCACAGTCGCGCTGGCAGGCGTCGTGATTGATGCGGTGGCGGGCCCCGAAAAAAAGAAGAAATACCTTGCGCCGATTTGCCGCGGAGATGCGCGCTCTACAGTTGCGGTCCTGGAAGCATCCGCGAATTGGGACCCTGCTGCAATCCAAATAGCGGGCGCCAGTGGAAAGCTCACGGGAGAAAAACTCTTTGTTCCGGATGCGGCGGTGGCGGACTTCATCGTCGTGGTAGCGCGAGACGGCGTCTTTGTCGTGGATGCCAAAACTAGCGGCATGAAGATCTCGCCGATGAAGGGTATGGACTTGGGACGCAAGCTCTACACGATACAATTCAACAACACGCCGGCGGAAAAGTTGGGCGATGCGGCGGCGCTGTCCCGCGCGTTCGACATTTCCACGGCTGCCCTGGTTGCCGAAATGGTAGGGGGCATGCAACGCACGCTCGAGGTTTCCGTGGACTACGCAAAAATGCGAAAGCAGTTCGGCAAGCCGATTGGAATGTTCCAGGCCGTACAACATCAGTGCGCGGACATGTATCTCGAAACTGAAAGTTCCCGCTCGGCAGCTTATTACGCCGCATGGGCGCTCGAAGAAAATGCTCCCGACGCTTCCGTTGCGGTCTCGATCGCCAAAATGTACGCGAGCGATGCTTGCCGGACCGTCGGCAATCGCGGAATTCAGATTCACGGCGGCATGGGTTTCACGTGGGAGAACGATCTCCATCTATACTACCGGCGCGCCAAATCGTCGGAAACGATGTTCGGCGACGCGACCTTCCATCGCGAACGCATCGCCCGCCAGGTGATTGACAGCGGCGCGAATTTCGCCAAGAGCGCCTGACAGTTTCAAACAAGAGAGCCATCCATCATGAGCGACCTGATTCAAGTCACGAAAGACAACGGCATCGCCGTCATCACCATCAACAATCCGCCGGTTAACGCGCTGAGTCCCGGCGTGCCCGAAGGAATTGCCGCAGCGATCGAGCAGATCGACAAAGATGCCAGCGTTCAGGCAGCCGTGCTCATCGGCGGCGGGCGTACATTCGTCGCCGGCGCAGACATCAAGGAATTTGGAAAAATAACGTCCGGAAAGAGCGGCAACACGATGGACCTGCCGGCCCTTCTACTGCGGATTGAGGACTGCCGCAAGCCGGTCGTGGTAGCTATCCATGGAACCGCTTTCGGTGGTGGCCTCGAGCTTGCCATGGCCGGACACTATCGCGTAATCGCTCCCGGCTCGCAAGTTGGTCAGCCGGAAGTGAAGCTGGGAATTATTCCCGGTGCGGCTGGGACCCAGCGTCTCCCGCGCCTCGCAGGCGTCGCCAAAGCTGTCGAGATGTGCGCAGAAGGGAATCCGGTCAAAGCCGAAGATGCGGTGAAGGCCGGTATTGCAGACCGAATGATCGACGGCGACTTGCTTGCCGGCGCTGTTGCATTTGCTCGCGAAGTAGCCGCAAAGCCTGCCCGGAAAACTCGCGAGCGCAACGAAAAGCTCGGCACGCCAGAGCAAAACGCTCCCATCTTCGCGGCGGCTCGCGACAGGGCTCGCAAGAAGCAGCGCAACATGACGGCGCCGCTCGCGGCCATCGACGCGATCGAGGCGTCCGTCAGGCTCCCGTTCGATGAAGGATGCCAGTACGAACGCAAACTCTTCATGGAATGCCTGTTCTCGAGCCAGTCTAAATCGTTGATTCACGTTTTCTTCGGTGAACGCGAAGTTGCCAAGATTCCGGACGTCCCGAAAGATACACCGATCATCCCGGTGAACAGCGTCGCGGTGGTCGGCGCTGGAACGATGGGCGGTGGCATCGCAATGGTGTTTGCCAACGCGGGCATCCCGGTGCTGCTGAAAGAGGCCGACCAAGCCGCGCTCGATCGCGGGCTCGCAAACATCCAAAAGAACTACGCGAGCTCCGTGAAACGCGGCCGTTTCACGCAGCAATTTGTGGATGAGCGCCTCAAACTCATTCAGCCAACCCTCGACTACGAACGCTTCTCGAATGTGGACATGGTCGTTGAAGCCGTGTTCGAAGGAATGGCCCTCAAGAAGCAAGTTTTCGGGGAACTCGATCGCATCTGCAAGCCCGGCTCAATTCTGGCGAGCAACACCTCCACGCTGAGCATCGACGAAATCGCCGCCACCACCGCGCGGCCGCAGTTCGTGATCGGTACTCATTTTTTCAGTCCTGCCAATGTGATGAAGTTGCTTGAAATCGTGCGCGGCAAAGCCACCAGCAAGGAAGTGATTGCCACCTGCATGCAGCTGTCGAAGAGACTTGGCAAGATCGGCGTGCTCGTTGGAAATTGCCGCGGGTTCGTCGGGAACCGGATGTTTCATGGGTACGTTCGCGAATCAGTGTTCCTTGTGGAAGAAGGCGCAAGCGTGGAGGCCGTAGACGCCGCGCTCTACGATTTCGGAATGGCGATGGGCCCTCTCGCCGTTGGAGATCTCGCGGGCCTCGATGTCGGTTGGCGCATTCGCAAGGAATACCGTCACCTCGAAAAACCCGGCGTCCGCCAAGCGTTCGCCGGCGACCAGCTCTGCGAGCTGGGGCGCTACGGCCAAAAAACGAACGCCGGCTGGTACAAATACGATGAGAACCGCCGCGCGATTCCGGATCCCGAAGTCGCAACCATGGTACGCAAATGGTCAGCGGAGGCAGGCATCACGCAGCGACAAATCGCAGCTGATGAAATCGTCGATCGCTGCGTGTATTCTCTGGTCAACGAAGGCGCGCGCATTCTAGAAGAAGGTTACGCCCTGCGCGCCGTCGATATTGACATCATCTACCTCAACGGCTACGGATTTCCAGCGTATCGCGGCGGGCCGATGTGGTATGCCGACACCGTCGGCCTGAAGAAAGTCTACGATCGCATTTGCGAATTGCACAAACAGCACGGCGAGTTGTGGGAGCCCGCTCCCTTACTGAAACAGCTCGCCGGGCAGGGAAAGTCGTTCGCCGATTTCAAGAAAGAGCAAGGCGCTAGTGCATAGCGCGCAAAAATTGTCGTGAGCCGAGTTTTTCTCACGCGGCACGGGCAGGCTTCTTTCCTTCAGCCGGACTATGACAGGCTTTCGGCCATCGGCGAAGTTCAGGCTCGCCAACTTGGTGAATACTGGGTTCAGCGAAAATTGATTTTTCGTCGCGTCGGTGTTGGCCCCCGCGTTCGACAGGTGGAAACTGCGCGCCTCGTCGGCGAGGCGTACCAAAAAGCCGGCGTCCAGTTTCCGGAGCCGGTCATAATGCCGGAATTCGACGAATACCAGGGCGATGCCGTTCTCGCAAAGAGCCTGCCCGAGCTTCTCGAAAACGACAAAGAAATTCAGATGCTCCATGCGGCATTTCAAAATTCGTCCAATACGAGGGAACTTCACAGAAATTTCCAGAAGCTCTTCGCGAAAATCATCGGCGATTGGGTCGCCGGTGGCATTGTCGTTCCCGGCGTAGAGACCTGGCTCGAATTCTGCGCGCGCGTGAACTTAGGAATCTCGCAATTCGTCTCCCAATCGAGATCTGGCGAACAATCGGTAATATTCACCTCGGGAGGCCCGATCGCCGTCGCAATGCAGCGCGCCTTGGATCTTTCGCCGCAGAATACGCTCCAGGTAACCTGGATGTCGCGAAACTGTTCCTACAGCGAGTTTATTTTCTCCAGCGACCGCTTTACACTGAGCACCTTCAACGCCTTTCCGCATCTGGACGATCCCACGATGCTCACGTATCGCTGAAGGAGGCGCGCAAAGCACCGTGCAAGATCCGCAAGATCATCCGGCTCCGGTACGGCCCGGCGAAGAACTCGATCTCGCCCGCCTCGAACCGTTCTTGCTGCGCCATTTTCCGGATGCATCCGGACCGGTCTCCGTCGAGCAATTCCCAAGCGGCCATTCGAACTTGACGTATCTCGTGCGCCTCGGCGATCGCGAATTCGTACTGCGGCGACCGCCTTTCGGCAGCAAAGTGAAGTCCGCGCATGACATGAGCCGCGAATACCGCGTGCTCTCAAAGCTGCATCCCGCTTATTCGCCTGCGCCGCAAGTGGTTTTGTATTCCGACGATGAGTCGATCTTGGGCGTGCCGTTTTATCTCATGGATCGAATTCGTGGGATCATCATTCGCAGAAGCCTTCCCCGCGATTTTCCGTTTGCCGAAGAAACGGCGCGCCGCCTCAGCGAATCATTTATCGACAACCTTGCGCGCCTGCACTCGCTCGATTACGCGCAGATCGGGTTCGGCGATTTGGGAAAGCCTGAGGGGTATCTTGAGCGACAGGTGCGCGGCTGGATCGCGCGCTACTCCGGTTCGCGGACCCACGAACTGCCGGAAGTTGCGAGTATTTCCGCCTGGCTCAAAGAAAACATGCCTGCATCAACCGCTGCGACTCTTATTCACAACGACTACAAATATGACAACGTCGTGCTCGATCCGGCGGACATAACCAAAATCGTCGGAGTGCTGGACTGGGAGATGGCCACAATCGGCGATCCGCTCACCGATCTTGGCACAACGCTTGCCTACTGGGTGGATGCGCGGGATCCCGAAGAGCTGCAGCGATTGCGTTGGTGCCCTTCGAACAATCCCGGCAGCTTAACCCGCTCTCAGTTGCTCGAGCGGTACGCGCGCGCGACCGGCCGCGACGTGTCCGGCATGGTTTTCTATCTCGCGTTCGCGCGATTCAAAATTGCCGTCATCGTCCAGCAAATTTATTACCGGTATCATCAGGGGCTCACGAAGGACGCTCGATTTGCGACCATGCCTGAATTGATCCAGACGCTGTTGCGGGCCTCTCTACGGGGAATTGAAAACGGAGCCATCTAATCACCAGTAGTAACGAACGATTGTTTCCGCGACGCAGCACGGTTTCTCGCCGCCTTCCGATTCCATGGAAACGGCGAAAACAGCTTCCACGCAATCCGGAAGTTCCTTGAAGGTTTGAAGGCTCACACGCGCGCGGATTTTAGCGCCGGAACGAACCGGAGAGGGGAATCGCACGCGGTTCGAGCCGTAATTGATCGCCATGCGGAGTCCGCCTTTTACGTGGAGGGCCTGCTTCATGAAGTAACTCAGCAATGAAAGTGTTAGGAATCCGTGCGCGATGGTAGTGCCAAACGGCGATTCACGCTGCGAGCGTTCTACGTCGAGGTGAATCCACTGGCGGTCTTCGGTTGCTTCGGCAAATTGCTGAATACGGTCCTGTGTC
>Ga0185299_10003840_pt1 | contig 19049 bp, 16 predicted proteins | sample PaiPotPPA55metaG_FD_128002 | JGI IMG/M metagenome (GOLD analysis project Ga0185299, IMG submission 128002) | Iron sulfur acid spring bacterial and archeal communities from Banff, Canada, to study Microbial Dark Matter (Phase II) - Paint Pots PPA... ...
CCGGTACCGGTCGGATCGTTCGCCAACGTGGTGATGACGCCCTGGGCCTTCCCCTGCGGCGGCTGAATGTTGCCGTAATACTCGTTGTAGCTGCCCGCCCGGAATGTATGGTTCCTCCAGATCTTGACCACGTTATCGCCGATGCTGGCCATCGGCTTATTGGCGAAGTAGACACCGTTGTACTGCCGGCTGGCGATGTCGAAAGCACCCTGTTGCGCCATGTTCACGAGGGCGCTGGCGGCATTCGCATTGCCAACGACAATATCGGGGATATAAGGATCGCCGTTGTTGAAAACGCCGTGATACGGGTAACCTACGGTGCTCTTTTGGCCGGCAGCCGGATGCGCTAGCGTGTTGTCGAATCCGATCCACGTGTAACCGAGGACTAATTCATTGGTCAGGCTGGGACTGAAAACGTGCGTCAGGTTGACCGCCGCGGATTCGGAGTGGTTGTTGCCAAGCACCGGAGTGGGCCATGGAACAGCGGTGGGAGCTGTTCCGCCACCCCACATCGAAATCGGAAACTGCTGGACTTCCTTCTGGTGATAGTAGCGGACGAAGAGCTTGGTGTTGTCCGAGATCGAGTAATCGACGCGGTTCACCAGCTGCCATCCGTTTTGCGTATAAGGCGCCTGTTCGAAAAAGTTGTAGCCACCGCTGACGTTTGGATCCGCGTTCGGCATCGGCAGTAGGTTCAGCATCGCCGCGCCGCCGCGATCGAACTGCGATGCCGGGATGATACCGCCCGGATAAGAGTTATTGAGTGTCTTGACACCGCCGCCCACAAATTGCGCTGCACCGAGCGAGGCAATCGAGGCCGGCGAGTAATCGCCCTGACGCATCGCAGCAGTCGGAACGACAGCCGTAATGGAGGCGGTGACCAGGCTCTGATAGAAATATTCAAAACCGCTGAAGAAGAACAGCTTGTCGCGATTCTTATTGAAGCCGGTGTGGGGGATAATCACCGGCCCGCCGATATTGCCGCCGGGGAAGTTGAAGACGTTCTGGGGGCGAGGCGCAACGGGCAGGCCCGCCGAGTTCACGCCCTTGGCGTTATTCGCGGAATCATTCGAATTGAGGTTAAAGTTCCGGATGGAATCGTACAGCTCACCATGAAACTGATTTCCGCCTGCCTTAGTGGTGGTGTTGATGACAACCGGACCATAGGCGTTTTCCGCGCCGAAGGCGGCCTGCAGGACGTGGACTTCCTGAAGCATCTCGGGATTCGGGTTGACCGGTGTAGCGCAGTTGCAGCCCGGATCGGAGGTGTGGGCGCCATCCGCGGTGATCTCGGTAGAAGCGGTCGGCGTTCCGTTGGCGGAAAAGGCGCCCACGGCGCTTTGGCTTCCGGCGTTACCCGACCCGTTAATACCGATTACCTGGCCGGAGAACCTGGGCGCGTTCGTCACACCATTCGTCGACGCCATGCCGGGCATGATCTTCATGAATTCGGCCGCGCTCCTGCCCACAATCGCGATGCTCTGCAGGGTCTGCGTGTCGAGCACCTGGGACTTTTCGCCAGAATTGATGGTTTCGACTTGATTCGCGTCGGCAGCAACTTCAACCGTCTCGCTAACCGAACCGATCTGCAGGGTCACATTCACATTCCGCTGTTCCGCGCTGTTCAGGACGATGCCCTTGAGGTCCGTTTTCTGAAAACCACTGGCTTCGACCATGAGCGTATAGGTAGCCGCCGGAATAGCGGGAAGGGAATAATAGCCCGTCCCGTTTGAGGTCGTCTTACGCACGTCCCCCGAGAGCTGGTTGGTAAGAATGACTGCCGCATCGGGAACGGCGGAACCGGAACTATCGGTTACCGTTCCTGTCAATGTGGCTGTAACGGTCTGGCCGAATCCGAACGGCGCAGCAGCGAGCCAGGCAATCGCCGCGAAGGTCGCTATTATTCCGAATCGTGAAGCCATATTCCTAAATCCCCTTTCGAGAAAACCGAAAACCAGGCTCCGCGACCGCCACCTTCGGGTGGTGCTGGAGTCCCCGGCGGCAGCGCGTCGATGCGCGCGCCACCACGTCGTGGTGGTTGCAAAAATTGACCCTGAACGCACTTCCCCTTGAAGCAACAGAGCTAGTTTAGACACAGAGTGAAGAAAAGCAAGCCTATTATGGAGACATGGTGGTAAATCACCGGTGGCATGCCGGTGACACGTCGGGTCATTCCATCCGCCTTTGGTACAATTGGCGCCGGATCAATTACTGGGGCGATCTCGCCGGTCTTGTATGAACCTCTCGCGCCGCCATGTCTTATCTCTGCCCGCCGGTGTTCTCCTCTCGCGGTGGCTGAGCGGCGCCCCCCCGCCTCTGTTCGAAGAAGTAAGGCCGGCTGCCAGCGGCATCACCTGGGTGCACGAAAACGCGATGTCCGCACAGCGCTACTTGCCCGAGGCGATGGGCCCAGGCTGCGCATTTTTCGATTTTGACAACGACGGCTGGATGGATATCTACCTGCTGAACAGCGGCCCATGCGATTTCTATCAGCCCACTAAGCCCTTGCGCAACGCGCTTTACCGCAACAATCGCGACGGCACTTTCACGGATGTCGCTGAGGCGGCGGGCGTAGCGGGTGGCACGTTTGGCATGGGAGTGACTGTAGGAGACTACGACAACGATGGCTGGCCCGATCTCTTCGTGACGTCCTACGGCAACTGCATCCTTTATCGGAACAACCGCAACGGCACATTTACAGATGTCACCAGGAATGCGGGATTGGAGACTCCCGGTTGGACTACGAGCGCGGTCTGGTTCGATTATGACAACGATGGCAGGCTGGACCTATTCGTCTGCAGCTACGTCGATTACAGGAAAGCGGAACGCCCTCTTTGCGACGACAATAGGTCGGATCTCCACTACTACTGCGTTCCTCGCATGTTCAAGGGTACGACCAGCTTCCTTTACCACAACAATGGAGATGGCACCTTCACCCCGGTTCAGCACGGAACGGATATCGGGAGGTTCCTGGGTAAAGGTCTTGGGCTTGTCGCCACGGATGTCAACAACGATGGCTGGATGGATCTGTTCGTTTCCAATGACACAGTCCCGAACTTTCTGTTTTTGAACCGCGGTCCGGGACCAAGCGACTCCCAAACAGGGAGCACCGCGGCAATCCAACCCTGGCGATTCGAAGAGATGGCGCTGCCAGCGGAAGTGGCGTTCGGCATGGACGGGCAGGCGCGCTCCGGCATGGGTGTTGACGCGGCTGACGTCTTCAACAGCGGCTACCAGGATCTATTTGTCGCCAACATCGACCAGGAGATGTTCTCGCTGTATCGCAACAGGAAGGACGAGACCTTTCGGGATGTCTCCCGGGAACATGGCATCGCGCAGTTAACCCGATCCCTTAGCGGCTGGGGACTCAAGTTCTTTGATTATGACAATGACGGCGCAGTTGATCTGATTCTGGCAAATGGCCACCCAGACGACCGGATCGAGACCCGTACCGCGCAGGTTAAATATAAGGAGCCCATTCTTCTCTTTCATCAGGAGGGCGGGAAGCTGCGCAATGTCAGCGCTGAAGCTGGCGCAGCTTTCAGCAGATCGTACGCGGCGAGGGGACTGTCAGCAGGAGACTTCAATAATGACGGGTTGATCGATATCCTGATCGCCAACAACGGCGGGCCACCCCTCCTGTTACGGAACTGCTCGAATGCCGGAAACCATTGGCTCGGTTTGAAGCTGGAGGGCGTGAAGTGCAATCGCGATGGAATCGGAGCTAAGATCCGATGGTCCGCCGGCGGCTCGGTCCGCTCGCGTCTGAAGAACAATGGCGGAAGTTATCTTTCTTCGCACGATCCGCGGGAAGTGTTGGGCGTGGGGAAGGCCACGAAGATGGACTGGGTCGAAATTACCTGGCCAAAACCGAGCGGCAAACTCCAAAGAATTGAGAATCCTCCGTTGAACCGATACCTGACCGTCAGGGAAGAATAGCGGCCCTCCGCTAGTCCGGATACTTGTCGCCCGCCCTGGCGATTCGAATCCGGTGATCCGTGAACTGGTAATGTAATTCCGGCACTTCAAACTTGGGCATGTGACACGTGATGCAATCCCGCTTCGACACCGGGCATGTTTTTGCCCGCGCATTCGCGACCAGATGACACTGCTGACACTTGGAATCATAAGAAGAGCTGTCCTTCACCAACCTCCCGTGCGGATCATGGCATGCTGTGCAGGCGATACGCCTGTCGGCGGAATCATAGCAACGGCTGTTGGTGAGACGGTAGAACTGGAAGCGGATATTGAGAGGCCCGCGTGGCCCGTTGGCGGCAATATCGGCCCAGCTCGGATGACACTTGCCGCACAAGTTCGCGAGCTCTTCCGTTTCCATCGTGGCCAGCTTTGGCACTACCGCTCGGGCGGCATCTCCGCGTGTCATTGCGGCGGCGTGCTGGGCGGCACTTGTATGGCACTGGGCACATTGCACGCCGGTCGTCAGAGACTCTAGATCCGACGCACGGCTCCAAACGGCGTTGGTAGAGTGACAGCCCAAGCAGCGCCGGGCCTCGGCCGAATCAATTTTTCTGCCAGCGGCCTCTTCGAGGTTACGGCGGAGTCTCCCGGCCTGGCCGGGAGTCCAGTCGAGACCTTTCAACTCCGGATAAAAACTCACTGCGGCCTCATACCAGGCGCCGTCTCGCCGGTAGAGGTAGGTCTGGCCGACTATGCCCGCGCCGAAAGCCCACTCGATGGACGCGCTGATTGAGCCTATGCCATCAGTTACGGAGTAAGTGCTCGTATTATCTTCACGGCGGATCGAATATGAGAACTTTCCGCTTCGAAAACTAAGGTCGAGATTGTTTTTCAGAAAGTCGCTTTCGCCGGCGCGTTGGAGCGCGTGAGTCATCGGCGCGGATTTCGCCGCTTCAGCTTCCCGCCGATGGCATACCTCACAATCCTGCGCGACAGTCGTGCCCAACGCGGCTACCTGCCCCGCCAGCAAGAACCAGCGATTCATTTCCCGGCCGCCTTTTTCGTCTCCTCATCCGCGGTGAGTTGGCGAACGATAGCACGCTCCCGGTCGCCATCCTCCCTGTGCTTTAGGCGGTAATAAACAGTGGCTAGACTGACATGCGCTTCGAGGAACTGAGGCGATTCCTGAACCAGCTTCTCCAGCCTCCGCCGGGCCTGCTCCACCTTGTCAGTAGCAAGCTCTACGGTGGCGATCTGGTACTCCACTGCGGAGTCTTTGGGATGCAACGCCAGACTTCGCTCAAATAGAGAGAGAGCCTCGTTGAAGCGCTGATCGCGCTTGGCCAGCATGCCCAACTGGAAAACGGCGGTGAAGTTAAAGGGATCGAGCTGCAGCTCCGCGTGAAAAGCCGCGGCGGCGGCATCGAAATCTCCTGCGTTGAGCATGGCCAATCCTAAGTAGGAATGGGCTTCCGGCAAACGTGGATTCAATTCGATCGCTTTTTCCAGGTCCTCCCGTGCGCCAGGAATATCGTGGGCGTTCAACTTCGCAGTGGCGAGCAGCAAGCGCGCCTCCGCTGAATCTCCATGGCGCAGAATGCGATCAATGACCTGGCTGCCGCGCTCGGTCTGCTGGTCGCGCATGAGCGCGGTGCCGAGAAGATAGCTGAGGCCCAGGTCGTTCGGCATCTCCTTTTCCCACGGGTCGAGCAGCGCAATCGCTTTCTGGTAATCGCCGAGCCGCAGGTAGCAGTCCGCCAACAGGAACGCGACCTGCTGGTTGTTGGGCAGCAGAGGACGGACTGTTTCAAGCTTTTCCCGCGCCTCGGAAATGCGCCCGGTCTTGTAATAAGCCAAAGCAAGGTTGGCAAGAGCTTGCGGATTCTTGGGCTGAATCTTGAGCGCCCGATTGTACTCGGCGATCGCCTCCGTGAAACGCCCTTCATGCGCCAGAGCGGCGCCGAGATTGGACAACGCGTCGAGCGAATCGGGACGCACCTTCAAATACTGCCGGTACAGCCGTATCGCGCCGGAATAGTCGCCGGACTGGTGAAGTGTAATGGCGTTCTTGAGAATGGATTCGGCCTGCGGCTGGGCGAGCAGCGCGGAAACGGCCAGCGCGAGCGCGAGAACAGAACGCATCGAGCTAAGTATGCCACCCAGATTGCAATCGCACCAGCCCCGCGACGGCGTTACGCTCTATCGCGGTGTTCGCACCACAAAATCAACTGTTGCGACCGCATTTTCCCACGCCAGCTTCAACTGGCCCTGCATGCCACTGGTTTTGGTGAGAGTCATTTTGTAGGTTTCGACAGGTTTAGGCGGACGGCTCATGTCCATCGGCACACGTCCCATGTCGCGTTCCGGATGATACTCGAGGCCCTGCTGCCCGGTCTGTTTATTGATGATCAATTGCCATTGTTGCGGATCTGGCCAGACGAATAGAGAGTATTCCCCCTTGGGCACGACCAGTCCCTTGAATTCCAGATCCACGCTGGTATGAAGAATGGTAGCGTCGTTGGCGCCCGCGCGCCAGACCTGATCATATGGCACGAGCCCGCCGAATATGACCCGCTTGCGCATGGAAGGGGCGCTATAGTTGATCGTGATCTTCTGGCTGTTGATGGTGACTGAAGTCTTTGCCGGTGGGCTGAGAGGGGGCGGTTGCGCTGGCCTGGAGCCTCCCGGCGGTTCATCGGTAATGGGTACTCCACCGGGTGGCTGAGAAAAGCCTATCCCCGCTGTCAGTGCGCACACGGCGCCTGCTAAGAAATATCTCATACGGCTCACCTTTGCATCCGCAAAATACATCGACCTTTGGCAGGATGCGTCCTGCACCCTATCGCCGCAAGCGCCGATCAGTCGCAGACTTTTACCAGCAAATAGCCCAGCTTGTTGGAACCGGGGTCCATAAAGTGGGCGGTGTTGCGTGGAATCACCACCATGTCGCCGGGGCCGATGGTGAAGCTACGCGATCCGGTGACGCCCGTGCCGCGGATCTCCCCGGGCGAATCGTCTTTGCCGTTGACAAGAGTGCCATCGAGTTGCGCCCGCGCTGTTCCCAAGCGCATGAAGTAGAGGTCGTCGCAGGTTTGATGGACTTCAAAAGGGCCGGGCGCCCCCTTATACACCACATGATTGATCAGCGTCGCGCCGGCGGAATGGAGTGTGACATTCTTATCCGCGCTGGCCAGAGTCGCCTCGATTTGTGCTTTGCGCGCTACGGTTGCCATGGGGTGAGGCGTTTTTGCTGCGCCGATGCCAATTCCCAAGGGACGCTCCGCTGGAAAAACGCGCACCGCCACGTATTCAAAACGAGCCGCGCCTGGAGTGATTTGATATGCGGTATTCCGCGGAACATTGACGACATCGCCCGCGGTCACGTCGTAGTGCTGTTGACCCTGCGCGCCGCCCGCCTCGCCGGTATTCAAAGATACGCCGGCCGTACCGTGGCGCACGAACCAGAATTCGTCGGCATTGGAGGATTTCTCCCAGGCGCCGGGCTTTCCGGAATTGACACGAAACACTATCGCGATATTGGGTTTAGCGAGAACCTCAAGCGAGGGGACGGCGCGCGTGAACATCTTGTCAACCTCGTCGCTTTTCACCACGTCCCGGAGTTGCCCATACGCAGGCCAGGAAACGAGCAGCAGAATCGGGAGTGGGAAACGCATTCTACCGGCTAAGTATATACCCTTCGTTCCAGCGGGACATCGGGAACGCTCACTTCGGCAGAATGTTTCCGTACTTGGGAAGGATGACGTCTTGCGTGAACTTGTCGTGGTCTCGCATGGCTTGCACGATGCCCTTCACGTCCGCGACTTTTAGGGTTGCGTCGATCATCGCTACCCCTTCTTTGGCAAATTGTGCCCGCTGCTCCGCGGTGATTGGCTTGGCTAAGCCGCCATGTTCGCCCGGATCGCCGAAGTAGGCTCCAATGGCTCCGCTGCCCGGACCCAGCGCCTGTAGCTTGTTCAAGCCTGGATCGCTCGGATGTTCCTGCATCACTTGAGTAACGTTGAGAGGAATGTCATCGAGCCGGCCCACAACAGAGTAGGCACCGAACAGAACCTTATTGAAATCAGCGTGCGCTTTACGCATCAGGCTCCCCATTTCTATGTAGAGAATTGGGTCCTTGGTCTCGTCGAAGAATTCACGGACAAGAGGGCTAAGAGTTTGAGGGGACGGTCCGTGGTCAGTTAGATAAATCTGCCGCCGAAATCCCTGGCGAAGCAGCGAGCGAGCGATGGCCTTCAAATAGGGCAGGCCCTCGGAAGGCGTGATGTAAATGGTGCCCTTCCCCACCACTGTCCCGCCGGGAAAAAAATACGCGAGATTCGGCAATACAAGCCCATCGGCTTCCTCGGCCATCTTTTGAGCGAAGGCCAGCGGCCCGACGTATTCACAATCTGTTGGGAATCCGCCGTGTACTTCCACATTTCCGACCGGAATGAAAATAACATCGTTCCGTTTTAGATACTCCTCGATCTCGGTGTTGGTCAAACTGGTCAAATAGCGTGTGCGCATCTGAGGAGCCTGACACCAGCAAATAAGCGCGAAGCCGATGGTGCAAAGCGTGAGGCGCGCAAAGCGAGCGCCGAAGGTAGCGAAAACTTTGGACATTTTAGGTTTCTCCAAGTCTGATCCTGAATCGTTTAGCTTTTGCCGTTCAGTCCCCGTTTAGCGGGCAGTACGAGCCGCTGGTTAGCCGACCGGTCCTCGATCACGATAGTGCCGTTTTCGATCCGCACGTCATCAATTTTTCCCATCTGCTCCGGCGTCCGGGAATAGAAAAGGAGGAAATGCGATTCGATGGCTCCTTTTGCCGGAAGCCACCTGAATGCCGGCGTATCGAACATCGTTCCCATCGCGATCGCGTCATGCCGCGGCACGTCATACGGCTGGGTGCCGAATTCCATGCCGCGCACCAGTTCAGCCACGGCTGGGTAATTGCCCCAATGCTGGATCCAAGGATAATCCGCCCGCCGGAACAAGTATCCGTATATAAGATGGCGCCTGCTATTGAACGCCACCGCGAATTCGGTGTCGCGAGATGGATCCATTAGCGTTGCAGCGTGATCGAGAAAATGCGGCTCTGCAGGAAACGTTCGCATATCGACTGTGCGGCCGTCGAGCGTAGGAGCGAAGGGCCATGTAAAATCAACGCCCGAAACCAACCGGCGCTGCGTCCGTGGCGAATCATTTCCTCGCCCCGGCTCAGAAGCGCTGTAGGGTCGATTCTGCGATCGAGACCCCGATATCTCAATAAATGTTTTTCCGGGCTCGACGAATGGGGCTGAAACGGTAGCGTGCTCCGCCCAATTGACGGGCCTGTCGAAACCCAGCAGATTCTCGAGCCGGCTGTCCACGTAAAGTACGCTTTCGCCCGGAACCACATGAAACGTCCGGGTAAGGACTTCCTGAACGATTGGCAGTGTGGCTTTCATTTCAAGCGCATCCTTGGCATTGTCACGATTGACGCGGAACTGTAACAAGTGCGCTTCGCCATGCATGGGCATACCGGCCGCTCTTTCCGAAGACGATGGCTGTCCAAAGCCGTCGACACAAACGAAGTGACCAAAAGCTCCGTTGAACTCGGCTGGCCGTCCGTTTTCGCGAGCCAACCGGATAGGGTTCCAAAGCGGGTCCACCACGCCGGCGTCCCCTGGAATCGTCACGCTGGCAAGAGTGGCGCCCTGCTCAAGGACCGTAACACTGACGCGGCCATTCGAAATCACGATCGCTGGCTGTCCTTCGAAAGACACCGTCTGCGCGGATGCCAATCCGGCGACCACGAACCAGAACGCTGCGCGCCTGAAGCTGAGCATGGAAACCATTATCCGTCACCATCCGGGGATCGGTCCAGGTCGAACGGCAGGATCGGCGTGTTAGTTACCCGCATGTCACCGGAGACACCGGGCGCATATAGTCAGTGGTGACAAGTGGTAGGGATAAGCCCGCGCGCGAGACCTACTTGGCGCCCGTTGCGGCCGTGCTCGCATGCAGGACACGGTGGAGCAGGTAAGTGGTTTCGGTTGGCACTCCGCCCTTGAACCGTACTCGAAGGGCCAACTGAAAATAACGGGGGATGCCGCCGGAACTATCGCGGAGTCTGTTGATCAAGCTGGCGGCCAGTCTCGGCTCGGTGAAACACTGAATGGCTGCGAGTGTGCCTGGATTCAGATTGCCTGAAAAGCTGGCCACCGTTCCCTCTCCATTTGGTCCTGGCATTCTCGTGATGATTGCGTAGACTTCCCCGTCGTCTGGCGCCGCCGGCGAAACGTAACCACTAATGGTCTGATCGTGGAGCACCGCTGGTTCGTCCTTAAGAGGATGGAGGATCCGAAGTCCGCTCGAATCGAGCTCCAGTTCCAGTTGCGCAGGCATGCCCTGCAGCAAATCTCGGAATGAGCGCGGCGTCCCCACCAGCACTACGTTATTGGATGAGAATTGCTGCCATGATAGGTCGGCCGATCTGGCGAAACTGATGTTGTCCTTGCGCGAACCAAGCAGCTTTCCGAGGAGCAAGAGCGCATTCGCGTCGCCCGTTCCGGTGTATAAGCGGTGAGGAACAATTTCGGGTTCACCCAGAAGACGTCGGACGGACGCAAGTTTCGCATCACTCTCAACGTCGGCCCAGTTGTTGAGATTCGGGTTGCGATAGTTGCCGAAGCCCTGAATGCTCACAAATAGGGGCGAAGAGACAGCCAATACTATGGCTCGATCACTTTGGAGGAACGGAGCCCACAGCGTCTCGAGTTCGGGAGTCCACGCCGCTCTCACGCTGGCGGTAAGCCGGCGTTCCGACGCCCATTCCGCGGTGGCCCACAGCGCCCATGCCAACGTGAGCATCAGAGCTCCCGCCAGCGCTATGGTCAGCTTGCCTGGACGTGCCGTCGGCCGCAGCGCCGGTGCGGGAATTTGTGACGAGACGACTTCCAAGTCCGCGCGCGAAGTTGGTACGCGCGACTCAAACCGCAGGCGGAATCCGCCTTTTGGAAGCTCTACTATAATTGGATCTTCTTTACCTTCGTTTTGATAGTATTCGGAAAGCTTCTGGCGCAGTCTTCCGACCTGGATCCGCACGGCGGAATCCTGCCGCGGGTCGTAGCTTGGCGGCTTTCCGAATGCATCGATGCCGACCGAATACTCTTTCAGTTGGTCGGCTTCACCGGTAATCGCCTTCTCGGCGAGGAAGCGAAGTAAACGCCTCAGCGATTCCGTGTTCCTGAAAACTTGGCTCTGCAGTATTTTGTCAACTGCAGCACGCTTTTCCTCCTCGACGAAGAGCATGGAATTACCTTCCGAGAGTATATCACCGGCGGATGGCGGACTCGGGAGCGGTGACCTTAGGCCGATTTCGGCCCGTGTAACCGCCGAACATACCGGAATGTCACCGCTTGCCGCTTGAACTCCTGCTGCCGCAAGGAGCAAAACTTTGAAGACTGCCAATCGCGGTCGTCCTCATTCCGCTTTAGGCCCGGGCACACCCGAACCGATCCAGGCGAGTGTTCCGGCCGGCGGGCATAGGCATCAGCTTCCCGCCGGTTACCGAATCAGGTCAAAGACGGTCCTCGGTGGATTGCATCATTATCCATTAGAAAAGGAGGTCGCATAGCCCTACGGAATTATTGCGGACTACAAGTGGGTGCCAAATTGGCGACACTGCAAGTTTTGAAGACAAAAAAATGTGGTGACAAGTTTCGCAAGTGATTGGGAAACCAGATAGAATGAAGATTCGGTGAGGTGCGAGAGTGGTTGAATCGGGCGGTCTCGAAAACCGTTGAACCTTTGCGGGTTCCGTGGGTTCGAATCCCACCCTCACCGCCAGAATAGAATCACAGGTTATAGCGAAAATACCTTTTCATCGGGCAAAATCGGACAAACAGTTGTATCATCAGGCATGGCGCTCAATCTGTATCGCCGCCACCGCCGAGACTGCAAGGCAGAACATCCGGAGGAATTTCACTCAGGGGAGTTTGAAGAGCGCAAGAAGGGCTGGAAGCGGTGTGCCTGTCCCATATTTGCTTCCGGAACGCTCGCTGGCGGCTCCCGCCGTCAAAGCACAGGACGATGGGAATGGGACGATGCCAAGGCCATTGCGGAGGGATGGGAACTGGCCGGGGCGTGGGATGGTACACCCCTGCCAGCAGCACCGGCCCCAGACGAACCTGCGAAGCCCCAGCGCATCACCATCGCGGACGCAGTAAAGGTTTTCCTGACTAACCGGCAAGGCGCGAAGATTGCATCGGCCACGTTGCGCAAGTATCGAACGTTCACGAAGCAGCTCACCGATTTTTCGGAAAGGCGCGGCTATGTGATGCTCGATCAATTCACATCTGCCGACATCGACGTTTTCTATTCGAGCTTGGATCTCGGCGCACGCGCCAAGGGCAAACGTCTCGGCACGCTGCGCTCCTTTTTTCGGTTCTGCATGAATCGCGAATGGTTGTCGAAAAATCCGGTCAGTGCCGACATGCAGCCGCCGATAGGCGCGAATCGTGTTGCCAACAAAGCGCCATACACCGACGAGGAATTGCAGCGTATCATTGATGCCTGCGACAAACTCGGCACCGTCAAATGGTCAAACGGACTTGAACGGGGACAGGTCTATTCCGGTGAGGATCTGAAAGACTTCATTTGGGTCATGGTGTACACCGGCCTTCGCATATCCGATGTCGGCCTGTTCAACATACACCGCCTGAAGGGCAACGAAGTTTTCCTCCGGGCCAAGAAGAACGGCGGCGACGTTTTCACTTTCGTCCCCGACTGGCTGCGTGACCGGCTCAATGACCGGGCAAAGCGTTGCGGCGTGCATCCGTTTGTCGTAGGTCGATCAGACAAGCTCGAAACCGTCACCGACATGTGGCGTCGGAAAATCGGCAAGGTGTTTGAGCTTGCCGGCAAGTTCGACGAAGCGCCGACGCCCCACAGGTTCCGTCACACCTTCGCGCGAATTCTTCTGCAGCGCGGCGTCCCTGTGGCGGATGTGGCGGACCTACTCGGCGATAACGAAAAGACTGTGCGAGAACACTATTCCCGGTGGGTTCCCGAAAGACAGGCACGTCTGACGAAGATTCTCAAGGATGCGTTTGACGATAAGCCAAAGCCAAAGCTGGTAGCGATTCGGGCTGGCGGACTTGAGCGGCGTTAAGCAGACGCGCGTGGATCCGGTGCGCGGCCGATTCAGGGACGCTGTAGATGGTGTGCGTCTTCTTCCGCCCCATCCGAATCTTGATTACGCCAGGATCGTCTTTGACGAGCTTACGCACCGTTTCCCTGCCTAAGCCCCACAGACGCGCAAGATCGCTGATGCGGTAGTGTTTTTCGAAGGTAGTGTTTTCAACCAGCAGGGATGCCACAACTAGTCTTCCTTGTGGTTCCCTATTCAGGGCATGCTTGCGGCGCAAGAGGTCCGGGGTTCACATTCTGGCGGCCCGAACATTCAACCCTGCGGAGTTTTTTTTCTGCAATAACTTGCCGAACCGTCAATAAAATTTCGTCTACAAGACCTAGGGCGGCGTTTCCGCCCCCGCTGATCGAGTCGTGGGGGAGGCTCTGGGGATTCATACCCCTTTATATGGCTTGTTCTGATTTTGCGCAAACAAACGAAAGTCGGTGACCGGCGGCGGTGAGATCCTTAGGAGGAGGTAGCACCCCGTCACAGTTCTATTTGACTCTTACAGAACCATCCGTCAGAATCGCGAGATGAACTATCTTACCTCGTCGGCGGAACTGGCCGGAAAACTGAAATAGATGCCAATGCCCTCGGGAATGACCGGAGATCCCAATGCGGATTCAAGTAGATCAAAAGATCATAGGTTATGCAGCCATCCAGATCCGTCAGTTAATGCGGGAGACTCTCGGTCGCTCGATAACGCTGCGATATGTCCAAGAAATCCTCAAGTGTTCGGATTCTTCCGCGAGACAAGTAATGAAGAGCCTCGAAGCGGAGGGACTTATCGCGCCCGTGCATGACCATTTCGAACCATCGATGAAAGGTCGCGCACTCGCCATGGCGAAGGCAGCCCCGCCGTTACGGCGGGAGACTGCTGACCGTCTAATCACCGAAGTCATTAACCGCGCTCGAGCCGTGAATGGCGATGAGAGTTGGGCCTATCGGGTTAGAAGGCTGGTCATCTTTGGCAGCTGTGCACGCGGATTGGATCGGCCGAACGATGTAGACATCGCGTGCGAATTGCTCCCCCGGTCATGCGGTGAGAAACAGCGCGCGAAGGAGCAACTCATAAGGGAAATCAGAGATGAGCCTTTTCGAAATGTGGGGCAGTGGGCCGCCTGGCCAGGGCTCTCCCCTTTGTGTCAATTACATGGGTTACTGTCGATCTGGTGACAATTCCGTCTGTCGGCGAGGCCGATCCGGCGCCCCGAAAGTCCGCCGCGCGCGAGACCCGTTCTTCTCGGAAGGTACGGTCGGTACTGTCGCGCGCCGCTGGGGAGGCTACAGGTTCCGCCGCCAGGCAAAATACCGCGTTTTCAGCCAAGGCGTGGCCGAAACCGCCGTGACTTGAGATAATGGATTGAAGGACGTCGCCATGCAGATCACGTTGGAACTGCCGGAAGACATCGCACAGGGACTCGAATCCAGGTGGAAGGACCTGCCTCGTGCGGCGCTGGAAAGCCTGGCACTCGAAGCATACCGATCCCAAGCGCTTACCGCTGCGCAGCTTCGCAGGCTGCTTGGTTTCGAAACGCGAATGCAGGTGGACGCCTTTTTGAAGGAGCACGAAGTATACGACTTCACGGCTGCCGATTTCGAGCAAGACCGGGAAACGCTCCGCCAAGTTCGGGCGAGAGAAGCTCAGCTTTGAGCCGGCTCTCGACATGGTTGTTGTCGCAGACACTTCGCCAATCAACTATCTCGTTCTCATCGAGCAGATCGACCTCCTAACGCGGCTGTACACGCGAATTCTGATTCCACCTGCCGTTCTGGCAGAGCTGAAGCATCCGCTCGCGCCGAAACCGGTTCGAGCCTGGGCCTGCGATACGCCCAAGTGGCTCGAAATTCTTACCCCGAAAGACACCCTGATCCTCGCACAGCTTGATCTGGGAGAAACCGAGGCGATCGCTCTCGCAACTGAAATGCACGCCGAAGTACTACTCATTGATGAGCAGGCGGGACGGCAGGAAGCGGTTCGCAGAGGGCTGAAGGTTGCCGGCACGCTCTCCGTGCTCGATGAAGCCGAACAGGCCGGGCTCGTCAGTTTCGACCAGGCGGTTGCGCGACTGCGGAAAACCAGTTTCCGCGTCTCCCAGGCCGTCATCTCCGAGATCATGCAAAAGCGATCTCGCTGACCGAGCTATCTTTCCAATCCACGAATCCATGCCTGCCCAGGCCGGATTCTTCGATCATTTGACAGGCATTCCATTTCACTCTATTAAATCTATGTAGACCGGTTGCCGGGCAACTCGTTTGTGTCCGGCACGGCATCGGAGTTTTACTATGTCCACCTCCCCCAGCGTGCATCTAACGGATGCAGATAACCGGGACATTATTGATTCGCTTGAATCTTGCGAAAAACTGTTGACGGCGCGCGAAGTCGCCCGCATCCTCTCGATCAGCGAAAAGACCGTCTACAGCTACGTGTCCCGCAATCTGATACCGCATTATAAGATCGAGGCGAACGTTCGGTTCCGGGCTCGGGACCTTGCCAACTGGTTAAAGCGACATGCCTCGCTCGTCCATAGCCAGCCGGGCGTCGAGCCAAAAACAGCCGCGCTGCGCACGTAGTGAAGTTCGCAAGGATCACAATGGCGCCGGGTATCTGGTCGGATCGCATTTCGTCGCTCGCTGAAACGCTGAGGTCTCGACAAATGAAGTCGGGCGGTTGGGGGTATTTTGACTCCGTGCAAGAGAGCCTCGAAGCCACGTGCTTAGCTGAGCTCGCGCTCGCACCTGAAACGCAGGCAAGCAGTAGTGCGGCTATCTTGTTTCTGCTGAAATCGCAGCTTAGCGATGGCGGCTGGCCGGCGTTTCTCGGGGATTCCGAGGGGAGCTGGACGACAGCGCTCGCGCTATGCACACTGAACTCAACGGGGGATTTCACTGCTGCTCGCGAAAAAGCCTTTCGATGGCTGTATGCCGAACGAGGCCGAGAGGGACACTGGTTCTGGCGATGGAAATTCAAAACAGCTGATCGCAATGTTCAATTCGATCCGGACAAGTACGGTTGGCCCTGGATTTCGGGCTCCGCAAGCTGGGTCATCCCCACAGCCTTCAGCATCATCGCCATCAAGCAATTCACGGTCTGCAATCGCTCCGAGGCGTCGGAGAAACGAATCCATCTGGGCGTCGATATGCTTCTGGATCGTGCGTGCGTCGGCGGAGGTTGGAACTCTGGAAACAGCGTCGTGTACGGAGTGCCGCTACGCCCTCACGTTGAGGCGACGGCGATCGCGCTGTTGGCGCTGCAGGACGAGCGGCGAAGTGACGTGATTCAAAGAAGCCTGGCCTGGCTAAACAAAGAGATTCTCCGCGTCGATTCTGTTTCCAGTCTTGCCTGGTGCATTCTCACCTTGTTCGTGTACCAAGAGCCTATCGGAGGGCTAACGAACAGATTGGCGACCATCATCGGTGACGGCCGCGACATCCGGAATCATGCAACTCTCGCTACCGCGATTCTCGCGCTGAAGTGCGGCGAGATGATTCATCCCTTCGAGGTGTTGCGATGAAGCTCGATCGGCGACGTTTTCTTGGCTCATCAGTAGGCGTGGCCGCGGCAGCAGGAGTGACGGCCGAATGGGTTTGGCCAAAGTACTCTGTCTCGCACCGGAGACCTCGTTCGGCTGTGGCCGTGCTGAATGCGGGCGAGTACTTGGAGAAGATCGAGGCGCTCCTTCTGGATGGATTGCGGTTGTTCCGGCTACAGGTGCTGGGGCGGTCCATTCTTCTGAAACCAAACTTGGTAGAAGACTTGCCGGGTTCTGTGAACACGAACTCGGCACTGATCGGCGCCGCGGCGCGATGTTTCCTCCGTCTTGGCGCCGTGCGGGTTGTGATTGGCGAGGGCCCTGGACATCAACGCGACACCGAACTCGTAGTGCAGGCGGCAGGTCTCAAGCCGCATCTCGCGGAACGGCAGATCGAGTTTGTGGATCTCAACCGGGACGAGCTCAGAAAAGTGAAGCTGAAAGCCAATTACAGCGGTCTAGGCGAGCTCTGGCTGCCGAGTGCGGTTCTCGAATCCGACTTCGTTGTTTCAATGCCCAAAGTGAAGACACATCATTGGGCGGGGGTCACGCTGAGCTTGAAAAACATGTTCGGTGTTGTGCCAGGCATGAAGTACGGCTGGCCGAAGAATCTACTGCACTGGAGCGGAATTCACGCAAGCATCCTCGACATCTGTGCGACCGTTCCGATCCACTTCGTGATCGCAGACGGTATTACCGCAATGGAAGGCAACGGACCGCTTCAGGGAAGCCCCCGCCAACTCGGCAAGATTGTACTTGCCGATGATCCTGTCGCGGCAGACGCAACCTGCGCACGACTGATGGGCTTTGATCCGCTCCGGGTTCGGCATCTCTCCGAGGGGGGCCATTTCCTTGGGAACCTTCGCGAGGACCGTATCAGGATGTTGGCGGAAGAAGTCGGAGCACCGACGCGCCCGTTTTCGGTACTCCCGGAATTCCGCTACCTCCTTGCAGTGAAGGGCTAGAGAAAGAACTGCTGGAGAGAGATTGCGGCCAACGGGGCGTCCGTGAACCCAACGGAATGAGGGAAAGTGGTTCCCGCGAAAAAACTGCGTCGGTCGCCTGTCAGCCCAATGTCGTTGCTTCCTGCTGCGGCCAGTCTCGGCCGGAAGGAAGGAGGAAAAGTGGTTCCCTCAAAAAACGTGCAATGATTCCCGGGGATCCGATCTGCTGGCGTTTCTTGGGCAACCGATCTCAGCGGGAAGGAACGAGGAAAAGTGGTTCCCTCGAAAAGAGTGCCGCGGTCCCCTTGCGAACCCGACTTCCCTGGCTGCCTCTAGGCGAACGGGCTCGGCCGGGCGGCATGAGGAAAAGTGGTTCCTTCGAAAAAAGTATCGCACCTCTGGTGGAGCCTGACTCCTGGACCTCGGTCTGAACAGAGGGGATGAGGAAAAGTGGTTCCGTAAAGAAAATGTGCCGGGTAAATTGTTCATCGCTGAATTGGAAGGTCTTCCGACGAGCCCGTAACAAGGCAGTTTTGGCGAAAGACCGAGAAGTTGAGAGCCCTCGGAACGATTCTGCCTTAGCATGAGGCTTCAAGGAGCCCCGACGAGTGTTCTCCTCGATCCAAGAGTTGTCCGAGAAGCTGGAGGCCGCCAAATATGTGACGGATCCGGTAACGCTCAAGGTGATCTATCTTGCCGCCGAAATGCAGAAGCCCGTCTTGGCCGAAGGGCCACCGGGCTCTGGTAAGACAGAACTGGCCAAAGTAGTGGCTCTCGCGGCAGACACCACCATCGAACGTCTTCAATGCTACGAGGGTCTCAATGAGGAAAAGGCCATCGGCAAGTTCGACGAGTCCCTGCAGCGTCTCTACCTGAATACACAGGGCAGCACGGCATCTGCTGCGAGTTGGGCGTCCTTACGGCGCGATCTGCACACGCTGGAATTCTTTCAGGAAGGACCACTCCTGAGGGCGCTTCTATGTGAGAAGCCGTGCGTCTTGTTGATCGATGAAATCGACAAGGTCAGTGAAGAGTTCGAAGCGGAGCTCCTCGAGATCTTGAGTGACTGGCAACTGTCCATCCCTAAGATCGGGACGATCAAGGCGAAGAGCAAGCCTTTCGTGGTGCTGACCTCGAACGAAGTTCGCCGAATCGGCGATCCGTTGCGGCGTCGAAGTCTATATCTTCGGTTCGAACACCCAACGATCGAGCGGGAGACCCAGATCCTGGAAAAGCGAACGGCTGACACACATGCGGAATTACATGGCCAGCTTGCCGGCTTCGCGCACGCACTTCGGGGCTACACCCTGGAAAAGGCGCCATCGATCGCCGAAATGCTCGACCTCGCCGAGGCGCTTAAAGTCTTAGGCGTTCGCGAAATCAGCGCCGACCTGCGGGATGTACTCCTGCCTCTGATTGCCAAGACGCAGAACGACCGCAAACGGCTCTTGCTTCGGGATGGCTTCGAAAGCCTGGTCT
>Ga0185299_10003841_pt1 | contig 19048 bp, 14 predicted proteins | sample PaiPotPPA55metaG_FD_128002 | JGI IMG/M metagenome (GOLD analysis project Ga0185299, IMG submission 128002) | Iron sulfur acid spring bacterial and archeal communities from Banff, Canada, to study Microbial Dark Matter (Phase II) - Paint Pots PPA... ...
CGCATATCAGACTGATCAACCGTCGGCATGCCGTCCGTTCTGCTACCAACACATTGTACGAACCAGAATCTTTTATAAACCGCTGGACAGGTCAAATACATATCAGTGTTTGCCTTAGCATTTCAGTTAGCGGTGATTTGCTGCACCCGGTGCTTTTGCTAGCTTCACATCGCGGTCAGCTTTAGGCGTTGGCGTTGCGATATCGAAAAGCACACGCGTCATATGGCGCAGATATTGTTCGATGGAAAAGTGCTGGCCCGCGTCGGCGTGACCTTGGGCGGCGAGACGCGTTGCCAGTTCGGGTGCACGCTGCAAGGTACTAATAGCTTCCCCTAGCTTCGGTGCATCGTTCGGTTCGACGATCAGTCCGTTCTCAAGATTTCTTAGTATCTCAGACACCGCGCCTCCGTTCGATGCGATCACGGGCTTCCCTGCTGCCATCGCTTCAATGATCACAAGGCCGAACGGTTCCGGTTGGGTGGAGGCATGCACGACCACGTCCATTACGTTCATCCATGACGCCACGTCGTGCTGAAAACCTGCGAAGTGCACTCGCTCAGTTATGCCGAGCGTCTTGGCTTGGGCTCTTAAACTCTCTGCATAGTCGGTCTCGCCGAAGAGGGCATCGCCGACGAGGACGAGATGAGCGTTGGGTACGCGTGCGATGGCATCGAGTGCAACATGCTGGCCCTTCCACGCCGTGAAGCGACCGAACAAGCCGACGAGAAAGGCGTTCGTGGGAAGCCCACGCAACGCACGGCGCTCGTCGATCGGCGCGACCGCTTGCTTGGCATTGCCAGCGAAGCGTGCCACGTCCACGCCGTTATGGACGACGGGCACTGCGCTGCGTGGCAAGCCGGTGAGTTCGATGAGCGCGTCGGCGGAAGCACGCGAATTCGCGATCACATGATCGACGCCGATCTTCACGGCCCACTTGATCAGCAGCAGATGTACGCGGCCGAAGTGAGCACGCGAGACGATGTCGTGCACATGCCAGACCGTAGGCTTGCGATGCAATGCGTGACCGAATGCCCCTAGAATCAAGGCCTTTTGCGTGTTGAGGAACACGATATCGAAGGACTTTGCGCGTGCTGCGATCGAACGGACCTGACGCATGATGCCGGGCAATGCTGCGAAGGCGGCGAACCTCATGCGGTCTTTCTTGATGCTTGAGATACGTGCATCCGTGTCTATCGATACCCGCACGCCTTCGGCCTGGAGCCGTTCACGGAACGGGCCGTCCGAGAGCAATAGGACTTCGCTGCGCTGGGTGCATCGAACGGCGAGCGGCAGGAGACAGATCTCGGCGCCACCGAGCTGGCCGCTCTGATCGACGAAGAGGATGCGTGGTTCTTTATTCGATGACGACGAAGCAGCGGTTTCGGCGCGTTGCGGGGAGGTCTCGCGTGCCTTGGCTGGCGATGCCAGACCTTTATCACGCAGCAGTGTGGTGGATGGAATTGATAAGCTGGCTGCGGTTTTTGTGGGCATCGATGACAGGCACTGCAAATGGTCGAATGAGCTATGGGCAAACTCGGAGCCGATGAAGGTAACGCCCGTGGGCAACCGGACACAGCGCTCATTATTCGCAATGCGATGGTTGAAGTGTGTGGGCGTACGCACGAAAGCGTGCAGTGACTGTCTTTAAACTCGCTTCATCGGCAGCATAGGCTGCGGCAGACGGGTTTCATCATGAAAGTGGCTATTGTTCACGACTGGCTGGTGGTGTCGGGCGGAGCGGAGAAGGTGCTGGAGCAGATGATTGCGTGCTTTCCGCAGGCGGACATCTTCAGTCTTGTGGACTTCCTTGAAGACCGCTCGATCGTTCATAACAAACCCGTGAAGACTTCGTTCATACAGGGGCTTCCGTATGCGAAGAAAAAGTATCGGGGATATTTGCCGCTGATGCCGCTTGCTATCGAACAGTTCGACTTGTCAGGCTATGACCTTGTGCTCTCGAGTTCGCATGCGGTGGCGAAGGGCGTGCTGGTTGGGCCCGACCAGACCCACGTGAGTTATGTGCATTCGCCCATTCGTTACGCGTGGGACTTGCAGCATCAATATTTGCGCGAGGCGCGTCTTGAGCATGGTCCGCGTTCATGGGCTGCCCGCATGTTGCTGCACTATCTGCGCAACTGGGACGCGCGTTCGGCTAACGGCGTGGACCGCATGATTGCGAATTCGCAGTTCGTGGCGAGGCGGATCATGAAGAGTTATCGGCGTGAATCGGCGGTCATTGCACCGCCGGTCGATGTCCATGCATTCGAAGTGGGTGACAAGAAGGGCGACTTCTATTTGACGGCGTCGCGGATGGTGCCTTACAAGCGCATTGATATGATCGTGGAAGCCTTTGCGTCGATGCCCGATCGCAAGCTGGTGGTGATTGGCGACGGTCCGCAGATGGATTTGGTGCGTTCGAAGGCCACGTCTAATGTGAGTATCCTGGGTTACCAGCCGTTTGAGGTCTTGAAGGATCACATGCAGCGCGCGAAGGCGTTTGTGTATGCCGCCGAGGAGGACTTTGGCATCGCGATAGTGGAAGCGCAGGCTTGTGGAACGCCTGTGATTGCCTACGGCAAGGGCGGGGCATTGGAGTCGGTGGTGCCGCTTGGATCGCCGGGAGCGACGGGTTTGCATTTCATGACACAAACACCGGTGTCGTTATGCGAAGCGGTTGAGCGGTTTGAGGATTGCTCTCATGCTTTTACGACGGCTGCGTGTCGCAGGAATGCGGAGCGGTTTGGTGCTGCGGATTTTCGTCGCCGGTTTATTGTTGAGGTGTTGAACGCGATGGCAAAGGCTGAACCTAGTCGCGATAGCGAGGTTACTAGTGTGATGCCGTCGGCGTATGTTAAAGCCGCATAAGTGGAAGGGGGTTCGCTCGCGCTTGGTCTTGGGGGGCGCTAGCGAGCGGGGTTCTTGCGCTCGTGGGGCTGGGTTTTGTGCCGGGTTGCTGCTTTCTGCGTCTGCGGTCGTTATGTCTTAGCTGTTCTATTTATCACTATTAGCCACTGTGCGTGGCGGCACTTCATTTCTTTTTCCACCGGCGAAAAAGAAACAGAAGCAAAGAAAACGCCTCTCAACAATCGGCAAGTTAGTGTCCCTAGCGTGCAGGCTCAGAGTTTTTGGCACCTGATAGCACGGTGCTCGCCAGACTCACCGATGTTTGAACCCCTCCTTCTCCGAACACAGATACCCACACGCTTCGCCACCAGTGACTGAACCTGCCACAGGTTCACCCCGCGCTATCCGCGAACAATCACCTCAGAAATAATCTCGCAGTCCACGCAGTAAAACCAAAAACCAGCAAGCCAACCACCCCCATCCCCCAGCAACAAACAAATCGCCAAGCCAAGCAAGAGACGAGTGAACGAACACGTGAGGTCGTCATGGTCCGTGGGGTGCGGTGCTTGCCCGAGAGCGTTGGGGGCGAAGCGTGTTCGTGTCAGGATTCGCGAGAAGGAGGGGTTCACACATTGGTGAGTCTGGCGAGCACCGTGCTATCAGGTGCCAAAAACTTTTAGCCTGCACGCTAGGGACACTAACTAGCCGATGGTTGGAAAGCGCTTTCTTTGCTTCGTTTCTTTGTCGCTTTGGACAAAGAAACGACGTGCCGCCACGCACAGTGGCTAATAGTGATAAAGAGAACAGCCAGCATATAACGACCGCAGACCTAAGCAGCAGCAACCCGGCATCGACCCCCGACCGCTAACCCCGAAACCACCAACCCGGCACCCACCGCCGACCACTAGCGCCAGAACCCCAAAACCCCGTCCACCGGCGCGAGCGAAATCTACTTGATGCCTAGCCCGCGCAGCACCGCATTGCCATCTTCGGTCAGGCGGAACTTGGCCTCGCCCGGCGTGGGCGACACCCTCTCGACGTAGCCGTATTCGCTCAGCGAGGCGACGTCGGGGGTAGCGGCCATCACGTCGATCGGCGCGTGCAGCAGCAACAGCAGCGTAGCGATTTCGTGGTGGCTCAGTAATCGTTTGATGGCCCGCACAGGAGCCGATGCGTTGCGGAGGTTCATGACGAACTCCTTTCGTTAAAACTTAGTCTTGATGTCGTGCAGCGGTTCGACTGCACCACGCAGCAGCGCATGAAGTGTCGATAAAGTTGGGGCAGGGTACCGATCAAGTCTTAGGCGAAACTTAAAACGTTCCGAAAGCCGCGCATGAAGCCGCTCTGAAAACAATCCGGCATTTGCTTAGAAACTGTAAGCGGGGTTCTTCGGGTTGAACGTGGCGTCGTCGAATGTTTTCGGCACGATGTTCTGGAACACGATGCTTTCGAAAATCTTGCCGGCATTGTCGAACGATTCCGCCGTCCGGAAATAGGGCCGCCTCAGGTCAAGTCCGAGCACTTCTTTCTTGGCGTAGAAATCGGGTTGTCCAGAAGGGGTTTCGTAAGTGAAGGCGACCACGCGGGCACCATCGATGGTCTTCACTTCGATGTCGTTGGCGCGCGTGACCCCGGCTTCGGCGAATTTCTTGCCTTCGGCCAGGAATTGCTGCGTGATGAATTCGGTACCGAGATCGCGTACCGAATGCCGCGATTGCGAGCGCGCAAGCGAACCGTCGAGTGACGTCCACATCGCCATGACATTCAGAAAACCGCCCAGATGCCCGTACATTTCGTCGGGACGCGCGGTTTCATCGTAGAGAATTTCCTGGCCCGCGTGCGCGCCGTCGGGCAACCATTTTGCGTAAACCCGCAGCGGGTCGCGCGTCACGCGCACCAGCATGTGATCGGCGCGATCCGGCCATCTGCCGTGGATGCGCTCACGCTTGAGCATGGTGAACTCGTACGACGGATAACCGTTGGGGCCTTCCTTCAGATAGCGCGGCAGCGCAAGCGGATCGAGCGATTTGAACAGCGACACGAGCGCCGCGTCGCTCATGTCGGCGAGCATGCCGCTCAGCGCGGCGTGGCTTAGCCAGCGAACCTGGGCGTCGAGCGGGAGTGCGCCGACTTGTGCCGCGGGCGTCTTCGGCGGCGCGCTTGTTGCTCTGGCGGAGAGCGCCGGACCTGCCGCGGATGTGGCGGCGGCCGTAGGCCAAGCCGCCACATCCGTGCTGGCTGCTTCCCGTGCGCGCAAGGTGGCGGGCACGGCGATGGCTACAAGTGCAACAACGCCCAACAGGTTCCAGACGTACGCAACTACGCGGATCCGCTTATGGTTTTGGCGGCGCTGTCGTGCTCGATGCATGAAGTTCTCCGTGGTCCGTTCGTTCTGCTTTGGCTGCTTTCGCGTCGCGCAGTTCACGGCGAAAATCTTTCCTTGTCTTAGAACGGATCACAGGGACCGGAAATTCCGGGGTGCGGCGCTTTATCTTCAGGCAGAAATCGTCGACAAAAACTCAGCGGCGTGCCGGCCGCCGTCAGCGTTCGAGGATCGCCACGACGCCCTGTCCGCCCGCCGCGCAGATGGAGATCAGGCCACGGCGCGTGAGGGTATCGCCTGGCGCCGGGGCGGGCTCTTGCGCCAGCATCTTGGCAAGCGTTCCCACGATCCGGCCGCCGGTCGCGGCGAACGGGTGGCCCGTTGCCAGCGACCCGCCGTTGATGTTCATGCGGGCCCGCTCGATCGACCCGAACGGGCCATCCAGCCCGAGTTGCGTGCGGCAGTATTCCTCGTCTTCCCAAGCCGCGAGCGTGCATAGCACCTGCGCCGCGAACGCTTCGTGGATCTCGTAGAAATCGAAGTCCGGCAGGGCCAGTCCCGCGCGTTCGAGCAAACGCGGCACGGCGTAAGCGGGCGCCATCAGGAGGCCTTCTTTCTTGTCGAAGAAATCGACGGCGGCGGTTGCCGAGAGCGTGAGATAAGCGAGCACGGGCAGATTGCGCGCGGCAGCCCATTCCTCCGATGCCAGCAATAACGCCGACGCCCCATCGGTCAGCGGCGTGGAATTGCCGGCCGTGAGCGTGCCGGCGTCGCGGTCGAAGACGGGGTTCAGCGCCGCGAGCCGCTCGGATGTGAGATCCGGGCGCAGGATGTTGTCGCGTGAGAGACCTTTGTAAGGCGTCGTTAGGTCGTTGAAGAAACCGCGCTCATACGCGGCCGCCAGCTTGCGATGACTGTCGAGCGCAAGCTCGTCCTGTGCCTCGCGCGATATCTTCCAGCGCTTGGCCATCAGCTCGCAGTGTTCGCCCATCGAAAGGCCGGTTCGGGGCTCGCTGTTACGCGGCAGCATGGGTTTGACCAACATGTCGGGGCGCAGCTTTACGAGCGCGCTCAAACGCTGCGCCGTAGATTTGCCGCGGTTCGCTTCGAGCAGGATCTTGCGCATCCGTTCGTTCACTCCGACAGGCGCGTCGGACGTCGTGTCCACGCCGCCTGCAATGCCCACATCGATCTGTCCGAGCGCGATTTTATTCGCGACCAGGATCGCGGTTTCAAGGCCTGTCCCGCACGCCTGGCTGACATCGTAGGCGGGCGTTTCCCGGGCGAGGGTAGTGGACAGCAACGCCTCGCGCGTGAGATTGAAGTCGCGTGAATGCTTGATCACCGCGCCTGCCGCGACTTCACCGAGACGCAGGCCATGCAGATCATATCGATCGATTAGGCCTCGCAGCGTGAACGTCAGCATGTCCTGGTTCGATGCCGTCGAATACGCTGTATTGGAGCGCGCGAACGGAATCCGGTTGCTGCCGAGAATCGCCACGCGACGTACGGCGGGAGGGGCGCTCACAGTCATGATGATGTCTCGTCGAGGGATACGGCGGGCGCTTTGAGGCCGGTTTTAATCGGCGTGGCCGGGTTCGGACAATCACGTTTGTCCGTGGCCGGAATCATGGCAACTCCCACTCGAAGCGGCCGCGCAGATGCTGCCTTTCACCGGCGAGGTCACGCACTTCGAAGTCGTGTGCCGTTGCCGATGAAGCAGCGGTCCATAACGTGGTTTCGGCGGGCAGGAAAATGGGTGACTTGAAGTCGCCGTGCACATGAGCGGCGCCGAGTTGCTTCGACGGCTGCAGCGCTGCGAGCGTGCGTCCGAGTGTCCACATGCCGTGCGCGATCGCGCGCGGAAAACCGAACGCTTTCGCCGACAGGGCATGCAGGTGGATCGGGTTGAAGTCGCCGGACGCTTTCGCATAGTCGCGGCCGAGTTGCGCGGGAAGCTGCCAGCGTGCTTCACGATGCAGCACGGGCGGCGTGGTAACGGTGGCGGCAAGAGAAGCACCACCGCGGCTTGCGACACCGCGCTTCAGATACACACTGTCCGCGTCCCACACCGCTTCACCGCCGCGATAGATACGCGTATGCAGCGTGAACGCCTGGCCTTTGTCGTGAGCCACGAGCGGACCGCTTTCCACCTCGATACGCAGCGCCTGTCCCGCGTATAGCGTGCGCCGCAAGTGCACGCTGTTCGACACATGCACGAGGCCGATGGCGGGCCACGGAAACGCGGGATCGGTGAGCAGCATCAGATGCAGGGGAAACGCCATCACGTGGGGAAACGTGACCGGCACGCCGTGCTCCGGGATAAAACCGCACACGCGCGCATAGCGGCCGATCTGTTCGGGATCGAGCGCGACGCTCGGGCGCACGAGGCGCAGCGGCGGCAATTCGGTGGCAACGCCCGCGCGCTTGAAAATGCCCTTCAGCGCACGGCCGTAGAGTTTTGCCGGCGGCGGCAAGGTCTCCAGGATCACCGTGCGCATGCGTGGCGAGCCTGAGGGAAGCAGCATGCTCATGGTCATGCTCCGATCAGGCTTTGTCCGCAGACGCGCACCACGTTGCCCGTGATACCGGCGGACGCGGGGCTGGCGAGCCACGCGATAGTCTCGGCCACATCCACGGGCTGGCCGCCCTGGCTCATCGTATTCATGCGTCGTCCGGCTTCGCGAAGTCCCAGCGGAATCCGCGCGGTCATCTGCGTTTCGATGAACCCCGGTGCGACCGCGTTGATCGTGATGCCGCGCTCGCGCAGCGGTTTCGCCATGCTCTGCACGCGGCCGATCACACCGGCCTTCGACGTCGCGTAGTTGGTCTGGCCGAGGTTGCCCGCAATGCCGCTGATCGACGATACTCCGACGATCCGGCCGCCCTCATGCAGCACGTTCTGATCGAGCAGCAAGTCGTCGATACGTTCCTGCGCCGAGAGGTTCACGTCGATCACACTGTCCCACGCGGCTTCAGTCATCTTCGCGATGGTCTTGTCGCGCGTGATGCCGGCGTTGTGCACGACGATATCGATACCGTCCATTGCCAGCAGCGCGGCCGCGATGGTCGCGGGCGCTTCAGGCGCGGCGATATCCGCAAGGAGCGCCGTGTGCGCTCCTTGCGATGGCCATGCGTCTTCAAGCGCAAGCATGGTCTGGTCGAGCGCGTCCTGCGCGTGAGGAACGTCGAGCCCGATCACATGCGCCCCGCGTTCCGCCAACACTTGCGCAATCGCCGCGCCGATACCCTGCGCCGCGCCCGTCACGAGCGCGCGTTTGCCCGCGAGCGGCTGGTTCCAGTCGGCGGGCGGCGAGGCGGGCGTGGCATCGATACGCACCACTTGACCCGATACATAAGCCGAGCGCGGCGAGAGCAGGAAGCGCAACGTCCCTTCAATATCGCCGCCTGGTTCCACCTGAACCAGGTTCGAAGAAATGCCGCCGCGGGCTTCCTTGCCGAGGGAACGCGTCAAACCTTCCAGCGCCCGTTGCGCGGTCCAGGCACGCGGCGAAGTGCAGGATTCCGGCGGCAGCCCAAGCACGACGATACGGCCGCTCTTCGCCACCGACCGGATTGCATCGTGGAAGAAACCGTGGAGCGCATGCAATTGCGTGCTGTCGGTAATACCCGTTGCATCGAAGATCAGTGCCTGCATGCGGTCGTTGGGCGCCGCGCCCGGCGCGCGTGGTTCGAAGCGGCCGCTCATCGCGCCATGGCGCGCCGCGACGGCCAACCAGCCGAGCGCGCTTTCATGCGCAACGCCCGTCATGCCGAGGGAAGTCAGCAGCGTGATCAGCGGTTCGAACAGCGTGGGCGACGGCCCGGCTCCGATCGCCGTTATGCCGCCGAATTCCGCGCGGCCCAGCGCATGCCGCCGCAAAACTTCGGGCTGCGGCAAGCCGATGGAGCGCGCGACGCTCGCGCCGAAGGGTGAATTGACGAAGTCGAGATAGCGATCTTTCATGCCTGCCTGTTATGCCAGCCTGAGAAGCGGTTTAGCGCTTGTGTGAAGGATCATGCATGGATTGCTTCCGGCTCGTTCGCCAGCGCTTGCTGGCGTTTCTTCAGAGCATCGAGCATACCGAAATCCGGGCCGAAGTCGTCGACCTTGACGACTTCCACGCCGTAACGCGCGTAGTCGGAGAGTACCTGACGTTCGCCTGCATCGATCAAACCACGGGTTTCGCAGGCCGCGGCCCACGCGTCGAGTTCGGGCAGGTTTTGCGGCATCGGCGGGATCTGCCTGGTTTTAACCGCATCCCGCAGCTTGTGCTCGATTTCCGTATAGCGCGGATTGAGCGCGAACATCAGCTCGCCGTAACCGATCGGATCGATATGGGCGGGTGGCGCGTACGAGTCCGCAATCAGGCGTTCGCGGGCGTCACCGGGCGTTGTCATCAACTCGGCGATAGCGCTCCCCAGCCGGTCCCCCGGCACGCGATACCGCATGCCGAAGGGAAAAGCGAGCACACGCACGAGGCCTGCGGCGAGCGGTTTCGGATAGTTGCAGAGTACGCCTTCGAAGGCGGTTTGCGCCTGATGCAGCGCATCTTCGACACCCCAGCGCACGAGCGGCAGATCGGCGTCCGGGCGGCCATCGTCTTCGAAACGCTTGAGCGTGGCCGAGATCAAGTAAAGCTGCGAGAGGATATCGCCGAGTCTTGCGGAGAGACGTTCGCGCCGCTTCAATTCGCCGCCGAGCACGAACATGGATACGTCCGCGAGCAGTGCAAATGCTGTGGCAAGACGAGTCGCCGCGCGGTAGTACGGCACGAGACGCGTGTCGGCGCGCGCAGGTTTTGGAATCAGTACGCTGCCGCCCAAGGCGAAGACGAAGCAACGCACCACGTTCGATGCCGTGAAACTTGCGTGACCGAAGAATGCGCTGTCGAAATCGCGCAGCCCTCGGGTCCGGTCGGGATCGCGCGTTGCCGTCATCTCTTTCAGAACGTACGGGTGACAGCGGATCGAGCCCTGACCGAAGATGATCAAGCTGCGCGTGAGGATATTCGCGCCCTCCACTGTGATCGAGATCGGCACCTGTTGATAGGCGCGTGCCAGGAAATTCGATGGCCCCATGCAGACGCCCTTGCCCGCGACCACGTCCATGCCGTCGTTGATCACTTTGCGCGCGCGTTCGGTGATGTGATATTTCGCGATCGCAGAAATCACCGATGGTTTCTCGCCAAGATCGACGCCTTGCGCCGATAAGCGTCGTGCCGCGTCCATCACATACAGGTTGCCGCCCATGCGGCCGAGCGCTTCCTGCACACCTTCGAACTTGCCGATCGCGGTGCGAAACTGCCGGCGTACCGCCGAATATGCGCCAGTGCCGCGCACGGCCAGTTTCGCCATACCCACGTTCGACGACGGCAGCGAAATCGCGCGTCCCGCTGCGAGACATTCCATCAGCATGCGCCAGCCGTTGCCAACTTGTTCGCGTCCGCCAATCACCCAGTCGAGTGGAACAAACACATCGCGGCCCCAGTTCGGGCCGTTCTGGAAGACGGCATTCAAGGGCCAGTGGCGGCGGCCGATATTCACGCCCGGATGCGTGGTCGGGATGAGCGCGCAGGTGATGCCGGCTTCATCAGCGGGACCCAGCAGATGGTCGGGGTCGAGCGCGCGGAACGCGAGGCCGAGCACGGTCGCGATCGGTCCGAGCGTGATGTAGCGCTTCTCCCATGTCACGCGAAAGCCAAGCGTTTCACGGCCTTCATGCAGACCCTTGCATACGATACCCACGTCGGGAATCGCAGCCGCGTCCGATCCGGCGTAGGGACTGGTGAGGGCGAAGCAGGGGATTTCATCGCCACGAGCAAGACGCGGCAGATAGTGATTTTTCTGCGCTTCGGTGCCGTAGTGCATCAGCAATTCGGCGGGGCCGAGCGAGTTGGGCACCATCACGGAAACCGCTGCGGCAGAGCAGCGGGTCGCGAGTTTCATGATGACTTGCGAATGCGCGTAGGCGGAGAACTGTTTGCCGCCGTACTGCTTCGGGATGATCATGCCGAGGAAGCCTTTCGACTTGATGAAGTCCCACGTTTGCGGCGACAAGTCTTGCCAGACTGCTGTCGTTTCCCAGTCGTTGGCGAGATCGCACAGCTGGGTGCATTCGGTGTCGATGAACGCGCGCTCCTCGGCCGTCAGCGTGGGTGCGCCGAGCTCCAGCAGCGTGTCCCACTTCGGGCGTCCGGAGAATAACGCTGCATCCCACCAGACCGTACCGGCTTCGATTGCATCGCGCTCGGTCGGCGACATCTCGGGCAGGATCTTGCGGAACACATCGAAGATGCGTTTGGTGAGCAGCACGCGGCGCAGCGGCTTGATAGCGAGCGCGAGGGCGGGCAGCACGAAGACGATAGTAAAAAGCGCAGTCGAGATAGGACTGGTCACGCCCGCGTACCAGCCGATGGCCACCCAAATAACCGCCCATGCGAGCCACGCGATAGCGGGCGCTTGTACGTAAAGCAAACCGCCGCTCGCGATGAACAATGCAATCAAGAAGCTGGCTGTCATGGCGACCTCTCCTGACGTTGTTCGATATTTTGCAGCGGGAACGGTTGGGAGGCGGTGCGCATCGGCAGCTTATTCGTCAGCACATTACATACCCGGCGCGGGCGTTTTCAACTTAGGCGGTTGCATGTTGCGATGCCATATCGCGTGTCAGACCTTCGTTTAAAGCGTTCGCCGTTATGGTCGCTGCGCCGTTCGATGCCGCCGATTCGCGTTCGGCGAACATGGATGCGAACAGACATGAGCCGTTCGCGGGAGGCAGTGGCGCTTTGAGCGCGGCCACCATGACAAGCGCGAGGCGGCCGATTAATTGTGGATCTTCAAGACGCTGGCCTTGCGTGAAATCGTCGATCAGGAGGTTGGTATCGGCACCGGCGAGGATGCCTGAGAGCGAACCGATGCAGAAGTGCAGCCGCCAGCCGAGTTCTTCGCGGGGCAGATGCGGGAGGACGGTTTGAAACGCGCGAAAGAAGCGTTCGGCAACGTCGGCATAAATTCCGCGCAGGAAGTTGCGGATGAAGGGTGACGGATCGGCATAAGCGCGGCCCAGGAGGCGCAGCAGCGCGGGACCGCTTTTTTCGGGGCAGCGGGATTGCTGGAGCGCCGGGATGAACATTGCGCCGAGGATGTGCTCGCACGTGAGTTGCGGACCAAGCGACAGCTGGAAGCGTTCGAGAAGCGCCAGGCGGTTCTGGTTGAGGCCGTCGAGGCGACGGGTGAGCATGGCGTGGATCAGCGCGTCCTTGCTGCCGAAGTGATAGTTCACGGCGGCCAGGTTGGCATCGGCGCGGGCGGTGATGAGCCGCATCGACATGGCTTCGTAGCCGGCGTCGATGAAGAGCGCCTCGGCGGCATCTAGTAGGCGGGTCTTGGTATCGCCGGGTGTGGCGGTGGAACGGGTAGGCACTGGCGTCTCCGGGACCGTCGTGGCGGTCCAAACTGTCGATTGAAGCCTCTGATTAAAACGGGCGTTCTAATCAAGATAAAAACCTTTGGCGAGATCGACAAGCCATTTTGTGGAGCGTGCTCTCTAAAAAGAGAACGATCGTGCGGGGGGCTACTCGGTCGGCGGGTGCTTAGTTAAAAAAGGGGCGCCAGCGCGCCCCCATCGTATAAAAACGTTTAAGCCGGACCTTGAACCCCGACATGCTGGGCCGACTCGGTCATATCGATACCACGCCGCTCGCGGCTAAAGAAAATAAGCGCCGCGATAACAACAGCGACCGTGCCACCGACCAACGCCATGGCGAGCCCATAGTTATCGCCATTCTTGACAGCGATAGACGCCTGCATGGTGGCATTAACCGAAGCCAGCAGATTACCCAATTGATAAATGAGCCCGGGAAACGTGGCGCGAATCTCATCGGGAGAAATCTCATTGAGGTGAACCGGAATAACGCCCCAGGCCCCTTGAACAGATATCTGCATCAGAAACGCTCCGGCAGCCAACGCTACCGCTCCATTAGAGAACGCCCAGAGCGGCAATACCGGCAACGCAATCAAAGCCGCAATAAAAATGGCCCACCGGCGCCCGATTCTCTCCGACATCGTTCCAAAGAACAGCCCGCCGCAGATTGCTCCGATATTCAGGACAATGGTAATGAGCGAAACCGTATGCGGATCGAAGTGATGCTGTTCGCGCAGGAAGGTCGGATAAAGATCCTGGGTTCCGTGCGAGAAGAAGTTGAACGCGGTCATCAAGACGATTGAATAGATGGAGAGTTGCCAGTTTTGCTTGAGTGTCTTGAGCAATCCGGGCCGTGGCCGCTTCTCCATGGCTTTCCATGCCGGCGATTCCGGCACGTGGGCACGCACATATAAGACCAGCAGCGCCGGCGCAACGCCGATAAAAAACATCCCGCGCCAGCCAACGTATTGATACGCGACGCCGAACACGATGGAAGCCAGCAGATAACCGCTCGGATAACCCGCTTGCAAAAGACCCGAAACAAAGCCGCGCGCTTTGGTCGGCACTGTTTCCATCGTGAGGGCCGAACCCACACCCCATTCACCGCCCATGGCAATGCCGAACAGCGAGCGCAGCACGAGCAGGGTAAAGAGATTCGGTGAAAAGCCCGACAGCATTTCGAGCAGAGAATAAATGGCGATATTGATCATCAGCGTCGGGCGCCGGCCGAACTTGTCGGCGAGACGGCCGAAGATCAGCGCTCCGATAGGACGCATCGCGAGCGTCAAGGTGATCGCAAAAGCGACCTCCGGAATCTTGGTATTAAATTCCGCGGCGATATCTTTCAATACGAAAACCATTAGAAAGAAATCGAAGGCGTCGAGCGTCCAGCCTAAATAGGCCGCAATCGTCACGTTTCTTTGTTCTCGCGTCCAACTCATTACCGTAATCCCCCATTCGCGTAATTGATTAACTATGACGACGTGGCCGCGGCCTTCTCTGCGCCGCGCCGCGCCGCATAAGGCGCCCGGCTTGTGTCGGCAGGGTGGAGTGTACGCCGCTGTTTAATTAGATGCTCGCAACGATCGGCCAAACTGGTATTAACCCCGGTATGCATCGACCCCTTGCACGCAATGCGTCAGTCGGATTGCTTTCGTTCAAGTCGCTTGATTAAAGAAAATGAAAGTTAATTGAATTATTTTTGTATTAAAAAGATGTAAAAACGAACGCTTTTCGGGTGGCGAGCACCCGTGTGAACGCGCATTATTTTGCGCGCATGACGCACTCCTGCAGCGGTTGGTGGCGCTAAACCCTAGCTCCACTCCGTATCGGCATTCTCGTCGGGTTCGTGCAACGTCAGTCCCGACGACGGCAGTGGCAGCGCGGTCTTATACCGCACCTGCTTGAGCGCGAAACTTGAACGGATGTTCGAGATGCCCGGAATCTTCGTAAGCCGTTCGATGATGAAGCGTTGCAGCGCCTGAATGTCCGGCATCATGACGCGCAGCAGATAATCGGCGTCGCCGGTCATCAGGTAGCACTCCATCACCTCGGGGCGCTCGCCGATCGCCTCTTCGAAACGCCGTAGCGCGTCCTCATCCTGTTTCGTCAGACTGACCTGAATGAACACGTTGATCCGCAAGCCGAGAGGTTCCGGGTTCAGCAACGTGACCTGCTGTTTAAAAAGCCCCAGCTTTTCGAGCGCGCGTACCCGGTTAAAACAAGGTGTCTGCGACAGATTCACCGCCCGCGCCAGTTCCGAATTCGTGATGCGCGCATTCTGCTGCAGTTGGTTCAGGATGCCGATGTCGATACGGTCCAGGCGTTTAGGCGATGTCGTCATAGCTCGAATATTCTGGAAAGGTGGGCATACGCGGAATAAATACACTATCGTGGCGTCTATGTAAAAGCAAATCAGAGGCACATTCTGCGACTGGGTAGTTAAGCTGTATTGATAAGCAGCGACATTTCCCCATTCGAAGCGGAGCCGTGCCATGACCGATTTATCCAGCGGAAGCGAGCAGATTTTGTCGATATCCCGAGGTCGCGAAGACAGCGATCCCGAGGAAACCGCCGAATGGCTGGAGGCGCTTGATGCCGTCACGGAGCACGTCGGCCGCGACCGCGCGCAGTACCTTTATGACCGCCTCGCCGAGCATGCGCTGTCGCTCGGTATCGAGTCGTCGAGGGCGCGCGTCACGCCTTACATCAACACTATTCCGATAGCGGAGCAGCCGCGTTATCCGGGCAATCTTGAGATCGAGGAAAAGCTCGCTGCCGCATTGCGCTGGAATGCGCTCGCGATGGTCGTGCGTGCCAACAAGGCTTATGGCGAACTCGGCGGCCATATTGCGAGCTACGCCTCCGCCGCCGATCTCTTCGAAGTGGGCTTCAACCATTTCTTCCGCGCTGCAGCGCCGGACGCCGGGGAAGGCACAGGCGGCGACCTCGTGTATTTCCAGCCGCATTCATCGCCGGGTGTTTATGCACGCGCGTTCCTTGAAGGTTTTCTTAGCGAAGAACATCTGCAGCATTACCGCCAGGAGATCGCTGGGCCCGGGCTGTGTTCGTATCCGCATCCATGGCTCATGCCGGATTTCTGGCAGTTCCCGACGGGCTCGATGGGCATTGGTCCGATCAACTCGATCTACCAGGCGCGCTTTATGCGCTACCTGCAAAACCGTGGCCTCGCGAAGACACAGGACCGCAAGGTCTGGGGTTTCTTCGGCGATGGCGAGATGGACGAGCCGGAATCGATCGGCGCGTTGTCGCTTGCCGCGCGCGAGCAGCTCGACAATCTCGTGTTCGTGATCAACTGCAACTTGCAGCGGCTCGACGGTCCGGTACGCAGCAACGGCCGCATTATCGATGAGCTCGAAGCGCAGTTCGTGGGTGCGGGCTGGAACGTGATCAAGGTCCTGTGGGGTTCGGACTGGGACGCGCTGTTCGCACGCGACCAGACTAACGCGTTGCTGCGTGCGTTCGCGCATACCGTCGACGGGCAGTTCCAGACCTTCTCGGCCAACGATGGTGCTTATAACCGCGAGCGTTTCTTCGGCCAGAATCCCGCGCTCGCCGCTTTGGCTTCACATCTGAGCGACGAGGACATCGACGGCTTGCGCCGCGGCGGTCACGATGTGCGCAAGCTCCACGCGGCCTATGCGAAGGCGCTGGGTCATCGAGGCCAGCCGACGGTGATTCTCGCCAAGACAATGAAGGGCTTCGGCATGGGGACATCGGGCCAGGGCAGGATGACGACGCACCAGCAAAAGAAGCTTGGCTTTGACGATCTGAAGGCGTTTCGCGATCGCTTCCGCTTGCCGCTGTCGGACGCCGATGTCGAGGCCGTGAAGTTCTATAAACCGGCGGAAGACAGCCCGGAAATGCAGTATCTGCACACACGACGCGCAGGCCTTGGAGGCTATCTGCCCAGAAGGCGGAGAGTGGCATCGAAGGGGCTGATCGTCCCTCCGATGACAAGCTGGGGCCAGTTCGCACTCGACGCCGCGGCTAAGGAAATGTCGACCACGATGGCGATCGTGCGCATGTTCAGCAGCCTCATGAAAGACGCACAGCTTGGTCCTCGTATCGTGCCCGTGGTGGCCGACGAGGCGCGCACTTTCGGCATGGCGAACATGTTCCGGCAGGTCGGTATCTATTCGCCGCTCGGGCAGTTGTATGAACCTGAGGATCTGGGTTCCATGCTCTATTACCGCGAGGACACCAAGGGGCAGATTCTCGAAGAGGGCATTTCGGAAGCGGGTGCGATCTCGTCATGGATCGCCGCGGCGACCTCGTACAGCGTGCACGATCTGCCCATGCTGCCGTTCTACATCTATTACTCAATGTTCGGCTTCCAGCGTATCGGCGACATCATCTGGGCGGCGGCGGACCAGCGCGCCCGAGGCTTTTTGATCGGTGCGACCGCGGGCAAGACGACGCTCGGCGGCGAAGGGCTGCAGCATCAGGATGGCAGCAGCCATCTTGTGGCATCGACGATACCGAACTGCCGCGCCTATGATCCCGCGTTTGCGTATGAAGTAGCAGCCATTGTGGACGAGGGCATGCGCGAGATGGTCGAGCGCCAGCACGACGTGTTCTATTACGTCACGGTGATGAACGAGAACTACGCGCAGCCATCGGTGCCCGGCGGTGATCTCGAGACGGTGCGTGAAGGCATTCTCAAGGGGTTGTACCCGCTCGCGACGGAAACGGATACCGCCGCGCAAGTGCAGTTGCTCGGCGCCGGTGCGATTCTCGGCGAGGTCATCGCGGCGCAGCGGATGCTGCGCGAGGACTGGGGCATTGAAGCGGCGGTGTGGAGCGTGACAAGTTTCACTGAGTTGCAGCGGGACGGCATGGGTGCCGAGCGGCTTGCACGGCTCGGCGAGACGGCCCCCGCGCCGTATGTGAGTGCGATGCTTGGTGCGTCCCGCGGTCCCGTTATCGCGGCAACCGACTATGTGCGTGCTGTGCCCGAACTGATTCGTGCTTATGTGCCGCGTCGTTATGTGACGCTCGGCACCGATGGTTTCGGCCGTAGCGATACGCGTCAGGCGCTGCGTGAGTTCTTCGAAGTGGACCGCGCATCCATCGTGATTGCGGCGCTCAAGGCGTTGGCTGACGAGGGTGAAATTGACATGACGATCGTGCGGAAGGCGTCGCAGCAGTATGGCAAGACGGGGTCGGCGTCGGGCGCGCCGTGGCAGCGGTAGGTGGGTGCATTGGCTAAACGTCGGCTTCGGTGTCGATGGGCACTTTTTTTACCCGGGTTTCGCCGGGCTCCAGACTGCGGCCGTCGCGGGTGCGGAATTCCAGTGGCCCCACTGCTTTGCCGCTGGCGCGTTTGACCAGCACCGAGTGACGTTCGCCTCGCTTGAAGAGGTGACGCTCCCCCCACTGTCTCAATCCGATCACCACCGGAAACAGGCCTTCTCCCTTGGGCGTCAAGACATACTCCTGATACGACGTGCCGTCGGAAGCCGGCGCGATAGCCAGGACGCCTTCCTCCACCAGTGTCTTGAGGCGATCCGTAAGGATATTGCGGGCCACGCCCAGGCTGCGCTGGAACTCACCAAAGCGGCGCACGCCATCGAACGCGTCCCGGATGATGAGAAGAGCCCAGCGGTCACCGACGATATCCAGAGACCGGGCCACCGGACACGAGTCGCCTTTCATGCTTTTGCGCTTGGTCATGTTTTCTCCTGACGTGCCGAGACGCGGCAACGCCGGCCGCTTCCCCAATGTCCATGTAGTTGCATTTTAAAACTAGTAAATCTACACTTCAACTGGTTTTAATTTAAAACTAGTTTAGAAGAGAGAGTGAAAATGCAACTTCGTGAAGAAGGCGTTACATCCACTGCGGCTTATGAAGTCTTGCCGGGGCCAGTGGGCTCCTCGCCGGAAAATGGGAAGCTTGCGGCCATGCCTCGGGCGCTCGTGATGCTATTCACCTGCGCGTGTGGTCTCAGCGTCGCTAATGTCTATTACGCGCAGCCCTTGCTTGATGCGCTTGGTGTCGATTTCGGAATCGGGCGAGGCGCTGTCGGCGGCATCATTACCGCGACGCAGGCGGGGTGCGCGTTCGCATTAGTGTTCCTTGTGCCGTTGGGTGATCGGCTTGACCGGCGCTGTCTTATGCTTTGTCAGGCGATTGCCTTGTGTGCGGCGCTGGCTGTTGTCACCACCGCGTCCTCTGCGGCGTGGCTGCTCGCTGGCATGGCTGCCGTCGGCCTGCTCGGCACCGCAATGACGCAAGGACTGATCGCGTATGCGGCAACAGCAGCGGCGGCTGCCGAGCGTGGGCGTGTGGTCGGAGCGGCTCAGGGCGGCGTTGTGATCGGCCTGCTGATGGCGCGTGTATTAGCAGGCGCCATAGCTGACCTGGGCGGCTGGCGGGCGGTCTATTTCACGTCCGCGGTCTTGATGCTGTTGCTGACAGGCGCGCTTTGGAG
>Ga0185299_10003844_pt1 | contig 19039 bp, 24 predicted proteins | sample PaiPotPPA55metaG_FD_128002 | JGI IMG/M metagenome (GOLD analysis project Ga0185299, IMG submission 128002) | Iron sulfur acid spring bacterial and archeal communities from Banff, Canada, to study Microbial Dark Matter (Phase II) - Paint Pots PPA... ...
TCTCGGAATTCCTTACATTGCTGCGAAAGAATCCCGGTAAAAGAATTTTCGTTCACTGCCGTTTGGGTGACGACCGCACCGCAATGATGATTGCATCCTACCGCATGGCCGAAGAGGACTGGTCCGCAGAAAGAGCCGAAAAGGAAATGGAGAAGTTTGGCTTTTCCTTCGCCCACAGACGTCTGATTTGCCCCCGCCTGTCTTCCTATGAAGAGAAATTTCCCCAGCGCTTTAAGACCAGCCCTGCATTCCGGGACCTGCGTTAGGAGACTAAGTTTAGGTTACTGGCACGACAATAGCCGTACATCGAGGAACATAACAGTTGCGAGCTCACTGGGTCGGCGCAACACTTGTTCGAAGTTTACTCGCAGGAGTTTCAAATCCTGAGGTCTTTCGTGGGCGTTGATTTAAGCGCAGCGCGATTTTGTCAAGTTCCGATTGTGCGTTGTTCTGTTACTCCATTTCGACGCCTTTCATCGCGTCCATGAGAAGATGGATCAAGAAGCACGTGGGATAAGGGGGAGTTGATTGGGTCCTATTGCGCCTTGCTCAAAGCCGTTTGTGGTCGCCGGTTTCGTTTTGTTGATCGTTTCCGGCTTGGTGTCGTCGACCGCGGTCGCTCAGAAGCGTTTCAGTCCTACTCCCCGCGATGGCGCCCAGAATAGTACTCCGTCTGGAGCAGGTGGATCACAGCATACGGATAGCGGAAGTCTATCCGGGACGGTGCTGGATACGAATCAACACGCGCTAGAGGGTGCGCGGGTGACACTGGTGGGCCCGTCGGGTTCTTCCATCGGGACTGTGGATTCTGGCAGCAACGGACAATTCAGATTCACAGGCTTACCGCCGGATGTTTACAAATTCACGGTGACGGCGCCAGGTATGGGCACTTTCACGTCCGCCCAAATTCCCTTGCGTGCTGGCGAGACCCGTACTATTCCACCGGTAACCCTCTCGGTGGCCACCGTAAACACAACGGTGACCGTGACGGCTGAGAACAAGGAAGAACTGGCTGATCAGCAGGTGCATATCGCAGTGCAACAGCGTATCGGTGGCGTCATTCCGAACTTCTACAGCACGTATGACTGGCACGCGCCTCCCATGGAAGCGAAACAGAAATTTCAACTGAGCGTTCGTTCGATTATCGATCCGGTTTCGTTTTTGACGGTCGCCGGAATTGCGGGTGCCGAGCAATATCAAGACGTCTACCCTGCGTATGGTGGCGGAATTGAAGGATATGGAAAGCGATACGGAGCGGCGTTGGCGAATCACGCATCTGGCACCCTGTTAGGCAGGGCTGTTTACCCGTCGATCTTTCATCAAGATCCGCGCTATTTCTACAAGGGGAGGGGGAGTGTCCGCTCGCGTGCGCTTTACGCGTTATCTGCCGCAGTGGTGGCTAGGGGCGATGATGGGCGGTGGAAGCCGAATTACTCGCGGGTGCTCGGCAGCTTCACCGCAGCCGCCATTTCGAATCTTTATTATCCAGATTCCGATCGCGGAGGTTCGTTGGTCGTTACAAATGGGTTGGCGGGTATCGGTGCGGATGCCGTCGGGAATCTGATCCGCGAGTTCGTTCTGAAAGGAATCACCTCGCACGTTCCCAAAGGGTCGAACGGCCAGCCATAAGTCAGCTTGAGAAACAAGTTTGCAGGTGCCCCTGCCAAAGGCGCGCCCGATGGTGTCCAACGACTCTCGCTTTCCAGCGGGGCCACACGTCAGTCCGCTGGGCCACGGAAAGTTCCACCCTGCTTAGGGGAGCAGATTCACAGTTGCGGGGTGGAGTTCCCATAACGTCGTAACCTGCGCAGATCCACGATTATGCTCAAAATCTTCGAATGCCATTCCCAGGACCTCTGCTGGCAAAGCTTGTGGCAGCTCCCCACCATGCTCGACGTCAAGGCGAAACCCATGTTGTGCTAGTTGCGATTGAATATTTTTTCGGGCGCTACAAAACTCGCTATCGACAGGTGTCTCCACAATCACTCTCGGAGCGTTTCTATCTGCGGTTTGAGAAATCTCAAGGTCGACGTCACAATCTTCGCCGTTAACGTGTACGTTCTGTAGAAATGACTGCGCAACATGGAACACTTGCAGATCGCGCCCGGTTCGGGGTGCGTCGGGAAGAACAATGTCGTCCTGCGGCCAGCCCAGAATGATGTCCACCGTAGTCTCTATTGGAGTCATAGTCGGAATTGGGACATGTTTTTCGTCATGGCGGAAATCGGCAATGTCCGGCTCAAGAGGCGTGCATTTGCAAAGATCCTGCGGCTGAACTTCGCCAAAATTGATACTCCGCAAGATACTGCAAAGGCGGCGAATAGAGCCACGCCACCAACAAGGGAAAGGCAGATGAGCCGCTTTCCCCGCAATACCTTGCGCCCGCCTTTCTGGATTTGGTCGTCAAAGTGATAACGTGGCAAAGGCTCTCCCCCGGTTCGCGCATCCTTAGCAAATTAGATGCTGATTTGAGGTCAGGAGTGCTGCGACTTCCAGAGTCACGGGCGGTGCGCCGAATGGCGGTCCGCGGACGCTCTGGGAGACTGACGGTCAAACTCCCGATCTTTTTGGCTTTCGGGCGTCCCGTGTCGAGCTTTCCGCGATCTCATGCAAAATGAGCTGACCAACTTTGGCCCATACGTCTGGATCGAACTCCAATTTTGCATGGGCGCCTTCTAGAATCCTTGCCAGCCAAAAGAGCGCTGAGTCATCGACCGTCTTATTTCTGTAATCATACTTATAGTTCCCGAGGATTGTGGTTTTCTGAGAGTCCTCAGCGACAATTTCCGATCGTCCGCGAATAAATGGCCCGTCATGCTGATAAAAGTTTATTGCACGAGCCACGTTGGAAGGAATTACGCGGTCCTTTCTTCCCACGCTATCAACCTGGATGGTCAGGAGAACAGGCACACCGAGTTCCTTCAATTCACCGGCCAGCTTCACTACGGAACTTCCACCTAAGCTGTGGCCGTAGAGAATCACACGAGCGGAAACACGCTCCTCTTCATCTAATTTTCCGTCGCGATTGCGATCAAGAGCGTTTTGGATCAGCTGTAACGCGAGCGTCCCGCGTCTATTCTCAACAGTTTCGACATAAACATTTGGAAGATCCAGCGAACGCAGTTTTAGCGCCAGCTTTCTCACCGTATGTTTGTCAGCGTCCCAGGCCTCGACTCCACCCATAAAACCAACCACCAAATAAGAGTTGGCCGGCGCTGGCGTCTGCGTGACGAAAGATCGATAAACCTGAGGACGAATAATTGCGCAGCCTCCTGCAAGAAGGACCGCCGAAAGAAGCGACATTAAAGAAAAGATTAGGCACACCGTTTTGACCTCCGCGCATATCAGCACAGCAAGTCCGATCGAACGCACCTCTTTTGCAAGCGCGTTCACGCCTTCCAAACACCCCGCCCAGGTTTCACGAACGTGAGCAGGTCAACTTTGTGCTTGGCGAACGAGCAGAGAAAGTCGCCGCCGAAGGTTAAGATTCACTACCCGGTTTTCAGAAGCTTCTGAAGCTTATCGCGGTCAAAGCCCACGACGACCTGGCCGTCAATCACGGTGACCGGTGTCGTCATGTAACCGAGCTTCTCCAGATCGTTCAACGCCGCTTCATCGGCGGCAATGCTTCGATCCACGAACTCAATCTTATTCTGTGAAAGAAACTCCTTCACCTTCCCGCAGAACATTCAACCCGGCTGACTATAAACGACAATCTTGTTGCTCATCCAATACCTCCCCGAAGTGATCGCTTGCGCCCGCGCATCTCCCATCAATCTTTGCGTTTTCGGCAAGCCGCTGATGAGGCGAGTCCATTCTTTTCTGCCATCTATGTATCGCCATCAATTCAGTCTTTTCTGCTCTGAGTAGATAGCCTCTAATGCCTTCCTCGTACCCTCGATGAAGCGCACCACCGGGCGGCCCGTGAATTCGGGTTGCGGAGGCGCGTCTATCCAGATCTGTTCTGGCTTATAAACCGCGATGTAGTCCCAGACCACGCTCGGACGATCATGCTCTCCCATCGCATGGGAGAGAACTCGGTTTCGGTCCCAGTATTGCTTCACCCGCGGATCATGTATTCGCCGAAGAGCGATGGTCGAAGGCGCGCTCAAGTCCGTAGCCAGCACCGGCTCCCAAATTACGAACACGCGCACATGCGAGTCTGACTGTGATTCCAGCAATGCTTCGAGTGCGGAGGCCCCCCGCACACAGATCGGTCAAGTCGGCGAAAGAAGCACCAGCATGCGCACGTTTGCTTGGCTGCCATTGAACTCATTCTTGAGTTCACTCAGGTTCGCCGCATTTAAATCGGCGAGAGGCGCGTGACTGGTCGGAGTCTGGTGTCCGCCATACAAATAAAACAGGCCAACAAAAATGGCGAGTGCGGCAAGGGCTAAACCAACGCTCCTGCGCTTCATAGAAGCCTCCCTACGAGATCTGCGAATGCCTGCGGAAGCAGGATCGAGATGGCGACAATCAGAGCCGACAGCCACAGCACTACCTGGCTGAGAACACTCGGTTTGCAATTGCATTGGGTGGCGCGTCTGCTTTGATAAAAGCCAACAGCAATGAACAGGACAGAAACCTCCAAAAGATATGGCCGAAGGGCGCTGATGTAGGGAGAAAGAAACGCAGCGCTGCTTGCCGTTCCAGCAGCCAGTACAAACGGGAGCACCGGCAGGCAACAGGTCAAAGCAGCAAGGACACTTCCGACGGCTGAGATCGCAGCGATGAAGGTTCCCTTCGCGGGGGGTGTCGCGGTCTTGCTAATCGTTTCCGTATCCATCGGATGCTCGTTCCCTCACTTAGGAGCTTCGACGCACAACGCTCGCATACCGCCATTCCAGAAGAAACGCGATGCCGACTCCGATGAGAACGAATGGCCACACCAGAAGGCTGTTGACGTGAGCCATACTCACGTTTGACAGCAGGAACACGACGGCAGCGATCAAGAATAGTGGCCCAGTGATAGCGCAGTGAAGAGTGCGATTCCTAAGCCAGTTGGCAACGCAGCCGATTGCCATGGCGAAAAGGATCGTGGCGGCAGACAACGCATGGAGAGGACGCCAATACAAGCCGATGAGGCTGAGTACTCCCCACGCTATCAGAGACGCAGCGAACCAGTAGCACATCGCTGAGGGTGAGCTACAGCAAGCTCCCTTGTGCTCTGTCATTATTTGGACGCTCGTTTTTGGCTCGGTCTGTCATTGGCGGTCCGCGTCACGTCGCCGAGACAGCATTTGCCAGATGGATTCTTTACCTCGCAAGCGCAGTTCCCCGCGTTCACTTCCGTCGTAATTCGATCTACGACGGTTGAGCGGCCTGTCTCAGTGATCTCGTCCTCGATGTCCTTTCGTGTGAATCCAAAGCAGTAGCAAACCGGAATGGGGTCCGCCCTCTCTTTAGCGCCGACCCGCACGACCAGGTCCTCGCGGCGGAACATTGGTGCTTCCACTTCTAAGGCGAAGTAGACTACATCGCAGTCCGATGCGTCGCAGAAGTAATACTGCGTGTTCAGCATTCCCAGCGGTAGCCGACGCACGAGACTCTTGACTGTGAGAATGTCCACCTGTTTGGAGCGCGCGCCGTTCACTGGACAAACCATCACCAACGGCGCGGTACCCGTTTTCGCATTTACGGAACAACAGTCAGACATTCATGTCTCCTCGCCTCATCCCGCGTTATTGGACGTATCCCACAGGTTGCTTACTTTGCGACCTTTTCGGGTTGCGACGGATAGCCCGCATCTGTTGTGGCTTTCACGAGCGCATCCGTGTTGGTTTTTGCATCGTCGAAGGTCACCAGAACCTGTTTGTTTTCGAATCGCACCTCCACCTTTGAAACGCCCCCAACTTTTTCGAGCGCTTTCTTCACCGTTATGGGGCACGCTGCACAAGTCATGCCGGAGACGTTCAAGGTTACGGTTTTGGGCGACGCCCAAGCTGGAGCGGCCAATATGAGCGCAACAATAGAGCCAGCCAGCAGGGATTTGATGTTCCTCATAACAACTCCTCCTCGGGTCGAGATTTAGTAGAAAAACTTTGCCACGTACGGAAATACCAGCGCTACGAGAACGAGCGCAGAAACAATTCCAAATACGATTTTGTAAAGGCGACGAGTCCCTGGCACTGCGCATATTTCACCCGTCTGACAGGTTTGTACTGGCCGAAAAATCCGCCGTCCTGCAAAGAACAGAGCCACGAGACTACCAGCGATGAAAAACGGCCTATAGGGTTCGAGCAGCGTGAGATTTCCAATCCACGCGCCGCTCAAGCCGAAGGCAACCAGAACCAGAGGCCCCAGGCAGCATGTCGAAGCCAGGATCGCGGCCAATCCTCCGACAAGAAGCGCGCTTGACCCAGTCCGGTCGGAGCCGCTTTCGCCAGTTTCACCTCTCACTTGGCACTCTCCGGTTTGCTATTGTTTGTTTCTCTCAAAATTGGGCAATGAGCGGATCTCTTGCGCAGTTCTTTGTTGCAACTACGTAGAGCCAAACGCAGCTCGTGCTCTAGCCTCTGAAGGTCGGCAAGTTTCCGCTGTACATCGACCAGCTTTTCTTCCAATCGGCGGCGCACCGGGGCACAAGGCTGCAAGCGAGTCCCTCGCAAATTCAAGAGGCCTCTGATCTCGCTGAGTTTGAATCCCAGACCCTGTACGCGACGGATAAAAGCCAGCGTCTCGACATCGTTCTCGCCGTACTGCCGGAAACCGCCTTGCGATCTAGGGGGTCGCGGCAACAGGGCGTTGCGCTCGTAGAACCGAATCGCATCAACGCTGACGCCGACCCTTTTCCCAACTGTGCCGATCTGCATTGCTCTGGCTCCTCTCCCAATAGGCTACACTCTGGAGTATGGTCCAGAGTCAAACGTTTTTTGGGGTTTGAGAACTGGAGCCGCTTTAACAGATGGCTCAATGTCCATGGTCTATCGCATAGCACTCGTCTTTCACTTCCATATGTAATTTAAGCTGTCGCTTGCTTCAACCGCCGTGCAGTTCCTCCCGCGAGTGCCTAGGAATGTTGGTGGCGTGTACGTCCTATTTCAAAGGCCAAGCCCGACTGTAGCGCACCCAAGAATGGACTGCGTTGCGCAGGTAGAAATCGATTCGTGAAGAAACCGAGCGCCAAGCCAAATGCTAAGTGCGCGCTCAGGACCGTGAGGGCGAAACCCTTCGAGAATTCCAAGCCGAAGTAGCCGACGCCAAGTGAAATTACAACAGGGCTCACCAGGAAGCCCAGGCCCAGTGCGATCCCGTACAGTACGCTGACCCAGCGACGACCCGCGCCGAAGAGAAGAACATAAATAATTCCGAAGCTCGCACCATTCCCAAAGTGATAGACCCAGCCCGCGAGATCCGAGGCAGCCGAAGGCCCTAGTGCAAAGCGATCCAATAGCAGGACTCCCATCAGGCGGGGAAGATTCCCGGGCATGTAGCCCATCCTAAAGCCGGTGATGCGAACGATTTCGAGCCCTATGGTCGCAATTGCACCAGCCAGTCCACCCCAGACAATGGACCGCCCGATCTCAGGCACCGATTTCCAGCTCAGAAGCGCAATGAAGATCAATACGGCGACAGCTGGAAGAAGAAGGTATTTGGCGGATTGAACCATGGTTCCGTAGCCAGCTTGGGCGGCGGGAAAGATCAGCGGTCCAACCGACGCGGCAGCGAGCGTCACCAGGAGAAGCAAACCGGTTTTCATAGTTTTCATTGGAATGACCATGTCGCTAGCCTCAGCCACGAAGTCGAGGGAGTCTTCAATCAGAAGACTCCCTCCTCCGGCGGAACGACTTGCTTAGTGAGTAGCCATCTGGGCCAGACCTTGAAGCTTCTGGTCCAACATGCCTGCGACCATATCAATTTCTTGGTTGTTGAACTGCTTGAGCAATGAAGAAGCTTTGTCGTAGCTGACATATGTCTTTCCGGCTTTGTCTTCGTACACGAAAACGCGGAGCGGAACGAAGAGGCCCACACCGTGGTCCTGTTCGAACAATTTCTTCCCCACAGTGGGATTGCCCACCAGAAAGAGTGTGGCTTTGAGCTTCAGGCCGGCCATCGACAGCATATTGCCCTGATCGACTTGAGCCATGATCATCATGCCTCCTTGGCTGACAGCTCCCTTCAGCTTCTCAACGGTCTGTTCGTAGGACTTTGTGCTTTCCACTGTGAGCCGAGCTTCTTGCGCAGAAGCCGGCCGGGCAAAGAGTCCTGTGACGGCCAGACCGAAAACTAACAACATAGACTTCACTTTCATTAGATCTTCTCCTTTGGTGTGCTTCCTTTTCTGAACCCGCAGATGAGATCGGGGCAAAACGAAAAAGGATTCAAGAAGCTGAGATATCCAAATTGGGCCTATCCGTTTCCTCAGAGACTTCGCGAACTGCTTGTGCAGCGGGTTGGGCGAATCTTCTTACACTTCAGCTGTGTCAAATAAGAGCTGGCCTTGATACAACCCGCTGGGTGCGGCTCAGATGCAAAAGCGAGCGAGATCTCAGCCCACGGCTCCTGAAGTGACTTGCCCAATGCGAAAAAGCGGAGGTTCTCTACAGAGGATGCAGTTCGATCGAAGAATTCGGCGACAATAAACTGCGGAACTTCCTGACTCGCAGAATCCATTTACAATTAGTGGTTTCGAGGCAACACTCGGGTGCCCTCCCGTTGCGGGCAATCGATCAGCGTGGATCGTCGCTATGCTGCGGGAGCTTTGAATCTTTTTCCTCGATAGGGCAGTCCTATGGTCCGAGAAAGTTAACGCAATTCGCCGATATGGTCGAACCAACCAAGGTCACGGAACGTGAAGGTCCTGAAGGCGACCTCGTTCTGGTCGAACGCGTTTTGGCTGGGGACCGGAGGGCCTTCGAGTCTCTCGTTCGAAGGCATGAGCGTCGCATCTTTCGCGTGACCCTCGCTGTTCTCGGAAACATCGAGGACGCAGAGGAAGCGATGCAAGACACCTTCGTCAAGGCCTTCCGACATCTCGACCAGTTCCGGAAAGAAGCGCGCTTCACTACCTGGCTAACGCGCATTGCCGTAAACGAGGCCATTCAAAAGAGAAACGCGCGGAAGAATTTTGTGCCGCTAGCGGAAGTGGAAACTGAGGAAGAACAATTCGCGTCGAAGCGGCGTGAATCGTGGAAAAGCAATCCCGAACAGCTCTATGGCAAACAAGAAATTCATCGGATCGTCGAAGATGCCATCCAGTCGCTGCCGCAGATTTATCGGGAAGCCTTCGTTCTACGCGATGTCGAGGAACTGAGCGCCGAAGAAGCAGCGGAAGTTCTTGGGATCACCGTCCCTGCTTTGAAGTCTCGCCTACTTCGTGCTCGGCTCATGATGCGTGAAACGCTGGCGGAGAAGTTCGAAGAGCCGCCAACACTGAAGACGAAGATTATGCACAAGGCTGTGGATGTCGGGACCGCAGTGGCCATGCGGCTGATGGGCGCCGCCGGGCGTTGAGGCAAAGACTATGAAAACGATGGACTGCAAAGATGTGCTTGCGAATTTGTCGTGCTACATCGACGGTGAAGGTACGGCGGAGTTGCGCACTGCGCTAGAAGATCATATTTCGCGTTGCCGCCGCTGCCGGGTTGTGTTCAACACCACCGGCAGAATGCTGAAGATCGTGACGGATGCGGAGCCCTTTGAGGTTCCCCTCGCCGTTAGCGCCCGTCTCTATACGAGGCTGGAGAAACTTTTGTCAGAAGGGTAACCAGCAGAATCGCTGGGCCGATGCACAAGAGACTTTGCCCGCTTTCGGAAGAGTTGGATCCGACGAGCACATCTGTAGTCGGCGCCTCCAACGCAGCGGCCACTCTCTACGTGCGCCTCTTCAAGAGCCGCGCTGGGCTTCAAATAAAGGAAAACCATTATGAAGAAATTTGACCTAATCGCTATCGGAACAGGGGCGGCCGCATCGGCGGTAGCGTCGCGGTGTCGCTTGGCCGGATGGCAGGTTGCTATTGTCGATTCGAGGCCGTTCGGGGGTACTTGTGCCCTGCGTGGATGCGACCCCAAAAAGGTGCTTGTGGGCGCTGCGGAGGTGTTTGATTGGGGTCGCCGCATGGAGCGCAAGGGAATTCAGGCCCAACAACTGCGGATTGATTGGCAGAAGTTGATGCGCTTCAAGCGTTCGTTCACGGAGCCTGTTCCGAAGCACCGGGAAGAGGGGTTTGCGAAAGCCGGCATCGCGGCATTCCATGGTCGCGCTCGTTTCGTCGGCCCATCCACAGTTCAGGTGGGCGAGGAGGTTCTGGAGGGCCGCTATGTGGTGATTGCGACCGGGCAAAGACCGGCGGACTTGAAGATTCCCGGTGAAGAGCATCTTACGACGAGCGACCACTTTCTCGAGCTCGATGAACTTCCGAAGCTAATCCTGTTCATCGGAGGCGGGTACATTGCCTTCGAGTTTGCGCACGTAGCAGCGCGAGCCGGATCGGAAGTCGCGATCGCGCATCGTGGGGCGCGGCCCCTTCCGGGTTTCGACCCCTATCTAGTTGACGCACTCGTGGAGAGAACTCGCGAACTTGGCATTGACATTCAGCTTGGGAGCGAAGCGAAAGGGATCGAAAAAGGCTCCGGCCACTTGATCGTGCGAACCTCTACTTCGGGCCAGAAGCGCACCCTTGAGGCAGACATGGTTGTTCACGCCGCGGGTCGCGTACCTGAAATCGACGACTTGAATCTGAACGCGGCAGGTGTCGAATGGGGCGAACGGGGCGTGAAGGTCAACGATTTCCTGCAGAGTGTCTCGAACCCGGCCGTGTATGCGGCGGGTGACGCGGCTGCAAGTGGAGGCCCACCCTTAACTCCAGTAGCTGCTTACGAGGGCATGATCGTCGCGGCAAACCTGTTGAAGGGGAACCATCAGAAGCCCAACTACCTCGGAATTCCTACCGTCGTCTTTGCGATTCCTCCCCTGCCCTCCGTTGGACTAGGTGAACGAGAGGCGCGCGAACAAGGGCTGAAGTTCAAGCTGAAGAAAGAGATGACTTCCAGTTGGTATTCATCTCGCAGGGTTGGGGAAACATATTCCGGTTTCAAGGTACTCGTGGAGGAAGGGACGGATCGCATCTTGGGAGCTCACCTGCTTGGCAGCCAGGCCGAGGAAGTCATCAATCTCTTTGCCGTGGCTATGCGGTCCGGGATGCCTGCCACCGATCTCAAACACATGTTATTCGCCTATCCCACGCACGGATCAAATCTGCCGTACATGTTATAGAAATTTCAGATGGGAGGCTGATACAGATGCTGAGACCAGATTCCAGCAGTGCCGCCACGACCTACAAATCTAACTAAGTGGCGGTTGATTTGAGTAGAGTAGCCTAGTTTATTGAAAATCTTTCAGAAGGGAAAAACAGAATGCCAACTTCCGATCCCGTTGCTATTTCACCAGAACGCGTTTGCCCGCTATTGAATGGAGTCAAGATCCCTCAGGTAAGCGTAAAGACCGCCGACGGAGCGCCCTTCGAGCTGATGGCGGCCATTCGGGCAAAGCCCGCCGTGCTCGTTTTTTATCGAGGTGGTTGGTGACCGCACTGCAACCGGCAGTTGGTTCAACTGCGTGATACCGAATCACAATTCAGCAGTTTGGGATTTCAAATCATTGCTGTTTCGCCGGACCGGCCCGCCAAAGTCCGTGAGACCATTGAAAAACACAAAATCGCCTTCACTCTTCTTTCCGACAGTGAAATGACAGCTTCGAGGGCCTTCCGGATAGCCTATAAGGTGGATGAAGCCACGTTGAAGCTTCTTGCACAAAATGGAATAGACCTGGAAGCGGCCTCGGGAGAGAAACACCACGAGCTGCCGGTGCCGGCTGTATTTCTGGTCGCGATGAATGGCTTGATTCAGTTCGAATACATCAAGCCGGACTATACCGTTCGCGCGCACCCGGATGTGCTCTTGGCCGCCGCCCGCGTTTCACGAAAGTGAACGTGGGGAACCCTCCGGGGAAGGGCCGATCCGACGACTGGAGGTACAGGGAATGGAAAATGAGACCCTAGTCGGGCCTTGGTTGTGGGGCGAACAAATCTTTGTCTCTCATCCGGCTTCGACCTCACGTGGCTCGAACTTCGGACAGAAGATGCCAACTATCAGGTGTGACCACTGAGAAGGGAGTGTAATGAAGGTTCTGTTGATTCTTGCCGTTGGTCTACTAAGCTTCGCGAATGGGGCAAACGACAACTTCAAGGGAGTAGCTACTCTATGGGGTGCAGGACTGACCACCTATAGGCGCGCGATTGCTTGGGCTACTGGCTTTACGTTCCTCGGTTCGCTAACCGCTGTCTGGTTTGGAAGTGCGCTTGCGGCGAAGTTCAGCGGGGCAAAACTAGTAGACAGCGCAGTTATCAGCCACCTTCCGTTTCTCACCGCCATCGCGCTTGGGGCCGGTGCTACAGTGCTTTTAGCTGCGAGATTAGGTCTGCCGATATCCACAACCCACTCAATAACAGGTGCGCTCGTCGGAGCCGGTGTGACCGCTGCGGGATTCTCCCATGTGAGGTTCGCTGCGTTGGGCAGGGGGTTCATTTTACCTCTCCTCTTCTCACCGATCATCGCATTAGTTCTGACCGTGGGCATTCAGCTAGTGGTCACACGGCTAGGATGGCACGCTGGAGGGAGGAATTGCATTTGTGTGGATGAACCGAGAACCCTCGCGATTGCGGCGATCAACTCTTCGATGCCTGTAGTTGTGACTGCCCCACCTCTCGTGCGCTGGGCACCCGCAGCCGAATGCGAAACGGGGGCAGAAATCGTGCGTTTGAGCCTTGCGGACGGTGTGCACTGGTTTTCAGGCGCTGCCATCAGCTTTGCACGCGGGCTGAACGACACACCCAAGATTGTTGCGATGTTATTGGTGGCGGCCGCGGCCTCAATAAAGTTGGATTACTTCTTCGCAGCTCTGGTAATCGCAATCGGAGGAGCGCTGGGGGCAGTTCGCGTAGCACATACTCTGGGCAAGAAGATTACACCAATGGCCGCTCCCGAGGCAGTCACTGCCAATCTGGTAGCGGCGGCGCTCGTGACACTTGCTTCGCCTTTCGCGCTCCCAGTATCTACCACGCACGTTACGTCCGGTGGTATTTTCGGCATTGGCCTGCTCCGCAGGCATGAGGCCGATTGGAGCAAAGTACGCGACATCCTGCTCTCGTGGGTGGCCACGCTACCATTAGGTGCTGTCCTGGCGTCGATCACCTATAAATTGCTTCAAATGTAGTGGTCTTAGGCTATCGCGTCATGCCATTCACAAGCTCCAAACCGCGCAGCCAACTTGCCTTGGTAATTCTCGGGAATTCCTTCATGAGAATTGCGTCGGGCGCGAGCGGAGTTCTTGTCGGTTTGTACCTCGCTGATCTCGCGAATCGCGGATTCCGCGTAAACGCAGCTCTCGTTGGGACGCTTGGGGCAGTTTCCTTTGGCAGCGAACTAATAGCTAGTGTACCGATGGGACTCGCCTCAGATGCAATTGCACCACGCGGGCTAATGACATGCGGCGCTCTTCTGGGTGCCATCGCGACGCAACTCTTTGGCATGAGCAGCCGGCCAAGCGTTTTCTTCCTGAGCCGAACCGTCGAGGGCTTGAGCGCGGCTGCCGTCACGCCCTCTCTTCTTTCTCACCTCACAGATGTTACGGACGGAAACCATTCGCTGCGCGCCCGAGTCATGAGTTATTTCGAGCTCTCACTGCTGGCCGGACTGGCTCTTGGTGGTCTGACGGGAGCGCAGCTATGGCATTTTCTCAGCGCACATGCGTTCAGCGCAGTCGCCGCGATTTACATATTGAGCGCATGCTTGTTGGTTCTTGGCGCGGTAGGAAGTCGAGGACACGGATCGGCACAGGCGATCTCTGGTTTTTACACGGCGCTCAAAGACCCATCCCTGCAACGCTTGGCTCCCGTTTGGCTGTGCGTGAATACGATCGTTGGGTTATGGCTGGGACCGGCGCTGCCGTTCCTTCTGACTCATAGAGCTGGCAGCAAGCAATTCTTGGATGGCATCTTCTCGAATCAACCGGAGCGCGTCGGCTGGCTCTTGCTTGGATACTCATTGATCTTCGGCATTGGCGTAACAGCCTGGAGTTTCGTGTTGCCTCGCATGTCGGAACAACGCGCGCTGCGAATCGCGCTCGTGGCGATGGTCGGCGTGTGTCTCGGTCTCTTTTTCCTGAACCATTCCGGAGCCGAATCGCCTGCCGTTCGCTGGGCAATTGGCACATCGACTGCCCTCTGCATCATGGTCGAAAGCGGGTTCACTCCCGCGGCTCTCTCCTTGCTCGCTGGAGCGATAGGAGCCCAGGCCGGACGCGGTGCCGCAATGGGAATTTATTCGGTCCTCTTGAGCATCGGTGCCATTGTAGGTTCGCTTCTTGCAGCAGCACTCGGGCAGGGATTCGCTGTCGATGGGCTGATCTACAGCACCTTTGCGATGGCCATCATCGCGCTCTTTTTTGTACGGTGGATAAGACCTGACTTGGTTGAATCTAAGGAACGCTTAAATGTCGAAACAACAGTATGACCTTGTGATCATCGGGGCTGGTGCCGGCGGCCTGATCGCGGCCGGATTTGCCGTGCAGCTCGGGGCGAAAGTGGCGCTTGTCGAAAAAGATCGCATCGGAGGAGATTGCACCTGGACCGGCTGCGTGCCCAGCAAAGCCCTATTGAAAGCAGCCAAGGTTGCCCACCACGTACGCACGGCTTCGCAGTATGGAATTATGTCCCAGGCGCCTGTAACGGACATGGCCAAGGTTCAGGAGTATCTCGACGCTGCTATTCAGCAGATCTACAAAGCCACCACTCCGGAAGAGCTGCAGCAAAAAGGAATGGACGTTTACCTCGGACCCGCGCGGTTCGTTGACAGAGCGTCGATCTTGGCTGGCGACAAGACCATCAGGTCGAAGCATTTTCTGATCACAACGGGCGCTCGGCCATATATTCCACCAATCAACGGCCTCGATAGCGTTCCCTATCTTACCTACCAGCACATCTTCGACAACAAGAGTCTGCCCCGCTCGATGATCGCTGTCGGAGGCGGCCCCATCACCGCCGAGATTGCGCAGGCTTATCAACGGCTCGGTTGCCAGGTCACCCTTGTAGCAGACCGCCTGCTGCCAAAAGAGGACCCGGACGTTCGCCAATTGCTACAGCAGGTGTTTGAACGTGAAGGGATCCGTTTTATATGGGGGCGTGCTACAGCTGCGCGCGAGGATAGAGAAACGATCGTGATCTCCACAGGTCGGGAGGAAGCGCGAGGCGAGATGCTGCTCGTCGCGTCCGGTCGAAGGCCGAATCTGGAGGGACTCGATCTCGAGAAAGCGGGTGTGCACTATACGGAGAAAGGCATCAAGATCGACGATCGACTGCAAACGACCGCGAAACACATTTACGCTGCGGGCGACGTCGTTGGCGGTTACCAATTCTCCCACTTTGCGGGATGGCAAGCATTTCAAGCTGTTCGCAACGCCCTTTTGCCGGGAAGTACTTCCGGACTTACAGACCTCGTTCCTCGGATTACCTTTACCGATCCCGAGGTTGCCCACGTCGGGCCGACCGAGGAACAGGCCCGCTCCCAATTTGGTCAGGACATAACCGTTTGTCGGTGGAATCTGAGCCGGGTGGATCGCGCCGTTTGTGAAAACGATCGGAATGGGTTCATCAGACTAATCGCGAAGGCAGACGGCACGATTCTCGCATCCACAATCGTTGCTGAACGTGCCGGTGAAACCATCAACGAGGTGGCTGTAGCCATCAAACACAAGTTGAAGATAAACGACATCGCTGGCACGATTCATGCTTATCCAACATATTCGACGGGTCTTCAACTATTGGTTACGGAAATGACGGTAGAAAAGCTGCTTTCAGGAACATCAGGAAGAATCGTTCGAGCAGTCTCCGCACTCGCTCGCTAGAGCCTGGCCAAAGGGGTATCAGTTATGAAAACTCAAGACACTGCCGCCACGTCGCATGCGACCCAAAAGAAAAAAGATGCCGATTACGTCTTCTATGAACTGACTCGCAGTATTTGCCCTGACTGCCGAAGAGTCATCGACGCTCAAATTCTTCTGCGCGATAACAAGGTTTACATGCGCAAGCGCTGCCCACAATGCGGACCGTTCGAGGGACTTGTTTACGGCGACGCGGAAGCCTACACGGCATTCGGCAAATACAACAAGCCTGGCACCATTCCGTTGGGCCACGGCTCCGAAATCCACGATGGCTGTCCCTATGACTGCGGCCTCTGTCCTGACCACCAGCAACATACATGCCTCGGCATCATCGAGGTGAACAGCGTCTGCAACATGGATTGCCCGCTGTGTTTTTCCGAGGCGCGACCGGGCTTCAACTTAACCTTAGAAGAAGTCGAACAGATGCTCGATGACCTCGTTCGAACTGAAGGCACCCCTGAAGTTGTTCAATTCTCTGGCGGCGAACCAACCATCCACCCACTGATCATCGATTTCGTTTGTGCGGCAAAGTCTCGTGGTATCGATTCTGTGATGATCAACACAAACGGAAAGCGTATTGCGAAGGACGATCGATTTCTTGAACAGCTAAACGAGGTCCGGCCATCGCTTTACTTCCAGTTCGATGGTTTTGACTCAGAAACCTACCGCATCCTGCGCGGCGAACCGAACATTCTGGAAGAGAAGCTCCGAGCCCTCGACCGTCTTGCTGAGATCGGCCTAAACGTGACGCTCGTACCGGCTATCGAGCGCGGCGTCAACGAGCATGAAGTCGGCAAGATCATCGACTTTGCGATCAAGCACCCCGCCGTTCGCGGAATCAACTTCCAACCCGCGTTCCATGCCGGTCGCCACATCAAGCACGACCCCATGACCCGGATGACTATTCCTGACGTTCTGAGACTTATCGAATCTCAGACATCGGGCAAATTCCAAGTCAGCGACTTTGTCCCTGTTCCCTGCTGCTTTCCAACATGCAACTCCGTTACCTATGCATTCATCGATGGGGACAACGTCACGCCCTTACCTCGAATCGTGAACGTTTACGACTATCTCGACTACATTACGAATCGTGTTCTGCCGGATTTCAGTCTTGAAATAAAGGGAGCCCTGGAGGCCTTATGGTCCTCTTCTTCCGTAGCAGGATCGCCGAAATCCGCTGACCAACTAGCGCTCTCGTGCCAAGGGTGCGGTCTACCTGAAACTCTGACCATCGGAGATATCTCCCGGCACATGATCATGATTATGTTGCAGGATTTCATGGACCCGTGGACTTTCAATCAGAAGAACCTGATGAAGTGCTGCAAGGAATTCCTGCTTCCCGGCGGCAAGCAGATACCATTCTGCGCCTATAACACGATCGGCTATCGCGAGCAGGCCCGCGCCCAGCTCGAAGCTCTCGAACCCGAGCGTGTTCGAGCCCGCAAAGAAGGCCGAGCCTTTGTACCTCGACCGGTTACTTTTCAATTCCGCGAAGAGCCGAAGTCGAACGGGCATTCAAAACTGATGTTAATTGACCAAAAGCAACAGTAGACAACGCATGACTTCAGAACTCAATCCCGCCGACAGTAAGAGCGTCAAGCAGTGCTGCGCTCAGCTTTATGAGAGTGACCTCGCCAAAATCCTGCTGGGTGACTCCTTTCACCCGGGAGGTTTAAGGCTTACCGAACGTCTTGGTGAGCTGATTCGTCTCACGGCCGAGAGCCGCGTCCTCGATGTCGCTAGCGGCACGGGCACCAGTGCTTTCTTCCTCGCAGAGCGATTCGGCTGCCACGTCGTCGGTATCGACTACAGCAGCCAAAACATCGCGCAAGCCAATGAGGTCGCCAAAACCAAGGGACTCGCGTTCTGTGTCCGCTTCGAGCGCGGCGATGCGGAGCGATTACCCTTTCCGGACGCCGTTTTCGATGCTGTCCTCTGCGAATGCGCCTTCTGCACCTTTCCGGACAAGTTCGCCGCTGCGCGTGAATTCGCCCGGGTTCTTCGCCCGAAAGGGCAAGTAGGACTCAGTGATCTAACGCGCGGTCCAGTGCTCCCCAAGGAGTTAGACAGTCTGCTCGCTTGGATAGCCTGCATTGCTGATGCCCAGTCTGTTGAGAGTTATGCTGCATGCTTGCGGGGTGCAGATTTCGAAGTGGAGAACATCGAGTTGCACGATGACGCGCTCACGGAGATGGTTCAACAGATCCGCATGAAGCTGCTGAGCGCGGAAGTCCTTGTCGGCCTAAAGAAACTCGCCCTACCAGGTAGCGACTTCACATTTGCAAAGAAGATGGCTCAAAGCGCCCTCACCGCAATTCGAGAAGGCCAGCTCGGTTATGCCGTTCTGATCGCCGTGAAACCCGGCATGACACTTTAGGGTGACCTTCCAATAGTAGGGGAGGCGAGCCGCGCGCAGGGCTGCACGACGAGTTTCCAACGGAATTTCGGCTAAGGAGACAAGGATGGCCAGACACATCGGCACGGGAATCGGATGGGGTATCGTCGCGACGATCTCGATGTCTACCTTTCATCTACTCGCGAAATGGTTGGGCGTATTTCCGGCGTGGCCGCCGACTCCCGCTGCTGTGGTCCGAAGACTGTTCGGAAGCGGATTGCCTCATGCCTGATTATTCTCTTGGCGATCGTATTTCACCTGGCCTATGGCGGTTTTTGCGGCGGCGCCCTGTGGGCGATGGCCCGCCGCGTGACGGTATGGAAAGGCTTAGCTATCGGTGTTTTTCTCTGGTTGATTATGCAGCTTGCGGTCTTTCCCTTCCTCGGCTGGGGCGTCTTCGCGAGCAAGCTGAACTCCAAGGTCGCAGCGGCAGCTCTAATCGAACACCTTGTTTTCGGCACTGTGCTCGGCCTGTTGGGGGCGCAAAGCACCGCTCGGGCTCAGATCCCCGGCACGCTTTGAATTTCATTCAGTGCGCGGGACCTTCGTTTGCTTCAAGCTGCGATTGGATGGCTTTGTCGATTTCGTCGTAGCTCACTAGCAGGCTGCTGAAAAATCGTGCTGAGCCAGCAATTTCTGTGTTGGTTTGAGTCATTCGGGAGTTTTTAAGCGTGTGAGTCGCGATTTTTCGTACTACGGTGCGCCCG
>Ga0185299_10003845_pt1 | contig 19037 bp, 15 predicted proteins | sample PaiPotPPA55metaG_FD_128002 | JGI IMG/M metagenome (GOLD analysis project Ga0185299, IMG submission 128002) | Iron sulfur acid spring bacterial and archeal communities from Banff, Canada, to study Microbial Dark Matter (Phase II) - Paint Pots PPA... ...
AAATAGACAGTCAACCACAACAGGAGGGTCCCGCGGAAACCAGCAACACTTTATCTGACGTGGGTTAGCGAAATCACGGGCGAATAGCTCAGCTGGTAGAGCACCTCCCTTACAAGGAGCCCGCAGCACGCGGGCTCCGTTTCTTTTGGTGCTCTTCGTTCTTGTTTTGTTATGTTTTGCGGTTGGGTGTGTTGCGGTCTTAGGGGTACGCCATGGGGTACGTGAAGGCGCGTTATGCGAAACTTTCGATCTGTGATTTTCTACTCCACAATCGTGGCGCGAATCGAAGAAGCGCGTCGCCGTTGTCGAGCTCGAGCAGTAGCCACTTCTGGCGTGCTCATCTGCGCTAGAAGTCCATACTGCGGTAGCTTCGAAAGCTCCCTGGCTATGTAAACACCGTCGTCACCCGATAGCCCCCAAAGAGACCTTAACAAAGCTTCAATCCTAAGATCCTCAGGACCCCCACTTGGCGCACCCGCGAATATTGAGTCCATCAGGCTCACGATCTCCTGGTGAGCTAATCTTTGGTCATCATTGTGAAAGTCAATCCTAGGGAGCGGGAGTTTGTTCACCGTGTTAATTCGAATGTTGGCAAAGGGTCGCCGCGGATCACCTTGATTTGTCAATGCAACCAAATAATAATGCATTGTGCGCGACTGCAGCACCGCGAGAATGTATTCTAACTTATATCCTTTTGCGATTGCTTCAGGCTTCAAACGGTAAGCGTACATCGAGCGGGCGCATCGAGCCGAAGTGTTGTCGAGGGCCGCAGTAATTCCAATTCCAGCTTCGCGAATTACAAGTTTTGGTGCTACGAAATCCTTGGCATCCTTATACGGAAAGCCCAATAACCCCATAACTATGTGTTTGCTTGGGTTTGCAATCGAATAGCGCCTATGGGCGTCTTCGGTGTCTAAGAACGAAATTGTTCCGCGCTCGCGGCGCTGGAGTGGAAGGATTGCCTCTATGACTTGGCAGTCGTCAGAAGTTAAGATCGCCTTGCAATTTGGGCATTCCTTCGATGTTGCCCCAATCCGAGCATCCGGTGGCACTGTGTGGGCTCCGCAACCTATGCAGCGCCACAGAGTACCAGTACCAGACAACTCTTCGCCTCTTGCCCAAGAGCACAATTGTGGAAGTTTGATACCGTTCGTTTCCATCTTGGTCATGATTTCGTCATCACGGATACCGACGTTAACCATTATCTGATGATCCGCTCTATTAACCACAAGTTGTTGTGATATTTTCTTGCCACGATCAGCTTCAATCTGAGTTAACAAGATTTTGCCGGCAATCGCGCTAGTGCGCGTCTTGCCAGTGAGCGCAAACCCCACAAAAGTGCTGTCTCTGTTAGGCGGAACCAGTTTCAACTGAAACGCAACGGCGCCCATTCGAACCCTATCGGAAAACCATTTCATTCCCAGATTCACGACACGCTCAAAAGTTGTATGAGTCGCCAGATAACCGCGAATCCAAGCCTTTTCAGGCGCAAAGATTGTGTCGGGAAGTATGAACGCGAGGCGTCCGCCCCGCTTAAGGAGCTGCAAACCCAACAGGACAAAAACTTCCCATGAGTCAAGCTGAGCCGGCGGATCCACCTCAAGCTGCTCCAAAAACCTGTCATAGACTTTGGAATCTAGCTCCCCGCCCCACGGTGGATTACCCAGCACGATGTCAAATGAACCGCGATCTGCATGCAATGAAGTTAATAACTCTTGAAGTCGCAGACTATCTGCAACCACAATGTTGCCTCCTAGATCGGCAACTTTTTCACTTTTTCTCGCCGACCTAAGCCAGAGGGCGAGCTTTGCGATTTCGACTGCCTGAGGTAACAGGTCGGCGCCGTAAAGAGAATTCCGTAATAGAGCCGCCTGTGTTACTCCCCGCTCGACCGAAGAAAAATCCAGCTGAGGCGATATCGCCCGGGTGCTCTGAAGGTGTTGAAGAGTCTCACGAAAGCGACTCCATTGTGACAAGAATGCACGATATGCTGCTACAAGGAAGGCTCCGGAACCACACGCTGGATCGAAAGCTCTTTGACCAACAAGTAGGTCAAGTTGACGCTTAATGAAGTCTGCCTGGTCCTCCCTACGCTCAGGGAAGCCCTCAACCCCTAGACTGCTGCGCAGTGTCCCTTCAACCGAATATTCTGCCAAGATGGCGTGCGTGTAGTAGATGCCGTGACGACGTCGCTCAGCTAACCGTTGTGCAAGCGTTATGGGTGACCCACTGCGTAAGGCCACGGCATCGGACAAAGACTGCTCGAAAAGGCTGCCGAGTAGATGTTCGTCGAGTTCTCTCCAAAAGTCGTAACCTTCAAACCCCCAGACCCCTCTGACCACGCGGCGTGTCCCATCGCGCATATTCGCCTCAAACGACTGGTGGCTCAGCGTATCAGGAAGATCGATAACGTCAACAATAGGGTGGAACTTGAACAGCTCACCGTTATAGGCTGATAAGGCTATTCCACTTGCTTGGGACGACCCGGTGTCAACTTCGCGAAATAACGCCTTCAAGTGGTCATAAACTTTGTGCGGGTTTGGGCCAGGAAGCCGGCTGGCAGCATCCACCACACCTTTCACAGTTCCCCTAGGTATTAAGGCATCTGGGTGGTCCTGACAATAAGCCAAGAAAAGCATTCTGTCTAACAGTCGCTGGACAGCTGAGAGAATATCATCTTTAGAGGCGACTAAGTTTGCCTGCGAGCAAGCTGATTCAACGGCCTCCAGTAGCGTTGATCTTATTTTGAAGTATATCTCATAAAAACTAGTCTCTATTGCCTGCTTTCGACTTGCTGACTTAAACAGCAGCTGGGCAGCCGGCGAATGGTCCCCACCGTCTATTAGCGCATCGCGGTGAAACAGATGGCGGAGCCTACGGAGAGCACTTGTTGGCGTACCATTAACTACTCGGCAATCACTAAGATCTATTGATTCAAACATGGCGGCAGATTCAACCGAATATAGCCGCATTATGCGCATATCGGTAACAAGAATCCACCGAACCCCTAGTAGACGAGTGCCATACTCAAACGCCTGCTCAACCGGAGTGAGCGCTCGTTGGCGGGGTTGTGGGCGATCTAAACCGGTCCCCGGGGTCTTAAGTTCGAGCACGCCTCGAAATTCAGTTAGATTTTGTCCGGAATCAAAGGCACCAAGTACAGCGTCTGGCACTCCAGAAAGGCCTGTAAACTCAGTCAGGGGCTTGACCCAAAGAGATGATGGTGCTTCTGGGTAGATCTTGTAGCCGAGAACCTCGAGCATAATGCGCTGGTTGAACGATTGCTCTAGCGTTCTCTCAGCTGAAGAATTCCCAGTATTGCGGAGATCCGTTAACCAAGCGTCTATTCTTTCAGCGACACCGCCTAACCCGTCGTCGCCACGCTCCTCCAGATACCTCTGCAGTACCCGATGATCAAATAAGGGAACTTGAGCTCCCAATATTCCCGGTAGCAGAGGCTCACCTTGGAACATGAGACGAAGTATACGACCCTACTATCCTGAGTTCCACCTTAGGAAACTTTGCTATTTGGTGGGATCAACCAACCGGGACTCTTTGCGTCGGTGCTTTTCGGGCGAACAATTGTCTTTTGTTCCATGTCTGAGGTGGACCTCGTTTATGATTTCTCTGGGGTGCTGCGTCCGAGATAGGGACTGATCAAGGGGGGGCGAATGCCACACGACCACCTTACGCCTCGTAGCGAGCCCTTTATCTACGTTTCTTGGATAGCGCGATATCTCGCCGGAGAGAGAGTCTGCGGCTATTCCTATTGGGTGCGGTCGCACTATCTACTTTCGGCAGCAGACATGGTACCTTCGGATTTCGACCGCGTTAGTTGGCGTGCAGAACATTCGGCGCTTGTGCGCCGTCGCGCCAATGAATTGCGAACCGATGGCTGGGATGTTTTCTGTGAAGAGCAAAACCGCTTTACTCTCAGGGGGCGGCAAGCCCGCGCGACGTTTGGGGGAAAGCCAGACCTCGTAGCTTTCAAAGCGGGTGAAGGGCTAGTCGAAGATTGCAAGACAGGCACTGAAAAGGATTCCGATATCATGCAAGTGCGCTTGTATCTTTACCTGATGCCCTTGTCTACTGAAGGTGAGCGTCTCCGGAACTGCGATAAACTCAACGGCGTCGTAGCATATGCCGCGGGCAAGCCCCGCGTCGTCCCCGTGGATTCGATCACAGGTAAGTTTAAAGAAATGGTGCGCGATGCAGTCTTACATTTTGCCCAGGATAGCGAACTAGCGAAGGCGCCAGCCTACGCAGAGTGCCGATGGTGTGACATAGCTAAATCGGTGTGCCCAGAGAGAGTCGAACGACCACCCGAAACAACAGTGTCGGAAACTGATCTATTTTAAAAGTTGAACTGTGCCCTCATTTGGCGAGGCCCATTTCCACAAGAAAACGGGACGGTGCTTTCTGCCACCCCTTGTAGCGGGCGGCTCGACTCAGTATTAGGCACTCCTTCGCACGTGTTATTGCAACAAAGCAATTGCGACGTTCCTCTTCCATTTCTGGACTCTTATCGCCCTTCTGAAGGCTCTGGAACGAAGGCATTACGTCTTCGGCGAGCCCAATTAGATAGACCCAATCAAACTCTCCACCCTTTGCGCCGTGAACTGTCATCAAGGTAACTGTGCCAGGCTTAGGAGACGGTTCCTTTGAGCGCAACTCTAACTGTTGAAGGAACTGGTCTAACGGAGCAGCGTGTCCTATGTGACTATGGATCTCATGCGCGATTTCCCGCCATGCCATGAGATCCTCGGCGAGGTCTGACTCATCACCTGAGGGGCTCGATGATTTCCTTCTCTTTTCGAACTCTGCTAGAATCTCGGTGATTAAATTGTTTGCAAGAGTCGGATTCTCAGCTAACCGAGAAATGAGGTTGATTAAATCCGTTCCTGTTGTTGCCGCAGCTCTAAGCGCTTGGTCGCGCCATGTCATGAGGTACGATCGGCCACTAGCCTCTGACTCGGCGATCACCTCGTCTGCATTGACTTCGGTGTTGCCAATACGGTTGAAGGCCTCGACCAAGACAATGACATTCCGTCTATCTAGAGGGCGGACAACCTGCTTGAGACAGGCGACGAGCCAACGGAGCTCGGCAGACAGAAAATCGTCGCGTCTCTGGGCGATAATAGCCGGAATCTGATTTTTTCGCAATGCAAGAAGGACGCGATCAAGAAGGGCACGAGTTCGCGCGAGTACTCTTACCTCATTTAACTCTTCTCTCGGCCTCCGCGCTATCTCCCCCGCTATACCGTTTGCTTCATCTTCATCAGTAGGGAACTCTCGGAGTTGGATATGCTTCTCTTCCGGCAACTTGAGAACGGTTTTCCCTGCAATGAGGGGCTGCTTCTCTCTAGTACGCTGTATGTTGTAAACGACAAGGCGATTTGCGGCCTCAACGATAGCTGGCGGACAGCGATAGTTAGTGGGAAACTGGATAAGGTCGGCCGAGAAGTCAGTCAAAAAACTCTGAATATGTCTGTAGCTAGCCCCATTCCATTGGTATATTATCTGATCATCGTCGGCTACGACGAAGAGGTTGCGCGACTCTGAGCCCGCTAGAGCCTTTATAAGACGATACTGCGCTTCGTTAGTATCTTGGAACTCGTCGACAAGCCAGAATGGATAAGAGCGCCGATATCGCGCCGCCAGGGCCGGAGTGGTTTTCGCCAGCACATATGCTTCCAAGATGAGCGAATTGAAATCTAGTGCATTGAGCCGTCGTAGTTCTTGTTCATACAGCTTGTACGTAAGGATGATCTGGGCGCTATCAGCGCTGGTCGCCAGAAAAGTACTAGCGTCTTCTGGTGCAATCAGCCGGGCCTTCATGCGATCTATCAGACCAAGATAGCGGACGTTCTCAGCGCTCCCAGGTTGCCCATTTGACGGGGCTCGATGCAACGCATCATCCAAGATAGCGCGCCGGTCCTCGTCCAAGGAGTAGATCGTAAAGTCAGGTTTTATTCCAACGTGAATTCCGTGTTGACGCAATAGTTGCGCGCAGAAACTGTGAAATGTGCCAATACTAGCTCTCTCTTCAAGACCCGGCACCAAGTTAGCCACCCTAGCCTTCATCTCGTCTGCGGCTTTATTGGTAAAGGTTAGAGCGAGAATGCGAAAGCTCTTATCGCGCGACGAATTTAGAAGACGCGCGATCCTGCAAGTCAATACTTGAGTTTTTCCAGAACCGGGTCCAGCCAAAACCAGCATCGCCCCGTCTTCCCAATCGACGGCGCGACGCTGAATCTCGGTGAGCTCTTCTAAGGCGCGAGAAAGGACATCTTGGGTCATTACAGCCCTCTTAGGCTTTCAATCGTCTCTCTAAATACGAGGGGCATACGCTGTGCGAGGTCTTCGTTTCCAAGGATTTTCGAGGAGAGACCTGAGGCGCAATGCGTTTTCATCTTGTCAAGTCTTTTCTCTAGGGTAGCTCTGTCGATTTCGAGTGCGTCGGTTTCGCCGAGTTCTTGCAAAAGAGAACGCAGCTCAGACTCAAACCCATCGGCGAGCAATTGTTGCTCCAGGTTACCAGCAGGCAAAACCCGACACCGTGCGTTAACTTCGTCTGTAGCAAAACCTCTCTGGGCAATAGTGGCGACATACTGGAGGCCAGCATCATCACCATCAAAAACAGCAAGCCAAGGTATAGATAGGGCGCGAGCAAGAGCAGCAAAAATTGCCGGATCTCCGTTATTCTTAGCGTCTATTACAGCTACCCCATGCTCGTCAAAGTCATATCCTAGACTTCGAGCCAATGCATGGACGATCAGGTATTCAGCCGGGCCTTCAACGATCATCCACTTTGTAGCGAAAAGGATTTCACCACGAATCCGACGTGCAAAAGTCTCTAGCTTTCTCAACTCATCGTCCGTGATGTAAAGAGCAGATCTCTCTTTGAGGTCGCGTAATGCGCCTTCGATTTCGTGTCTATTCGCATGAGCTCCGTAACACGCCAGCAAGTCTCGATACCGGGCTTCGTCCAATTTGCCGAACACGGTAAGCGCGTGCGCCAAGCGATCGTATTTTAGAGCTCCCCCCGAATTATCCACGACGGCACTAAGTCCGTCCACTTGAGGAATCTTAGTAGAAAATGAAGGTGGCAACGAAAAGACCTTGGTGCCATCCGGTGTCAGACGAATAAGGCGGATGTCGCGAAATGGGGTGTGTTGGACAAAGTACGGAGAGTGTGTGGAGAGTATTTTTTGTCCAGGCAAGGCACTAACGTGTTTCCAAAGTGTGCGCGCAGCCTGGGGGTGCAGGTGCGTCTCCGGTTCCTCAAGCGCAAGAACTGGCTCGCTGCGCTCGGTATAGAGCTCAGTTAACAAATGTTCGACAAATGCCTTAAAAAGGAAGATCACCGACAGGCTTTGCACTCCCTGCCCTTGGTATCGCAAAGGTAGCCAAGGCCAGCCCGATTCGTTCTGGAGAATTATTTCTGCTTTTGATAGAAGATCCGAGGACTTCAACGGGGCGACACGGACATCAACGTCACCGTCTTGATCACGAGCTGCAACCTGCATGACACTCGATAATGTGCCGGCAATTTCACCAAGCCGTGCATCCGCCGCCAGAATCCGCTTATTCAGAACATCGAGTACTCTCTGAACTCTACTCTCAAGTTGGCTAGGTATCTCCATTGCTTTCAGAAGACGCCCCCAGAACTGAGATCTGGACGAGAACTCGTCATCAGCATCTCGAAGCGCACTCAAGTAGAAGGCGGGTAGGTATTGAAAAAAGCGGTCGAGATTAATTCGACGCGCGGATGGGCCAATTAGTGGTTCTCGCGCAGGATTGAGGAACGTCCAGGATGGCTCAAAACACCCCTCGGCAGCGCTCCACGCGCAGCTTGCGCGAAGGGTGATTGAGCTCTTTCCCGTTACTGAATCGAACTGAATGATATCATCAAGATCTTGGTGCAACTCGTCAGGCCATTCTCCTTCATTGAGCTCTTCAGACACGAGTTCTATCCCGATTCCAGGAGAAGACTTAGGATTGTCGGTTTCGGAATGGAGGTGAATATCATATTCACTAAACCCAGTTCCGCGCTGACCCCATTTGCGCGTAAGGGCAATGCGGACAGCGTCGAGAATGGCGGTCTTACCCGCGTTATTAGGCCCTACAAACACAGTTGTCTGGCCAAGTTCAATACTTAGAGACTTGATTGATCGGAAATTCTCGATATGAAGTCGAGTGATCCGCATTTGCTGTGGAGTCCACCGCAGTCTATCGGCGCGTTTGCGTTCTTTCTTGACTATCAGAGACTCGTACCTCCCAGAGCGAATCATGCAGGCGTCCAAGGAGGGCGACGTCGTGGAAGACCTTCTCACCGTTAGATCAGAGTAGTGCTAGGAAAAGGCGATCAGCCCTAAATATCCAACCCCGTAAACCAGGTGGACAAGCAGACCTTAGATCTCATTGAGCAGCCCCTCTATGACTTTGGCGAGGCGGCCTATACCTTACGCGTGCCTAAATCTACCCTTCGAGCATGGTTTTTAGGGCAGCCTGGGTTTAATAAAGTCTTTGAGTTAAAATCCAAAGAGCCTCGATTACTTTCGTTTGCGAATCTGCTTGAAGCTCACACTTTGAGTGCAATCCGCAAGATTCATGGTGTTTACCTCAACAAGGTAAGACAGGCACTGCGCAACATAGAAAAGCGCTTCGATTCAGACATTCCTGGTCATCCCCTACTTGATAGTCGTTTAAGGACTAATAACGTTCATCTATTTTTAGACGAGCTTGCTACCTTGACCGTAATATCTGACAACAATCAAACGGCCATGCGGCAATTACTTGAAAAGTTTCTTCAGCGCATTGAAATACAGCAGAATAAGGTTCGATTCTTTCCCTATGTTGTTAAACCTGGCGTTGAAGACACGAAAGCCGTAGCCTTAGACCCGCGTATTCAATTTGGTAAGGCTATCCTGGCAAAGCGCGGTGTCGCGACGTTCATAATAGCCGAACGTTTTCGGGCAGGCGAGTCCGTTATTGAACTTGCAAGGGACTACCGAATAGGTGAAGATGAAATCCAGGACGCATTAAGATACGAAACCTATAAGCTCGAAGCCGCTTGATATACTAACCTTTTTCTTAGACCGCAATCTCGGCACCACTATTGTTGCCGGATTGCTTCGAGGCGATGGGCACCAAGTAGAAATACACGCGGACCATTTTCCAGACGTTGAAGAGAGTGATAGTGCGTGGCTTACCGAAGTTGGGCGGCGACGCTGGGTTGTTCTTAGCAAGAATCCACGAATCCGTAAGGTACCCGCTGAGCGACACGCTCTCATGGCCGCTGGCGTGCGTGCGTTCTTCTTGCGTCGAGGTCACAGAACAGGCGTGGAGATGTATGAAATCTTCAAGGCGGCAATGCCTCGAATCCTAAACATCGTTGCAAAGCATCCGGGGCCATTCATTGCCCTAATTTCCAAGAACGGCGAAATCGAGATTTTATGAACAAAGGAATGAAACTGGGCCGATCCTCTTGACTTATGTACGGAAAACAGTACTTTAATAGACTACGGACTCTGCCCTGAGCTGCCAAGCGAGACTGACAAGTCGACTCCGGAGTGGCGCCAAAAGTAGGGACATAATTGACGTTATGTTACCTCTGAGAAGGGGGGAACCCCGGACTTCTCACTGTGACCCTGCCGATCGCCATGCCGTGTTAGGGCCCTTGACTTTCCTTCCGAGAAGAAGAGTTTCCGGAAAAAGTGGCTCTATATTGTTGGGACCTTAGAGGTGGCGACATACTCCCCATCATGTCACCCTCTCTGAGGTGCCAGAGGCCTCCTAAGAGTGCCCAAGTACGGAAAGAATACTTTCCGCAACTAAACACGTAGATATCGCCGCTCGGGCGCAGCACGCCCTTGAAAAGGACTCGTCGCGAATGATTTACGCAGCCATCATTTTTGCCATTTTGAGCGCTGGCGTGGTCGCCTGGGCCCAGCGCAAGGCGTCCCTACTCGGAGATCAAGCATCGGCAATCCATCCTCAGCTAGTTGGGGTGTATCCGCCAGGATATGGGATGGGAGAGCCTTATGAGTCCATCACGCCTAGAGTTGATTTTGAGAAACTATCGGCCCAAAAAGTCTCTCTCGAGGCTCGCCAACGTGTATTCTCGTGGATTTGCACAATGTTCACGATTGCGGTAGCCTTCTTTAGTGGAGCCGCGGCGGGAACCGCTATGTCAGCGGTTCTCTTTGTAGTGGGCTGCATATTTGCGGCTATGTCAGTATTGCCGCTGCTTGTCAAGAACGCAGCTCTAGCTAACATTTAGGTCGCGCGTGCAGCCAAGATTGCGCAATAAATTATGGGTTGGCAGCAGAGTTACAAGATCCGGTTCCAGCTCTGTGCGGAAACCGATATGCACCACATTGGCAAACGTAACCCCACCGAAAAGGCCCGCGCGCCATTGAATAAGCCATTGGACCGCGATGATGGAAACCTGCGTGCACATTACACCGACCTTGTACGTCATCAGGCATCGACCACGCCCTGCATTGGTGCCCAGTCCTGGCGCTTATGGCAACGCACCGCCGCCTGTGCGAAAAGGTGTGGTTTACACTCTTATCATTAGGGGCCACTTGGTGTTTGTGCACCGTCTTTTAGGTCGCGCGGTGGGCGCTCTCCATGCGCTGAACTAGCGTGCAGCGCCGGAACTAAGGGAATCGAATGATCGACGATTCCATCTGATTCGAGGCTCATTTCCTGGATTGTATCCTTCGATTCCGTACATAGATCGGGAATCGGAAAACCGCATTGTTCGGGGTTGGGAATATGTGGCACGATTGACTCGGCCTGTGGGCGCACATCCTGTTCTGGTACTGGCATGCCCGGCGTGGCGTACTGAAACGGGGACCCCTTTTTGCCGCTCCCGACGCGTTGAATCCTATTTGAGCTGGCGAGGTCGCATAACGCGGTACCGATGAGTTCACGCCTTGCTTCGATCGACTCGGCTATCTCGGCGTGCTTTACCCAATGGCCAGCGGTTGTTAATATCTCGATGATTTTTTGGCTTACTTCCTCGCGCTCCACAGCCACAATTGTGCCCCTGGGGACAATCAAGGTCGTAGCGCGATCGAGTTCTATTACCGTTTCCTCCAGATCGTCTCCATAGCGCTGCTCCGATCGAGCTGACCTTGTCCCATCGGACCTCTTCCGGAGGCGCAATAACGTGTCCACGGCGCCAAAGAACGCAGTCGAACCCAGGTAGTCGTCACCCTTGCCGGCATGGTGAGCTAGGGCCAAATGCGCTCCGGATCGGCGTGCGAGGTCGATGAGCGGTTCGGTGGCGTTAGAGACCTGGGCATAGTCATTTGTGTCAGATAGATGCAAGAGTCGTTGAACGGGGTCAACTATGATCAAGCTGGGTTTATATTCTCTGAGTGTTTCGCGCAGCCACTGGATCGCGTTCTCGGGTGAGCGCCCAATCCAAAAGAGAAGATTACCCCCATTTCTCACGCCCATTTTGCGAAGGTTATGGCGAATGTTCGCGGGTTTATCTTCCAGAGCGATGTAAATGACAAGCCCTTGCCTTGTCCTACGCCCTAGAAACGGTTCGCCGTGGGCTATGGCGAAAGCCAGGTTTTGAAGCGTTACCGATTTGCCAACCTTGGGTTTTGCGACGACGAGCGATGTGCCGCCAGCGACAAGCAAGCCATCTACAAGGTAATCGTAATCCTCCTCGGGCATAGCCTCCAACTCGTCAAAGTTTATGAGCCTCACTCGCGATTCGGCCGTACCAAGACCTGACGCTTGACCTTGGCTTATCAAACCAGCGATATCTGTTTGAAACTGGGCGAGGCCTTCGTCCGCTGTTTCCCCGTTTAGCGCTACACGCGACAACCGCACCGCGGCTTTGTGGATGTGGCGCTTCCAGGCAGCCTCTCGAATCGAGGTTGCCCACTGGCGAATCCGCGGTTCATCAACAATTAGGTCGAAGTTAATGGTGACGTTCTGCGCTCCGCCCACTGCCTCGAGGTTGCCAGTGCGCCGGAGTTCTTCAACAATGGATACCTTATCTACCGGCAGGCCGGCATCTGCAACTGCGCATTCGGCCGCAAACATTTTAGCGTTGGCAGGATCGTGAAAATCTCTAACCTTTAACAATTGGCGCGCCAATCCCAAGTATCTCGAATTAGCGGGGTCGACAAAAGCACTCACAAGGGCCCACTCAGCTTCGGGAGCTTGCGGGATGAGAGATGTGTGTGACGTGCGCACCTACGGTACGCTTCTCATGATATCTTGGGTTGAGGGAGGAGTGATTTTTCCGTCGTTGCCCTTGATCAACTCGTCCAACGACGCCCGAGAAATTCGGATGCACCGCGTTCCCAATGGAAGCACCCTAATTGAGCCTCGGCGCACCATCTCTCGGATAGTGTACTCGCCAACGCGCAGGTACTGCGCGGCCTCCCGAACGTTGAGCACGGAACCAGGTGGTGCGTCGGCCTTTGAGCTGTTCCTCTTTGCCTTTCCCAAACACGACATTTCACTTCCCCTTTGACTGCGCTAGCTGCCGACACCGAGAGATTTCGCGCGACAAGATTTCCTCGACTATGGCTGACCGTCGACGTCCGCGGCGTTTTGATTCAGAGTAAAGCCAATCTACTTGTTTGACGGGTAGCTGTAGTAGTTCGAAAATACGGTCGTGCCGAACACCTCGAGCCCTTCGATGGTGGCGGATATTCGTGGTAGGTCTCACAAGCCAATACCCTCCCGCGACATTTTAGCATAAGCGTTTTCAAACGCCACCTAGCTTGGCGCGGAAAAATACTATCACACGAGCCACCGACAGGAATCACGTGAAGCGTTTACACAACATCAAATGAAATAGAACGAGCTGAGGTAATTTCTCCCATGAATGATTCAGGCCTTACAACGTCTGCATTGGTAGCAGCTCTTAAAGATCGAGGTTACGACGTCAGCCACGATAAGCTTGAACGCTGGCGTTCCGCCGGTTTGATATTCGACGTCAGCGGCGAGCAGAAGTCCGGTTCCCGAGGACGACCTCAATATACACATCCACCTGAGACACTTACGCTATGTTTAGCTCTACTGAGCGTCGATCCCAAACCTAAGAATTTAGCATCCCTTGAATTCGAAGCATGGTGGAAGTCAGGTGTCAACCCGGCCCGAGGAGCGCGGCAGGTGCTGCATAACGCCGTTCAGCCAATCGCAAACTTTACTCGGCGCCTCCTTGGAACTGATTCAAATGTGCGAGAAGATCGCGGTTTTGAAGTAGTCGAACAGATAGCAGACCAGGCGTCACAGTCTGAATGGCCGATCGTCAATTCGGTGCGCAATAACCTTGATGCGGGGCCAGATGCCGTTAACACTGTGCTCGTTGCGCTGGTTCAGCTTGTTTTTGGGAGATCCGATGTAATAGAGGTTAACACCGACGCCGCAGATGAACCGACGGCGCAAGCTCTCGTGTGGAAGGGACTCGCGCTGGATGACGCATCAAAGTCTGTTGCGCAGATCCAACCATGGCTTAAAGATGACGTTCCTGCAATGGCGTGCGATCTTGCAGCTGCAATGCGTGCGGGACTATTTCGCTTCAGCCGCTACCCGGATTTCATCACAAAACTTTCAGATGCGGACATAGAGCGCGCGCGCCAAGACGCGAGAGCTATGACATCGGATCTGCCAGACGTACTAGACTCTATCGGCCTTAGATATGGTTCGCGAGCCTTCGGGTTCGGCTATGGGTCGCGGGCCTTGCGAGTACTCGGATCGACCGTTACGCTAAAGGCGATCAGCATCGTCGCCATGGCGCGAATGCGCGTGTTTTGCGGGAATCATAACGTCGAAAGTTTGCTAGCATCGTCACGTGAAGACGCTCCCGCTGCACGCGTGTGGATTGCGGTTGCAAAGAGGTTTCCCTATTTCCGCCAATTGCTAAAAATCGATAATCAGTGGCAAATACAATCGCTTTCGCAATCGAAGCGCGATGCCATATTGTCGTTCATACAGAATCATCCGGATGGGGCCCCTATCATTTCGACCGCTGCTCGCGCGTAATCCCAAGAGGCCCGACAAGGGTCATTTCAATTCGAGCTTATCAACAACTCGATTCCATCAACCAAGAAAGGAGACATCATGGAAACCAACACAGGCCCGCCTCGGAAGAAGCGCGGCCACTTCGCCAACATAAGACGGCGCGTTCGCCGAAACAAGGACAGAACGAAAACGGTCTACTGGGAAGGCAGGCCATACCAAAAGGACTCGATGGGCGTCGTAAAGAGGACGTCTGTATACGCGAGCACGCTCGAGGAACTCAAGGCGAAGCTCCGCGAGGTTGAAACCCGAAGGGTCGGAAGCTTCGCGGCCCAACGCCAACGGCTAGGAGCGTACATCGACGGGTGGCTGTCGCGCGGGAAGACGAAATGGGCGACAAAGACCTACGACATTTACGAGTCGGTCACTCGCTTGTACATCAAGCCCCACATCGGCGGCATACCTCTCGGCGATCTCTCGCGGAGTCACATCGATCGCTTAATCGGTGAGACGCTGAGTGCAGTAGGACCCGGAGCCAAGGACAAGGTCTATAAGGTTCTACGGTATTCATTGCAAGCTGCAATCCGCTCACGCTATATCTTGATGAATTCCTGCGACACGGATCTTCGACCAAAATACGAGTTTCGGCGTTTTCGGGTTCTGACACTTGACGAATCTCGCCGTCTACTTGAAGCCGCGCGAGATACTGAATGCTACGAAATCATGCTCATCGCACTCACCACCGGCATGCGGCAGGGAGAAATCCTAGCGCTGCAATGGCGGGACGTCGACCTCGACCGAGGCACGCTAACAGTTCAAGCGACGCTCGACTTCGATGCGGATGGGGTAGCCATTCGCAAGCCACCAAAGTGTGGGAAGCCGAGGGTCGTTGACCTGCCAGCGACAACACTAGACGCGCTTCGGGCACGAAAACTCACACAACGACCAAGATCAGACTGGATCTTCACGGACAAAAGCGGCAATCCGCTCCACAAAGAAGGCATGCTGCGCTACCAGTTTCGCCGTGCGCTTATTGCGGTTGAACTAGCGACAGAAGAAGAATCGTTCGTCCGCTTTCACGATCTGCGTCATACCCATGCGACGCAGTTGTTAGCGGCGGGCTGCAACGTCAAAGTAGTGCAAGAACGACTTGGACACGCATCAGCAAAAATGACGCTTGATGTGTACGGCCACCACGTGCCTTCGCTTCAGAAAGAAGCCGCCGCAACGACGGACGCCATGTACCGATCACAAACTGATGGGGGTACAAATGGGGGTACACCGAATCACATCGACGTCGAGCAAACTCAAACAGCATAAGCATTAGGGCGAATAGCTCAGTTGGTAGAGCACCTCCCTTACAAGGAGGGAGTCGTAGGTTCGAGTCCTACTTCGCCCATCATCACAGACACAATCCCGCAAGCGGGTATTTCACACGCCCACGACAGCTTTAATCAATTTGTCGAACGGCCCCACTTCTAATCCCTCCGGATCGGGTAGCACGAAACGGTGCTCCTCATCCATACGAAGCAGCCCCTGAAGCTGGAGTTTTCCGACTTCTACCGTGCACGTTTCGCGAGCGGTTCCGACGATGTTTGCCAGATCTTGATGCGATAAGCGTACGTCAATGCGTATCGAACCGTCGGGCAGCTTCGTTCCCTGCTCTTGTGCGAGATGGCGCAGTACGAATTTCACGCGCCCAGAAACCGTCCCGTATGCCATCCCAGCGATTCTTGTTTCGGCTTGAAGTCGACGGCGGGCAATCTCGCGTGCTATCATCATCCCTAGTTGCGGACGATGCCGCATCACGCGGTTAAAATCGTTCACTGAGCTTGCGCAGATATGTGCATTATCCAACGTCTCGGCAAACGTCTCGCGCTGGGCTTCCTCAAATAGCGCCAACTCGCCGAAGACGTCCCCCGGACCGAGGATGGCGAGCGTGATCTCTTTGCCGTGTTCCGTAACCCTGTATAGGCGGACGTGCCCAGTCTTCAGGAGGTAGATCGCGTCGCCTAAGTCACCCTGCGCAAATACAATCTCTTTGGCGCCATAGTCATGCTCGTAGAAGAGGTGGGCGAATCTCTCAATCTCTCGCAGTGGTAGACCACGAAAAATTCGATTTCGCTCCAAATACCAGACTTTGTTGGGCACTCTTATCTCTTTACCGGCGACGCGACCAAGAATCGCCGACAGCCGCTCGGGCTCCGGAGTGCCGGATATCCGTTGTCCGTTTGGAAACAAAACAGCCGGCGTTGCTAATACTCGGTCCCCATAGCGCTCTGCCAGGCGGCGATTCCGTACTATAAGCTCGACGTCGGTGAATCCCTCTACGGCCTGGTGCAGTCGCTCGAGTGCAAGCCGGGAAAAGGGGCATCCGTCCTGTACGTAGAGCACGATAGGACGGATGCCGTTCATGCCTTTATTTGAGGGTTACCTCGATAGAGGCAGCCCGCGTTCCCATGGCTGGCATGTGGTCGTTATTGGCTAACATAGCGACGATGTTGGCTTTGCCGCTTTTCCAAGTAGACAGATCGACTGCGATCGTTTTGGTGCATGGCATGCCGATCATGCCAACCATGGACATCCCGCCACCTGACATGCCGCCGCCCATCTCAGACATACCGGACATAGCAGGCGCCCTATCGGTGACGCCCGCTTGCTTGACGAAGACGTGCAGATGTCCCACCCCCGGTTCATCAGCCTTGCCCTCCGCATCGCACGAGAGCGTGAAGTCATGAACGGCGAGCTCCAAGTTGAACTTCTTGCCGATTGTAGCGCCGTCGGAGGGAGATATGATTTTGAGCGTTGGCTTGGCATCGTTGTCGGTGGACGGCAGCGGGAGTTCCTTCGACGGCTGGTAATCGAAGCTGATCATCGCCGGTTTGCTCGCCATTACATGAGCGTCATCAGCCAAGACTACGGCGAGCTGATGCTTACCGGGCTTCACCCCCGCTCCGGATATCTCGAAAGTATTGGAGCAATAAAAGTTCGTGAGTTGGGCCATCGACATTCCATCTAACATCGCGTGAATATGGCCCTGTCCCGGCACTCCTGGTTTGCCCACATCCTTGCACTCGACCAAAAAATCGGAGGTATGGACTTTGATGGGAATACTGGCAGAGCTGATCTTTTCTCCCATTCCGATGTTGCTAATCGAAACCGTGGGAATGCTTGCTGCCAGAGCGGGTCCCGCCGCGAGCACGCCGACGAAGACGACGAGCATTCGTGAAAAACGAAGTAGCTGCATATGTGACTCCTTTCTGAATACACTATACTGCTGTCGAGGATGGCACGCGGTAAGAATTCTTACAGCCCGGGGTCCTCGATGTGACGTATACTGAGCATATCGTGAAACGGCAATTTGATGTCGTCGTTCTTGGGACTGGCAGCGCCGGCTCAAACGTCGCCCACACTTGTCGAGCAGCTGGTTGGAACGTGGCCATAGTCGATTGGCGGCCGTTTGGTGGTACGTGCGCCTTACGCGGTTGCGATCCAAAAAAAGTGCTTGTCGGAGTGGCGGAGCTCGTTGATTGGAGCCGCCGAATGCGCGCGCGAGCTGTTGTTTCAAGCGAACTGCGCATCGACTGGCCCGCGCTCATCGCATTTAAGAAATCGTTTACAGATCCCGTGCCACGCGACCGTGAAGAAGACTACAAACAAGCCGGAATCGTCCCTTTCCACGCGAAGGCCCGCTTTGTCGGACGGTCATCAGTTGCTGTCGGTGACGACGTCTTGGAAGCGCGGCACGTTGTGATCGCCACCGGCGCCAAGCCGGCATCTCTGGGCATTGATGGCGAGTCACACCTTATCACGAGTGAGCAGTTTCTGGAGCTACCGCAACTGCCTCGGCGCATGTTGTTTGTAGGGGGCGGCTACATATCGTTTGAGTTTGCCCATGTCGCGGTTCGAGCAGGCGCCGAGGTGCAGGTGTTACATAGAGGAAACCGGCCTCTTGAAAACTTCGATACCGATCTTGTTTCACAGCTTGTGGATGCAAGCCGAGCCCTGGGCATCACGATATCTTTGAATACAGCGGTCCAGAGTATTGAACAGCTGCAAGGGCGCACTATTGTTCACGCGACGAAGGCGGGTCGTGAAAGGACGTTTGAAGCGGATGCCGCCGTTCACGGCGCGGGCCGCGTGCCCGACATCGATGAGCTCGATCTAGATGCTGCGCAAGTTGGTCACAGTAAATCGGGAGTGGAAGTAAACCAGTTCTTGCAGAGCAAGACTAACTCCGCAATCTACGCCGCCGGTGACACTGCCGCCGCGGGTGGGCTCCCCCTCACACCTGTGGCCGCACTAGAAGGTGAGATAGTCGCCGAAAATCTTCTCCATGGTAATCGCCGCAGTGTTGACTTTACAGGACTGACAAGCATAGTGTTTACTATACCGCCGCTGGCTGCCGTAGGCCTGAGCGCAGCCCAGGCTGCAAACCAAGGGCTTCGTTATCGAGTTAGCCAGGGTGACATGGCGGGCTGGTATTCGTCGCGGCGTCTCGCGGTCAATGTCGCCTCGTACAAAGTGCTAGTGGAGGAAGGGACCGATCGTATTCTTGGTGCTCACATACTTGGCCCGCATGCTGAAGAACAAGCGAATATCCTCGCGTTAGCAATACGCGCGGGCATTCGAAGTAGCGATATCGAGAACGTGCTTTTCGGCTATCCGACCGGGGCGTCAGATCTTGAGCACATGTTGTGAGCGGTCGCTGCAATGGAAATAACAACTGCCTACAGTGGGTACGAAGACAGCGAGCCGGTGGCAAGTGTTTCCAAACTGGCGGCTCCTCCGCATTATTCCGTCAACGGAAAAGAGATCGCCGTCGGCGCGTCCCGACTTGAGCGGCTTAGCTGTGGAATCGATAGACTTCTTACGGCGGTTGGTCGATTGCCCTAGACCACTTATTTGACTTTATGTGCTAAGATGCGTTCCAAGCGTTCGTTTTGGCTCTTTATTTGACTGCCCTCGTGGCCCTTGGTGGAACCGCCGGCGAGCGCTGATTTGTGCGAGGCGATCTGGCTAGTAAGCCGAGC
>Ga0185299_10003846_pt1 | contig 19035 bp, 10 predicted proteins | sample PaiPotPPA55metaG_FD_128002 | JGI IMG/M metagenome (GOLD analysis project Ga0185299, IMG submission 128002) | Iron sulfur acid spring bacterial and archeal communities from Banff, Canada, to study Microbial Dark Matter (Phase II) - Paint Pots PPA... ...
AACGGAACATACGACGACAACATTGAGCCCGGTGGACTCACGGCGAACCAAACCCTGACGGAACCAAATGCCAGCGGGACTATCGCCCTGGCTGGCAGTTCCGGGATCAGTGCCGGTTCAATCTCGATCTCCGGTGCAACGAGTGGAATCTACACATTCTTGGCCCCATATCCCTCTGCTCCAAACTGTGTTGTCTCGCCATCGGGGACATCCCCTGCACCTGCGCCCCTAACTTACGATGTCTCAAGCTCACCGTCCGGCGTGACGGTAACGCTGGCGAGCCCTGGAACGGCTAAGTTCAATTTTGTCTGCTACCCTCCGACGAACTGATTTAGGCTCGCACATCCGAAGCGTTCAGTACCAGACCTCCATGACGGGAAGAAATCGGGAACAGCGCACAGCGTTTGCTCCAAGATATCTCTGACCTTGCTCCGTCTTGAGTCCAATTCCCCGAGAAGACGCGACATCGATTTCTTGTCGCCCGCGTACCAACCAGGGGGAATCTCTTGGGCGAGCTGCTCTAAGACGCCGCGAGTCATTCCGCACTCTAGCCTTCGCAACCACGGCTCGAAGGCTTCGATGCTTTCGACCTTCGCGTATGGCTTGCGTTTGAAATAGATTCCGCGCCTAGGCGCGTCTGCGAAGGTCCAGTGGTCGCCATCGAAGCAGTTACCTTGGTCGATCATCAGCGCGCGGTAGGTGTAGTAGGGCAAACCATTATCGGGCGGTGCCTCCTGGATGAAGACGACTTGCCGATTGTCGGTGTTCCCGGTCCACTTGTCGAAGACCAGCATACCGAGGAAATCGGAGAGGTTGAGAACTCTCCCCAAGAAATCGTCCGGCAGAAAATCGTAGACGATTCGAGGTGTCCGGCCCACAATTGGATAGCGGGAACCAAAACACAATCCCGGAGAGCATGGGACTTGGCCGCACCGCGTGCAAATGACAAGCTCCTCGGTAAAGCGGATCAAACCCTCTTCGACGTTCACGATAGCGGGTTCAGAAACTGGTAAGCCAAGGGTCTGGGCTAGCAACGTCCCTAGTAAATCGTTTGCCAGAATCCTGGCTCCCTGAGGATTGTTCTGGAATTTGACCACGTAGTATCTTCGATCTGAACAACGCATCAGCTTGGCCTGAGAGCCACCCCGCATGCGCCGGATGTACTCGACTGCCCGAACCCGCGCGTTCACTTTTTCGCCTCGTCTGGCTGCGAGGGCGAATTCTCTACAAGAGCGCCGAATTTAGGCCTGCGACATGGGACGATAAAAATAGAGCGTGCCTCCTGACTGGGGAAGAGACACCGCCAAAAATCCCCGATTTTGCGAACGCGCCTCCTTCTACTCTAGTCGCCAGAGCACGTCAATTCGTTTTATAACTTAGTACATGACGCTCTGCGTCAGTATTGTTACTACTAGCTGACCTGTTTAGCTGTGACCGACTCAGTAATATGGGGGACGGTGCAAATTTGCCGTTTCGGGAATGCGTTCCCGCTTTTCATTCCGCCGATGAAACTGTTTCAAGTGTACCAGTAGCCTCAATTCTTTCGAATCTGTAGCCGTCCGGCACTTCTGGTTGGCATCGGAACTCCATTATGCCGGTCCGGTTCCGTTGATGTGCGGAGAAGGTTCCACTCAGCAACGGTTTCAAGGGTTCTCGTGATTGCTTGTAAGCTTCGATTCGAACCGCACAATCGGGCCGACGTTCACTCAGGAGTGGCAGGTTAATCCTAGGATACAGATTGCGGTGCAGTTGAGCGTTACTCACTTGTGTGACCAGAGCAATGAGAACGAGCCGTCCATCCCCCGCGTCTGCCACTGGGCGGGAACCGAAATGGCAGTGCTGCGGTTTCAGTTCCCGAAGTGGCAACGCGAAACCCTATACTAGGTGGCGTGAGATCCCGACGCTCAATCGATAATCTTGTTGCGGAGCGCGTATTTTATCAGGTCGCTGAAGCTGGAGGCTTTCAACTTTTCCATTAAGTGGCTGCGGTGAACATCAACTGTCCGCTTCGAAATGCCGAGCACTGCTGCAACCCGCTTATTCTCGTTGCCTTGCGAGAGTAACCGGAGCACTTCAACTTCGCGTACCGTCAGGGATGCTGGACAAGCGGTTCCAACACTGCGCTTTGTCGAAGCGTTTTCGATATTGACGTTGAGTTTTGCGCTGAAAAAAGTGAGCCCACTTCGTATGTGAGCGACCGCGCGCACCAATGCGTCTTGGCTGTCCGCCTTCAGAACATAACCCCGAGCACCCAAATCAATCGCTTGCTTCACCAGGTTTTCGTGCATATACACCGAGACTATGAGAACGTTGATTTCGGGAAACTCAGCACGGAGTTCACGAAGAATTGCAATTCCGTCATCCTTAGCCAACTTCAAATCGAGGACAACCAGGTCTGGGTGGTCTAGTCTTACGCGCCTGATTGTCTCAAAGCCGGTGTCGGCCTCCGCACATATTTCAACTCCCGCGATTCGTTCGAACACGGTTCTCAGGCCCCGGCGGACTATGGGGTGATCGTCGGCGATCAAGATTCGGTAGTTTGCCGTTTCAATCATGGCCTGCTCCACCGACTGCGTGCTTCGTCACAGCGGAACCTGTCGAAAACTGAAACCGAATCTTAAAGCCTTTGCCCGGAGTACTCTCGATGTCCATACTTCCTCCGTGCCGTTTTACGCGTTCCCTCATGCTGGCGATTCCTACTCCGTCATTCACATTCCGATCGTCTTCGCGTGACATCCCTCCGCCAGAGTCTTCGATCTCCACCAACACACGTTCACCTTCTCGATGAACGTTAATGGCTGCTACCTTGCTGCCAGAATGGCGATGAACGTTGGATAAGGCTTGTTGCACAATACGATAGACGGTGGTTTCTTCATCCGGCGTCAGCCGCCCGAAGTCTTCAGGTATTTCGGTTCTCACCGTAATTCCGCTGCGTTCGCCGAACGTTCTCGCGTAGGAAGGTATCGCCACGGCAAGCCCTGCCAGTTCAAGAGAAGAGTCGTGGAGCTTGTAGGATAGAGTGCGAGTTTCATGAAAGACTCTTCGAGCGATTGCGATGCTCTCATCAAGGATTGTTCGAGATGGCGGTGGAAGGTCTGGGACAGAACTCCGGAGATGGCCTAGACTCAGGATAAGCCCAGCCAAGTCTTGGGCTGTGTGTTCGTGAAGCTCTTCGGCAATTCGTCTGTGCTCGTAATCTTGTGAGGTCATCAACTGCATCGACAATCGACGCAGTTCATCTTCGTTTCGGCAGACTCTGTGGTAGATCAACGCATTTTGGATGGCTATCGACGCGACGGTCGATATTCCTTGGACCATGGCAACGTCATCCTGTCCAAAGCCGCCGTTCTTATTGTTCAGGGCGAAGAAGGCAACGGCGTCCTGGTGAATGTCGAATACTGGAACGCACAAAACGCTTCGAAGCGCCAGAGCCTCTCGGATTTCAGGTGGGATCAGATCGTCGTGTTCAGCATCATTCGTAAGATAAGTCTGCTTATTTTGTAGCACCCATTTAGAGACCGCGATTCCAGGTGGCCAGCTGAAACTCAACTTCCTGAAGGGATCACCTTCAAGGAAGCTGTCGCAGCACAACCCCTCCTTCGTTCGCACCCCCGCCCACGCACTCTCTGCTCCGATCAACGTCAAAGCCTGGAAGTTGAGGACGTCTAAAACGCCTTGTAGTTCAAGCCCTCGTGTGAGTGTCTTGGCCGTTTCAAATAGACCTTGAACGACAACCCTTTGTTTTCGGAGGGCTTCCTCTGCCCGCTTGCGATCTGTGACGTCGTGTGCCACTCCGCGCACGATCGGCTTGGCGACTCCTTCTGTTCGTAGCGTGTTGTGGTATTCCCAAATCCGTCGCTCGCCCGAACGAGCTGCAAGGTTCATTAGCCCTTCGGCATGGCCATCCCGTCGAATTCGTTCGATGTAGCCCGAAAAGAGGTTTCGAGTCTCGGGGGGCAACATCTCGGGGATGCTGTGACCAATCAGGTCGCTAGTTGAGTACCCCAAGACGCGCGCTGGTAATTCATTCATCCAAAGGATGCGGCCGTCCAAGTCGTGTGTGCAGATCAAGTCTTGGCTGTTTTCCACCAAATCGCGGTACTTCTCTTCACTTTCATTAACCGCTCGGTTCATCTCAAGTCTTTCCGTAATGTCCTGGGTGACCCCAACGCGCTTAATTAAGCACTTTGATGAATTGAAAACCGGCTTGCCTCGTGTGAAAAACGTGCGTTCGCAGCCATTTGGAAGCAAAAGCCGAGTCTGATATTCGTATGGGTGCTTGAACTTTATTGCCCAATCGATAATGCTTCGCACCATTTCGCGATCTTCTGGATGGACTAGCGCCCAAAAAGCTTCTTCTGACTGCCGCATATGATTTGGTCCCAATCCCAACATCCGTCGAAGGTTGGGAGACCAAGTTTCCTCTCCCGTCAAAACATTCACTTCCCAACTACCGATGTCGGCGAGACGTTCGGCTTCTACGAGCAAGCCACATTGAATTTGATCAGTCACGTCCATGACAATGACGCCAATGCACCCTGCGAATCCCCATTGGCGGATCGAGAACACTGAAGCGATCCAGTGACGAATCACTCCCGGTTCTCCTGGCGCGTCTCCCGAGACCGGGAAATTCAAGGCTGGTATTCCAGTTTGGCTTACACTTCGAAGGATCGGCTCAAAGGTTGGAGCAATCTGTGGAATCAAGGAACTCGGTCCTTGACCGGCCATCGCTTTCGGCGCGACGCCAATCATGTCGGCCAACGCTTTATTCGCTTGAATCACGCGAAATTCAGAATCCAGTACGGCAAGTCCGGCGGGCGCTGGGATGGAGAAAGAGTCGAGCGCGTGGTTCCGAAGACTTCGCCAGCGCAGCCGTATCCACGGCCTGAGAAACTGGCGCCTTGCGTTTTCGATCCAATTCATCGAAACAAGTCTCTGGTGCCGTAACTTGTCGAGGACTGAAACAAGTCGAAAGGATACACGGTCGGGGGCGAAGAGACACAATACAAACCAGTTTACGAATTGTCAATACCTTTACATAGCGTATTTATGCGTACTTGAGCATGCGTAGTTTTACTTAATCGTCTTGCGGCTGGTAGAGGCCCGCCGCCCCGAAAGGTCGCGAGAAGCTGAGCATATCGTGAACGCTCAGCCAGATCGGGGGTTCAGGCCATCAGCGTCAAATCTCGAAAACACCATGCCCCAGGTCGGAACTGGGCGTGCCGTTTCTGGCCGCTTCGATGCGTGGCGTCTCAAAAGGCTAAACTCAGAGACAACTCGTTCCATTTGGGACACACAAGAGAGCGTGATCGCGGCATCGGCCCTAAAGCAAAGCGCTCTCCGGATCGCCCGTGATCTGCTAACAGGGATCAAGCAAAACGACATTCCAGTTGAAAAATTGCTCGCATCCTGTGACGTCTTTTGATGTTGCTCCAAGACTCGGTCGAACGTTGGGCCGATTAGAGTAAGAAAACGCAAGGTTCAGTGAGTAGAACGCCCACAACGGAACAGCAACCTCGTTTCGAGCGATTCTGCGCTGCGCTTACAGAAGACATCCAAGCCAATGCTTACCGGGCGGCGATCCGGGCGGGCTACACGGTGCGGATGGCAAAATCGAAGTCCTACAAGCTAGCGCATAGAGCATGGCCTAGAGTTCGAGCCGCCTGGCTGAGAAAGCACTTTGCGCCCGCCGTTATGGCCGAGAAGAGGCGTCGGTACTATCAAGACCGGACGAACAGGCGTCGGGCGCTCCGTTGGGCTCGGTTGGCCGGAAAACCATGATGGTGGCGATAGGCAGAATCCTTAGAGGATTCAAGAGAAAAACTGTGCCCCATTTTGTGCCCACCCTAGGTCAAAAACCGTAGTATATGGTAGTAATGGGACACGGCAGCAAATCGCCCATACTGGCGCGGAGAATCAACAGCATAGCGAACCATCGCACTCAGTAGGGAAATCCTGCGCCGCAACTGTTAACCGAAGGGTTGCTAGTTCGAATCTAGCCCGGGGAGCCATTCTTCCTCTTTGATTTCAGTTCCTTACGAAACCGTTGACAGCAACCGACTTTGGGTGCAATTCGGTGCGACTTCGAGTTCTATCAGACGTTTTCAACCAGTTCAAAGTGCAGAGGAGCATTCGGTAGATTACCGAAGGGTGTTAATTCGACCGCACAAACGGAACAAATACTTTTGGCCTGATGAACGTCCAAGCTCGACAAATCAGGTCCAAGAGCGCGTTACTGCCGGCGCTGACCGCGTTGCGCCAGGAAATTATTTTGACAGGCGATAGCGGCAGAACGAAGTTCGGCGAACTCTGGCTGGTTGCGCACGTTGGCGAAGAATGGATCGGCATCGATTGCTGGATAGAAGCAATAGTTTCCCTGTATCGACCGCTTCAAGAACGGAATTGCGGTGTTGGTCTGGCCACAGTAAACAAGATATCCTGCGGAGTAGTAGTTCACCTCGGGATCATCGACAGGCTGCACCGTGGCCGCCAAGCCGGCAATTTCCGTCGCCGGCTTGTGCTGTACGCAAGCCAGCAACATGTCGTAGCTCTTCCAAATCGCGCTGTGCGTAGGGCGGGCAACTAACAGAGCTTCCTTTTCTCTGCCTGCCCTCACGAGCGCGTCGACCAGATGTATGTTGGACCATTCCGATCCCTGGTCAAGGCGGACAAAGTCAATCGCGCGGTCATATTCGGCGCGCATTACAAATACTCCGCTGCAGGACCGCCAGCCCGGATTGTGCGGGTCGAGGGAGCGAGCGGCCTCACATTGCTCGGCAGCCTCTTGCAACGCGCCCGCATACCGGAGTACATAACTCAGAATAAAGTGGGCATACGCAACGTCGGGTCGCCGGCGGAGCAGGTCTTCGGCTTCCTGATACGCCTTTGCAAGTTCGCCCAGCTCAACGTGCCGCAGGATGAGGAATGCACCGGCTGTGACGTTATTGGGCTCGATGGCCAATGCGCGTTCCGCAGCCGCGTCGGAGCGCTGCATCATTCCTTGACCGCCGTCCGCGTACGCGCCCTCGTAATAATATCGCTTGGAGAGGGCGCTCCACGCCGGAGCATAGTTTGGATCAAGCCCAACGGCTTTCTGCAATATGCCGATTGCTTCCTTGTTTGGCATAGCGTCCGTTGAGATCGCATCGCTACGCAGGTACAAGTCGTAAGCCTCTTCATTGTTGGGCTGCACAGGTGCGTCGGTTGCAAGCGCCGAGGATCCGAGAGCCGGGGCAAGTCCGCCGCGCGTCAAGGCCGCGATTTGCTCCTGCATGGCCATCATGTTCTCAGCCGGAACGCTTACCGCGTCACGCCACAAAAGTCGATCACTCTCGACGTCTACGCCTTCCCAAGTGATTTGCAGTTGATCTTTCGCCCTTAAAAAATGGCCGGTGACGACCCTCGCCGCGCCCATCTCGCGCCCTGCTTTTTGCAGGTCGAGGTTTGGCTGCGTATATTTGCTGGTAACCGCAAATGGTCGAATCTGCAGGGATCGCGTGTAACTAAGCTGCGTCGCGATCTCGTCCGCCAAGGCGAGACTCAGAAAATCAACGGCGTGATCGGAGCCGGCGTTCTGGAAAGGTAGGACCGCCACGGCTCCAAGCTTTGCCGTGGAAGACGCAGCTCTTCGGTAAAGAGGCAAGCTCACGGCGAGAGAAATGAGCAACGCCACGCCGGCGACCAGCACCCAAGGACGACGAACCCGCGCTCGCTCTCGCTTGCGCTCGGCAATCTGGCGAAGCTCTTCCGCCTGTTCACGCTGTTCATGCTCCCTGCGACGCTGGTCCAGTGTGAGGAGATGCTCGGCGAGTTCCCCAGCGCTCGCGAAGCGCCGGGCTGGGTCTCCGCATGCAGCTCGCGCGATATCCTCGCGGATTAACGGGTCCGCCACATCCGCTTCCCAACCAGGAGAAAGCGGTTTGCGAAAGTCGGCGGCGCTGAGCTGATAGAGCATCACTCCAAGTGCGTAAACGTCTGCCGCCGCGCTCGAACGCTGGCCCGCAAGAACTTCCGGAGCCAAATACATCAGCGTCCCGGTAAGCGATGGAGATTGCGGACCGCCGGTTTGCGTGAGGCCAAGATTTGTAATCCCTAGAGCTTTGAGGCGCGACGGTTCGACCAGCGATGCGCTACCAAAGTCGGCGACCTTGACCTGCCAGTCGTCATTGATGGCAGGGGTCACCAGAATGTTTGCGGGTTTCAAATCCTTGTGTAGAACACCGGCCTCATGCGCAGCGGCCACAGCCTGCGCAACCTCGGCGAGCAGGCGCAAGCGTGTAGTGATGGGAATCTGGGAAAGTCCACCTTGGCTTTCTGCCCACGCTGCAAGACTGAAACCGCCGTACTCACTTTCGAGGAAATAAGGTTGAACGTCGAAATTCCATTCCAGGATGTGGACAAAGTTGGAGGAATCGCCAAGAGATTCACGAAGGAACCGAGAGACAGTGACTTCGCGCTTCAGGCTCTTTAGCCGTGCGACGTTCGAGGCGAATTTGAAGACCCGCAACTCATGTGTCTTCCGTTGCTCTGCCAACCACACTTCGCTGCTTCTGGAAACATCTAGCGGCCGGCTAAAACGCCAATGTTCGCGTCCGGGAATTGCGTCGCCGGCTTTGAAGCCCAACTCGGCCCAATCACTGGAAGCTGTGATTAGCTGGCTGTGCACCGGCACGGCCATGCGGTAACCAACACGCGGAACGGTCAGCACGATCGCGGAATTCTCGTCGCCTAGAGCCTTGCGCAGTTTCGAGACGGCGGTGGCCAAAGAACTATCCACGACCATCAGTCCCGGCCACGCGGCATCGAGCAATTGTTCTTTGGTGCAGACCTTGCCGGCGTGCTGCAACAGTTGCTGCAGGACTTCCAGCGGCTTCAATTCCAGATCGACCGGCTTTCCTTCGACGCGCAACTCGAGCCGCATTTCATCGAATTCACAGCCCGCAAAGTGCCAGAGGCGTTCGGAATCCTCTGGAGTGATCTGCTGCGACGTGTTGTGAGGCATGGACTTAGCTTTCTTCAGAGTTCTTCAGAAATCCGTTAGGACTTGCGCTCAGCGAAGGAGGAGACTTCCGCGCATCAGCTGTACCGATTCAGATCCTTTCATCGGAAGGAATGTAGCACCCCAAGCGGCCTTGGAGCAATGACCCAGGTGAGTGTGCGGCAGGCATTTCTGCGCCAAGTTTGGGCAGGAGGAAACATGAAATTCGACAGATTGTTTCTTCGAAGCCTGACAGCGGCGGAGAAGCCAGCGTCCACGACCACTCCAGCGCAGAAGCTCGCGCAACCGCAGCAACCTTGAGGAGTGATCGCCATAGCGACAAGCGAGGAGACAGTCAATGCACAACGCAATCTTCAAGAAGTTCACGCTGCTAGCAGTAGTGGCCATCGCGGCGTTGGTCATGACGCCACGAAGTGTCGCCGCGCAGAGCCAGAATCCCATCGATGCAATCAAAGATGCCTGGAAAAAAGCCAAGGAGCAGCAGCAAGGAAAAAACGGCCAGCTGGCGCCGGGCCAACCCGTGCCAGGCCAGCCACTGGGAGCGGCGCAGCCCGCTAACGCGCCTCAGGCTCGCGCCGGAGCTGCGGTCAACGATACGGGTCCTTTTACTCCACCCCCCGGCACCAAGATCGAGCCGGTAGTGATGGCGCCGGTGGAGCAAGGAGCCCAGTTCACGGTCAGCCCGCACGGGATCCACGTCGCGACGTTAGCCCACAGCGGCAGCCGGCAGGTCATCATCTACGATGGCGTCGCAGGGCCAAAGTTCGATCAGATCATTTCACAGATTAATGGTGTTGTCTTCAGCCCCGATGGCAGCCGTTACGCCTATTGCGGACAATTGGGCAACGAATGGGTAGTCATGCTGGATGGAAAGGAATTGGCGAGAGGTTCAAGGTCGAGCGGCGCGATTGGACCAACGAGTTGCATGCTGGGCTTCACCTCCAACAGCAAGCACCTATACTTCACGTCGCTCCAGGACAACCCCTCTCCCTCCGCGCCCGTCCGCTTCTTCTTTGACGGGAAGCCTGGTCCATTCGGAGCGCCATACAACACGAGCGATTATGTCTTTAGCCCGGACGGCAATCATTTCGCATACCTTTTGACTGATCTCTCGACCCCTCACTCGATGCGGACGCAATTATTCATAGATGGCCAGCCGGCTCCCTATAACGCCGGCGATCCTCAGTGGAGCGCCGACAGCCAGCATCTGTTCACAAAACGCGTAGTCCGAGTTCCTAATTCTCCTGTAGGTTCGGTGCAGGAAGTATTGCTGGATGGAAAACCGTTTATGCGTGCGGAATGGGTCATGCTCTACATCCCGCCCGTGGGTAACATGGTCGTCGCGCTCGTGAAGCGAGGAGTGAGCAGAGCGCCTACGACCTCGTTCCTGGTCATTGGCGGGAAGGAAGTTCCCGGAAGTGAAATCACCGGCAATGCCGGCATCAAGAATGTAGCGTTTAGCCCGGACGGCAAGCATTATTCCGCGGTGTACCAGGATGAAAGTGGCCGGTCATGGGTTTTCTCTGACGGCAAGAAGGGGCAAACCTACGGCAGCATCGGAGTATTCACCACTTATTCGTCCGATGTAAGCGCGATTTACGGAAGCGCACCGTTCACGGCTGATTCCTCGACTCTTATTTACATGGGTTCCACGGCTGGCAACGCCAACAAAAATTACATCGTGTATGGCGGCGAGGAATCAGACGAAGTCCTTGGATTGACCGACTGCCTTTTCTCCTCGGCAAAAAATCATTTTATGACTACAGGCAGCGGTTACGTGACCTTGGATGGGAAGGTCCTCCATCTTCCGAATGTGATCCCAAACGTCACTCAGGCCCAGCAACTTGGCTTCAGCCCCGACGGTTCTCACTTCGCATTCGTACTGCAAGCTCGCTCAGGACCGATGTTGTACCTGGACGGAGTTCCGCAGACGGCCTACATACCAGTCGGGGGTGGGCCCATGACCAACATAAACACCAGGCCGTACGTCTTCAGCCCGGACAGCAAGCACATTGCTTACTTTTGCCGCTCCACCAATCCGGCGGTGCCTGCCGACGATTTGTTTCTGTGCCTCGACAACAAGGCCGTGCGCGTCGCGCGAGGGGGTGGTTTCCCCACACTGACCTTTTCGGCCGACAGTAATCATCTTTTCTGGGTCGGAGACATGGGCTTGGCCAAGCATCGTGTTTACGCGGACGGCAAACCTGTCATAGAGGGTTTCCTAACGTCGACGGCGGGCGTCGGAAAGGAATCCTGGCAGCTTGGGCCGGACGGTAATTTGCTGGTCCTTATGCAGGACGATACTTCTCTGGAGCGTGTGAGCATCACTCCTTCGCCGAACACGAGCATTGCGACGCTCTTCGGAGCCGCGCCAGGGTTAGCCGCCAGGCGCCAATGACGGTTTCAACGAGCTTCTGCGCGATGCAAGATAGCGCAATACGAGGTGATGTTTCCCCTCGGTAGGTTGGGTGCAGAATTGGGCGCAACTAGGAAAGGAAGAGTGGCTCCCAATTTCTTGTAAGCGACACCAGATAGGGCACTTAGATTTTTGACCGCCTCGGCTGTTAACCGACAGGCTGTAGGTTCGAATCCTACCCGGGGAGCCAACCTTAATTCTCTCAATGAGTTGAACAGTCGCAGAGCATTCGGTCGTCAACCCAAGGTTATCGACCGCCGACGTGTTGGCAATGGGTTCTTGATTGAGCTGCTCAGTGCTAGTCTGATGGCCATGCCGGAAGACAATGGAGGTCTGGCGCCCGCCCATAGCAGGTATCGAGCCTTGCTCGATGTGTCCGCCGCGCTCGTCGAACAACCGACGGTAAAAGCCGTCCTCCACAGCCTGCGCGAGGTTTTGTCCAGCAGTGTTCGTCTCCATGGAACCGACTTATATCTTCTGGACAGCGGTCAAGAAACTTTGCATCTTCTCGAGTTTGATCGAGCAGCGGACGCTCCCGCCATCAGAGTTGGCACTAAGATTTCGCGCATTGGCGCGGCGGCACACGCACTAGAGCAACAGGAACCAGTTTTCCTTCCTGACGTGTCGCAGGAAATGTTGAAACATCCCGAGTTGGCTCCGTTCGCAGCTCAATCTGTTGGCAGGAGCACTTACGTTTTTCCTGTGTTTACCGCCCAGCAACAATACGGCGTTTTGGCCGTGACTAAGGAGCGGGGTCAGGAGTTTGCGCGCGAAGATGTCGAACTGCTCCGCTCTCTGACTTCGCACGTTGCGATTGCACTCGAATGCGCTCTGGCTAGAGATTGCGCAGAACAGTATCATCGGGAACTCGCTACCGAGCGCGACCGCCTTCGGCTCCTCCTCGAAATCAATAATCATGTCGTTTCGAAGCTGAATGTGGACGACCTTTTTCGTTCGGCTTCGGCCTCAATTCGTTCGTATTTCGGCAATCATTTGACGGGATTCTGGCTTCTTGAGAAGGACTCAACCCGCCTTCAAAGTGTAATGCTGGATTTTCCTGACCGCAAAGGACCGCAGGCGGAAACCGGCTCAACTGATCTGAGCGAAACGGACTATGAGAAGCTTCGCACCCGACGGTCCGACATATGGTCAGTCGGTGATATCGGGAGGCTTCCGACGACGATTGCCGACACTTTGCGAGCCGAGTCCATAACATCGGTCGCCGTCGCTCCGCTTGCAACCGGGAGCGGACCGTTGGGTCTGCTAGCGATCGGCAGTCGGAACCTCGACGCTTTCGGACAAGAGGACTTAGATTTGCTGACGCAGATTAGTATTCAGATCTCCCTCGCGCTGGACAATGCCCTCGCATACGGACGTCTAAACGCCTCAGCGGCCCGTCTGGAAGAAGAGCGCCTTTACCTTGAGTCGGAAATTAAGTCTGAGTACAACTTCGGAGACATCGTCGGAAACAGTGCCGCTCTCCGCAAAGTGATAGACCAGATCGCGATTGTCGCCCCGACTGGCTCAACCGTGCTCTTGCACGGTGAGACCGGCACAGGCAAGGAACTGTTCGCGCGGGCGATTCATAATCGTAGCCCACGTCGCGAGCGAACTTTCGTTCGATTGAATTGCGCAGCCATACCTTCCGGTCTCGTTGAAAGCGAACTGTTTGGCCATGAAAAGGGGGCTTTCACCGGCGCATTGGTACAGAAACGAGGCCGCTTCGAGTTGGCCGATCGCGGTAGTCTGTTTCTGGACGAAATCGGGGACATTAGTCTCGACCTGCAGCCGAAGCTCTTGCGTGCCCTGCAAGAACGCGAATTTGAACGACTGGGGAGTGCGAAAACCATCCATGTTGACGTTCGTCTGATTGCCGCAACGCACCGCGACTTGCAGAGCATGATTCGTAACAACCAGTTCCGCGAAGACCTTTTTTATAGGTTAAATGTGTTTCCGATTGAGGTCCCTCCACTCCGCGAAAGGCGTGAAGATATTCCGTTGCTGGTTCATTTCTTTGTTTTGCGCTTCTCCCGCCAAATGCAAAAGCGCATTAGGTCTGTTCCGAAACCAGCGATGGAGGCTCTGGTGAACGCCAATTGGCCGGGGAATATTCGCGAGCTTGAAAACTTCATCGAGCGCTGCGTCATTCTCACGCAACGGGACGAGTTGAGTGTCCCACACGCGGAGCTGAAGAAACCATCGGTTCGCGTCGCTTCCGCCGCGCCAAGTTTCGAACAGGCCGAGCGTCAAGCCATTATCGATGCTTTGATAGCCGCCTCGGGGAAGATCGCCGGCAAGGGCGGGGCAGCAGAGCGCCTTGGGCTGAAGCGAACGACGCTCCAAAACAAGATGAACAAGCTGAACATTAGTCGCACTGAGTATTCCGGGTGAGAATCCGGCCGTTCTGGAAGCCGACCTTAACTCTCATCTTCAAAGCGGCCAGGAGCTCCATGGCGCTTCAAGGAAGGGCAAATGCGCACATCAAGGCATTGTGCGTCGGTCGGGCATAATAGCTGCTAGGGCACAGCGGCCGAACCCGTTCTTTCAAGGGCTACTTCACGGTCGCAGGCCAGTTAAGGACCACAGAATAAGTTTCGAGAAAGCCCTTCCGAGGTTCTAGCACCAGAAACCTAAGTCCATCCTCGGTGACCGCATACTGATTGACGGTAGGGTCTGGCACAAGTCCTGTGTCGAATAGCTTTCTTGGGATTCCTATTTTGGGAGGCGACCCGCGTTCCACGGCGGCCGACATCAATTTTCCTTGGGGATCTATGAAGAAAAGCTCCCTGCCGTCTCCCCTCCAACGCGGCTGGGCACCGCCTGCGAGCGAAATCTGTTTGATGTCGTGAAACGAGGGAAATGAGGCCACAAAAACTTGCCATGTACCGGTGCGATTCTCGCCGTAAGCGATTAGCTCCCCGTCCGGAGATAGATGAAACTCATCCTTTATGAAGTCTGATGAATACAGCGTTTTAGGCTTGCTTTGGCCGGTCACAGGTATTATCGAAAGTGTCTTGGTGTCGTGCGTTAGCAGGAACCGCCCATCCGCTGACCAGTCTTCGATCCAGTGCCTCTCATTATCGCCATATATCGGCTGTGCCTGCTGGCTTCCGATTTCAATCTTCTGTACCAGGAACGGCGGATCAGACCCACCATTGGGAAGAAGATTGAAGACAACGTAGCGCGAGTCTGGTGACCAAACGGGGTCCGACTGCGCGTGAGGATCAGTCGTGAGAGGAGTCGTTGTATTGCTCGTCAGGTCTACGAGCCACAGACTGCCGGTAGCATGTTGGTGGAACGAATTTAGTGCCAGGTGCTTCCCATCAGGGGAAAGCGTAAATTGCTGAAAGTCGATCACCGGTTCGAAGGTGTCAATCACAGCGCCGTCGCGAGCGTACCAGTTGAATTGATCGAACGACGAGCCTGTTCCGGTCCCATAGATGAGCACTCCGTTTTGCGACGCCGTAAATTCGGAAGTGCCCAGATATGCGGGAGAAGCCGCGACGTTGCGGGCAATCAAGAACGGTTCGCCGATCTTTCGCACAGCCTTCCAGTCCATCCGTTGAGCGAAGAGACTCCGGTCTTGCGCGAACAGCAGGTAATCGGGCACGGCTATAGCGCGACTTTGGTTAGCCAACAGCGGTATCGGATCTCCGCCGTCCAGGGACTGAGCGTAGATCTTTGCTCCTGGATCGCTACTAGTCAGGCTTGTGCGAGCCAAATAGATAAAGTGCTTACCGTCCGGCAGAAACTGAACCCACATTTGGCTAACTTGCCCAGAGAGCACGGAAGTTACAGGCGTGGCAGCCCCATTCGTTGGTGAGATGCGGAGAATCGGACTATTCACTGCTCTGGCAAAGAGGATAGTGCCGTCTGGTCCCCAAGCGCCTTGTGCAATTTCCGGTACGCTGTAGATTGCCTCAGGGATTCCACCCGACCGTTGAACTTTCTTCAGCTTAGCTTCCGCCCAGAAGCCGATGAACTGTGAGTCCGGCGACCAGAATGGCAAAAGCGCGCCTTCCGTCTGCTCAATGCGTTGTGCTTCGGACGAACTCAAGTCCCTGATCCATAAAAAGCTTTTGCCGGAAGCGTCGGTAGCTGCAAAGGCGAACGTCTGGCCATCGGGTGACACCGCGATATGTTCGAAGGGATGCCAGTTTCGATGTAAGTTCACTCCCTTGGGCAGACCTAGCGATAGCCGTAACGTATTGTTCGACAGGACCTTCGAATGAGACTGCAGCCAAATTATGGCAAACAAGCTGGTGCACACTAGCACCGCACTAGTGGCCAGCCATAACGTACGCCGCGATCGCGGAGCAATCCCCTGGGAAGGCACAGGGGGTGTAACCTGATCGGCAACTCTTCCCGGTGACGACCAATGGAACTCGGGCACATACGACCCAGGCAGAAGATCGATACGGACAACTGGCGTTTGCGCAGCCTCTCTATAATATTGTGCAAGCCTTTTGCGAACTTCGGTTGCTCGCACCCGGACGACCGCGTCGTTTGAGGTATCGTAATCGACCGGCCTACGAAACATTTCTGCGCCGATCATTCGCTCACGCAAAGAGTCCAAGTCACCCGCCAAAGCGTGTTCGACGACCAGTCTGAGAAAATCCTGGCAACGCTTGCTTGAAGCGAACGCATCGCTCGAAATCACAAACTCGAGCGCGCTCCGAACTAAGTTAGCTTGTTCGGCGCTGAGCTTATGGACCGTTACAGAATGCTGTCCCGTTGCCATCGGCGCTATAGTAGCGCTTAACGTGGCTTAACGGGTAGTGGGTGACATGCGTAAACCCCAGACAGACAAAAGGTTGCTCGCTAAACGGTCTCCTTAACGGTCCTCGGACCAGGAAACCTGTCAAATCTAACCCGCCTGAACTGTTTCGAACATTCCCAATGGTTCAGAGTTCCTTTATCGTCACGCCTGAATATGGCCGTTTGCCAAGAAGTGCGGTTTGCGAACGACCCGCGGAGGACCCTATGGGCGCGACTGTTGCTTTTACCGACCTCGAGAGCTTCGCAGGAGCAAACATTCCTGAACTAGGTGTGCTGGAAGAAGAATACTCTTATTTCGAGTCGGAAATTGGATTGGAGCACCAATTTGAGGACATCATCGGCAAGAGTGCCGGTCTGCGCAAGGTCTTGGACTATGTTGCGATTGTGGCGCCCACCGCGGCGACGGTGCTCCTGTACGGTGAAACCGGCACTGGGAAAGAACTCATCGCACGCGCGATTCACAACCTCAGTCCGCGTCGCGATCGGAATTTCATTCGCCTGAATTGCGCGGCCATACCTTCTGGCCTCGTGGAGAGCGAACTATTTGGACACGAAAGGGGCGCGTTCACAGGCGCCCTCACGCAAAAGGCAGGCCGATTCGAGTTGGCCGAGCGCGGAACTCTCTTTCTGGATGAAATTGGAGATATCAGCCTGGACGTGCAGCCAAAGCTACTGCGCGCTTTGCAGGAGCGTGAATTTGAACGACTGGGTAGTACGAGGACTATTCGCGTAGACGTTCGATTGATTGCTGCAACCCATCGCGATTTGTCAATGCTGATACGCAATAACCAGTTTCGTGAAGACCTTTTCTACCGGTTGAATGTCTTTCCGATTGAAATTCCTCCGCTTCGCGAAAGGCGCGAAGATATTCCGCTACTGGTTCACCACTTCGTTTTGCGCGCTTCCCGCCAGATGCAGAAGCGCATTCGGTCGGTTCCGAAACAGGCGATGGAGGCTCTGGTGAACGCCGATTGGCCGGGGAATATTCGCGAGCTTGAAAACTTCATCGAGCGCTGCGTCATTTTCACCCAAGGGGACGAATTGAACGTCCCACGCGCAGAGCTGAGGCGCTCCGCTGCTTCAGCCACATCAACTTTCGAAGAGGCTGAGCGGCAGGTCATCATCCGAGCTTTGAGAGCCGCCTCTGGGAGAATATCCGGCCAGGGTGGAACCGCAGAGCGCCTCGGACTTAAACGCACAACGCTCCAGAACAAGATGCGCAAGCTGAACATCGGACGAGCCGACTATTCTGGCTGACACTGGGTATTCAGTTTTGTACGCCAACGCTAATCGCCTAGGTTTTCTTTCGGCCAGCGCGATGTGCCCATATCGTGGCGCTGCCCGTCACAGGGCACACCCTAGCCGGAACCCCTCTTGTAACCCTACGTAGCTTCAGCAACTTACCCTAATGTGTAGTTGGCACGAGACCTGCAACTTTGGCCTAGAGACTTTGTTAGGGGCGCGGTGTGATTGGCCGGAACGGCCGGTCGTTTCGCGCTCCGGCGTGGTCGCTCCGTTGTTGTGGAGTTCCGACTTCACATAGGAGCAGACGGCCAACAGACCGACACGCGGTGAATCCGTTGTCGGCTGCTCACACTCGACAAGGAAACGAATGCTACGGTTTGAGATACGCAATTCAGGCGAAACATGGCACATCATGCTGGAAGGCCGATTGACCGGTGACGATGCCGAGCACGTACGTGTGCAGATAACGCGCTGCCCCGTGAGCGTAAAGCTGCTCGTGGATCTGACGGAAGTTGTGTTTATTGACGACGTAGGGGAACAGGTGCTTTCGTTTCTCGGGAGGTTAGGATCTGTGTTCGTAGCGCCCAATTCCTATACGCTCGATTTGTGCGAGCGCTTAAATCTTTCTGTGGCTCCGAATGACATTTCGCCTGAGAACGGGTTAGGCAGTTCCCAGACCGACCGCCAATCGCGTACTTCTAGACTCCCGCGAAATAAGTAAGTCAGAGGCCGGACGAAACTTGCGAGCGGCACCATCGCCGCCGTCAGGGGTGCATTCTTGATGATTCATCCTCGCTTGCGCGTGTGACCTTCACACAAGGGGCGGGTCTAATCGGGTTTTAGTTCCTCAGGCAAGCTCTTTAATTTGGCATCGGTGAAAGAGGCGAAGACATACGGAGTGGCTTGCGCCACTCATGTTGCCGGTGCCGTGTTTGGAACGCTAACTGCGAGTTTCTTTGAAGGCTCGGAACGGGTTGCCGCTCAGCTTTAGGGCTCACGCCTAACGTTGCTGTGAACCCGAGCTGTGCACAACCCTCGCGCTTTGCAACCGGGCGTAGGAATTCGCACTTCTGTGAATTTGCGTCCGTGCAAGACCGCGCATCAGGCCGGAGTGCGCAGCTTCCCACTGCATGTTGAGGTGCGTTCTTCCGTCGGATTCCTGAATTAATCGCCAGTGCATCTTTAGACCGGTCATTTTTCCTCCTCTGCTAACAAGCACCGGTTCCTACTATCCGTCCTGACCATTGACGTTGCGCCACAGCGGCATAAGCGCAATGCACATGCCAAACGTCACTGTGTTTTCAATGTGGATTCCGAAAGATGGGTGAGATTGCTGAAATTGCTGAAGATCAGTCCAATAACTGGAATGTTGGCCGCACCCGCTAACTGACTCGCAGATTAATCCCCGTCTTCCGCACTATCGGAACGCCGGCAGCGGTGCCCGAATACGGGCAACGCAGCGTCAACAAGCCGCAGGCTGGCTTCGTAATTTCAACAAGTTGCGCGTCGCGCAAATTGGCATGTCTCCTGCATTGGGCATATGCGGAGGCTGCCATGCCGGCCACTGAAAAACTTGACACCCATCGCAAAGCGGTGA
>Ga0185299_10003848_pt1 | contig 19021 bp, 21 predicted proteins | sample PaiPotPPA55metaG_FD_128002 | JGI IMG/M metagenome (GOLD analysis project Ga0185299, IMG submission 128002) | Iron sulfur acid spring bacterial and archeal communities from Banff, Canada, to study Microbial Dark Matter (Phase II) - Paint Pots PPA... ...
ATCGTTGCCTGATGCACATCCATCCCAATATACTTGGCGTCATTCATGAGGGCGCTCCTTGTTGTAGGTTGAGATGCAACGATCAAAACCTACTCTAAACGGGCGCCCTTTTATAATGCGTTTACCAGGACCCAGCGCGACTTCTGCCATAACTTCCGAGTTGCCCACAACCTGTCAACTAACCATCGGATTGGGGGAACGCTGAACAAACCCTACGCCTTGCGTCGATACGGTAGGATATTGCGCGATGAGAGCTACGTTCACAGCCAAATTGCAGAAGAGTCCGAAGAAGGGTGGATGGACTTATGTGGTCTGGCCTGAGTCCGTCAAATTTTTTGGAACTCGCGGACTGGTTAAGGTCAAGGGCACGATCGACGCTCATCCATTCCGAAGCTCATTCATGGCGATTGGCGATGGTACGCATAAGCTGCCGATAAAAGCGGAAATCAGGCGAATCATCGGTAAGGAAGCGGGCGACACCGTGACTGTCCGGCTGAAAGAGCGCTTAGCGTAACGAATGCCGCACCCAAAGAATAGCCCTCGCCTTCTCGCAGCACTACGCGGTCGCTCGTTTGGGCCAAGCTGCTATGCCCGCAGGTATCAAGATTAGTTTGATGAGCCAGTCACCTGAATGTATTGCGGCGAGTTGCCACGGGACGTTCTGCCAGAGAATGGACCCGGTCAGGAGGATGACAGGAAAGCCTACCCATAGCAACAGCCCCAATCCCAAGGCCCGTTTCCAGTCTGCTATATTGAGACGATAAATGAGCTGCGCGATCACAAAGGCTAGGACGAAGGTGCGGAGAAATTCAAAAAGCCCCCTCATCGGGCTTGGATGAGCATTGGCGGTAGCCCCACTCAACTCCAGAAATTGCCGTCCAAACAGGAGCGGGCTGTACCAGATCGAGCTTGCGACAAATACAGCCACGGTGACGACCGCCAGCGCAACGAAATTTACGCGCTTCATCTCCATTTGTGGCGATACTACATCGAGAATCAAACCGACGGCACGGGTTTTTTGTTCCACTCTCCGTGTCGCTGACCTATGTCTCCCAATGGGTCGACGCAACACTCAGCTCGAACCACCTTGCATTGAAAGCAAAACCTAAAATCGCTCGCTAGATTAGAGCAGCCGGAACGTTAGCCTGTCTAGGTTTTGACCGGGTACAGCCAAATAGATCGGTTCTCCATGGGAAGTAGTGTCGGATCAACTGATTCGATGGTGTTGCATCGACCGGTTGAGCTGGCAGCGCTTATCAGGCCCTGGCGTTGGATTCATTTCCACAGCGCTGGATTTGTGAAGATGCAACGCTCACTGAGGTGCCGAATCCTAGGTCGGTGCGTCTATAGAATTGTGAAGATCATGTCGCTTTTACTGGCCCTGCTTTTCTTGGTTCATGAATCGGTCTTAGCCCAGGCTAACCTCCCGGACACGCCCGCCGCTTCGCAACTGTCTGCATGGCTAGCCGCCTTCAACACCGGAGACCGAACGATTCTTCTCAAGTTTCTGGAGAAAAACGAACCGGATCGTGTATCTCACGTTGACGAAACCATGGGCTTTCGTGCGAGGACGGGAGGGTTCGACATCCAGCGAGTCATGGAGTGCGCCGAGCTTTCTTGCATCGTAGTGGTGAAAGAGCGCAATTCGGAGCGGTTGGGACAAATCACCATTGAAGTCGATCCAACTCCTGCGCACCTAATCAAGCAGATGCGGATACGGGCCACACGTGATCCGACGGATTCACCCGTCAGCCGCATGACGGAATCGGAGGCCGTCTCCGCATTCAAAGCTCGGCTGGAAACGGATGCATCCGAAGGCAAGTTTTCCGGCGCGGCAATGATCGCCAAGAACGGCGTACCCGTCTTTAGCAGCGCATACGGACTGGCAAACCGCGAGACGCACATTCCAAACCGGCTCGATACGAAGTTCCGCATTGGGTCGATGAACAAGATGTTCACCGCGACCGCCATCGTTCAACTTGCGCAGGCCGGCAAGCTCCGCCTCGATGATCCGCTGATCAAATATCTGCCGGATTATCCAAACAAAACCTTCGCCGCTAAGGTCACGATTCACCAGTTGTTGACGCACACTGGTGGTGCAGGCGATATCTTTGGCCCGGAATTCGAGCAACATCGCCTGGAGCTGCGCACACTTCAGGATTACGTCAAACTTTACGGCAAGCGGGGTGCCACGTTCGAGCCCGGTAGCCACTGGGACTACTCCAACTACGGTTTCATTTTACTTGGACGAATCGTAGAGAAAGCGAGCAGCCAGGATTATTACGAGTATGTTCGCGAAAACATCTTCCATCCCGCAGGAATGAACTCGACGGATTCGCTGCCAGAAGATCAAGCGGTTGCGAATCGCTCCGTCGGTTACATGTCGCAGGGGGATTCGAAAGACTCCCGTCCGAATGATGGCACGTTGCCTTATCGCGGCACTTCGGCTGGAGGCGGATATTCCACGGTTGATGACCTTCTTGCCTTCGCGAATGCCCTGGTCGGTCACAAGCTGCTTGACCCCGAGCACACCGCGCTTCTAACGACGGGGAAAGTGGATACGCCGCGAGGAGATAAATATGCCTACGGATTCTCAGACGAAGTCACACCCGGAGGGATTCGGTGTTTCGGTCACGGAGGCGGAGCGCCTGGAATGAATGGAGAACTAAAAATCTGCATGCCGTCCGGTTACGTCATAATCGTACTTGCTAACGTAGACCCTCCCGCGGCGACCGGCATAGCTGACTTTGCTGCGAGTCGCCTTCCGAATCGCTAGAAGTCATTCACTATGGTCTCAACCCGGTTGTGTCCGAACCCGCACAGAGTCCCATAACTCCTGGTTAGTCGGATTACCGGGCAAATGGATTCAAATCTAGGAATAGTCAACCACGCTTTCCGTGATTGCGTTACTATTTGGCTTATGGGTGGCCCTTTCCGTTTCAACAAGAAGGAGCGTAAGCGATTGCGGCGCTTCGCAAAGAAGGTAGCCACTACTGCGGAGAAGTTCGAAGCCGAAGGGACTAACCCGAACGGCGCGTCCACTTTACGTTTCTTGGCTGAATCAAACATCGCCCGAGCCAAAGCCCGCAAGAAAAAAAAGCCTAAAAATCCGAAATAGGACAGCACCGCTACTCGTATCGAGTCCTACCTCCCAACGCCAGCTCCCGATAAGTCTTAGTAAGTCGCGTAACCGGACAATGGAGCAAATCTCAGGCTAAGTCTTCAGCAACGAATCGAGGGCGGCAAGGAGCGTCGCGGGAGTTGCGTTGTCGCCGAAGGTCTTGCTGAGGTGGGCGAAGCGATCGATATTCCCCGGGCCGAAGATGAGGCTGCCGCCAAGCTGAAATGGATTCAGCCCAAATTTGTGCTGACGATGGCCGGAGGCGCGGGCGCGATTGCGGCTCTTGAAATTATCGCGGCGAAGAACGTGAAGCACATTGGCGTGACCCAGGTTGGCGATGGCGTACGTCTGGCGATGTTCGTCGACGAGCAGCGGGAACTTGATTCTCGTTTCTTCCTGGAAAATGCGGGCATAGTTGCGGTCGCCAAGGCTGATGGCCGCGAGGGAGGCACCTTTGTCGAGGAAGGCTTGTTCGTGTTCGCGCAACTGCGCGACGTGCTCACGGCAAAAAATTCATCCATAGTGACGAAGAAAAATGATGACAGCAGGTTTGTTCTCCCACAACGAGCCCAAGCGAATTTCTTGACCAAGGGCGTCGGGGAGAACGATGTCTGCAAGCTGCTGGCTGAGAGTTTCCCGCACGACGGACCATCATTAAAGATTCAGGATTCGTCTGTCAAGGCGGCGCTCTCGCGTTATCCTTCCCGACATTTGTCGCGGCGTTGTTTCCGATGAGCCATGACGCGTCTTGATGCGTCGTGTAATCGTAAACGTGGTTTTTGGTGCCGATTTCCACTTTTCCGATTACCGCTGCCGGCTCAGATGGTCGACGCAACACTGGCTTGCAGTTTACTTGCAGGAGTTTTGAAGCCTAAGGTTTTTCTTGGGCGTTGATTCAAGCGCAGCGCGACCTGGTCGAGTTGCGCTTGCGAATGGATGGACAGGTCGGTGCCTCGCGGGAAGTATTGCCGCAACAGGAGATTCGTGTTTTCGTTGGTGCCGCGTTGCCAGGGACTCTGCGGATCGCAGAAGTAGACTTTCACATCCGTGGCCACCGTAAAGTCCTTGTGTTTGGCCATCTCCAGTCCCCGGTCCCAGGTCAGCGAGCGTCGCAGGGTAGCGGGAAGTTTACGAACGTGTTTACTCAATGCCCCCACAACCTCCGCCGTATCTCTGCTGGGTACCTTGATCAGCATGACAAAGCGCGAACGGCGTTCCACCAAAGTGGCGATGTAACTGTTCTTCGCGCCGCTCAGCAGATCCCCTTCCCAGTGGCCGGGAATCGCTCGAGTCAGAAAACAAAGAGGGGGCAGCTTGAAACTGCCCCCAACCCTGTTGGAACCATGCACCAAACGGTTTTCTGGAACTAGTCGTCGTCGCGGTCGAAGTGGAAGAGGTCGAAGAGATCGCCGATGGCCGGGGGATTGAGCGGCACATACGGATTATCTTCGTCGGCTTTGGGATTCGGGAGATTATCGCGGCTGCGGTCGGTCAAAGGCTTCAAATCCCAATTGCGTTCGATGAACTTGAGGATAGACACGTGGTCCGTATAGGTGTGGCTGGTGTGTCCGCCGCGCGTGAACGGAGAAATCGCAAGCAAAGGAATGCGCGGGCCGTCGCCGAAGAAGTCCAGCGGCTGAATGTACCCGGAATCATAGTAGCCCCCGCCCTCGTCCATGGTGATGAACAAAACGGTGGAAGCAAAAAGCTCCTTATTGGCGGTGAGATGGTCCACGACTTTCCGAACCATGCCCTCAAAGAGGACCTCTTTAGAAGACGCGGGGTGGCCATCCAGAAAAGTATCAGGCTTTACGAAGGAAACCGCAGGCAACGAGCCATCATCAACAGCCGCGAAGAAGTCCGTCGCGTCTTTGATGTGGGCGGCACGTTGCGCGGGGTCGCCCATGATGGCGTTCGTGTAGGATTCGAAGTTGCAGATATTGCAGTAAAAACTTCCGGCAATCTGCTGCGCTGCATCTGCAGTACCCTCTTGAAGCGCCACAGCGGCATTGTACGCTCCGCCGTAGTAAGCCCAGGAAATGCCCTTTTCGTTGAGGGCTTCGCCGATGGTGCGAACATTGGACGGCGGGATCGACCCACCCTTGGCGATGCCCTTGGTGTCAATCGTACCGTCGGGCAAGAAGCCTGGGTTGTCGTTGTTGACCATGTAGAAGTGGCCCCGTTCGCAATTGGGACGGGGTTTATAAGGCAAGGATGCGAGGTAATCGCGAATGGGCTTGATGCCCGACTGAGTCGAATCGGCGCATTCGGTGAAGTTGCCGTCAAAGAAAATGTCGACGGTATAAACGTCGTCGGTGCCGGGCAAGGGATTCGGATTGGCGATGTGCGATGGCGGGGTTGTTGGGTTGCCGCTGCTGTCGGTCCAGAAAATGGTGTCGCCGCTGCCGAGCATGACGTGGTTAGCACCGGTGCCGCCCATGAACGATTGGTGGAAATTGTCGCTCATTGAGTACTCGTCGGCGAGTTTCTTCAAGACGGGGACGTCGCCCTTCTGCATGTTATAGAACGCCATGGAGTTGCCACCGCCGTTGTCATCGATGGCCGGAGGTGTATCGAAGGGATCGATCTGGTTCGTGTAGTTGGTGATGACGAAGGGGTAGAGATCGCTCAAGCAGCCTGAGGGATTGTGTTTTGTGGCGTGCTTGATGCTGCAATCAGACTGTTGCCACATCTCGAACAGCCGGTGCGTGGTGTCGCCCGTATACGAGTCGTAAGGAAGATTCGGCCCCTCGAGAGGAAATGGACCGTTCGGCAGATTGTTGAAATTCGCGACGCGCGTATCAAAGTCAGGGACAGGAGTAAGTACAAACGTATTGTTTTGTCCGGAAGCACCCGTAGTCAGCAAAGGCAGATCTTGCGTTTCCAACGAAGGCTCGATGGCTGCCAACATGCTAGTAAGTGTGGAGGGTGGAAAAGGAGGTGGCTCAGTGGCAAAGCCAATAATCGAGGCATCAGGGCTGGGCGAAAAGTTCAGTGTCGGCGAGGGCAGTGTGTCATAGGGAGCCTTCTCATCGTCATTCAGGCTGATGTAATACTCGGTGCGAAACGGGGCCACTGCCTGGAATTGTTGGGCGTTCTTGAACTGCGGGCCAGGCGTGCCGTCTGCGTTGATAATTCCTTGGGAGAGTAGGTTGGAGACGGAATCCTTGCTCTTAGGGACGTAGGTTGCAAACAGGTTATCAAACGAGCGGTTCTCGCCAATCAGGACGATGACGTGCTTGATCGGCGTATCCGTCCTGTGATGGTCGTCGTTTGGTTGGCTGAACGCCGGGCTGGGTATGATCAAAAGAGCGGAAAGGGACACGCCCAAGGCGGGGCGGCCCCACCCCCTGAACTTAGAGATGAACATTGTGGTTTCTCCTCCAAAGGGAAAGTTAGGCCCAAGAACGCCGGATGCGACCGCAGGAGTGTGGAGAAAATTGACGGCATGGCTTTCGCCCTCCGACAAGCGGCCAGAAAAAGCCTCTGCCGCGTTGAGACTAATGAGGTAAAAATTTGACGTCAAGCTAATTCCTAAGTACTGGCAGTTACATACCGCTCATCGAGAGCGACGGATCAACTGTTTTTTTGGAGGCAGGATCGGCGCAATCGACGGCTGTTTCAACTTCGAAGTGGGGTAAGCGTCATAGACTTCGACTGATAGGTCGATGCAACACCATCTGTAGCTCTGCGGTTCAAGGATGGTGTTTATGAGCGAAGGGAGCGGCGCCAGCTTTGCTCGGGTGGTACTCCAAGGGTACTGCCAAGGAACATCATCAGTCTATATGCTCTTTCTCTTTTGCTCTTCGGTCATCGCGGCTCTCCGCCTTCGCTTGGGGATACAAACGCGGAGGGGCAGCGATAAGTGGCTAGGCAGAAGGAACCCTCATCGGATTCGAAACCATCGTCGTTATGTTCTCATCCGGCAATATCACTTGTCCGAACGCGTTCTCTAACTCAGATCGGAACTCGTTGGATGTCCAATTGTTCGGAATATCTCCAAGCTTTCTTCCCATCCTATCGTAGGCTTCCACCAACACGTTGCCTTGGTTCACAGTCAGCACGAGCGACACGGAGCCGTGCGGCAGTTCCTTGAAATACTTCTGGCCAATAGACTGAAGTTGCCCTGACAGTCGTGCATACTCTCGTTGCTGCTCCGGCGTTGGCATGCGCTACAAGATAGCACAATGCGATCCTCGCTCTCGGGGATTGGTCCGTTCAGACATCCAAAAGACCTTGAAGGTGCCGCCCCTCGCGATACCCGACTGCGCAAGCCACAGAACGCCCTGAAGTGCTCATAGTGGACGCAAATAAAACTCAACTCGGATGCCGTCTGGGTCATCAAGCCAAATGAAATCCTTCTGTCCGTATTGGTCTTTTCGAATTCGGCTGTGTTGGATTCCAGCGGAATCCAGTTGCCTTTGGACATCCCTCAGTTCGCCTAGGGTACGTACTCCGAAGGCGACGTGGTTCAGTCCGATTCTTTCCTTATCGTACTTCTCAGTGGAATTCACGCTGCAAAGTGTAAAGAACAGGCGCGAATCACCGACCTGATACATAACGCTGTCTGGCGTTCGATGTGGAGGCGAACCCAACAACGCAGTCCAGAAGTGCTCTGTTTTGCCCAAATCGGCAATTCGAAAGACAATGTGATCCACAAATTGCGGATATCGCATCGCGTTCACTCACCGCTGGAAATTTGAATACGCGCGGAACTCAATGGTAGCGCTTAGGAGAACTGTCAGGCCACGCAGTGAGCAGCACTTTGTAAGGTCGCAACATGCGACGCTGATTCTCTGAAAATCCGATAGTCGATTTCTCATCAAAAAACCGCAATGCCCAATTTGCCGTGTGCAGATTGGACTCTTTGCTTTCATGCGAGGCGGAATTTCCAAATCGGATACGCCCCTAGTTCAGGGGTTGGGAGCGATTCCCTTTCAGGGTTTCGAGCCCACCCCGGTTCAATCCAAAACTAGGAGTCTACAAATGTTGTTACTCACACCGACGATGTTAGGCAGTTTGTTGGCCGGAGTCGCTCCCTGGCTGATGTTCTGGTAACTTCCGGTTGGCCCGTAATCCACTAATTTAGGCCATAGCGCTCAATCACGTCCCACAAGCCAATGTACCGGACTCTAATGCTGCGGAATCTATTTGAAAAGGGAGGACACCATGACCCAATCCAGTGCTACACAACGAGCCAGCGAGCTGAACAATCTCGACCACATGTTACAACGTAACAAAGAATTTGCTGCTCGGCAGTCTGCTGAGGGCACACTCATGCCTTCGCTTCCGAGGGCGCTGCCAAATGTAAAGGCGATCGTCATCGGTTGCGCTGATATGCGTGTAGATCCTGCCGACATACTTGGAATCAAACCGGGCGAGGCCGTCGTGATGCGCAATATCGGCGGTCGAATCACGCCGGGGTTGTTGGAAGAGTTGGGACTACTCGGGCGAATCGGTGAAGTTGCCGGAGAGATTCCTGGAGGCGGCGGTGAGTTTCACATCATCGTACTTCAGCACACCGATTGCGGCATCACTCGCCTTGTCGGCGATCCCGCCAAGCTGGCGCACTATTTTCAAATACAGGAAGGCGAACTCAAGACAAAAGCGGTCACTGATCCTCAGGCGGCAGTCGCCTTCGACGTTGCTGCGCTCCGGGCGATTCCCGCATTGCCGGGCTCTTGGCTTATATCAGGCCTCGTCTACGACGTGGCGACCGGACTTGTCGAGATCGTGGTACCGCCAGCGCCGATTCGTACTGCGCAAAACTCCTGATTCACGCCCTTATATTGACTGTTCTGGCCAACTTTCGAGTGGCCGGCAAGGGGGAAGTAATGATGCGGCCGGGTATTCGAATAACTTCCGCATAGCCGTCATCCCGGGCAGAGCTCGCGACAGCGTCCGTCGCGAGTGTAACGCCATGGTGGCTGGCTATCACCAGGCCATTACGCCACCACCACCTTCTCGCTTAGCTCTTTGATAAGCGAGATTAGCAGCAATCATATCCTCCATGGCGACGCCCATACCCTTGTATACCGTGATCTCGGCATCCGTAAGCCGGCCCGGCTTCCGACCAAGAGCCACGGCTCCCAGAGTCGTTCCCGTCGAGGGGTCCAGGCCCGCGAGTTCGCCGCAACCAACCGGAGTCGGCTGAAATGCGTCCAAAGTCTCAACGAACAGGCGATACTTGCTTGCCAGATCCTTTGGGAGTTCGCCGTGCGGAGGGTAATAGCCTACGGAAGACACATGTGTCCCGACCTTTACCCACTCTGACCTAATGACCGGCGTTGCCGAGTGAGCTGCCAGACACACGATGTCCGACTCACGTACAGCTGCCTCGACGTCGGTCGTTGCACGTGCGATTTCGCTGAGAGCGGCAAGCTTCTGAGCGTCTTCGAAGCGTAGCGAGCAAACATTGATGCGTTCGAAATCCCGAATCAATGGGAGCAGCCGGAGGTGTTCGCGGCCTTGGACACCTGCGCCGATCACCGTGCCAATCCGAGAACCGCTCCTGCTGAGCATGCGGGCTGAAAGAACTGCGGACGCGGCGGTGCGAATGCCCGTAATATACGTGCCATCCATGACGCAGGACGTAGCGCCGGTGTTGGGATCGAACAGATTAATCAGAGCCAGATGGTTAGGCAGATCGAAGTTCAAATTACCGTCGAAAACGTTGACAATCTTGACCGTCAACTGCATGCCAGGTCGCCAAGCTGGCATCGCTAGGGAGAAGCCCTTACCGGCAACTGACAATTTGGGCCGAGGTGGAGACTGAACTTCCCCCAGCTCGAGCCCGCGAAAGCCATCTTCGAGTCCAGTGAGAAGCTCTCTAGGGTCGAGATACTTTTCAACATCCGCCTCGCTGAGAGTCATCACTTGGCGAATCCCTTTTTTGACCTCGAAGGCGGCTTTCGCTGGCTGTCTTCCGACCTCTCTCATGTGCGTTCCTTTAGGTACCGGTTTTGGTACGAAGACGCAAAAAGGCTTTCGCGCCGACCATTCGGATACCTAGTCGATGAAAGACTTCCTCGATTCTAGTCATTATTCCGCGGAATGGTCGTAACGTCGACAGTTCATGGAACTGATGGATGGAGTCCTCCGCAAACAGCGCCGAGGCAAACGAGAACGAAGAGATCGGCCCGCAAACCACCGCGTGCCTCGGAGGCGATTTCATCACGAAACATCGAGCTGGCATCAGGCGTATTACCGGCAGCGGAGGAGGCACTCCATGGTCGCGTCCGAGGTTTGAATGCCGTCATCGTTTTTGGATGATTGTGCTCGTCTATGTAGCGGCATACGCGTTCTACAACCTCAATCATCTCAATATCCTTTACGCTGTAGTTCCCTGGAATCAGGGAGTCCTTCAGAAGGACATGCTCGTGCGCTTCCTATACGCCGCAGCGGCCCTGCTCGCGTCAGTCGGCGCGATTCTCCTGACTTGGTCGACAGCTTGTCGGCCTCACAGCGCAATGAAAGATCACACTGCCTTCTCTATCACCGGACCGTTCCGCTATGTCAGGAACCCACAGTACTTGTCGTATTTTTTCCTAATACTTGCATTGGGCACGTTTCAGAGCCTCCTCGGCTTTCCGGTTATGCTACTTGCCGAAACGATTTTGCTGCTTCGTCTCGTTGCGCGCGAAGAACTCCGCCTCGAACAGGAGTACGGCGAGCGTTTTCGCGCCTACGCGCAGCGCGTTCCGCGCTTTCTCCCCTCACTTCATCCGCGGTTCGAAGACGACGGCCAGTTACCGCAATGCCGCCAAGCTTTCTGGGACCAGGCCTTTCAATGGGGCTTCGTCGCCACGCTGCTTGCCTTCGCGTGCACCCTGAGCGACCCAATTGGCTATGCCTTCGCAGGTACGACGCTCTCGTTTTTAGTTCTGCAAAAGCTAGTCCAACCACCAATGATTCGCTTGCGTCGTACCTGATCGCTGCACTCAGCTTGTCAGCCGCATCTTTCCAATGCGACTTCGCCAGTGAACCAGTCACCAGAACGACGCGAGTTTCAAGAGACAGCGTCAGGTGGCCGCAGGAAGCGGTACTCGTAGAAGAACTGATCGCGACGGTCACATCTTGGTCGGATTGTAGGCAACCCTTACCTAATCGCGTTACGTGAGAGTTGCCCGTAATTGTGAGAAAAATCCAAAGATGTCAACTAAAGGATTGAAATTCAGGCTCCACGATACGCTGACACTCGTGAATTATGTCCCTACTGACACTGGAGCCGCCTTACCTCCGGTCGGCAGAATGAAATGAAAAGTTGCGCCTCGACTAGAGTTGGCCGTAGCCCACACGCGGCCTCCGTGTGCTTCAAGGATGGACCGTGTAATCGCCAGCCCCATGCCCGTGCCTTGCGTCTTTGTCGTAAAGAATGCATCGAAGATTTGGCCCACTTTTTCGCTGGGGATTCCCACGCCTGTGTCCGTTATCGAGATCCGCAGTTGACCATCCTCAGTCTGGCCCGACTTGATCGTAAGTTCGCCAGCCGCGTCCTTCATCGCTTCGATGCCGTTGAGCATGAGGTTCATAAAGACCTGCTGCAGTTGCACACGGTCGGCCATGGCCTTGGGAAGATCGTCGGCGAGTTCGCTGCGGATCGAAATCGAATACCGGCTCGCCTCATTGCGCAGCAGGACGATCATCTCGTGAATGATTTCATTCACGTCCAGCAACTCCCGTTGGGCAGCTCCCTTCTTAAACAGCGAGCCGATGCGGCTGATGATGTCAGATGCTCGAAGGACATCTTTGATGATTCTCGCCGCGGCTTCGCGGGCCTCTGGCAGGTCGGGGTCATCACGAGAAAGCCATCGGAAGCAGGTCTTTGCGTTGATTACAGCGGCAGCTATGGGCTGCTTGATTTCGTGGGCCAGGGAGGCGGTCAACTCGCCCATAGTGGTCACGCGACTGATATGCGCTAGGTCCGCCAGCGCTTGACGCAGCCTCTCGCGTTCGTCTTCAGCCCGCTTGCGCTCGGCGATATCCATTATGAAAGAGACGCCCTCATTGCCGCCTTCTTCAAACAGAGCGCTGCCGACCAGCACGGGCGCGCGGGTACCATCTTTGCGGAAGAACTCCGTCTCGTACGGTTGAACCATACCCGTCGCCTTCATCTCCGCGATGGCCAGTTCGCTCCGGTCGCGCCATTCCGGAGGAGTCATGTCCGTCCAGCGCATGTGACCCGAGACGAGGTCTTCGCGGGTGTATTGAATCATGCGGAGAAATTCTTCATTGGCTTCGAGAATCGGGCCGTTCAGATTCCACATGCTGATACCGATGACGTTGGCTTCGACCAGTCGGCGGATGCGCGCTTCGCGCTCGTGGAGTTCTCTGGTTCTTTCTGCGACGCGATGGTCGAGCTCCTGCGCGATGCGCTTCTGCTCGATCGAGCGGCGCGCCTCTTGCAGCCCGATCACCGCCTGGTTTGCCGCAACGTCAAGCAGGAGCCTCTCTGTCTCTGTTGGGAAATCCGTCCGCGCGGAACCCGCTATCAAGATCCCCATTTCATTCTGCAACCCGAGGCACCGGTGGGCGATCGACACGTTTCCTTCTCCCACAGGATTTGGGATCAGAAAAGAAGAGGTGGGTGGCTGGCCCGTGAAGCAAGGGCTGAGGAGCCGACCAAGCTCGTCCGGCCGGACCTGCAAATTTCGGCGGAACTGAGCGACCTGGACCATCTCGATGGGCGTGCCGTCAAGGGAATCAACCACCCGGAGATAGGCAAAATCCACGCGCAGCATGCCTACCAGCGCATCGAGCAGCGTCCGGCCAATCTGCGATGGCTCATGGCCACTCCAGATGGCGGGCAGGGCCAAAATGCTGACTAAATCATTGATACAAGCCCTGAGCCGCTTTACTTCGTCGGTTGTGTGCTCCGTCTCCAATTCCTTGGTCCAATGGCTACGCTCCCGATGCACGCTGCGCGGCGCGACGCCCCCGCAGCTGCCGTAGGAACTCATCCGGCGGAACGAAGAATGAATTCTCCTGGAGAATTCCTCCAATGATGATCATTGGGTGCGTGCGCATAATGTCGATAACGATGTTCCCGCCAAACTTGGCGAGGTCGTACGTTCATATGACTGGGTCTTTATAGCGTGGCAAGATGTAGTTCAAACGTGTTTCGTACTCGACGAGATCATCAACTCCCGGAAAATCTTCCAGAGCCCATTCCATGTGGGCAACCAGCCGAGTCAGCGCGAAGCCTTGCTGGGCGCCGCCTTCGAGCACCTCTTGAATCAAAGCGAGCATCCTGTCCTCATCGAAATGGCCGTCGCGCAGGTAGGCATCACCCCAATTTCGCAGCTCGAAGCCGCCGGTACGTTCTGCAGCGGCGACATCGATTCCCGCAGACCTCAGGCGTTGTAAATGGTTCTCACGCAGCTTCGGATCGACAATATGGAAGGCCTTCTCGCCACGGTCAAAACCTTCCTGGATAAACGGAAGCAGCACGCGATACTCCTCGTCAGGACTGTGAAAGAAGGCGCAGACGTGCCGTTTTGCGCCGAGGACAGAGCCGGCGAGCCGAATGGGTTGGTCGGTTTCAGAGGAAGCTTCTCCACGAACATTGAAGCGATCATTGGCTGAATCCATGGCATTCTCCTTTCATCAGATTGAGCTTGGCTGATAGCTATGACGGGATTTGCCGCGACTCGGTGCTCGGGCACTAGTGGTGGAACAGAGCGACGGAAGGAACCGGCCACTGGGTCGAGACTCCACGGGACATCATACACCCGCTAGAGAACAGCAGGGCTTCGCTACGAGAGGTAATAACTCACGTACGTTCGGCAAAACCGGACGTAATCCGTTTCATCCGTCAGTCGGCCCGCTGTTCCCTCGCCGGCCTCCAATTTGCAATCCCAGTCGGCCTGAATCTATGCTGATGCTCGGTGTCAACCCTGGTCATTGAACTGTGTGCCAGATTCAGGATTGAAGGGGAGTCTCTAAGGGTGCTCCGGCGGGTATGGGTTTCGGTGCTTGCTTGGAGTCCCCTACGGATACACGGCTAAAGGAATGGCAGAAAGGCGTAACATCTCGGAGGAAAAAGCCCAAGATATCATCGACAAGTACAAAGCGAAGGCACACGTACTTTCGAAATGGCTAGACCAAAACGCTACGAACGCAATTCACGACGGGTACACAACCGGCGAAAGCGGACATTATCGCTTTTATCAGGTCCCTACGATAACTAGTGATGAAACTGAAGAGGAGATGGAAGTCAGACTCTCTCGTGTCGATAGCATTAAAAGGCAGGCCAAGAACCATCCAATTCAAAGCGGCTGCGCTTCGCTGTTGAAATCAGCTGTAGCCAGAATGTACCTGGAATTTCGGAACGGCAAATCGAGCGGTCCAAATATTTACGACGCTCACTTCATGTTGTTTGTACACGATGAGGTAGTAGTTAGCGCTCCAGATAAGCACGTAGCACCTGTGAAGCAAATCATGATTGATTGCTCGAAGTGGGCTTTTGAGAAATTGTGGCGTGATGTGGTGGACTTCCCTGTGAAAGTTAGCGTCGCTGGATACTACAAGAAAGACTAGAGGATAGTGCTGGCAAGAAGCCCTTGTGTGGAGACGGCGAACAGGACAACGGAGAAGAAACAGAATGTCAGCGTGTTCAGACATTACGAGGATACCGCTATTATCCGCGCTCCACTTTCGATTAACTCAGACACGACAGGGTGGCAGAACTTCAGGGATTTAAGCAGTGGCGTTGGCGCGACCTTCCGCTACAGGAAAGCCACGACACACTTCCAGCCGGTCGGTCGCATATTTTGCTAGACCCAGAACGCGATCGCGCGTACAAAGGACGTCATGAACGGCATTCTCCCATCGCAATCATCCAACTTGTCGGCCTCAATTGGGGACAAGCCCCATTTTGGGGACAAGCGCGATGAAAAAACCCGCCTTTTACAAGGATTTGGTAGGGGCGGTGGGGATCGAACTAAAGACGACGTTGAAAGCGCGTAAGTTATTGATTCCATTAAACGCGAAAAACGTTAAAAACAGCGAAGTCGCCGAAGTGAGGTACACGCGGGGTACACGGGGCATAGGTGAGATTTGCCTGTGGCGATTGACCGGCTTTGGGCGCGTCGTCGACGATTGCATCCTGTCACCAATTGCGATAAGGAACGCCGGAAACTTCGACGGTGGCCGCAAAGGTCTGAATTCCCTATGTTGCCGTTGTGGTGAGCATTCGACGCAGTGAACAGGCGAGCGGACATACAACATGAAGGAGTGGTTCTGTTTTTTTGCTATTCTAGGGATGGGGCAGAAGGAGCACATTAAAGAATGAGCGCAAACGTAGCAGTCCCCCCGTCGCCGGTTTTTCGGTCTCGATCCGTGCGTGTAACGAAAGAAATGCTCGGCATTCAAACCCGCAAGAGCATCCTCTATCTCGATCATAACTTTTTTTCTTCGGTTTACCGGGGCAACAATCAGCAATGGGGCACGGCAATGCAGCGGATAACGGAATTGCTCGATTTGCAGTTGGTCGCGGTGCCGTATTCCTCGACCCACGAAGCGGAGGCGGACTTTTATACGCGGCGCGACGATTTGGTCAAATTCATTCAAAGGGTTTCGCGGGGCCACCACTTCGAGCCGTACTATCGCGTTGAAGCAACGCAAATACTGAAGGCTTTCCAGGCTTATTTGGCAAACGCGCCGGCGTCGTACACGAAAGAGGAACGCGACGCACTACCATCGAGCGTTCATGACTGGGATGGCGATTACTCGGTGAGCGTATTTCGCGCAGCAACCGGCGTTGAGCGCAAACGAGGCTTCAAGAACCGGGCAATCGAAGAATTGGTGAACACCCTGAGCAATTGGGCAAAGAGCAAAAACACCTTCGAGCAAGACATTGCGCTTGAGCTAAGAGATTCGGGCCGCATATTGATGGAAAGTTATGCAAAGAAAACGGCTCGCCTTTGGACGGGAGACTTTTCAGCGCTTCTCGATTCGCCTATCGCTGCGTCCATTGTGGAAGATATGGTGTACGTTGCCAAGGTGATAAAAGTGGACGCCGAGCGGGTCATACCTTCGTTCTTCGCGTCCAAACATTTTGCCGAGGTGCCGTCTCAACAATTGTCCGCCCGGCTGTTCAGCACGTTTAAGAAGCGCGTGCGGGAAGGAGCGTACCCCAACCCTGAGAAGGCGCGGGAGAAGTTGTCAGGATTTCTTTTTGACGTTCAGCACGCGGCCACCTATGTGCCATACTGCGACGCTTTCTTTACGGACAGATTTATGGCCGATCTGTTGAATGACAGCCATGTAGACGCCGAACGGAGCTTTGGATGTAAAGTTTTCAGCGTTTCAAAGACAGCGGAGTTTTTTGGCTGGCTGGAAGATGTGAAGTCACGCATGACCCCCGACCATGCTGACGGCCTCACCTGGGCTTACCCAAAATATCGAACGCACGGACCGAATGGCCGGGATAGTCGCTGATCCGGCCACCCCGAGTGTTTTTGAAATCCGGGTTGAGCTAAATCAATTGCTTCGACACATGCCATTGAGGAGCGTTTCGCCCAGCGTGTCGGGCACCACGCTCCCCCATTTTCCGCCTTCCCGGCTGCCTATAACATTCCCCGACGCATCGTAATTCGCAAACGATACGGTGCGTATCTGCCGTGCGCCGCAGTTCAATTCATATTGCTCGACCGAGTAGGGGCTGGCGATGTCGTTCGAGCTGTGGGACTGCTTGATCCAAAGCTTGGCGGAATCGCTTCGTCCATCATCAAACGTTTTCATGTCGATGGAGAGGTGCGAATCCCGCTGCGAACTGATCTCACGCCAGCGGTCGATGGCATCGGCGTAACTGGGAAACCCATCCACGGCACGGCGGAACTCCAGCCCTGCGCTGTGCCAATTGCCCGCCTTGAGATAGGCGTCAGAGCGCTTCAGATATAAGTCAGGAATCACGGTAGAGGCCCAAGGTTCGTTGTTATGAAGGAACCCCTTTGAGAAATCTTCGTACTTCATATTGGGGTAAAAGGTCTGGTTGAGTTTACGTGCGACAGATTCGTCTGAGGCGGTTTTGTACTCGGGATAGAGCGCCCGGAACTGCTTGATGTTGCTCAGCAGCACGACCCCGCCGGTCTGAAGCGAAATCGCGGTCGTCAGGTCACGAATGGCAAGGTCCCATTGCTGCGTCTTCATATAGGCATCGGCGCGATTCTCGTAGCTGCTCGATTGCTGTAACTCGCGCTTCTTGTTTTCGATTGCCTTGTCAAAATCTGAAATGGCGTCATACGTACTGCCAAGTTGCATTTTTGCCAGAGCGCGGTCGTTGTAGGCTCCGGCGTCGGTTGGATTGAGGGTGAGGATCTTGTCGTAGTCGGGGATGGCCTGTTGGAACCGTTTCAGTTCGAAATACGCTTCCGCCCGATCGCTCAGCGCTGGCAGAAGGCTTGGATCAAGCGTCAGGGCTGTTGTCAGCTCGTTGAGCATCATGCGGTTGAGGTCTTGGCGTTGCGCATCGGACATGCCGAGTCGCTTGATGGAGAAGGCTCGGTTGAGAATGTGGGCGCTAAAGAAATGCGGCAGGGCCGAGCTGGTATTCATCTCACCCGCTTTGCGAAGGTTATCAATTGCGGGCTTGAGGGAGTCCTCATTCCACTGTACAAAAAAACCGTAGTAGAGCCCTCGGAACAGATATGCACGATAGTCGTTCGGGAAGCGCTGCACGAGCGCGTCCATCTCGGGTAGAGTCCACGTGCACGCCGAGGCGTTTTTCTCCGGAGCTACGGCGCCACTGTTGACGAACGTCGCTGCATCAGCGAGGTTGGCATGGATGGCTTTGTCCAGGTCTTCCATGGCAGCGGAATCGTCGCCATTGGTGTGCTCAACCTTTGCCCGCATCGAAAGAAGCGAGCCTGGTGAGTCCTTGCCCGTCCGAGAGTTGCTGACATATTTGAGCGCCATGTTGACGTTGGAAAGGATGGCCGTTCGGTCACTGCCATCGCAGAGCGAGCCTAGCCGCATTACGTAGCCGTCCGAATAATCCGGATACTTTGCGAGAATGCGGTCGAGTGCTGGTAGCAGGGCGGCAGGGCCGCCCTTATTGCCGACTTGTTGCATCGCTTCGCCCAACATCTGCTCGGGCGGAGTGAGTACGGCGACCGGAATCGGCTCCACGCGCATCTCTGCCGAATGCCCGGTATCAGGATGGGGTCACGATGCAGATTTTCGGAGACGTTGTCGTGACGGTGCTTTGGATAAATGCGGTATATGAGAATCGAGATTACGGCGAGGAGCAGAGCAAAAGCGATGTTTCTCCAAAAGTGAGTCATAGGATTCCAGTCATCAGAAGTTGGGGTACTTTGCGATATTCGCGCTTGCCCCGCAACTCATGAGTTCATTTCTGTGAGGTTAACCACCGCCGAAAAGCTTCTTCAGGTCAAAGCCAATCCCGCCGACTTTTGGCTGCAATATTACCGCGTCCACAAATGCTCCTGCCACACCGCGCCGCATCCACTTTGCAGCACGGAACTCGGAGAGCCGTTTCGTGCTCTTGATATCCTCGAAAACCTTTTGAATCAGCTCAACAACATCCTCCGAAGACTTGCAGCCTTTCCGTAGCGGAATCAGGAGGAGAGCATCCCTGCTCTCTTTCCTTGATTTCCTTGTCTCGAAAGATTCGCGGAATGTTGAAGGATGCCGCGTGGTAATGAGGATCGCTGGAAGAATGTCTTTCGCATCTTTTCCGTTCACGCGATGCCACGAGAGAACTTCGTCCTCGAAATGTACTCCTCGGGGGCCGTGTATAACAACGGCGTTGGAGCGTGAGGCCATGTCGGCCATCCTTGGCAAGTTCGCCCGGACCGCATTGCCAAGCGCTTCCTCCCAGCCGTAATCCAGCAAATATATGTAATACGCGCGCGCTGCGCCGGTCGGGATTTCCCCGAG
>Ga0185299_10003849_pt1 | contig 19019 bp, 15 predicted proteins | sample PaiPotPPA55metaG_FD_128002 | JGI IMG/M metagenome (GOLD analysis project Ga0185299, IMG submission 128002) | Iron sulfur acid spring bacterial and archeal communities from Banff, Canada, to study Microbial Dark Matter (Phase II) - Paint Pots PPA... ...
AGCCTCGATTCTCGACCCCTCGAGTCTCGACTCAAAGACGCTCACTAAAGATGCTCAACTAAAAAAAGCCCCGCATTTCTGCGGGGCTGGTTATTGCAACCGACGTTCTTATTTGCCGGTACCCGTCAGACTCGAAGTCTGCGGGCTATTGCTAGCGCTATCGGTCACGTTCAACTTCCCTGTCCTCGTGCCCACCGCGGTCGGCTTGAACACCACTTTGATGGTGCAGTTGGTCTTGGCCGCCAGACTTGCACCGCACGTCGTCGTGGAGACGCTGAAGTCCCCGGTCGTCGAGATCACGATGCTCGAAAGCGTTACGCTCTGGTTGTTCTTGAGGGTAAACGTCTTCGGCAGGCTGGTCGTCCCCACCGTCTGCGCTGCGTACGTCGCGCTGCTCGGTGTTAATGTGACCGGGGCAATGCCAGTGCCGGACAGTGGCACCGTCTGTGGGCTGTTCGAAGCGTTATCGGTAATCGTAATGTTGCCCGTGCGCGCTCCGAGTTGGGTTGGATTGAAGGTAACCTTGATGATGCAATTCGCTCCCGCCGCCAGCGTGCTGCCGCAGGGCTTCGTGCTGGTCGCCGGCGCAAAGTCACCACTGACCACGATGCTGCTGATGTTCAGCGTTGAGCTTCCCGTGTTCGCGACTGTGACACTCTTAGCCGTGGTCGTCGTGCCCACGACGGTCTTGGCAAACACCAGCGACGTCGGCGTCAGCGTCACCACTGGACCGCCACCGCCACCGCAACCAGTGAAGGCAAACGATCCGATGTGAGTGGCCCAAACGAAGTCGCCATTGGTCTTCAGATACTGGTTAACGAACCAGAAGGTGCAGTCGTCCGACGGGTCGATTCGCGCGGCACTGTAATCTCCCCATCGGCTATGACCCGACTGGAAATGCGTGCCGGTAAGCAGAGTATTCTCCGATTCCATGGTACCGGCGGCATCGGTCGGAACGCGCCCCGTATAGGCGAGGCCCGGATCGATGCTGCTGCTCGAGACGCTGTAGCTCAACAACATATCGCCCGCTTTATCCATGGCCATGCTGCCCATCCATCGGAAAGTGGAGTCGGGAGCGTAAGTTCCCTGCTGGAAGATAGTCGGCGTATTGTTGGGAGTCCGAATTTCATACCAGCGCGGAGCGACGCTCGAGACACTTGTGACGGAGTGGTTGACGACCAACGCCTCGTGATCGCCGAAGTTGCGGTAGGCCAGACGGTACATCATGCGGTCGCCGAGGGTGTCGAGCTGTTGAACGGTTCCCTTTTGCGGGACGCACGTTCCGCCAGTTCCACCGCAGGCGGGCGAGAAAGTACTGACCGGAATGTTGATGGGCCCGGTGAATGTGGAAGCGCTGGGATTCGCAAAGTTCGGCGTCAGTTGGAATTGGTGCAGGCTGTTGGTCTCGAAGGTAATGAAATAACCCGGCGAGCCGTCAGGAGGAGCGGTCGAACCATCCAGGTCGGAGGGCTGGAACCCGCCATCATTTTGGATCGTGAAGCATACTTGGACCGGGTTCGGTTTGCCGGCCAGCATCGCTGTGCGGTCGTATGCGCAGGCGGCGGTTCCGACGAAACTCTGTAAATTCAGGAACAGGTGAGCCATCTGCAGGTAGGCTGGATTGGTGGCGGTGGGCCAGACCGAGTAATGAGGATAGTCGGGGAAGTTGTTGCCAAAGGCGTACTCATACAGCGAGTAGGCTCCGGTGGGGTCGTTAGTCTTGGAAACCGCCTGGCACAAGCTATAGGGCGCACTCTCACTGCCGATCTGGGAGAGGAACCAGCGGTCGGCAAGCCGATCGTATTGCACGATGGGATCGCCCTGATTGCCGGCGCAGGCGCCACCCATGCTCGCCCAAATCGAGCCCAGCGTCTTGGGGAATCCGGCGGCGATATGGCCCGTTTTGTCGTAAACGGCCCATTCACTGTTGACAATCTCCACGATGTGGTTGGGTCCCACCGCCATATTGGAATCGGAGGGTTCACTACCGTTGACGCCCATGCCTTCGAAGTCGAGGCCTTGAGTACCGTTGAGAAGCGGACCAAACTCGGTTTGTAGGGCGGTATCCTCGCCCCCTGGGCCCAGGTTGCGGTGAATGGACCGCACCTCGTGTTCCACCTCTTCCTCGGACCGGATCGACTGCGGTACCGCGAACATGGGTGGCGAGATAGCAAATCTGATTGGTTGTCTAACGGTTGGCGCCTGAGTCTTGTTCTGGTTAGTTTTGGCAAAGGCCAGCGTTGTCAACGCCAGACCACATAGGACGAGAATTCGAACGACCGTTCCTACACGAACCATTGATTTCTCCTCGTGAACTTTTAGGGATTGGGCCACTGCCGGTCAAAACCCGCTGGGGCATGGGGCGGGACTTGCGAAGGCTACTAGCGCGTGTAGTTTATAACTCGGTTTTCAGGAAAAAGCAAAGGAAAATCGGCGCGCAGCGCGCTTTGCAGCATGTTGAACTTGTTTTCACATCCGGATAACAAAACAAGCGGGGGAATCACATCGACCCGTGATCAGTCCAGCAGCGGGGGCGCTTGCCAGGCACCGCGCTCCATCTCAAGTTTCGCCGCGACCGCCAGTACCATTTCTTCTTCCCATGGCCGTCCGACAATCTGCACGCCGATCGGCAGCCCCTCGTCCGAATACCCCATCGGAACCACGGCGGCGGGAAAGCCCAGCAGGTTAAACCACTCGCAATAACTCCAGGCGTCGAGATACTTCACCGTCTTTCCTTCCACCTGCCACTCTCGCTCGCCGTGACGAAACGCGGGGATGGCAGCGGTAGGACAAATCAGCACGGGATATTTCCGCATCTGCACCAGAATCTTCTCCCGCACCGCATCGCGTCCCAGCCACGCCGCCAGCAGCGAGTCGCCCGCCTGCGACCCGATGAGGGGCGCGGGCGTGGCCTTGGTCCACGCAAAGAACTCCCGCAGAATCGGGCTCAGTTCCGGCTCGTGGCCACGCAACATCGGTTCCAGAATCATCCCTCCGGCCGTGCCGAAGAATTCCCACCACAGCTGCCGCGCTTCTTCGAGTCCCTCGGGACGGAAAGAATCGACACGAAATCCGCAGCTCGACAAGAGAGACGCTGCCCGACCCACCGCCGACCTGGTTTCGCGCGTCACTGGAGTTCGGCCATCGTCTTCGAAGAACCCGATGGAGACGGACAGCACCGCCGTCTCATGAATCTCACGCACCTCAACCGGCGCAGAACACGGATCTCCATCACGAACATCGCCGTCGCCCCACCCCGCCATCACTTCAAAAAGCATTCGCACATCTTCTATGGTGCGTGCCATCGGCCCAACCACTCCGATCAGGGCAAATGGCCCGCCGGATTTCGGAAAGTGCCCAGTCGAAGGAACGCGTCCGGGAGTAGGTTTCAATCCGCAGATTCCGCAAAAGTGCGCCGGCACGCGGATCGAACCGCCGCCGTCGCTGCCCACGCCGCCAGCGGAAAGTCCCGCCGCGATGGCCGCAGCCTCTCCACCGCTCGATCCGCCCGCCGTGCGACTCGGGTCCCAGGGATTGTTCGTTCGTCCATATAAAAGATTGTCGGTTTCCCACGCCATGAGCAGTTCGGGCGTGTTGGTAACCCCGAGGATCACCGCCCCGGCCGCACGCAGGCGCGCCACCAACGGCGCATTCTCAGCTGCGATATGTCCGGCACGCAAACGCGTACCCGCTTCGCAAAGATGTCCGGCAACATCAATCGCGGACTTGATGGATAAAGGCACGCCATGCAGTGGCCCGAGTTCATCCCCGTGCAGAATCGCCTTCTCCGCCTCCCGCGCCTGGGCCAGTACAGCTTCCGGCCGGTAATCGACGAATGCGTTCAGCCTTGGATTCAAGCGCTCGATGCGGTCAAGATGAGCCCGCGCCACCTCCACCGGCGAAACCACTTCCCGGCGGATCTGCGACGCGATTTCCCACGCAGAAAGAAGAGGAGCGTTTGACGTCATGAAGTGTGGAGGACGGCGCAACGAAATTCAGGATATCAGCCAAGCTCGGGCGCGCGGTTGCCTGTTCGTTGACTTCCGCCCTCCAGGCTGTCGACTTGTTCGGAACGCAAAAATCCGGCCGAAGACCAATGCCTCGGCAGGACCATCAAGACACCGCCGCGGTCTACTTGTTTTCGCGCAAGTCGGGTATGGATTCTACGCAGTTGGTGACTCCACCCGTAGCGCCGACGTTGCGCGTCGCGGAAAACTGTCCAGAACAGAACACGTCCATGCCGCCCAGATTGCCGGTTATATTTATGGATCCATCGTTCGCGAAGAAGACATGCGACAGGTCTCCCAAATGAACCCCGGCGCCCCCGGCGCCCGTAATACGGTTTACGAAGGGACTGGCGAAATCCGAGCGCATCACCGAGCCATCCACGATCCGGATGCCGTCGAAGGCGTTGCCTGTCACGTTTGCAACCGAGAGTCGGACGTTCCCGTTGCTTCTCGCGAGGATCCCAAATCCGCCATTGTTGCTGACCGTCGTGGTGGTAGCGACGTTTGCTAGTTGCACGAATGCGTCGTTAAACACTTGTATTCCGTGGTTCCCGTTGTTGCTGATGGTGTCGTCCACCAACAACACGCGCGAGTCATTGGTGACAAGAACGCCGACGCCGCTGGGATTGTTGCTGATGGAGTCATTCTGTGAGTCAACCTGAGAGCGCGATGCTCGCAGACCATAACCGACTTGTGAATTCTGGATAGTGTTTCCGTTCAGGCGGAAAACGGCGTTGTCCGCGCAGTTGACGCTGCCATTGATGGTGAATCCGTTCAAGGCGAAACGGCCGGAGTCCGAGACCACCAGCGTATCCAGCGTCCCGTTGGATGCGTCGGTAATCGTAGCTCCCAGTGGGCTGGCCTGCAGAGTCAGGTTGTCCAGGCTGGAGATGACCACGTTCTCATGACAATTGCCGGTCACTTTGATGGTGTTCGGACCAAGCGGGTTCCCGGCAGCAAGCGGGGCAACGGCCGCATTGATCGGTAAGTGGGTGGACAGCCGCAGTCTATGCTAATCGTCAATGCCTGAGCCGGCAGCGACCAGGAATATTGTGAGCGACGCTCAGTCGCTTGCGTATGAGACCAGTCTGCCATTCCGCTTTTTTTCCAGTAGAGTAAGGAGTTACATCATCACGGTCGAGAACAAGAATCAGCTCGGGCGTGAGTGCTGGGTGGTGAATAACTTCCGTGGGAGCTGATCTCGTGTGGCGAAAGTCGCGTTTTGATTTTGTTTTGAAGGGGCGCGGCTTTTAGCCGCGCCGTAAAGACCCTAAATCACAAGCGGCTTTAGCCGCTGAGGCTCGCATTCATGAAGCATATCCACAAGGTTGCCATACTCGGCGCAGGCACGATGGGCGCCCGTATCGCGGCGCATTTCGCTAACGCTGGCGTCCCTTCGCTGCTGCTCGACATACTTCCACCAGACGCGCCTCCAAACGGTCCCGCCCGCAACAAAATCGCGGCTGCCGGACTCGACGGGGCCATCAAATCCAAGCCCGCCGCGTTTTTCGAAGCGTCGCTTTCACGCCTTGTGACCGTGGGAAATTTCGACGACGACCTGAAACGCCTGGCTGAGGTCGACTGGATTATCGAGGCTGTAGTCGAGAACCTCGAAATCAAGCGGTCGCTACTAAAAAAGGTGGAGGCCATCCGCAAGCCCGGCACCATCGTCACCACCAACACCAGCGGACTTCCGGTGGCGAAAATCTCCGACGGATTTTCCGAAGACTTCCGGCGCTCGTGGTTCGGCACACATTTTTTTAATCCCCCACGCTATATGCGCTTACTGGAACTGATCCCAACTCCGGAAGCTTATCGCACGCTGATCGAGGCCGTCACCCACTTCTGCGACACGCAACTGGGCAAGGGCGTCGTGCTGGCGAAAGATACACCCAACTTCATCGCCAATCGTATCGGCACATTTTCCGTCCTCAACGTGATGCGCCTCATGCAGGAAATGGACCTGAGCATCGAGGAGATCGACGCGCTCACCGGCCAAACCGTCGGCTGGCCGCGCTCCGCTACCTTCCGGACCATCGATCTGGTCGGCCTCGACATTCTCGGCCATGTAGTCACGAACATGACGCAGAACGTGCACGACGAGCGCAGCAAATTACAGATTCCCGCTTTCTTTCGCCAGATGCTCGAACGCAAGTGGCTAGGCGACAAAACCAAAGGCGGCTTCTACAAGAAGAATGTAGGGGGGGCGTCCTCGCCCGCCGAACCCTCCAAAAACAAAGAGGACGAGCGCCTCGCGCTCGACTGGAAGACGCTCGAATATCATCCGCGGCAGAAGCCGAAATTCGCCGCCCTCGATATGGCGAAAAATGTCGAAGACACCGGTGCGCGAGTTCGAATGTGGCTAGGCCTCGACGGCAACGCAGCCGCCGCACCGCAAAAATCCGACAAGGCCAGCGCTTTCCTCTGGGCCGCCCTCTCCGACTTGTGGACATATTCCGCCAACCGCATTCCCGAAATCTCCGACTCCCCGGTCGAGATCGATCGCGCCATGCGCCTAGGCTTCAACTGGGAACTCGGCCCCTTCGAACTCTGGGACGCGGCCGGCGTGGAGGCAACCGTAGCGCGCATGAAAAAAGAGGGACGTCCCGTCGCGGCCAATGTAGAGAGACTGCTCGCCTCGGGACAGAAATCCTGGTACGCCGATGATCCAAAGACTTCATCCGGCCGCAAGTATTGGGATCTGGCAACCGGCAACTGGCGACCGGTAGCTGTCCCCGCCGGCGTCTGGTCGGTCGAAGTAGCAAAAAAGTCCAACGGAGTGGTCAAGAAAAATTCGAGTGCCTCGCTGGTCGACCTCGGCGATGGTGTGGCCTGCATTGAATTCCACTCCAAAATGAACGCCCTCGGCGCCGACATCATCTCGCTCATCAGCCAGACGCTGAAGCCCGGCGGCCCCGGCGACGCCTTCGACGCGTTTGTCATCGCGAACGACGCGCAGAATTTCTCCGTAGGCGCGAACCTGATGCTCCTGCTCATGTCCGTCCAGGAGGAAGAGTGGGACGACGTCGACCTGGCCATCCGTCAGTTTCAAGGCATGACCCAGGCCATCAAATTTTCACCCAAGCCAGTAGTAATCGCGCCCTTCGGACTCGCTCTAGGCGGCGGTTGCGAGGTCTCACTGCACGCGGCCGCTCGCCAACCGCACTCCGAGCTCTACATGGGACTGGTCGAGGTCGGCGTTGGCCTGCTTCCCGGAGGCGGTGGCTGCAAGGAAATGCTGCTGCGCGCGGTCGACAGCGCAGCTTCCATCCGTCCCGGCGGTCGTGGCGAATCAGTCGAACTGATGGAGGCAATGAAGAAAGCCTTCGAAACCATCGCCACGGCGAAAGTCTCCACCTCGGCCGATGAAGCCCGCGGCCTGGGATTCCTCTCAAGCTCTGACCAAGTCACCATGAACCGCGCGCGCGTTCTTAGCGACGCCAAAGAGCGCGCGCTGCAACTGGCACGCGCTGGATACGAGCCGCCGGTGATGCGCACCGACATTCCCGCACCCGGCGAAAACATCCTGGCCGCACTCAAATTGGGTGTCCACCTGATGCGCCAAGGCGAATACATCAGCGATCACGAGCAGAAGTTAGGCACAAGAATCGCCGAAGTCCTTTGCGGAGGAAACATCACCCCCGGCACACCAGTCAGCGAACAATATCTGCTGGACTTGGAGCGCGAAGCCTTCAAGTCCCTATGCGGCGAAAAAAAGACCCAGGAAAGAATTCAATTCACCCTGAAGACAGGCAAGCCCCTAAGAAATTAGCACCGCTTCGTGTGGTGACGAGGCTTCGTCCCGTAATGGAGGGACGGGCGCCCTCGCCCGTCCAAGCCGAGCGAAGCTCGGCAGCTGCCCGTGGCCATAGCGACTCTGGATTCGCTGTAGGGACTTTAATCCAACGCTGGAAACTACAAATTTACTTCGACAACGCCCCGTCCAGCGAGAACCCTCCCGCGCCGCGCAACAACAGCGCCCCGGCCATGGCCAGCGCCAGCAGATGGAACTCGATGCCCTCGCCTTTCTGGCTGCCCATCCAGTTCATGAAGAATCCGTTCGGCAGATGAACCATGAAGATAGCTCCAACCATCAGGCCGCCGACTCCGAAAGCGGCGATGCGCGTCAACAAGCCGAAAATCAGCCCCAGCCCCGCAAAAAATTCCGTGCAGATGATGAGATATGCCATAGCAGCGGGCATCCCCATATGCGTAAAGGCTCCCACGGTGCCGTGAAACCCAAAACCTCCAAACCAGCCCAGCATTTTTTGCGCGCCATGAGCGAAGAACACAACTCCCAGAACTACTCGCAGCATGGTCAAGGCCACATCGTTGCTGGTACCCATCAGTCGCTTCATCGCTTCCTCCTGGCGGGTTCTATCGTCTTGCGCGTCTGTCTTGCGCGTTTTAAGATGACGATCCTCCCGCGATTGTCGTTATAACAACAATTAATTTCGATTCTCTTCCTCCACCACAAGATTCACTTTTTCCCCGGGACGGCAGCCACTCACCCGCCAGCCCTTCCCGAGAAATAATCCTCGTCCCGGATGCGGCGTATAATTTGTGAACTAGACTTCGTGAAGGATGGTACAGACGAAAATGTCCGCAGGCAATGGCGATTCGAAAAACGGCGCGAACGGCAGGAATAACGACAATGAATTGGATGCGGTCCTGAAACCGCGGACAGAGTGGCTCGCCAAGCGGAAGGCCGAGAATAAAGACGGCAACTTCTCGCAGATGCACTACGCCCGCCAGGCCCTGATAACCGACGAAATGCGATACATCGCTCACCGCGAGAAACTCACGCCGGAATTAGTTCGCGCTGAAGTCGCACGCGGCCGCATGATCATCCCCGCGAACATCAACCATCCCGAACTCGAGCCCATGGCGATAGGCGTAGAGTCGCTCTGCAAGATCAACGCCAACATCGGCAACTCGGCCGTCACTTCCAACATAGACGAAGAACTCAAGAAGCTCCACACCGCCGTTCACTACGGAGCCGATACCGTGATGGACCTCTCCACTGGCGGCGACATCCATACCATTCGCGAAGCCATCATCCGCCACTCGCCCGTCCCCATCGGCACGGTTCCAATCTACGAAGCCATCTCGCGCGTCAAGCGCGTAGAAGACCTCAACAAGAACGTGATGTTGGAAGTAATCGAAGAGCAGGCCGAGCAAGGCGTGGATTACATGACCATCCACGCCGGCGTCCTCATTCAATATTTGCCCATGGTCTCCAAGCGCATTACCGGAATCGTCAGCCGCGGCGGCGCGATCCTGGGCCAATGGATGGCCTACCACCACAAGCAAAATTTCCTCTACGAGTGCTTCGAGGACATCTGCAAGATTTTCGCGAAGTACGACGTAAGCTTCTCCCTGGGAGACGGCTTGCGTCCCGGCTGCATAGCCGACGCCAGCGATGAAGCGCAGTTCGCCGAACTAAAAACCCTGGGCGAACTAACTCGCATCGCCTGGAAGCAAGACGTGCAGGTAATGATCGAAGGCCCCGGCCACATCCCGATGCACAAAATTAAAGAGCAGGTTGAAAAAGAAAACGCCTGGTGCGACGAAGCACCCTTCTACACCTTAGGCCCGCTCGTAACCGACATAGCTCCCGGCTACGACCACATCACCTCCGCCATAGGAGCAGCAATGATCGGATGGTACGGCGCGTCGATGCTCTGTTATGTAACTCCCAAAGAACATCTCGGCCTGCCCAACGAAAAAGATGTGAAAGACGGTATCATCGCCTACAAGATCGCCGCCCACGCCGCCGACATAGCGCGCCAGCGTCCCGGAGCCCGCGACCGCGACGACGCCCTAAGCTATGCCCGCTACAAGTTCGATTGGGAAAAGCAGTTCGAACTTTCCCTCGATCCCGAGACCGCCCGCTCCATGCACGATGAAACCCTCCCCGAAGAGGGATACAAAACCGCAGCCTTCTGTTCCATGTGCGGTCCAAAGTTCTGCTCGATGAATTACTCCAGCAAAGTGGACGAATACAACAAGCAGGTTCACGGCCTGGAAAAGAAAGACTACTCAGAGTTAGTGGAGAAGCTGGTAACCCTGAAGTAACTCACGTAGCGACGGACACATTCGTCCGTCCGAGCGATGCCTGCTATTGCAGCCACTCCGTGCCCATATTGTCGTCCGTGATCACGCGGACGCCCGCTGCACGAGCGCGGATATGGCCCGCAGATTCCAAGGTGAAGAACCCAGCCCGTATGTCATGGTCCATCGTAGTCGCCATGGCCATCACCTCGAGCAGCCGGCGGCGATGTTGCTCCTGTGACAAGTCAAACACTGGTTGGCCATCGATTTTATAACGCACCAGGACGTCGAGCCAACGTCTTGCATCGAGTTGCAAGGGCAAATCACTGACCGCCATAAAATTCGCCAGGCGCATTCTAAAGGGAAAAGCACTGACGCCAGTCAGCATGGCTTCTTTCGAGTCGGTGGTGTTGTAAAAATGCACTCCCCCCCGGATTCAAATGCCGGCGAATCAGCTGCAGAAATTCCAACGAAAGAAGGTCGGACATGTTGGAACGCCAGCTATAAGAGGTGTTCATTACAATGACGTCGAATTTGCGTCCCGGGTTCCGCATCAGCCAGCGGCGGCCCTCGTCGATGTCGATGCGCACCTTCGGATTTTGCACCAGGCTGGCCACCTCGGGAACGCGCTGGATGAGGCGTAGATATCCCAGATTGATTTCGACAATCGTCAGGTGTTCAACTTGTGGATGGTTGGCAATGACCTGGGCCCACGATCCGGACGACAAGCCGATCATGAGCACTTCTCTCGGATTCGGATGAAAGTAGCTCAGTGAAAACGCGCGTTGAATCCCGTTCGAATCGTTTACCAGACCGACATTGAGCGCCCATCGTAGATCCCCCCTCCAAAAACCGTCCCCGCCGTTGTAACTGCGATGACTCCACTCTTGGTCCGGAACCTGCCGTGAAGTCCGCTGCCCGGTGGAGGATTTTCAGGGAGAAAACTCCATACGCGGCGATCAGCAGTTCGACCAGGCCAAAAACCCGAAGCGGGGGCAAATGTTGGTAACGCGAGATCGTTCCGCCCAGCACGCTGCCCAGACCCAATCCCAGCATGAAGGCGGTGACCGCCATGGTTACCGACTCGATGTTCACGCCGTAGAGGGTAAACAGAGCCCGTTGCCACACGATCTGATAAAGGAGTGCCGGAAATCCGGAGACAAAGAAAAACAGGCACGGCCATGCTGTCGATCGGAGTGTCGGTCCGGGCGACGTCGATCCAAGCCTCGACCCCTGCGATGAAGTGCTCTTGGGGATTGCCCCGGCGAGGGTTCGCGCCGCGGCGGTCGCAGCGTATCCAGTCATGTTGATCTCCGTGAATTGGACATTCAAGGGGGACGCCTGCCGCTAAAAACTTTATGAGAGCGAGCAGAAGGCCGTTGCCCTGAGTCTAGCCCGAGCGCCTGCCTTCTCAGGTTCAAGGTAGCCTTTTAATCACAGCCCCTGCCCCCTACCGCATCAGCGCCGACGCGCACCATAGCACCGGCGCCTGGCCGTGGAAATCGCCGGTTCGGCGGGCGCGGGCGAGGTAGTAGTCGCGATCATTTTTTTTGCCGGTGCCTTCGCAGACGCTGGTCACGTCGGCGTTCTGGTCAATGTAGCCGACCAGCGCCAGCCATCCTTTGCGAGCTGCAGGGCCGTAAGTGGCGGGGTCGAGCCATCCGTTTTTTACGCCGGTGATCAATGCAAAAGTGAACATGCCAGTCGAGGAAGTTTCCGGCCACGCCTCGGGATGGTCAACCAGTTGCCTCCACATGCCGTCTTTGCCTTGGAAACCCAAAAGCGCCTGCATCATCTTTCGGTATGCCGCCAGAATAAGCGCGCGCCGGGCATGGTCCGCGGGCAGCGCACGCAGCAACTCGGTCATACCGGCGGCCACCCAGCCATTGCCGCGTCCCCAATAGAAGGGCGCATCGGGCGCGTGGAAGAACAGACCGTTGGGTTGCTGCAACTTGTCGAGGTAAGCGACCATTTCCAGCGCAGCGCGATCGAGATATTTGGAATCTCCGGTAGCACGAAACGCCTGCACCTGAACCATGGTGATCATGTACATGTCGTCAATCCAGAAGCGGGTTTCACGGGTCAGCCCCTCCGGCGTCGGATTTTCCCACTGCCGGTCGGCGAACGACCTGCCGAGCTCGAGGTATTTTGGGTCTTTGGTCTGCTGATAAATCTCCAGTGGAACCGTGCCGAAGACGGTGAAGTCCACATGCCGGTCTTTGCCGATGAGACCGCCTCCCGCCGGCGTCATTAGCGGATCGAAACGCTGAATCAGTTTTGCGGAAAGACCCTTATCGCCAGAAAGCTGAGCGAAAGTCAGCGCACCGTACCAGGTGCAGACCTCCTGATAGACAATGTGCTTGGGATCCGCGTGAGGACTGATGACGAAATGTTCGGCCACGCGTTTGCCGACTTCGGCGGGCGAAGTGCCGGCGGGCCAGTCGCTGAAGTAGCTAGTTTGGGCGGCGGCCGGAAGGGCAAGAGCAAGGAGCGCAACAGCGGCCACCAGTATCATGAACGGTTTTGAGGCTCTCTGCCTGGTGAGTGCGGACATGCGGGTATCATAATATCCAACCACATATCGAACCGCGCCGTTACTGCCGGCGAATTCCCGCCCCGTTCGTGGAGGCGCAACAACAGTTCGTTTCCTCGGTGCCTTCAAAGCGAAACACTATAACTTGGCAGCATTCCAATCTTCATAGGAAAATCCGGAAGCATCCTGGGCCCCGCTGTAGGAAGTTCTGAGGCCAAAAGGCATATCGACTTCTATGCACAATCAAAATGTAGTTGTTGCTCTGACCACGAGAGACAATGATTACCAGGCGGAACAATCGGCATCTGCGACCGAGGTCGCGTCCCGGCTGGGCGTGAAGATCGACGTCATTTACGCTGACAACAACGCAGTCAATCAATGCCAACAATTAGTCAAGATCATCCAGGACAAGGCTCAGCGCCCGGACGCGATTCTGTTTGAGCCAGTTGGAACCCCCATGTACCAGGTCGCGAAAGCGGCAGTCGCAGCGGGCATCGGCTGGGGGATCCTGAATCGCGAAGCCGACTACATTCCTGAACTTCGCCGGGCCGGGCCGGTCCCGGTGTTTGCGGTGAGTCCCGACCAGGAAGAAGTCGGGCGGATTCAAGGCAAACAACTGGCAGCCTTTGCCACGGAAGGCAACATTCTTTATATCGAAGGCCCTTCCACCAGCAGCGCCGCGAATCTCCGCACCAAGGGGATGCTTTCGACCAAGCCCAGCAAGGTTGAGGTGAAGGTGCTCAAAGCGGACTGGTCGGAACGAGGCGCACATCAGGCAGTCAAGTCATGGCTATCGTTGAGCACGTCCGGTCAGCTTCACATTCGGGCCGTTGTCTGCCAGAACGATGCCATGGCGATGGGCGCAAGGGAAGCATTCGCCAGCCTTCCCAAGGCGGCCCGCGAGCAGTCGCTGAACATTCCTTTTACGGGCTGCGACGGAGTCACTAAAACTGGTCAGGGATGGGTACGAAGCGGACAGTTGCGCGCGACGGTAGTGATTCCTCCCATGGCGGGCCTCGCTCTCGAAATGCTGGCCAAAGCGGTCAGCACCGGTTCAACGCCCGCTGAGCGGACTCTGTGCGCCCCTCGATCTTTTCCGGCCATAGCCGAGATCAAGGCGTAGGGGCTATTCGTCTTTCGCCAACCATGCCAGAGCTTCCTCGCGGGTCGTAAAAACGGGAAACTCGCGGCGGGAGAAGCTATGCAAGCTCTCGGAGAACGCAGGAGGAAACTTCTCTGCTCCCATCCACGCGGATTTCTTGACATGAGGCTTGTCAAACACGGCGCTTTCTTTCATGGCCTGAATGGCTTCCTTGTCAATGGATGCTCCCGTGAAATCAGACAGGATCAATACCGAATTGCGCGGAAGCGTAGTCACAACCTCGGGAACTGCCCGGCAAACCTTTTCGACTTCAGCCGCCGAACAGTTTGAAAAATCTATTAGAAGAATCTGCTTGCCTTCATGAGAAATGAACCGAATACGGTCGGTCATGTGACTTCTTTCCGGCGCAGGTGCGAGTTTGTACTGGCGTCCGCTGAATGTCAACAGGCGTTAGAGTGGCCCAGAGTGGCCCACCCGCCTCTGGAAGTTCAGCCGACCGCTGACTTCTTGCGCATCCAGACATCCCACGTAACTCGACCAGCTTCCTGATCCGTCAGCGGGCGGCCCGTCGCCTTGAGGGCCAGCTTGATCTGGCCGTGGTGGTAGCCCTCGTGCCAGATCATGTGCTGAAGTAGGAGGATCGGGTGGTCGTAGTGGAGGTTCATGTCCTGGCCTGCTTCCACCCGGGTCTTGACCGCGTCGCGCACCGCCTTGGCGCTGTCGTTCAGCATTTGCACGAGGCGATCGGGGTCGCGCTCGTCCATCCACTCCTCCTCGGGCAGGTCTCTGGCGAACTCGGGGGCATCCTCGGAGATAAACACCAGTCGTACATAGTGTATGTGCGTAAAAAGCTCCGCGACGGACGGGCTGTCCCCCATCACCCGGGCCGCCAGTCCACCCTCCGGAAGGGCGCGGAGCAGGTTGAGCAGGATAGTGTTGTTCCGAGCCCAGGAGTCCAGCAGGGCCTCGAGCAGGCTCTGGTCGTGTGTTCTTGACATCATAATCTCCGTTCGATGCCATCATAAACGCGACGGAGTCTGCGATAGCGCCACGTATAAATCTGAGCATCAGGCCGAGGAGCCATTGGAGAGGTCGTGAAGGGAGAATCACAGATCTCGAAATGCGCGAGACTTGGGCCATGCGCCGTTGTGCGTCCCCGCTAAAGTGGCCCAGCCGCCCCCGAGGAGCCGAAAGGTTGGGCAGCCTAATCGTGGGGTTAATTCCGAGGGGTGGGCCAGCCCCGGATCATCGGAAGGGTGGGCAAGCCCTCGTAATTTACCCTCTAAAGTCCGCCACGCCGTTCCAGACCAACTGCACCGCAATCGCGAGAATCAGGAATCCGAAAATGCGGTTGATCGCGCCCACCGCGCCGGGTCCAAGACGCTTGACGAACGGACCTCCCAGGACCAGCAATAGATAGACAGTCAGGCCAAGCGCGACGATTCCGATCACCATGCCCAGGTAAGAAAGAAAGTGGTCGGCGGTGGCGGCAAGTCCCATGACCACACCGATCGAGCCCGGCCCGGACAGCATCGGCATAGCCATCGGCGTAAGCGAAATGTCCTCTTTGGTCAGGGCCTCGCTGCTTTCCGCCGTCGTCATGCGGCTGGAGCCCGTCACCATGCCCCACGCCGTATTCGCCACGATCAGCCCGCCCGCAATTTTCAATACGGGCAGCGAAATCCCAAAGAAGTTGAGCACGAACCGGCCAAAGAACATAAAGGTGACCAGGATCGCGATTACATAGAGGGCGGTTTTCAACGCGGTGCGCCGGCGTTCTTCCGGCGTGAAGTCGGCGGTAAGAGTAAAGAAAACCGGAATGCCGCCAAGCGGGTTAACGATGGGGAAAAGCGCGAAGAATGTTGCCGCAGCCGCGCTGGGTAGGTCGTGCAGCGCGTGCTGAATGGCCATCTGCGGGTTCATTGACTCTGTACTCTCTGGAAAGGCTCCCGGCGAAAGAAATTCGAGTATACCGTGCGACGCCAAACCGGCCGAGCATCTCGTACAGAGAACGTAGCACGACCCGCGCGCGGCAAAATCTTCACCACAGGGAGCACAGAGGACCGCAGGGGCAAGCGGAGCGTCATTAATTTGCGCCTTCCCCCGTGAACCTCTGTGCTGTGGTGAGGATTTGCTTGGGAATTGCTACTTCAGATCCGAATAGTATTTGACGCCGGAGTTCTGCTTTGCCGCTTTCGAAGCAGGATTGCTGTTGGTGACGGTATTCGCTGCGATATCGCCGTCAAGTTTGCGCGAACTCGGCTGCAGAGTAGCGGAAGGATGCGAGGCCTTGGCTCTCGATGCCGCTTCGTCGAAAGTACGCTGGTGGAAATAGGTGACCGTGTCGCGCGCGATCAAGTCGTCACCGTGTCTGCGTGGGACCACGGCCCCACTGTCGGCAGTCGCGGCTGCGGCCTTCGCGACTTGCGATTCCTTCGGCATGTAGTTGGAATTCTGTTCCGATTTATTAGCTGGTGGCGGCACTGGATTTTTTCCCGCGTCTTTATTATGACCTGTGGCGTTCAACAAATTCATATCGGTCGACGCCGCCGCGGAATTTTGTGCGGCGGAAGCTCTGCCTGTCCGGCGCATGCCGAACCCGAGAACGAGCGCCAGCAGCACCGCGCTGAGAACAGTTAGAGCAATGCGCCAGAATGACCATCCCGCGGGAAGATCACGCCATTTCCACTCTCGCACTGTGCGGGCAATCGCTAGCTTGGCGATCGCTAGCTTGGCGATCATTTGTTTGGCGATCATCGGCCGAGCCGTCGTTGAGACCTCTACCGCATCATGGCCCGGTGGATCCACCGGCAGCGATGGCAATGGCTCCGGCTGCAAGGTCAGCCGAGCGCCCTCGACCGAATCTGGTTTGCGGTCGAGTTCGGGGTCGAGTTTCGAATCGTCCAGAATTTTAGCTGTCGGGGAAACGGCTGTAGACGCCTGCTGCGGAGCGTCCGCAGGCAGCTCCACATCTTCGTCGCTCTGCTCGGCATTGAAGCTGACAGGCGGTTCCGGAAAGGGAACCGCTTTATGAGGCTCCGGCGGCGGCCTGCGGATGAAGTCCGGCATTGGTGCTTTCAAATAATGCACAAATTCAAGCGACGCCGTACGCTCGCCATTGTGCGCTTCCACGCTCGCGACCAACTGATTTCCGGGATCCTCTTCGACCCGCAATTCCAAGTCAGCAAGGTTATCGGGGATCGAGTCGGGAGAAACGATTTCGACCGCATAGCCACGGGCAATCAGATCGAACGCCAACTGTCGCGAACATGAATGTGAGCGGGTGATGATCCTTGCCAGTGCCATAAAGCTCGTGTCGACCTTCGGTGTTTACCTTGTCGCGTCTTTGATGCCGACAACCCTCGCAGCGGTTTGCGATATTGTTCCAGAACCAGCCCGTATCAAGGCGTGTCAGGGGCAAGACTGCTTATGCCCAGACATCTTCTCTAAATCATGATTGCCAAAGATGTTCAGTTTTGCACACTTCTACAGAGCTGCGATGGTGGACTGTAGCAAGGAAAACCAGCTAATGAGGCCGCGATGGAGCGCCGAGATCGAAGATTGGAGTTTCACCACGGCTCCGTCTGGGTTTAGCGATATTGCTCCAGGACCAGAGCGGCCCGGTTCAAAGCGACCGCCAGATGGGCGATTTGCTGTTCGGTCCGGTGTAAATCCCCGCGATCGATCGCTTCGTTGACCCCCGGAATCACCACGGCCGCGTATCCCGTGTACTGTCCCGGAGCGTAAATGGCATGGCGAAACCACGGACGGTTCGGTAAGCCCTCTGGAATCAATAGCGCACGCTCCGTTTCCCGGAGTTTGGCGTTCATGCGATCCGTTGCTGCTAGCACCTTCCGTTGCTTGACCAACATTTTTGTTCCCGCGTCCTGCAGGTGACGCGCGCCGTCCAGGGCCGTCGAGAAGTCGGGCGACTTGTCTCCGAAGCGCTCTCTACTTTTGCTCCTGGCAGCATCGAGGTAGACCGTAATTTCCTTCCCGTAGTTCTCGTAGTCGTAGGGAAGCACGTCGGCGGCCGCCATGCGCAATATCTCCAGACCATAAATGCGGGCCATTTGCTGCTCGTAGAGGAAGTCAGGATCGCCGAACTTCTTGAACCAGTTGAAGTTATCGAATGCTGAGTGATACACGCCATAATCGCCGCTCGAACTGATGTCGGTGGAAGGCACACCCAGATGCTGCAGGAACACCGTGTAGTCGGAACCACTGCCCAGGTCTCCGACTGGCACATCGTTGTGCATTGCCGCCGGCGGTGGGCGGAAGGTGCTGGTTTCCTGCGGCCGGGAATTTTCGGGACTGGGCTGGCTTGTCTTCTTCCACGTGTCGTACACGGTTCCGCCTTGCGGCGAAGGCACCGCCTTCGCAATCTCGCGGATAAACTCTTTCAGACTGGGGACTCCTGAAGCTCCGAACTTCTTACCGGATACCGCCACGTCCATGTTGAAATAGGCGTCAGCGGTCCCCAGTTCCTGCGCATGATCTTCGCCCCACTCGGTGGAACCGATTAGCCCTTCCTCTTCCGCGTCCCAGCTTCCGAACACAATCGTCCGCTTGGGCTTCCACCCAGACTTCAGCAACTCGCCCAACCCGTGCACCGTCTCCAACAGTGCCGCCGTGCCGCTGTTTGGATCCACCGCTCCATATACCCAGGCATCGCGATGATTGCCTGCTACCACCCACTCGTCGGGCGATGACGTTCCCCGAACCTTGCCAATGACATCCCAGATGGTGCGGAACTGGTAATCCTGCATAAGGTGCATCTTCACCTTCGCGGGGCCGGGACCAACGTGGTAGGTAAACGGCAGCGCTCCCTGCCATTCGCGCGGCGAGAGCGGCCCGCCGAGGTGCTCGAGAATCGGCGAGGCATCGGCGTAAGAAAGAGGAGTCACGGGAATCTTCGGCAACTGCTCGGATTCAGCGGGAGATACCCTCTTGGAGTCCGGAAGATTGGGAGTGGACGCTATTCCCGGTGTGGTCGGGTCTCCGGGAAACTGGAACATGTATCCGACCGATCCTCGCTGCACCCCGCTCGCCGGGCGCCATGGCCCTTTCGGATAAGCGTCGCCGCGGTAGTAGCCATCGTCTTTCGGGTCGGAATAAATGATGACTGCCGCCGCCCCGCGTTCCTGCGCCACGAACTCTTTCACGCCGCGGAAATTCTCACCGTAACGGACGATAACGATCTTGCCGCGCACATCGACGTTCATCTCTTTCAGCTTGTCAAAGTCAGCGGGCGATCCGTAGTTCGCATAGACAACCTCGGCTTCGGCATCGCCTGAGGGCGACATTCCGTTGTAAGCGGTCA
>Ga0185299_10003850_pt1 | contig 19019 bp, 13 predicted proteins | sample PaiPotPPA55metaG_FD_128002 | JGI IMG/M metagenome (GOLD analysis project Ga0185299, IMG submission 128002) | Iron sulfur acid spring bacterial and archeal communities from Banff, Canada, to study Microbial Dark Matter (Phase II) - Paint Pots PPA... ...
TATTGGTAGAGCTTCTTGAATTTGTGCCGCAGCGCTGTGTCGACCGTTTCCAGCTTCGACAGGTAAAACTCCCGCATCTGCGCCTGATCGGAAAGAGGTAGCGCCTGATACAACTGCCATACGCTCAAACCAGAACTCGCCGCCGGCCCGCCGCCGACATCCTCCAACACACGGGCCGCCAGCACCCCGTCAAACTCCCGCACGCGAATTCCCTTGCGGTCCAACTGCTTCAAGAACCGCTCCACATTCTCGGGCAAGAACGCCTGCTCAACTGCGGCTTGCAGCTTGGCGAATTCCTGCTGCTTCTCAATCTTGATCGCGGCCTGCTCGAAAGCCATCATCACACCTGAACCAAAACTCTGGAGCGGGAGACGGGAATCGAACCCGCGACCAACAGCTTGGAAGGCTGTGACTCTACCACTGAGTTACTCCCGCTTGGAACCAGCCATCAGCTATTCGCCGTCAGCCCTCAGCTAACCCGGGCCCGGCTTCGCCGATCAACCTCACCAAATCTGAAACCAATCTCTGGAGCCGATGACCAGGATTGAACTGGTGACCTCTCCCTTACCAAGGGAGTGCTCTACCAACTGAGCTACATCGGCCAAAACTGCTTCCACGGCCGTACACTCATTCCGGATCGCGTTCGCCATCCGGATGTATCACATCCTTGCGCCGCACCCAGCTCTTGAACGCGAACAGCGCCAGAAACAGCAGCGTCAGCAACCGGATCCACGAATCGCTCAGCGTGGTAAACGCCAGCACGCCCAAAACCAGGTACGCAATCAACGCCATCGCCAAGCGACTCATAATTCCCGCCGCACTCGAAACTGTTCCAACAAATCCAGTGCTACTTAAGATGGTGCACAGGGAAGGATTCGAACCTTCGTACCTCGCTAGGAGGGACAGATTTACAGTCTGTTGGCTTTAACCACTCACCCACCTGTGCAAAAACCGCCGGGCGATGCAGCCGTCGCGCTTCATCTCGCAGGCAACTCGCGAATCCGCAGACCGAGCCAGCACACTTCTACTCCGGTCCACCAAGCTACATTTTCGCAAACCAGTTTTTCGCAAATCAGGGAAACCAAGAATCGCGCCTACGAATCTAAAGCGCGAAGATCACTGCACGCCGGAAAAGATCCGAATAAAGTGCGTTGGAAAAACCTGTTGCGCCACCTAGAGTTCCGCTGCCTGCCGGAAGTTCGAAATTCATTTGCTGGAGCTGGCGAAGGGATTCGAACCCCCGACCCTCGGTTTACAAAACCGATGCTCTACCGACTGAGCTACGCCAGCATTTCGGGTACAAGTACCCTACGGGCACAAGTAGAACCTTGGAATCCCTTCCAGATGTCCGGGACAATTAACTAAGTTATCACAACCGGTAAATTTCGCGCAACCCGCCTGTTTTGACCAAGAAAGATTGATCCGCGGTGCGGGCTTGGATTGCGGGTGCAAAGACGATTTTGCCCCAGCGACGAATCGGGAGATGTGAGCAGGCGAGCCGCATTACGGGGGATGGACCCCGGTAGTTGCCTAACTTGATCGGAGCGACTTTGCTTGTTTGTTTCTTGGATTGTATAGAATTGACCAGTTTCCGAAACCGGCAATAGGTATTCTCGCTTTGTTCCCGAACCGGAACGCGGTCATGGGTTAGTGGCGGGAAACCGACATTCGGACCCTCACGACCGCACTGCTTCGCTGTTCTTCATGGACTCACGCTTTGGCCGAACTCACCCGGGTTCGGCCTTTTTTGCTTCTAGTCGAGAGTCGTGAGGGCCGGTTGGCTTCAGAAAGCCAGAGAAGCCAGAATGACGAACATTTGGATTTTGAAGACATGGCGATCCCATCCGTCAGGCGTATAATTCAGTCCGGCAGCATCCTAACCCCAAGAGGAGACCAACATGAAAAAGTTAATCACTATTTTCTTTGCGTTTAGCCTGTTGATGTGCGGTGTCACAGTGGCCCAGGACACCATGAAGCAGGATCCCATGAAGTCCGACAAGGCCGCAAAAGAAGTCAAGATAACCGGCAAAATCAGCGACGACGGGAAGAGCTTTGTTAACGACAAAGACAGCAAGAGTTGGACAATCAACAATCCAGAAGCGGTAAAGGGCCACGAAGGGCACCACGTCACGCTCTCCGCGCACGTGTATGCCGATAAGGGCGAGGTTCATGTCATGTCGCTCAAGATGGCGGCAGACAAAGCGAAGAAGGCCAGCAAGTATTAGCGAATGACCAGCGTTGTTTCGTCCACCTGGGCCAGCTTTACTTTGCTGGCCTTTATTTGTTTCTACCTCTTCGAAGCAAGACTTCGCGACAGCTGCGGAAGACAAATGCCCCTAATCAGTCGTGACCGTCTACGGTCGTTAATGCAGTCTGAACAAAAGAGATTCATCGACGAACGTCCAAAGTCCAAGGCCCTGTTCGAACGCGCTCGCAAGTCGCTGCTCGGCGGTGTGCCCATGAACTGGATGTCAAAATGGGCCGGCGCTTTCCCTCCCTTCGTGGGCGAAGCTCATGGTGCAGAGTTTTTGGACGTAGACGGCCACCGCTACATCGATTTCTGCCTCGGCGACACTGGGGCCATGACCGGCCACTCGCCCTCGGCCACGGTCGCCGCCGTGCAGCAGCAGGTCGCTCGTGGTATCACCTTGATGCTGCCCAGCGAGGATGCGGTGTGGGTTGGTGAAGAACTGCGAAGGCGCTTCGGCCTACCCTACTGGCAATTTGCTCTCACTGCCACCGATGCCAACCGCTTCTCGATCCGCCTCGCCCGCCAGATCACCAGCCGTCCAAAGATTCTGGTTTTCAACTGGTGCTATCACGGCAGTGTGGACGAAACCTTCATCACTCTGGAGAACGGCGTGTCCAAAATGCGCCGCGGAAACGTAGGTGCCCCCGTTGATCCCTCTGTCACCACCAAGGTCGTCGAATTCAACGACGTGGCGGCGCTCGAAAAAGCCCTTCAGTCCGGAGATGTTGCGTGCGTGCTCGCCGAACCCGCCATGACCAACGTCGGCATCGTGCATCCGGATGCCGGCTACCATGAGCAACTGCGCCAGCTCACTCACATCCACAACACGCTCCTGATTATTGACGAGACCCACACCATCTGCGCAGGCCCCGGCGGCTATACCCGCGCCAACAATCTCGATCCCGATTTCCTCGTCTTCGGCAAACCTATCGGTGGCGGCGTTCCAGGCGCCACTTACGGGTTCACACGAACCGTAGCCGATGCCATCGCCGCTCACCAGAACCTCGAAGATTGTGATGTAGGCGGCATCGGCGGTACCTTGGCCGGGAATGCGCTCTCACTGGCGGCCATGCGTGCCACCTTGGAAAAAGTTCTCACTCAGAAGGCGTTTGATCGTATGATCCCCCTCGCCGAGCGTTGGGCAGCCGGGGTTGAGAAGGCGATCGCCGAATTCGACGTTCCTTGGCACGTCACGCGTCTCGGCTGCCGCGCTGAGTATCTGTTCTCACGCAACCGTCCCCGCAACGGCAGCCAGGCTCACGACGCGATGGATTTCGAACTGGAGCGCTTTATGCATCTGCACGCGATGAACCGAGGCATCCTGCTCACGCCATTTCACAATATGGCCTTGATGTCACCGGCCACCGAACAGGAACACATTGACCGCCACAGTAGGGTCTTCCGCGAAGCTTTGAATGTGCTTGTTACCTGACGGTTGCGGGAAAAACCGTTGAAGACTAAGATTGAAGAGCAAAATCGAACATCAAACCTTTCTGGAGGAGTTGCACTCGTCACAGCGCGGGCAGTAGGCGCGGCATCGGCTTCGCCACCGCTCCTTTGCTCCTCGAACTGACATGCCGAGCCACCGCGCCATAACTCTTGAGTGGCCGGCTTACCGGAAGTGATCTGATGCGGCTTACCATGGTTAGTAAATGGAACTCGGCTTATCCGAAGCTTTGCTGGCGGTCGCACAGCCGGATGGTGGCTAGTCAACTTTTTGTTATCGGGTCATGACACCCGGTCGAGACCGCAGGCCACGCGTGACTTCTGACACACCCTCCGCGCAGTGTTATCATTTCAGCCCTGACCGCATTCCATGCGAATTAGGCGCACCTTCCCCACAGTCCTGGCGGTCGTAGTCATCGCCGCGGCGGTGACCCTCGCCGTCCAGCTCCGGAAGCACGCTCCGCCAGAGCCCGCCCGTTTGTTGCCGGGCGGGGATGCCTTCTTTTATTTCGATCTCGGTGCCGCCCGAAAAGCGAATTTAGGTAAGGATCTCCCCCCTGTCAGCCACGCTCCCGAATACGAGCAGTTCATCCACCAGACTGGCTTTCAGTTCGAACGCGACCTCGATGAAGCTGCCGTCGCCTTTCACTACCCGGCGCGCTGGCCCGGAGGCGGAACCGGCGGCTCCAATCCCGACGTACGATCTTCGGTCGTGCTCGTGGGCAAGTTTCACGGTGAGCGGGTTACCGCCTATCTGCGACAGATCGCCCAATCGGTCGAAAACTATCGTTCGGTCGACATCTTCACAATTCTGGTGGAAGGGCGGTCATTGCGGGTCGCCGTGCTGAGCGCCGATTCGGTGGCCGCCTCCAATCATGACGACCCCGCCGTCATTCACGGAATGATTGACCGGTCTACGCGGCTGGCTTCTCCATTCGGAGGCCCGTCGCTGTTGCGGCAATACTACAAATACGTCCAGTTGGCGAGTCTCGCGTGGGCGGTGGCGCGCATCGATCCAGCCTCTCCGGAAGCCGGCGGTTGGAACACGGTTTTCACTAGGCCGGCCACGCTCGTAATCTCGGGAAGCGCTCTCCACCCGCTTCACCCCAGGGCACAGGCGGTTCACCTCCGCGCCGAAGCATTCACTCGATCTGCCGACGACGCACGCGCCATCGCCGACAAGGCCAACGTCTTCCTCGCGCTGACCCACGCCGCCGAGGCTTCCGTGGGAACCCACGGCACCGATGCCGATGTGAAATCGCTTTTTGACAGCCTCCAAATCAAGCAGGAGGGCGATCATGTCGTGCTGACCGCTGCCATGCCATTCGGGTTTCTGCGCAAGATGCTCTCGGGCTCTGCCCCGGAGTTGGGCGAGCCTTCCGATACCCCTGCTCAACCACCATCGAAATCACGTTAGGGGCTGTGGCTGGCGAGGTTCGTATCAAGGCATTCGCTTGAGCGAGCCGTAGCACAGCATAGAAAGGCGCCTTCAGGCGCTGGATTTTTGAGATCGGGCCCGCATATGGGAAATCCCAATCCCGGTGCAACTAAACTCCGCTTCAATCGTCTGATTGCTTACGGAGAACAACTCCGGCGGGTACAATAAAGAACGCATGTCCAGCCTTCCACTTCCGATTGCCGCGTTTTTTGCCGGCCTGATTTCGTTTCTCTCGCCCTGCGTGCTGCCGCTCGTGCCCGGATATCTTTCGCTGATTTCCGGCGCAGGCCTCGAAGAACTCAAGGCGCCGCAGGTTCAACTCATGAAGCGGGTCATGGTGAACTCCATCGGGTTCATCCTCGGCTTCAGCGTAGTTTTTATCGCACTGGGCGCGGCAGCGACCGAAATCGGCCAGATGCTCGGGATGTACAAACACACGCTCGCCAGAGTGGCGGGTGTCGTAATCATTCTGTTCGGATTGCATCTGACCGGCATCTTCAAGATCAAAGCTCTCTATACGGACGCCCGTCTGCACAGCGTGAAAGGCAGCAGCACCCCGGTCGGCGCGTTCGTGATCGGTTTCGCATTCGCCTTCGGCTGGACTCCGTGCCTCGGTCCGATCCTCACCGCGATCCTCACCATCGCCGGAGAACAAGATACGCTGGTGAAGGGCGTCCTGCTGCTCGCGGTATATTCGCTTGGACTCGCCGTGCCGTTTCTAGTGACATCGCTCTTGATGGAGCGTTTCTTGAAATTTTACAGCCGCTTCCGCTCGCACATGCACGCGCTGGAAGTGGCCTCCGGCGCTCTGCTGATCGCGCTCGGAGTGCTGCTGGTGATCGGCCGCTTTACTTTAATTTCGAATTGGCTTTCATTCCTGAATCGCTTTGCCTTGTGAGTTGTGACTGATTTCAGGAAACAGATCGCAAATGGAGAGTTGCCGTGAAACGAAGTCCTCTAGCTCTAGTAGTCGTGGCATTCGTGGTAGCGCTCATGCTGTACTACGGCTATCATCACGCCCGGCGAGGCGCAGAATCATCGCCCCGCATCACCCAGTCCACCATCGCTCCCGACTTCTCTCTCGAGTCGCTCGACGGCAAGACCACCCGCCTCTCCGACTTCCGCGGCAAGGCCGTTCTGCTCAACTTCTGGGCTACGTGGTGCGGCCCGTGCAAAATCGAAATGCCCTGGTTCGTCGACCTGCAAAAGCGGTACGGTTCGCAGGGATTACAAATCGTCGGCGTCGCCATGGATGATGGCAGCAAAGAAGACATCGCAAAGTTCGCCAAGGACATGGGCGTGAACTATCCCATCCTGCTCGGAAAAGAATCGGTAGGCGATCAATACGGCGGCGTCCCGGCTTTGCCTGAAACCTTCCTCGTTGGACGCGATGGCAAAATCGTGGACAAGATCGTGGGCCTGAGGGGCAAGAGCGAAATCGAGGACTCGATCAAGAGGGCCCTGAACACCCGGCCCGCCGCGAGCCAGGCATCGGCCTCGGAAAAGAGTTCCGTCCAACAATGAAGAGTGACCAAACCAACCCGCGGAAGCAAGGGCCTCGGAGCACCGTGCAGGCGTGCGTTCTGCTCTCGCTCGCTCTTCTAGCCACCGCTAGCCTTGCGTTCGCGCAGACGCCAGGCCAGGCTCCAACTCTTACGATGGCTGCAGTGCCGCTGGTCACGGCTCAACGCGCGCAGCAGACCATGGTGAGCTTAAACTTCCGTATCCCTCCGGGCTACCACATCAACTCGAACATGCCCAAGTCGGAGTTCCTCATTCCAACGGCCTTGAAGATGGACCTGCCTACGGACATCATCCTGGGGAAAATCGAATATCCTGCAGGCGAGGATAGAAGTTTTCCCTTCTCACCCGACGAAAAGCTGAGCGTCTATAGCGGAGACTTCACCATCGCCGTCGCCGTGCATCCGCTGCACACCGTGGTGCCGGGAAAATATGAAATGCGCGGAGTCCTCCGCTACCAGGCCTGCGACAACGCCGCCTGCTACCCACCGAAAAGTTTGCCTGTGAAGTTTGAGGTGAAGGTCGTAAAAGAACCCGGGCAGCACCATTCCAACCCGGCGCAGAGCCCCCACGTGCACAACTAGGCCCTCAGCTTTCAGAAATAACACTGTCGTGGTCCTAATTTCGTAACAAGGTTGGCAGCCGGCTCTTAATCGGAGCGCGGCGTCGCGCTGGCGAGCGCAAGAATCGCGCCGCCAAACAACAGCGTGTCGAAGAAGTAGTTGATCCCCTCAATTTTGACGCCGGTGCTCGGGTCGGCCAGCGCCGCGATCAGGATCGGCCCATAGATAAACAGGACAAGCAGCACAATCCAAGTACCGAGATAAGTTGCCGCCATCCGCGTCTTCTTGTTCAGCAGCATGCATACTCCGGCAACCAGAAGAATTGCGCCCGTCAGATAGCTGATGAGCAGGTGCCCCGGAATCCACGCGGGCATCAGTTTCTCAAGCGGGACTCCGGGGACGTTTGCGGGGTGCAGAAAATGTTCAACACCATAAAATATAGCGGCGATCGCGATCAACACGCGGCCCACAGTTATGAGTATGCTTTTGACCTGTCCGCGCATGGCGTTTTCCGCAAGGATCCAGCCTCCGCCCCCGAACGACATTTCGCGGAGGGTCAACGTCCATGCGATCCTGTCTCTGGGGCTGGCGACAACTCCTGGGATATCCAACATCGCCACAAAAAGAAACATCGCGATCCCGAACAGCAAGCCGGACCAGCGCACCTGAATTTTTGTGGCAATGCTCAAAGACGCGGCCAGCAGCGCAAAGCCAAAGAAATACGCCCAAAACAATCGCCACGGCATATACGAGGGCACCATGGTCATGAGGGATCTTGCGTCCGAGAGATGCAGGGCGCCGAAGACCGCCAAGGGGGCGGCGAAACACAAATTGTTCAAGGCTACGACTTTGTCCAGGCCGCCGGCCCGCGCGATGTCGGACTTGGAAGACCACAGCGCAATCAGGAAAATCAGGATGCCGGCGCTGCACATCGCGACCGGGGTGCGGAAGAACTCCAAAAATGCAGCGAGAATGGTTGAGTGCATGGAGATGCCAGGCGCACACTCGTGTGCTTTACCCAGGGCACGTCTTCCGGTCAATACAACAAACTGTAAGACGAAGAAGTGGTGTAATTGGTAGCATATCTGCCTGTCAAGCTCGAAGGTGCGGGTTCGAATCCCGCCGGGTCCACAGCATTCCCTGGTTCGGTAGGGGAATCTGATGAGGAGTCTCGGACAGTCAGACTCCTCACGTAACCTTGACTTCTACGTCGCGCCTTCTGATAATCGTACTGAGCTTGACAGGCTGATGTGCCACCCCGAGTTGAACTCCGCTCGGGGTTTTATTTTGCCTCTTGGGCTTTCCCGCCCTGCTTCTTCTCCACCTTCGCCCACGTATCCTTCAGCGCCACAGTACGATTGAACACCGGCCTCACCGGCTTCGAGTCGGGGTCAACGCAGAAATATCCCAAACGCTCAAACTGATACCGGCTCCCCACAGCAACGTTAGCCAACGACGGTTCCAGCTTCGCGTGCGCGATCACCTCAAGCGACTGTGGATTAAGATTCGCTGTGAAGTCCTGACCCTCCTCGACCTCGCCAGGATTCTCTTTCGTGAACAGGTTCTCGTAAATCCGCACCTCGGCGTCGATCGCATTCGCAGCCGAGACCCAGTGAATCGTCGATTTCACTTTGCGGCCGTCGGGCGCATTCCCGCCCCGCGTTTCGGGATCGTAGGTGCAATGCACCTCCGCTACTTCACCCTTTTCGTTCTTCAGGACGCTCTTGCAGGTGATGAAATACCCATAGCGCAAGCGAACCTCGCGGCCGGGAGAAAGTCGAAAATATCCTTTCGGCGGATCTTCGCGGAAATCATCCTGCTCGATGTAAAGCACGCGCGAGAACGGTACCTTCCGAGTTCCAGCGCTAGCGTCCTCAGGATTGTTTACCGCGTCCATCTCTTCAACCTGATTCTCCGGATAGTTGTCGATCACAACTTTCAACGGACGCAGCACCGCCATCACCCGCGGCACGCGCTTGTTCAGATCTTCCCGGACGAAGTGTTCGAGCATCGCCAGTTCGATCGATCCCGTAGTCTTTGACACGCCGATGGATGCGACGAAATGACGAATCGCCTCCGGCGTATAGCCCCGCCGGCGAATACCGCCGAGCGTGGGCATGCGCGGATCGTCCCAGCCGCTCACCCGGCCTTCCTGCACCAACTGCAACAGCTTGCGCTTGCTTAGCAGCGTATAGGTGAGGTTAAGCCGGTCAAACTCGATCTGCCGAGACGGAAAGATTCCTAACTGCTGGATGAACCAGTTGTACAGCGGGCGATGGTCTTCGAATTCAAGCGTGCACAGGGAATGCGTGACGCGCTCGATGGAATCCGATTGCCCATGCGCGTAATCGTACAGCGGATAGATGCACCACTTGTTGCCGGTGCGGTGATGCTCGGCGTGCAGTATCCGATACATGACGGGGTCGCGCAGGTTAAAGTTGGGCGAGGCCATATCAATCTTCGCCCGCAGCGTGCGCGATCCATCGGGGAATTCGCCGGCGCGCATGCGCTCAAACAAATTCAAGTTCTCTTCGACCGGCCGGTTGCGATAAGGACTGTCCTTGCCGGGCTCGGTCAGCGTGCCGCGATACTCTCGAATCTCCTCCGCTGTTAGATCATCAACGTAAGCCTTGCCGTCTTTGATGAGCTTGACCGCCCATTCGTAGAGCTGATCGAAATAATCGGAAGCGTAAAAGAGGCCGTCCCATTTGAAGCCAAGCCAATTAACATCCGCCTTGATCGACTCGACGTATTCGGTCTCTTCCTTCGAGGGATTGGTATCGTCAAAGCGAAGATTCGTATGTCCGCCAAATTCGTCGGCCAGTCCGAAGTCAATGCAGATCGCCTTGGCATGTCCGATGTGAAGGTAGCCGTTAGGCTCGGGAGGAAAGCGCGTCTGCACCCGCCCATTGTGCTTGTGGGCCTTGAGATCCTCAAGAATGATGTCGCGGATGAAATTCGACGGAGCGAGCGAGGGCGAGGCCACGGCGTTTTCTCCAGCCTCCGTAGGGGGATGAGATGACTTCATTACTAGTTGATCTTACCGCAAGAAATCAGCTCCGCGGACAATGAGCCCTCGCAGGATTGTCCATGGAGGAGCGGACGCCTCGTCCGCCCGAGAGATCGACACTGTTCAAGACAGACATACGCTTGCCCTGCCTGGACGAGGCGTCCGGGGCTCCACGTAACGGGTTGCGGATCACGATTCCAGGACCGCCCCTATCCGCCCATCGTCAGCACGACCCGGAACCGTGCCCGCCCGCTGATCATCTGGTCATACGCGTCAGCCGCTTTCTCCAGCGGATAGCGCTCGATCATAGGGCGCACCCCGGCCAGAGCACTGAACTGCAGAGTATCCTCCGAGTCTTTAGCTGTGCCCGAAGGCCAGCCCTGGATTGCTTTGCGTCCCCCAATCAGCTGCAGCGGCGTCACCGTAAGAGACTCCAAACCCGCCCCTACAATCAGCAGCTTTCCACCTCCCGCCAGTCCGTCGACCAAAGCCGAAATCGATTTCGAGTCGGGGGCGGTGGCCAGAATCACACGCGCTCCTCCAAGCTTCTGCAACGCTTCAGCAGGGGCCCCGGCACTCGTGTCCACGTATTCATGAGCGCCAAGCTTCTTGGCCAACGGCTGCTTATCTTTGCCGCGACCGATGGCGACGGTGCGGAAGCCCATTTGCCGGGCATATTGAATGCCGAGGTGGCCCAAGCCGCCAATTCCCTGTACGGCGACCAGGTCACCAGAGCGCGCTCCCGCATTCCGCAGCGAATTGTAGACAGTAATTCCCGCGCAAAGCAGCGGCGCGGCTTCGTCCGCTGGCAGATCGTCGGGCATCGCAGCCACCGCCTCCGCCGGCGCCACCATGTATTCCGCGTAGCCTCCATCGAAGCTGATGGCAGTGATCTTTTCGAACTGGCAAAGCACGAAATCGCCACGCCGACAGGGGTCGCATTGAAAGCAGTGTCCCCCATGCCATCCCACTCCCACTCGCTGGCCGGGCTTCCACAGCGTGACATCGGCACCGATCGCATCGATGCGCCCGGCTATCTCATGGCCCGGCACTCGCGGATACTGAATTGGCCAGAGCCCTTCTTTGACGAGAACGTCACTGTGGCAAATACCGCAGGCTTCCACCTTGATGCGCACCTGCCCGCGCCCGGGTACTGGAATCGGACGCTCGACAATTTCAAACTTCCCCCCTGGCTTGCTGACTTGTACGGCTTTCATGGCGAAATCCTTTCTATGGGGTTACGTGAAGGTGATTACGAGATATTGCAGAGACTTTCCAGTCGGCGGCAACCCAACCTGCTTGGTGTAGATAAAAATCAGCACCTCGCGGATGCAAGAAAATCGACAGTCGCGACCGGGACCTGCGAACTATGCGATCTTGTGCAGAGCTTGCTCGACGCGCGCCAGCGTAGTCTCCCGGCCCAGCGCCTCCAGCGTCTCAAACAGCGGCGGCGCGTTCTTCCGTCCGCAGACGGCCACGCGGATGGGCTGGAACATTTGTCCCGCCTTTAACCCCAGTTCCTGGGCGGAGCTTCGCAGAGCATGATCTAGAGGATCGTGTTTGAATTCCATGTTGGTCAGCACTTCGCGCGCCCGCGTAAGCACCTTCAACGCCATGGCCATGTCTCCCTTTTGCGGGATAAGTTCGGCGGGATCGTAGGGCGGCAGTTGATCGACGAAGAAAAAGTCCGCTGCAGTCAGCACGTCGCGCAGCAGCTTAATCCGCTCGCGAATCAACGGCGTGACTCGCAACATCTTCTGCGGCGTGACGTCGAATCCAGCGCCACGTACGATCGGCAGCAGGCGGTCACTCAAATCCTCCACGGCCAAGCCACGAATGTGCTCGGCATTAAGCCACACAGCTTTCGGATCGAAAGTCTCCTCTGGAGTTGTAGCTGGCTCCTTGAAGTTCACCACCGCATTCGAACGGTTGATGCCTTCCAGCGAGAAGGCATCCGTCAGTTTCTGCAAAGACATGTTCTCGCGGTCGTTCTTTGGCGACCAGCCCAGCAGGCACAGAAAATTGATGAAAGCTTCAGACAGGAAACCGGCATCGCGGTACGTAGTAACGCTGACCACGGGACCGTGCCGCCGCTTCGAGAGCTTGGTGCCGTCAGGCGCGACCAGCAACGGCAGGTGCGCGAACTGAGGCGGCGTGAAACCGGCAGCTTCAAAGATGAGTACGTGCTTGTAAGTATTCGTGAGATGGTCCTGTCCCCGAATGATGTGGCTGATGCGCAGGTCGGCGTCGTCCGCGCACGAAGCAAGGTGGTAAGTCGGCATGCCGTCGGACCGCAGCAGGGCGAAGTCTTCGATGTCCGCCGCAGACTTCACCTGCTCGCCATAAACCGCATCCGTGAATCGCACCACACCGCCCTCGCGCGGCACGCGAAAACGCAGCGCAAATGGTTCTCCCGCGGCCGCGCGGCGGTCACTCTCTTCGCGCGAAACTTCGCGCGCTCCCGGATTGAATAGCCAGGTTCCCTGCGCTCCAGATTTTTCCTTATCCCCGGTGTGAGCAGGAGTGAAATCGCGGTAGGCAAGGCCTTTCTCAAAGATCGTCCATGCAGTCTTGCGGTGCAACTCGATCCGCTCGGACTGCTTGTACTCCTCCTCCCAGCCCAAGTTGAGCCACCGCAGCCCTTCGAAGATGGAATCCACCGAAGCCTGAGTGTTGCGCTCCACGTCGGTGTCGTCCAGCCGCAGGATCATAGTGCCGCCGTTATGTCGCGCATAGAGCCAGTTAAAGATGAAAGTGCGGGCGCTGCCCACGTGCAGAAAGCCGGTTGGCGACGGCGCGAAGCGCACCCGTGGCTTAGCCTCAGCCGATTTCGAAACAAGGGATTCAGGCATATGTGGCGAAGTTTCGATGGTATGGTGACCCGCAGGCATCGTCAACTCGCCAGCAAAACTTTCTCGCTTCGGTAACTGATTCCTGGTAACCAGGGTCACTGTACTTAAATCTTGTTGTGCTCGCACCCCTGCCTGTGAAAACATTAATCATCGGCCTCTCCCAAGTTGCTCGCTCAGACCTTTGCGGGAAGCCTTCGCCACAGGCTCATGAATAGCATCGCCACCAGTATCGTCATCATTCCAGGCGTGGTTGCCTTGCTGCTATGCCTGTTGTTTACATATCTCTACCAGCAGAGCCGCCAAGCCTATTTCCGCGCCTGGCAGATTTCCTGGGCCTGCTATTCCATTTACTACGCGCTTGATGCCTTTCACTATTACCGCCCACCGGCGCACGCTGCGCTCTTTTTCGGTTCCTTGTTTTCGATGGCAATGGGCGTGAGTATCTTCGTCTCAACTCGTCTCACCCGCGGTTCTTTACGCTTCCGATGGTATGACTGGGCTCTGGCTTTGGCCGGAACGGCCGCGGCCTGCATTGATCTGCGAAGTAGCCTGTCCGGAACTGCTCCTTCTCTGAACTTGGGAGCGATTTTCTTGAGCGCCGTACTGCTATATTGTTCGGCCGCTTTTTACGTGCACGCTCACCGGAAGGGCTCGGTCGCCTTCCAGTTGCTGGCCTTCTCGCTGGCCTTCTGGGCGGTGCTGTTGGGCTCCATTCAGTCCAACAGCCCCTGGATGGAAATGTTTGGGAGCGTCGGCCACGTCCTCGGCCCGGCTCCGCAGATGCTGCTTGGCATCGCCATGGTGATGGTCCTCTTTGAGAACGAGCGCAACGCGGTGCAGGAGAATACCCTCGCCCTCTCCACCCTGGGAGTCGACCCGCGGCGCTTGCTTTCGGCTGACGACTTGCTGCCCAGCATGCAGTCGTCACTGGACCGCCTGGCGGGCGCCTTGTCAGCGCGGCAGGCGGTCATTTACATCTCGGAGCGCTGGCGCAGCCTGTTGCCCTCCGTCGAGCGCGGATTTTCTTCCGAATTCCTCAATCTTCTCACTAGAACCGGCGCGGGAGAGTACGTCTGCGAACTGGCCTATCGCCAAGGTGGCCTGTTCACCGTACACGATGTGGCCCATACGACGGAACCGCTGCCCATCGGCTCAACCGGGTCGTTCGCCGATTTCAAAAGGGTTCTCACGGACGCTGGGATCCGCAATCTCACCGCCGTAAGCCTGCAAACCCGCGAACATGCCTTCGGAGTGATTTTATTTCCTCATGCGCAGCGTAAGGCCTTCGGCACATCGGGACCGCGTCTGATGGTGGGACTCGCCCTGCAACTCGGGCTTACGCTCGACAACTACCTCATGGCGCACGACGCACACCGGCGCACGCAGGAATACGAGTTGCTCACCGAGATCGGGCAGGCCATCAGCTCGCGCCTCGATCAGGATGAAGTGCTGCGCACCATCCACACCGAACTGGGGCAGATTTTCAACACCAGTGACTTCTACATCGCGTTTCAAGAGGGAGACGAAATCCGCTTCGAACTGGAAGTGGAGAACGGCCAAACTCTGCCCAAGCGTTCGCGCAAGCTGGAGAATGCCTTCACCGAGTATGTGATCCGGACGGGACAGCCGCTGCTCATACGCTCCGACCTGGAGAAGACGCGAGCGCGATTAGGGGTGACGTACCGCCCAGATCATCCCGCCAGGTGCCTCTGCGCCGCGCCCATTCTGCTGGGCAATAAGCCGGCGGGAGCCATGGTCGCCATGAGCACCGAGCGGGAATTTGTCTTCGAACAGCGCGACCTTGACGTTCTCATGACCGCCGCCGGGCAGGTATCGGTTGCGGTGGAGAATGCCCGCTTGTTCGCCGACGAACAACGGCGTTCCCGCCAGCTTGCGTTCCTCAACAACATTTCGCGCACCGCCATTTCGAGCGACGATCCCGTCCACATGCTGGGGCAGATTGTGGGAGAAATCCAGAAGAATTTCAGCTTTGATCACATCGGTATCGGCCTGCTCGATTACGGAACCAAGGAGATCGAAATCAAAGCCGAGGCCGGAGCCACCGCCCATGCCATGGGCAAGCGGATTCCGCTCGGCATAGGCATTCTGGGGCGGGTAGCGCGCACCGGCGAGCGAGCTCTCGTACATAACGGCTCTGAAGGTCAGATGGGAGCGATTCTGCTGGAGTCACGCTCCGTGCTGTGCATTCCCATCACCTACGGCGAGACGCTGCTGGGAGCGCTGAACATCGAAAGCCGCAGCGAGAGTGCGTTTACGCCGCAGGACGTTCTCATTCTCAACACCCTCGCCGACTTGCTTGCTACCGCACTCCACAATGCCTTCGTCTTTCAGAAGTTGCAACAGCAATCGATCACCGACGGCCTGACGGGAATCAAGACCCGGCGTTTCTTTTGGGAGGCGTTATCGGCGGAGTGGAAGCGCGCTTCGCGCTCTGGACGCCCCTTCTCCGTCGTGCTGATTGACCTGGACAAGTTCAAGGAAGTCAACGACACCATGGGTCACTTCGAAGGCGACCTGGTACTGGCTCGGGTGGGAAGGCTGCTCGAGCAAAAGTCCCGTCAGTCGAACGTCGTGGCTCGCTATGGCGGTGACGAATTTATCATCCTCATGCCGGAAACCGGCCCCGAGCAGGCCCAGGTGCTGGCTGAGCGCTTGCGCCAGTGGATCGTCTCCGACCCGATGCTGGGCGAGCACCACATCACCGGCAGTTTCGGCGTGGCCAGCTTCCCGACGCATGGCTTCTCCATCGAAGACATCATCCGCGTGGCCGACGCGGGCATGTACGTTTCGAAACGTTCCGGCGGCAATCTGGTGTCGGCGGCCGAGGAGTTTGCGGCGGGCGAGGAGTTCGCCGCGCAAAGGCAGCAGATTTCCTCCTATATCGAGGGCTTTCTACAGCGCGAGCATAACGGGCCGGAGCATCTTGAAGAACTGGCTTCCATGCTGGTGAAACTGTGCGGCGGCGAAGAGGATTGCAACGTTCCCCTGCTGAAGGAATCGATTGAGATTCTAAGCCGGGCTGCCGAATCCCGCGAACTGCACACCTCAGGCCATGGCGACCTGGTGGCGCGCTATACCGAGGTTCTGGCGCGAGCCCTTCGCCTGCCTCCGGAGGAAACCGCCGATCTGGTCTATGCCGCGCGCATCCACGATGTCGGCAAGATCTTCGTGCCCGAGCGCATTCTGAATAAGCCCGGACCGCTCACCGACGACGAATTCTTCCTGGTAAGAATGCACGCGCGGGTCGGAGCCGAAATCGCCGGCATCCTGCCCCACAGCGCCATGATGCGCCAGGCCATCGAGCATCATCACCAGCGCTTCGACGGCACGGGGTATCCGGATGGCGCTAAAGGCGAGCAGATTCCCCTGTGGTCGCGCATCATCGCCCTCGCAGATGCCTACGCCAACATGTTGACGGAGCACTCCATTGCCGCAGCGCGCACCCCCGAGCAGGCGCTCGATGAGCTAGCCAAGATGAGCGGCACCGGTTTCGACGGAATGCTCGTGCGCTTGCTTCTCCGCGAGTTAAAGTCGGAACGCGCCTCCTCGGCAAAAGATAGCTTCTAGATTCCAGTTTCCGGATCCGTCTCAAGGATCAGATTCGTATCAGGGGACACGCTCAGGCATGCCACGCGAACGACACAGCTACCATTATTCCTCACTGAACACGGCGCCGCGACCATTGCACCCGCTTCGACTCACCGTTTACAATCTGAGTAACGTTACAGCGGACGTAAGACCATCCCGAGGCTTCGTGACACAGCCGCACTGCAGTATCTGTGCCGGGATTCCTTTCAAGTGGTTGTAAACAACGTGGCGGCGTAGCTCAGGTGGCTAGAGCGACGGTCTCATAATCCGTAGGTCCGTGGTTCGAGTCCACGCGCCGCCACCAATCCTCTCAAACCGCTTTAGTAATCGCTGCGGAGCCGGCTTATTTGAGACCGAATGCGCGGGAATGAAACTCCATGACCTCAGTGAAGTGAGCCAGGAAATAGGACAGGCTGTGGTCGCCGGAATAAGGATGATACTCGTGCTTCACTCCTTCCTTCAGCAGTTGCTCGTGAAGCGCGGCTGCGCCTTTTTCAAAGCCATAGTTGTCGTCCTGACCGCAGTTAAAATAAATGGCCAGCCGCCGCAGGGCCGCCTGGTTGCGGTTCGCCAGAGTGAACGGACTATTGTCCTTCCAGTGCTGAACCTCGATCGGGCTTCCGAAAACTGTAGCCAGTAACTTACCGAGTGGAGCGCCGGAGCGGGCCGCAGTGTCGAGTTCCTGCGGGGATTCAGTGATCAGCGCGGCGCTTTGCGCGCTGACGGCCGAAAACATTTCGGGATGAGCGAAAGCGAAACGCAGCGCGCCATATCCGCCCATGGAGATGCCGCTGATCGCCCGATTATTCCGGCCCTTGCTGATGCGGTATTTCGCTTCGATCATCGGGACGAATTCCTGTAAAAAGAAATCGCTGTAGCGCACCGAGCCATCGGTGGAATTGATGTAGAAAGTTCGTCCGCCTTCCGGCGCGACGATAAGAAATTCTCCCATCTTGTGCTGCCGGCGAAGATCGTCGAGCATCGTCCATCCGCCACTGTTGAAGAGGGTTCGCTCGTTGTCGCCGAGGCCGTGAAGAAAATACAGCACGGGATATTTTTGTGCGGGGTGCTGGCTTGCGCCTGCCTCGTAGCCGGCCGGAAGGTAGACGCAGTAGTGAACCGGATGTTTCAGAATCCTGCTGTTCAGCGCGTCGCACTCGATGCGGCTTTGAGCGTGCGCCGCAAGCGAAGCAGCAAAAGCCGCGAACAGTACGACGATTCGGAGCGGGCAATCCATCGCTTTCAGTTTTATTCGTAGCGTAAGGCCTGCACGGGATCGAGCCGGGCTGCGCGTCCTGCCGGGTAAAGGCCGGCAGCGAGGCTCACGAGGAAAGAGAACAGCAGGGCGAACGCAACCAGCCACCACGGCACCGACCAGAAATGCTCTGGTGGAAATGACTGGCTCTTGAGATACACGTTCGTTCCCACGTTGATCACCTGCCCGATCGCCCAGCCCAAAGCGACTCCGACGATGCCTCCGAGAAGGCCCATCGCGCCTGCTTCCGCGAAGAAAAGTTTCTTGATGTCACCGTCGCTTGCGCCGATGGCTTTCATAATGCCAATTTCGCGGCGGCGTTCGAGAATGGCCATCACCAGCGTGTTTACGATCCCGATAAAAGCGACCGCCAGTGCAAGGCTGCCAAAGATTCCGAGAAACACGTCCAGCACTTTGAAAAATTGCTGGATGCTGCGGCTGGCATCGAGGATCGAGAAGGTGTTGAAGCCCATCTTCTTGATGGCGTCTTCCACCTTCTGGACCTGGCTCGGATTTTTTACCCGCACACTGATCGAGGAATAGAGGGGTTGATCAGTCGCGGCCCGGGAAATTTCGCGCAAATCCGTAGGCTGCATAACATGCAGGCTCTCGGCCAGCCCGAGTGGAAGAAAAACCCTTGCCCGGCCTGGCCCGCGCATGCTCTCGGGATCGAGATCGGCAACACCAACAATTTTCAACTTCTGCTCACGTGAAACTACAGAATAGGCAGCACCTGAGAGACTCTGATTACTTGATGTTTCGGCATGGTCATTCGCAGCCGTGGAACGTGCTGTTTGCGTCGCCTCGCGCTGGGCATAGCGCATGATCAATTCCTTGCCTAAAAGCGGAGGGGCCAGTGCTGCTAGGTTGGTTTCATCAACTCCGGGCTTTGGCGCCTTTCCCAACAGTTCTTCCGCAAATGCCTTCTGAAGAATCGCTTCAGGAGCAATGTCGGACGAAAAGAAATGTCCCTGCACTGTATCAAACGCGTCGTTCGATTTGGCAGAGGCAGGTAACGCTGCGATCATCGTTAGATGCGGCTTGTCTTCGTAGCGAAGTTCGGTGATGAAGCGG
>Ga0185299_10003851_pt1 | contig 19014 bp, 13 predicted proteins | sample PaiPotPPA55metaG_FD_128002 | JGI IMG/M metagenome (GOLD analysis project Ga0185299, IMG submission 128002) | Iron sulfur acid spring bacterial and archeal communities from Banff, Canada, to study Microbial Dark Matter (Phase II) - Paint Pots PPA... ...
CACTCAACAAAACTAAACTCGCTGTTGCGCTGGCGGCCCCGTGCGCTCCGTGCCCTTTCTCCTGAACTCGCTAGCCCATCCGAGTGACGCCGCTGCGGCTTGAAGCGGAACTCCTGGCTCGTCGGGTCGTTTACTTGAAAATTCGCACCCACCGCCGTAAAGTCTTGAGTTCCCAGACGAGGAAACTTTCTCACCGTCCGATGCCGCCAAAGAAAAAGAAGATCCATAAGTCGCAAAAACGCGTCGAAGCCCGCACAAGGCATGTTGCTTCGCGCGAGGAATCTGCCGGGCGGTGGTTCGAACGGCTGGTCAAACTGCAAGCGCGTCTGCGTGCCGCGAATGGCTGTCCCTGGGATGTCGAGCAGACCCATTTGACGCTTCGCACCTATTTGATCGAGGAGGCGTACGAGGTGCTGGAAGCGCTGGAAAGCGGCGACGACACGAAATTTGCGGAAGAACTTGGCGACTTGCTGCTGCAAGTTGTTTTCCACGCGCAGATCGCTACGGAAGAAGGCCGGTTCAACGCCGCCGACGTGGTGCGCGAGATCCACCAGAAAATGGTTCGCCGCCACCCACACGTTTTCGGTGAAAAGCGCGCCAAAGACGCCACGGAAGTGCTCAAGAATTGGGAGCAGATCAAGGCCGAAGAACGCCGCGCGCAAAAATCGCAGCAGGGAACTGGCCCAACCGGTGAATCCGAGAAGGCGCCCGAGTCTTTGCTTGACGGCATTCCGCACGGACTGCCCGCGGTCATGCAGGGTTATCAACTCACCCGCCGCGCTTCGCGCATCGGTTTTGATTGGGACGACGTAGAAGGAGTCATCGCAAAGCTGCAAGAAGAATTAAGCGAACTGGGCGCTGCGAGAACCGCACAATCACCGGAACAAATCGAAAACGAACTGGGCGACGTACTTTTTGCCGCTGTCAATTTGGCGCGCTTCTTGAAAATCGATCCGGAAATTGCCCTTAAGCGCACCAACGCTAAATTCACTTCGCGCTTTCGCGTGATGGAACGCCTGGCCCGCGCTTCCGGTCGTGCCCTGGCCGACGTGCCGCGCAGCGAAATGGAATTGCTCTGGGATCAAGCCAAAGCTTCGGAACGCGAAAAGCTATCGCGTGTGAGCGGCAAGCAGGCGGCGGCGCGGCCATGAGCGGCTCAATCACTGTCCGCAGTTGCAATTCACTGGAAGACTTCCAGGCGTGCGTCGCGCTGCAGCGCGACATCTGGGGTGAGCAGGACCTCGAAGTCGAGCCTTCTACAATGTTTGTGGTTGCTGCACATACAGGAGGGCAAGTGCTCGGCGCGTACGATGGACAGATTCTGGTAGGCTTCACACTGGCGCTTGCGGCGTTGCGCAATGGCGCGCCGTATCTGCACTCGCATATGACCGGCGTTCATGCCAGCTACCGCGACCGCGGCGTCGGACGCATGCTCAAGCTTTTCCAGCGCGACGAAGCCTTAAGCCGCGATATCCGGCTGATTGAATGGACATTCGATCCGCTGGAACTGCGTAACGCTCATTTCAATCTGAACCGCCTGGGCGCAATTTGCCGCCGCTATTTGCCGAACCTCTATGGCGTCACCACCAGCCCGCTGCATCGCGGCTTGCCCACGGACCGGCTCGTCGCAGAGTGGTATCTCGATTCGCCGCGGGCTACGGCCGCGGTAGTTAACGGACTTGCGGCATCGCCGTCGTGCGCTACCATCGAGATTCCATCTCTAATCGAAGACTGGAAGTCCAGCGACTTGCCGCGTGTGCAGACCATACAGGCTTCGATTCGTGAACGCTTCTGCGACGGCTTCGCGAAAGGCTATGCCGCCATCGCAGTCGCAAAGGCCGGCGATACCAGTGCGTACCAACTGGCCCCATGGAGCGACTTTTAAGCCGTTTATGCGTATCGAACAACTGACACTGCGCGAACTCCACATGAAGCTGGTAGCTCCGTTCCAGACCAGCATGGAAACCACGACCGTTCGGCGAATTCTCCTGACCGAGGTCGCTGTGGATGGAGTTGTAGGCTGGGGCGAATGTGTGGCGGGAGAAACGCCTTCCTACAGTCCGGAGACGACTGACACGGCCTGGCACATTCTCCGCGATCATCTTTGGCCGGTGCTAAAAGGAAAGCAGTTCGCCGCGGCCTCCGACGTCTGGGATCTCCTTGCGTCGGTGCGCGGCCACAACATGGCCAAGGGCGGGTTGGAATCGGCGATTTGGGACGCCGAAGCCAAGCAGAGAAATATTCCGCTGGCCAAGCTAATTGGCGGCGTTCGAGAAGAAATCGCCAGCGGCGTATCCATCGGCATTAAAGTTTCACTTGAAGAGCTGGTTCAGACAGTTAAAGTCGAACTTGAAGCTGGCTACCAGCGCGTCAAAATTAAAATCAAGCCGGGCTGCGACCTGGAACCGGTTCGCCGGCTACGCAAAGAATTCTCATCCATCAAATTGATGGTCGACGCCAATTCTGCTTACACGTTGGCCGACGAATCGCTGCTGAAAGAGCTAGACGAATTCTATCTCATGATGATCGAGCAGCCCCTCGGATGGGACGACTTGTACGCCCATGTCGAACTACAGAACAAGCTGCTCACTCCAATCTGTCTGGACGAGTGCGTCCATACGAAGGAGCAAGCCCAGGCCGCCATTCGCCTCGGCGCGTGCCGCATCATTAATATCAAGCTTGGTCGGGTGGGAGGCTTCACGTCCGCGCGGCGCATTCACGATTTATGCCAGCAGAATGGTGTTCCGGTATGGTGTGGCGGGATGCTCGAATCAGGTATCGGCCGCGCCCACAACATTGCGCTCGCAACGCTACCCAATTTCAATTTGCCGGGTGATATCACCGCGAGCAAACGCTACTGGAGTGAAGACATCATCGAGCCGGAAGTTACAGTTTCAAAACTGGGAACAATCCGGGTGCCCAGTGCTCCAGGTATCGGGTTTGTGCCGCGCGTGGACTTGATCGAGAAATTGACGGTGCGTAAAGAAGTGCTGACGCGAAGTGACTAGCAAGCGTTGGCCGAGGTGCGCTGCCGAGTTCGGGCGCAGGATTCGAGTGGCGAAGAAAAAGGGCGGAAGGAATCTTTCGTGTCGGTGAAACCACTACGGGAAGGCGGACCGGCGGCGCGCATCGCGGTTATCGCCGGCGATGGCATCGGAAAAGAAGTCACGCCAGAATCCATCAAGGCAATTCGCGCTGCGGTCGATTCCTATTCAGGGTTTGCAAGTGCAAACCCTGAAACCTGGTCGGCACGCCGACAAATTGAGTTTGTGGAATTCGATTGGGGCGCCGATAGATTTTTGCGCGATGGCGTCTCGCTTCCCGCCGGCGCAGTCGAAATGCTGGCCAATGAGTTTGATGCCATTCTCTTCGGAGCACTCGGCGATCCGCGCGTTCCCTCGAATCAGCACGCTGCCGACATTCTTCTCGGCCTGCGTTTTAAGCTCGATCTTTTTGTGAATGCCCGCCCGATCGAGCTTTTCCATGACCGCCTGACGCCTCTGCGCGACCGCTCGGTCAAAGACATCCGCTTCATGGTCTTTCGCGAGAATACCGAAGGCCTTTACGTTGGAGTCGGCGGCTTCTTCAAGAAAGACACGCCGGACGAAATCGCTGTTCAGGAAGACGTTAATTCTCGCAAGGGTGTCGAGCGCATCATCCGCCACGCCTTTGACTACGCGCGCCGCAATCACCTGAGACGCGTGTGCATGAGCGACAAATCGAACGCCATGACCTTTGCTCACGATCTCTGGCAGCGCGTCTTCAAGCAGGTACGCCAGGAATATCCGGAAATCGAAGCTCGTCACCTTTATATTGATACCTTGGCCATGGAAGTCGTGCGCGATCCGCGCCAGTTCGATGTCATCGTGACCTGCAATCTTTTTGGCGACATTATCAGCGACCTCGGTGCGCAGCTTGCCGGCGGGCTCGGTCTAGCACCCTCCGGCAATATCCATCCAGGACAAACCTCGCTGTTCGAGCCTGTCCACGGTTCTGCGCCCAACATCGCCGGAAAGGGCATCGCCAATCCGCTGGGCTCAATTTTGACGGCGGGCATGATGCTAGATTTTCTAGGTTGGAAGTTCGAGGGCGATGCGCTTCGCAACGCAGTTCGCGCTGCACTACAAGAACATTTTGTCACTCCTGACCTGGGTGGGGATAAGAGCACGGTTGAAGTTGGCGACTGGATCGTCCGGCGGGTAGGAGTGCGTTAGAGATTCGCCTTCAAGTATTACTTGAGATAAGTGAATTCTTTCATCGCTATGAACGGAACTACGCTTCGCGACTATTTGGTGCTTAAAGTAACGCTTTATCTTCGTTGCGAGGCCAGCGTAATGAACAGGCCCAGCAGGAACCCCCCGATGTGCGCCCATACCGCAACTCCTCCGTTCGCGGTCGAACCCAATGAGCCGATGCCGCTGAGAAACTGCAGCACGAACCACAAACCTAGCACCACGACGGCCGGCACTCGAACCACGAAAATAAATATCAGGGTCAGGATGCGATTGCGCGGTTCCAAGACGATGTAGGCACCCAGCACTCCTGAAATGGCTCCGCTCGCTCCAAGCGCGGGAATGTGCGAGTGAAGATTGAATGCGATGTGCGTTAGGCCAGATCCTACACCGCAAACCAGATAAAACAGCAGGTACCGCAGGTGGCCAAAAGTGGCTTCGACGTTATCTCCGAAGATCCACAGGAACAGCATGTTGCCCAGGATATGGGCAATCCCTGCGTGCAAGAAAAGGCTGGTCACTAAAGGCAGGAAAGCAGCCTCGAAGCTTCCGTAGCCGCTGAGGAACGAAGGGATGCGCGCTGGCACCATGGCGTTCGCCGTGACGAAGGCCGTGAACGCATACGGCGTCAGCGTTATCTGGTAAATGAAGACGCCTATATTTGTCAGGATCAGGGCCAGGTTAACGAAAGCGAATTTGCCGGAAGGGTTTTCGTCCCGCAGAGGAATGAACATAGTGTCTCGATCTACCCTTTTGTGGAACGACCGGCGGCGCCGTCAGCGTGTTTGGCTGCTCTTGCTAGAGTTTTCGCTGAATATTGATTCGGGTGGCACCTTCCACTGGTACGCAGGCGCTCGATAGTGTGCGGAGAGCTGATTTCGCCTCTGGCGCCATGCGCCGTGCAATTTAGTCCACCCGCCGCGCAACCAAACTGCAGCATTCGCTGCGTGTCCCAACCCCTTAGCAGGCCCAAGGCAAATCCGGCGTGAAATAGATCGCCTGCCCCAGTTGTGTCGACCACTGCTACTCGATATGCCGGTGCATAGTAGAAGTGTTTGCCGTCCCAGGCCAAAGCTCCCCGATCACCCATGGTAGCGCATACCAGTCTGCAACCGTGCTTTGCGCGGATATTTGGCAGCGCGCTCAGGGGATCGCTCGACCCTCCTAGGGCCTCCAGAATCCCCAAGGAGAGCACGGCATAATCCACATGCGGCAGCACGAACCGCTGTTCGACTCGAAACACGTCGAAATCACACATCACCGGAACGCCCGCTTCGCGCGCCCAAGCGGCCGCCAACCTTGACGCCTCGATATGCTCGCCGTCCACGTGCAATAGCCGGGAGCGCTGAAACCATTCCTTCTTCAAGTAAGATCGCTCGATCTTTACGCGCGGATCCCGGTGGCAAAGGACCGCCCGGCACCCGGTAGTGTGCTCGACCAGAATGTAGGAGAGTCGGCTTTCTGCGCCGGGCACGCAGCGCAGGTGAGACTCTACGCCAAGGGCGTGCAATGCCGCCTGATGCAGATTTCCGTTGTGATCGCGGCCTGCGGCTCCAACGTAGCGGGTGCGCAGCCCCCACTTCGCGGCGGCGGCCACGGCGGTTGCCACCTGCCCGCCTAGCCGGATCTCTCTTGAAACCGTGTTGGTTTTCCCGTCACGCGCAGGGAATTTGGAAAGCCGCAACACGATATCGGTGGCGTTTTCTCCGATGCCTGTGAAATCGACTATGGGAAGCGGCATGAAGCGAAAGCCTAACTGATATCGGCCATAAAGCAAAAGGGAAGCTGGTTTACGTGCGCGTCCTATAATTTGTGTCCCGCCTGGAGGCTGGTTAACAGATTAATTTTACCCGTCCAAGCGCATGGTATCACTGGGCTTGCGGGAGCGGAGGTTTGCAATCCACAGAATCGCGCAGGAGCGCGGGAGCCAAGTTTTGACCGGATTGGCTGGGGCGATATTCAGGGATGTATTTACCCCAGTGGTTTTGCCTTGCAAGATCAGACCGAGCCGCAATGCAAAAATCTTCGAAAATCCCGCGCAGAAAGTTGCGCAACAGGGAAGCGTATGGTAAGAAATTTGATTCGCGTTTGCGTTGATTTTGTTGAGGCTATTCGCAGACGGCGAAGCGCAGTCGGCGCGCCGACACGTTATGCCCGCCAGGGAAACGGAAGCCATCATTCTTAAGACCTTTCCTCTGGGCGAGGCAGATCGCCTGGTCAGTTTTCTTGGGCGTACCTCAGGACGCCTGCGTGGAGTTGCCTCCGGAGCCCGGCGTATCAAGAATCGCTACGGCTCGACGCTGGAGGTTCTCTCACATGTCCAGTTGTGGTACATCGAACGGGAGACCCGCGACCTGGTCAGGATTCAGCAGTGCGAATTGCTGGAATCCTTCAACAAGTCGCAAAGCGACTACGGCCTCAGCACCGGACTAGCGATGGTTAGCGAAATTGCCGAGCGCGTGCTACCTGAGCAGGAAGTTGCCGACTCTATGTTCAGACTATTGCTGCTGACTGCTCAGGAAATTGAGCGGCGTGGCTCCTGGCAGTTGCCCCTGGCGTACTTCGCCTTCTGGACGGTCCGCCTGGGAGGCTGGCTTCCGCCGCTCGATCGGTGCGCGATATGCGGTACGAGTTTTGCCGAGCACTGGGGGTATCACTTTTCGCAGACCGCCGGGCCGCTGTGCGAGAACTGTCGCAAACCTGGAATGCGTCCTGTGGGCAAGGGGGCCAGGGAACTGGCGGAACTCTTCGCCGGCCGGAAGCTGGACCAAATCGAATGGGCGGAAGAGGCGAGCCGGGCGCTGACCGAATTGCGTGAGGCGTCTTTCAGCTGGATTGAGTTTCATACCGAGCGGAATCTGCAGACACGAGAATTTCTGGAGACGACTTGAAAGCTAAAGTAAAACTTGAACATCGACGGAAGGGTCTGAATTTTCAGGATTTGATTCTGGCGCTTTCGCATTTCTGGATCAAGCAGGGCTGTGTCCTGCAGCAACCCTATGATGTCGAGGTGGGCGCGGGCACCATGCACCCGGAAACCTTTCTGCGGGTTCTTGGATCGACGCCCTATCGCGTAGCCTTTGTGCAACCCAGTCGTCGGCCCGCCGACGGTCGCTACGGCGAAAATCCGAATCGCCTCTACAAACATTCCCAGTTTCAGGTGATCCTCAAGCCGTCGCCCACCGACATCCAGGATGTTTATTTGAAGAGCCTGGCAGCCATCGGCATCGACCTTCGCGAGCATGACATCCGCTTTGAAGAGGACAACTGGGAATCGCCCACCCTCGGTGCATGGGGGATCGGTTGGCAGGTTCTCCTGGACGGTCTGGAGATCACCCAGTTCACCTATTTCCAGCAGAGCGGCGGCCTGGACCTGGATCCGATATCGGTCGAACTCACCTACGGCCTCGAGCGCATCTGCGCCTTCCTCCAGGGCACCGACAGTGTCTACGACCTGCGCTGGTCAGACGACAAAACCTATGGCGACATACGCCTGGCGGAGGAGCAGCAATTTTCTGAATACAGCTTCGGTCGTAGCGATGCCAAGGCCATTCGCGCTGAATTTGATCTGCACGAGAAGCAAGCCAAAGAACTGCTCGACGGCTGGCCCAAGGCCGAAGGAAAGGCGCGCATCCGCTATCCGTTGCTCGCGGCCTACGACCACTGCCTCAAGTGCTCGCACCTTTTTAATCTCATGGACGCCCGGGGAGTCATCTCCACAACCGAGCGTGCCACGCTGATGGCTCGGGTGCGCACTGTCGCTTGTCGCACCGCCGCCAACTATCTTGAGCAGGCAACCGGCGACGCGGCAAAGGCTGAGGTGCGCCTGTGAGCCCAGTCAAGAAAGCGACAGGCGCGAAGAAATCCAGCACCAAGCCCGCTGCCGAGAAGTTGGTTGAGCTGCTCTTCGAAGTGGGCTGCGAAGAGATTCCTGCAGGCATGCTCGCCCGGGCCGAGGCTGACCTGAAGGCTGGTCTTGAGAAGCAACTCGCCGCTGAGAATCTGATGGCAGGAGTAACGGTTGAATCCTTCAGCACGCCTCGCCGCCTGACGCTTTGGGCGCAGGGCTTACCGGTGCGCCAGGCCGATCTCGTTAGCGAAGTGACCGGCCCGCCAAAATCTGTGGCCTACGACGTGGTCGGCGCGCCGACACGCGCGGCGGTCAGTTTCGCCGAAAAGCAGGGGATCGCACTGCACGAAGTTTATTTCCTACAAACTCCCAAGGGCGAATACTTGGCTGCCAAAAACATCAAGCGCGGCCGCGCCACCGAACACATTCTGGCCGACATCCTTCCCCGCATTCTGCACGACCTCTACTGGCCCAAGACGATGACTTGGACCGGTCTGTCCGGGGCACGCTTCATCCGACCGATCCGCTGGATCGTCGGCCTCCTGGACAGCAAGCCGCTGAAATTTTCTTATGGCGGTATTGCTGCTTCGGACAGCACGCGCGGGCATCGCTTTCTCGGCTCCGCCTCGATTCGAGTGCGGGGGTTCGCCGACTACGCGAAGTCCTTGCGCGCCAACGGCGTGATCGTTCGGCCTTCCGAGCGGCTAGACAAAATTCAGAACGAGCTTGCGGCGCACACAAGAAAGGGTAGCTTCCGCATCCACGAGGATGCTGAGCTGTTGAAACTGGTGACTTACCTCAACGAATTTCCCACGGTGATCCGGGGCGACTTCGACCCCGCCTTTCTGAATTTGCCGGACGAGATTCTCGTCACCGTCATGCGTGGCCACCAGAAGTATTTCGCGGTGGAGAAGCGCAACGGGGAACTGGCGTCACACTTCCTCGCGGTCATCAATCTTGCGAAGGATGCCACAGGCTTGGTCCGTGCCGGCCATGAACGCGTCCTGAAGGCGCGCTTCGCGGACGCGCAGTTCTTTTGGGAGTCTGACCAGAAGTGTCGGCTCGCCGACTATCTTCCTAAGCTCGAACGCGTCACCTACGAATCCCGCCTGGGCAGCTATCGCGACAAGGTCGAACGTATTCGCTCTCTCGCTCGCTGGCTCATGGAACAGTGGTTCAATCTCGGCATGGTCCAGGCTCACGTTGCCGAAGCTGACCGCGCCGCCGAACTGGCCAAGTGCGACCTCGCGACCGAGATGGTTCGCGAATTTCCGGAACTGCAGGGCATCGTCGGTGGCCTGTATGCCAAAGCTCAAGGCGAGCCCGACGAAGTCTCCGATGCGGTATACGACCACTACCGCCCAGTCGGGCTCGACGATCCCATTCCACGCAACCTGATTGGCTGCGCAGTAGCCCTCGCTGATAAATTCGATTCCATCGTCGGCTGCTTCGCCGTCGGCATTATTCCCACGGGCTCCAGTGATCCCTTCGCGTTGCGCCGCGCCGCCCTAGGTATCGTCAAAATTATCCTGGAGAAGAAACTGCCGCTCTCTCTTCCGCTTACCATCGCGGCTGCTGCCAAAGCACTCCACTTGAATCCGCCCAAACGGGCGGTGACTGCGGAGCACGAAAAGCAAATCCTCGACTTTCTAATCGACCGGGCCCGCTTCGTATTCCGCGAAAAGGAAAGCTTCGGCTACGACGAAGTAAACGCCGTTTTCCGCGCCGGTTCGGACGATCTGGTGGACGCTCGCCGCCGCATCGAGGCACTCCGCGTCATCCGCAAATCAAAGAACTTTGAGCCCCTTGCCGTCTCCTTTAAGCGCATCCGCAAGATCCTGGAAAAGGCTGCGATCCCTGCCGGAGAGCCGCAGCAAGTTTTGCCAGCGCTTTTTGAGAACGACGCCGAACGCAGCCTCCATTCCTCGATGCAAGCAGCCGTTGCGTGTGTGAACGAACACAAGCGCGCCGGCCGCTACAGGGAAGCTCTCGAAGCCATCGCGGCGTTGCGGGCGGAGATCGATAAATTCTTTGAACAGGTGATGGTGATGGTCGAGAAGGAGGAAGTTCGCAAGAATCGCTTGGCCCTGCTGGTAGAGTTGCTTCGAGAATTTACCACCATTGCGGATTTTTCAGAGGTGGGTGGAGAAGGACGTAGTTAAAGCGTTACTTTATGTTGCGTGCTGCGCATGAACCCGCATTTGTCAGCGCGCCGACAAGGTCAGAGGACGTCGTGCATGCACTCGTCCTCCGGTTTTCGCAGTTTGCATGTAGCTCTTATTCCAAATCGCTAGTGAGGCATATCGTGACGAAATGGGTTTATTTTTTCGGTGCAGGTAAAGCAGAGGGCGACGGCACCTGGCGCGACCTTCTGGGCGGCAAGGGCGCCGGCCTGGCAGAGATGACCAGAATCGGACTGCCGGTTCCCGGTGGCTTTACGATTTCCACGGCCGCGTGCGACTACTACTACAAGAACGACAAGAAGTTCCCGCCAGAGTTGAAGAAACAAGTTACAGAAAACATCGCCAAACTGGAAAAGATCACCAAGAAGAAGCTGGGGGATCCCAAGAGCCCGCTGCTGGTCAGCGTACGGTCAGGGTCGGCTCGCTCCATGCCGGGAATGATGGAAACCATTCTCAACCTCGGCCTTAACGATAAGAGCGTCGTTGGTCTGGGTTCTTCTGTAAACAATGAACGCTTTGCTTACGACGCCTATCGTCGGTTTGTGCAAATGTATTCGACGGTGGTGATGGGGCTGTCCAAAGAAGATCTCGAACACCGGCTGCATGCGCTCAAGAGCCGCCTCGGTGTGAAGGAAGACACTGCCGTGCCGGCCAGCGGCTGGAAAGAACTCGTTGCAGAATTCAAGAAATACTTCAAGGAAAAGGCCGGGCAAGATTTTCCTGACGATCCGATGGAACAACTCTGGGGAGCGATTGGCGCGGTATTCGGGTCATGGATGGCGGAAAAAGCGGTTACTTACCGCCGCGTGGAAAAAATCACAGGACTGCTTGGCACCGCTGTGAACGTAGTGCAAATGGTGTTCGGTAATACCGGAGAAAATTCCGGGACGGGCGTTTGCTTCACACGGAACCCCAGCACCGGCGAAAAAGAATTCTACGGCGACTACCTTGTCAACGCGCAAGGCGAAGATGTCGTCGCGGGGATTCGCACTCCCATGCATCTCAGCGAAATGGCCAAGCGACTGCCAACCCTTTACGGGCAGCTCGAAAAAGTTCGAGTAAAACTCGAAAAGCATTATCGCGATATGCAGGACATGGAGTTTACCGTCGAAGAAGGCAAGCTTTATATGCTGCAGACGCGCACTGGCAAGCGCACGCCGGCCGCCGCATTTCGCATGGCAGTAGACATGGCCAACGAAAAGCTCATCAGCAAAGAAGACGCTATTCTCCGCATCAAGCCGGAAGATATCGAGCGCCTCTTCTATCCGGTGATCGATAGCAAAGTCGACAAAAAGACGCTTGCAAGTCTGCTCTTCGGTACCGGCATTAACGCAGTGCCCGGTGCGGCGGTGGGCAAGATCGTTTTCTCTGCCGCGGACGCTGAAGCCTGGGCGGCGCGCGGCGAAAGAGTTGTTCTGGTGCGTCGCGAAACTAGTCCTGAGGACGTCGGCGGCATGGCTGTCGCGCAGGGCATTCTTACTGCGACTGGTGGCAAGACCAGCCACGCGGCCGTAGTCGCTCGCGGCTGGGGCAAATGCTGCATCGTTGGCGCAGAAAAAATCGATATCAATCTGAAGTCGAAGACCATGACTTCGAACGGTAAGACCGCTCAAGAAGGCGATTGGGTCACACTCGACGGCGGCGAAGGCATCGTATACCTCGGTTCGCAGCCGCTCGTTACTCCAACGCTCCCTAAGTCCTACGAAACGCTGATGAAGTGGGTTGACGAAACCCGCAAGCTTGGTGTGCGCACCAATGCCGATACTCCACAAGACTCGCGCAAAGCCCGCGAAATGGGCGCTGAAGGCATCGGACTTTGCCGCACGGAACACATGTTCTTCACCGACTTCGAATTTCCGGAGAAAGGAGCCGAGCGGCAGCGCGCCATCCAGGAAATGATTCTGGCCGACGAACCCGAAGCTCGAGTGCGGGCGCTCGACAAGCTCCTGCCGTTCCAACGCCGCGACTTTGCTGGCATCTTCAAGGCCATGGACGGCCTGCCGGTGACTATCCGCCTGATCGATCCCCCGCTGCACGAGTTCGTGCCGCACGAACGCGCCAAACAAGCCGAGCTTGCCAGGGAACTGGGCCTCGACGTGGACAAGGTTGCTCGTCGCGTCGAACAACTCCACGAGTCGAACCCCATGCTTGGTCATCGCGGTTGTCGCTTGTGCATCACTTATCCGGAAATCTTGGAGATGCAAGTTCGCGCAATCATCGAAGCTGCGATCGAAGTGCAGAAAGGCGGAGTTAAAGTAATACCTGAGATCATGATTCCGCTGGTCCTGGACCGAAAAGAGTTGAGCATCCTCGAACAATCCACTCGTCGCGTTGCCGATGCGCTCATCGCGAAAGCTAAAGTAAAGCTTCCGTACCTGGTGGGGACCATGATCGAACTGCCTCGCGCAGCGTTGCTTGCAGATGAAATCGCCGAGGTCGCCGAGTTCTTTTCCTTTGGCACCAACGATCTCACGCAAACCACTATGGGCCTCTCCCGCGACGACGCGGGCCGCTTCCTGCCCGACTACGTGGATGAAAAGAAGGCCGGCGTTTTCTCAGCCGACCCGTTCCAGTCGCTGGACCAAAAAGGCGTAGGCATGCTCATGAAGTGGGGCGTCGAAAAGGGCCGCAAGACCCGCGACAAACTTAAGATCGGTATATGCGGCGAACATGGCGGCGACGCTGACAGCGTCAAGTTCTGCCACCAGATCGGAATGGACTACGTCAGTGCTTCGCCGTTCCGAGTGCCGATCTCGCGCCTCGCGGCGGCTCAAGTTGTGGTGGAAGAAAGACAAGCGAAGCAGAAAAAGAAGTAACGGCCGCAGAACCTAATCTAAAGTATCACCTTAGCAATGAAGTCGGGGGGCCCGGGGGACCGCTGCCGGTGCCCGGCTTTTCTTCTACGGTCAACCAGCAATTAAATGATTACTTTAAGGCGACTGCTGTTACGGTTTCGGATTTGCGGAGTGGTGGTCGTAGCTCAACACCCGCGTCAGCTTCCAGTTGCCGTCTTTGTATTGCCACAACTGCACAAAGCTCGCTTCTCCAGTTCCGTTCGCCGCCTCGGTCTTGGGATGCAGAAAACGGTGCACTCCAATCTCGATCGCTCCGTAGCCTTTCATGTAGTAGATCTTCAGAGTTCCGGGTACCAGCACCCGCTGCGTGTCTCCGGTGCAGATGTTGTTCTTGACGCTCTCGGTCAGCTTTTGTCGGCCCAGAGTTACGCCGCCCTGATCATGGTAAAACTCAACATCATCTGCCAGCAGGCTATCGAATGTCTTCAGGTCGCAGTGGTTGTAAGCATCGAAGAGTTTGGTATCCAGCGCGGTGATGGCCTGCTCCAGGCCGGCTTGATCTTTAATTTCGTCCAACGCTGCTATCCTTGATTCCGTCGCAGCCTGAGCGTTCGCTGGCGATGTCGAGCTCCCTCCTAACACACCAGTCAATAGTCCGAACGTGAGTAAGTGCCGAAGCTTCATGCAAGTCTCCCTTGGCGCGTGCCCTGATTGCGCACCATGAGATACGGTCGATCGCTCGGTCGTGTTCCCGCAATTGTTCCGTGCGTCATTCCATGTAGCAGCTGCTTTTTGCCGCTGCCCGCCTCGCCTAACGTAGAATGTGGGTGCCGAGCGGGCCTGCGTGCGTCCTGGAAAACAATTGCCTGTGAAACAGTCGAAAGATCCGCCCAATCTGCAAAATTTGCGCATCGTCTTGGTGCGCTCACGTAATCCGCTGAACATTGGCGCGGCAGCTCGTGCTATGAGCAATTTCGGCGCGTGGCATCTTCGAGTGGTCGCGCCGTACGAAAAAGCCTTCCGGGAAGCGGTCTCGGCCGTCGACGCTGCGCCTCTGCTTGCCAAAGCTGAAGAATACCAGTCAGTCGCAGACGCCACGCGCGACTGCAGCGCGGTGATCGGCACCACTGCCATTGGCCACCGCGAATTGCAGCACGAGCTTTACTCGCTCGAAGAAGCCGCGAAGAAGATTCGCAAAGCCCTGAAGTCGGTCCGGGTGGCAGTCCTCTTCGGGTCAGAAAAGACCGGTCTTTCGAATCACGATCTGAGCCACTGCCACTTTCTTCTGCGCGTTCCCACGCGTGACGAGCACCGCTCCATGAATCTGGCTCAAGCTGTCGCAATTATTGTCTACGAAATCTCTCGCGGCGTAGTTACTACAAAAGTAAAAAACAAATTGTCTTCGGCCGCAGCGGACATGGAATCAATCAATCGAATTGCGGAAGCACTGCTCGAAGCGTTGAGTCTTAGCGGTTACATCAATCGCCGCTCCGCCGCTACTGCCGAGGAAAAACTTCGCCGCATGCTCCGCCGCTTCGAGTTGAGCTCCGCCGACGCCGAAGTCCTTCTCGGCATGCTCCGCAAAATCCTCTGGAAACTGGGTCCGGGTAAGGAACCTAATAGCGGCGTTTAGAGTTGCTTTCGGGCAGCTCACCCACGAAAAATAATCATCAGCAAGTAGCCCCCGACACGCCAAAATTGGAGCAAGCACGAGTGCTTTTTGTCGCAGCAATAACGGTTTTTTCTTATTCCGTTGGTAAAGATAAGTTAGGCCTGAACCGATTGCGAACGTGTAAACGATCGGCAACACTGGGCTGAGGAATAAACGACGCGCTGCAGCCACGTTGTTTGCTCGATTCAGTTCCGCACCGTAGTGACGAACAGCTTCTAGAATTACTACGTTCGCGATGAACAGCGCAGTAACGGCCAAAGCGGTGCTTAGATACGTCTTCTCGGCCTTCATGGCCACCTCCGCCTTGCGCTCCGTAGGCTCGGCGCGTATCACGTCGGCATTTTAAAGAAGAAATACATACCTGCAAAATAAAAAATCAGATCCGGCGCGAAGGCAGCAAACGGCGGCGGCATTTGTCCCACTCCGCCCATCGCCTCAAGCAGCCTGGCCAACGAAAAATATGCAATTCCCACAGCAAGCCCTACGGCTACGCCACCAATCGCTCCGCGCGCGCCGACTCGAAAAGCATAGGGAATCGCCAGTAGCATGCTCACCGGCGCGATCAGCGGGAACGCTATCTTCACGTACCACTGCACCGTTAAGGCTGAAACATCGAAGCCAGCGTGGCGCAACTCTCCGATATAGCTACCCAGCTGACGGAAACTTAACTGCGAAGCTTGCAGTACCTCTCGATTGAAATAGGTCGGCGGCTCGGTAAGCTCGGGCAGCGCGGTAGCACTGAATTTGTCATATTTCTCGATTGAGCCGTCGTGAAAATCGCGCACCCAGCCAGACTCCAGAATCCAAACATTTTGCGGCTCGCTCCATTGCGCCTGGTTCGCGAACACCCGCCGCTTGATGTGAAACGTTCCGGGCTCCAGTTCCAACACGGTGAGCCCGGCAAAGAGATTCTTGGCCGGATCGAACAAATCGTAATTATAAATTTTGCCGTTTTCGCCAAAAATCCATCGTTGTGGACGCGTGTAAGTCTGCGGCGGTTTGCCTTTAATTTGGTTGCGCAGCGCGTCCTGGCGCTGGTTGGTATACGGCAGATATACATCGTCAAGAATAATCATGGTTGCTGCCAGTGTCAGCCCCGCCAGCAGCAACGGCATCGCCAGGCGATACAGACTGATCCCGCTCGCTTTGCAGGCAACAATCTCATTGTTCTTACTCATCACGCCCAGCGTAACCAGCACGGACACCAGCGCACCTAGTGGCGCAAGCTGGTACAAGAGATAGGGCGTCAAATAACGAAAATAATTCACCACCACCAGAAATGGCACGTGGTGACGCGCGATATCGTCCAACAATTCGAAAAACGTAAACACATAAAACAGGAACACGAACGTCAGCATCAGTGCGGCGAAATAGGCCAGAAATCGCCGTAGCAGATAGAGATCAATCAGGCGGGGAAAGCTGCCCTCCGATGTTCTTGGCCTCTCCAGCTGGCCGTTAGCGGCTTTCGCCAGTTCCGCTGCCCGCTTTCTAGCCTGCGTCTGGCGCCGGCGAATCAACCGCTTCCAGGTTTCCAGCCGGCTGAGTCTATGGAACCATCCACGGTCTCCACGCAACTGCTCCATACGCGGCAATAAGATTACGGCCAGCACGGCCAGCGCGATATTTGCCAGCCAAATGCCAGTCCACGGACTCAACTTTCCTTCGCGCGCGAAGCCTGCTCCCATCACCGACATCGAGTAGTACAAACCGATCAGCAGAACGGAAAGTAGCGTACCTGCCGCGCGGCCGCCTCTTCTTGGCTGCGCTCCCAACGGCACGGCCACCAGCGCAAATACCAGGCAAGCGAACGGGAAGGCCAGCCGGCGCTGAAATTCCACCCGCGCTTCACGCCAATTCTTGCCGTTCTGCGCAAGGAGTTCCCCTGTCGGCCGCTCGACGTTGCTTAGCGTCCGCTGTTGATTCGAAACCAGGCCGGTCACTTCCAGCGGCCAATCACTCTGTCCAAAGTCCGTCAATGAATAGTGGCTCGGATCTTGCCGGCTCACCTCGTGCGTAGTTCCACCCTGAAGATGCAGCTCAAGCTTGCCCTGTTTCGGCTCGGCAATTACAATCGCATTCTCCGCTAGCGTCAGCCGTGAGCCGCTCTCCTCGCCCACTTCCGCGAGGAACACGCCGTGCCACTGCGTTCCGCTCGCGGAAACGTCGTTCACGTACAGAACGCGTTTCGGAAATCGCTCGTCGAACACGCGTGGTTGTATCTGGAACGAAGCTTGCGACGCCAGCAGCGTGGTTTCAATGCCTCGCAAGCCGCGAAATGCGGCCGGGCCGAGCCATAGTGTAAGCGTTCCTGTCGCCATGGCTCCGGTCAGCGCCAGTACCGCAACCGGGACGAGCATGCGTTGCCGGCTGATACCCAAGGCAGTCAGCGCAATAATTTCGCTGTCCGCGGACATGCGGCCCAGACCGAGTAGCACTCCGACGAGCACCGCCATCGGAATCGTAAAAATGAGTACGCCGGGGAAAATGTACAGAAAGAGTTTTGCAATCTGCGAGCCCGATCCGGAATGACGAACCAGGAGTTCCATGAGCCGAACCAGTTGCGGCACAAAAAGCACGAATGTGAAGACGATAAGTCCGAGGAACGCATGACGGAAAATTTCGCGGACGATATAGCGGTCAAGAATGCGCATGGCGCGAATCGTGAGTGTAGCACGGCCCCCGTGCCCGCAGAGGTCGCCGCGTCGCCGGAGCGCTTCTCGCGATGAACAAGATCCATCTGGTCGTTCTCTGGCACATGCACCAGCCGCAGTATCGCGATCCGGAAACCGGGCGCTACGTCCTGCCGTGGACCCGTTTGCATGCTCTGAAAGATTACTGGGGCATGGTGAAGATCCTTGAAGAATTTCCAAAGTTTCACGCCACGTTCAACGTTGTGCCGGCTCTGGGCTTGCAGTTGGAAGAATACGCCAGCGGCACCTTCAACGAACCGTGGTTCGAACTGGCGTTTCGCGACGCCGAGAAGCTCTCTAAAGAAGACAAGAACGAAATCCTGCAGCGCGCGTTTCAGGTCAATCACGAACGCTTATTGACCCGCTGGCCGCGCTTTCACGAGCTATATGAATGGACGCGTCAGGCCGGCGGCGCTCAGGCCACCGTCACTTTCACGCCGCGCGACTGGCGTGACTTGCAGCTGCTTTCCCAGCTTGCCTGGATGGATGAAGAATGGATTGCGCGCGACGCCACCATTAACAAACTTTCCGCGAAGGGAAAAGACTTCACGGAAAAGGACAAAGCCGCGTTGAAGCAGAAACAATTGGAATTCCTGAAACTTGTGCTGCCGATCTATCGTGAGGCCGCCGAACGCGGGCAAATCGAACTGAGTACCACACCGTTCTATCACCCGATCCTTCCGCTAGTCTGCGATTCCGATATCGCGCGCGTGGCGAATCCATCGACGCCATTGCCGCGCCGCGCGTATCGCCATCCCGAGGACGCGCGTGAACAGTTGCGCCGCGCCCGCGAATACCATCAGCGCGTTTTCGGCGTTCCGCCCGCCGGTCTGTGGCCCTCGGAAGGTTCCGTCTCCGACCAAGCACTGGCCATCGCCGCTGAAGAGGGCTTCAAGTGGTTCGGCACGGACGAAGGAGTCTTAGGGCGAACGCTGAACCTTGGATTTTTTCGTGACGGCACCGGTCTTGCCGCAAATGCCGAACGCTTGTACCGGCCCTGGCGGCTGAAAACAGCACAGTCGGGAATTACCGGACTTTTCCGCGACCATCACATTTCCGATCTGATCGGATTTGTGTACAGCCGTATGGATGCCAAAGCAGGTGCCGTCGATCTTCACGGCCGCTTGCGCGCGATTGGCGAACGCGTACAGAGCAAGCAACCGCTGACGGTTTGCCTTTTTCTGGATGGAGAAAACGCCTGGGAATACTACCCCGGAAATGGCCGAGAATTCCTGCGCGAATTTTATGGCCGCATTCAGTCTGATCCGGATTTCCTCGCGCTGACCGCGAGCGAGGCTATTGCCGCCGCCGGAGAAATTTCCGAAACGCAAACAATCTTCCCGGCATCATGGATCAACGCAGATTTTGATGTGTGGATCGGCCACGCCGAGGATGTACAGGCGTGGGATCTTCTTTGGGATGCCCGAGAAGCCTACGCGCGCGCGGAAGATGCCAAGGCACAAGAGCGCTCGGACGCGCCGAACGACGATGAGCTTAAAGACGCCAAGGAGTCGCTGCTCGCCGCGGAAGGCAGCGATTGGTGCTGGTGGTATGGACCGGAGCACAGTACCGCGAATGACGCTGAATTCGAC
>Ga0185299_10003852_pt1 | contig 19007 bp, 24 predicted proteins | sample PaiPotPPA55metaG_FD_128002 | JGI IMG/M metagenome (GOLD analysis project Ga0185299, IMG submission 128002) | Iron sulfur acid spring bacterial and archeal communities from Banff, Canada, to study Microbial Dark Matter (Phase II) - Paint Pots PPA... ...
CATCAAGGACGCTGGTGCTTCGGCAAGACGCCGATGCAAACGTTCCTCGACGCAATGCCGATGACGAAGGAGAAAATGATCGCCGCTTAATAACGTCGGACACCAAAACCCGATCGCTTAACCAGGTCAGATCGAGTCTCGGCTACTACACGTGAAATAGCTGCCACGCCTCGGCAGCTTCGTCCGCAGTGAGCAGAGTCTCGGAAAGTTGGGTAGCCAGGCACAACGCCGTGTAATGGTTGTCGGTTGCTTCCGCCTCCTGGCGCAGTGCTCGCAAAATGGCAATTGCTTCCTGCTGGCGATTCTGCGCTGGCCCCAAAAGGGCGCGCGCCAGCAAAGAATAGTCGCGTATGTCCGACCAGGCGCACCTTGTCGGAGCGGAGTATTCTCCTGCAAGCCGTTCAAGGCGATTGAGGCACGCGCTGCCCTCTGTGATTCTGCCCTCCGTGATGTAGAGCCGCACCCTAATCGCCAGAGCCGCGGCGACCATCCGGCCCCGCTTACGCATGTGGCCGAGATTCTCAAGCTGCTCCAGTAGCGCGTAGGCGCGCTCAAAATTCCTGCGGTGCGCAGCAATTCGCACCAGCACGACATACGCGCTCAGGGCGCACTCGAGCATACCGGTCGCGTCAATGATCGGGCCGCGGTCGATGACCGTGGCCTCGGCTTCATCCATCCGGCCCTGTTCGTAGCGGATCCGGGCGATGAGGCTGGCGGGCAAGGCCGCGGCAGCTGTGTTCGGCCCTGCATGCTGTTCCGCCAATTGAATGGCGTCGGTGTAGCAACGCTCGGCCGCCGAGACTCGGAGTTGCTGGAACTCCACCAGCCCCTGAAGGCAAAGCCGATAGATAGACGCGAATACATTCCGTTTGTCATCGTCGACGGAGGAATGAATCCATGGCGTGGCGTAGAAACTCTCCAAATTGCCAGCCTTCCACTGGCAGAATCGAGCTACGTTCGACGCAACGTTGGCCGTCCATGGGTCGGTTGATTTTCTGATGCAGGCTTCGGCGACCGGTAGCGCTGCCTGACTATCGTCCCTCAACGCCGCGATGACCGATCGTATGGCGTCGCATTCGCATTTCATGGCATCGGCGTCGCGCGTATCCCCGTAGCCGACTTCCCGCTCGACTTTCTCGAGAAGCTCAAGCGCATCCTCGAAACGCATGGCGAGCGCCAAACCCCATGCGATTGCAATCTCAACCTTGATCTGACTTCGCATAAGCTCGGTGGGGAATAGGCGTTGCCAACCTAGCAGAGTCAGCAGATCACCCTTCTTCACCAGTTCCATCGCGCAGTTCTCGACCCAGCTCATGGCCTCGGCGGCGTCGCCGGCCGCAATCGCGTGCCGAACCGCGTCCGTCCAAATCTCCTGGGAAGCGTACCACCGGTATGCGCGTCGATGCAGCTTGGGGATCTCATCGCCGAGTTCGGCCTCCAGCCTTTGACTAAGGTGCCCACCTAGCAATTGATGGTAGCGGTACCAATGTCTCTCCTGGTCGATCGGCACCAGCAGGACCTGACTGGTTTCCATGGCATTCAGGAGTCGGCGGCTCGACCTAAGCCCGGTTACCGCTTGGCAGAGGGACGCGGAAAAACGATCAAGGATTGCAATCCGCAGCATGAATTGCACCATGTCGTGCGGTAGGCCGTCGAGCATTTCGGCGAGATAGGCGCCAATCGAGCGCAGTGCGCCCGAGAGCCCCCGCACGTAGCGTGCAGAATCTTGCCCCGGTTGGCAGAGTGTAGCCGCAACGATCCGCAAGACGGCCGGCCAGCCTTCCGTTTTCTTAAGGAGAAGCCTTACCTCGGACGGCTCCAGCCCGCCGATATTCTCTTGCTCGAGAAATTGACGTGACTCTTCCGCGTCAAAACGCAAAGCCGCGGTGTCGATCTCAAGCAGCTGATTGTGAGCGCGCAGCCTCGCTAGAGGGAGGGAGTGTTCGCCGGTCGCTGTAAGCACCAAGTGAAATTGGGTCGGTGCATATCTCAGCAAGTAGGATACAGAATCACGTATTTCGGTATCGCTTATCCAGTGGTAATCATCCAAGAACAAATAGATGTCATCGTCGATATCGGCCAGATCGTTGATCCACGTGGATACAATGGTGTTGAACGGCACCAGAGCGACGTCTGAAATCAGGCCGATTGCCGATTCGCCAACGCCGTCGCTCGCGCGCCGTAACGCGTGAGACACATAGAAGAGGAACCGCGTCGGCTCGTCGTCATCGGCGTCGAGGGTGAGCCAAGCGATGGACTTACCGCTCTTCTGAAGTCGCTCCGCCCAAGCGATTGCCAGGGAAGTCTTACCGAAACCCGGACCGGCCTGGATTACGGCTACTTGCTTCGCCTGTACCTGCGCGATCAAGTCGAGCAGCCGGGGCCGGTCAATCAGGCCCGGCGCACATTGCGGCGGCAAAATCTTGGTAGCGAGGAGCTGTGTTTTACTGGTAGCGATCATCTGATCCCCGCCAAGCGACCGCTGCAGGACATCTAGCATACCTCAAGACGATTCTACTGTCGGCCGGTTCGTCTTGCATTCCCCCAAGCGTAATTCCGAAATCCCCTGTTGGGGGGATGGCGTTATCCGCAGCATGCGCCAAGATTGGTAGGCCGATCCGTTCGCTGACGCAACTTCCGCCGAAGGGAGCCTCCCGCGGCAGCCGTCGCGGCAGGTCGTCATTGCAGCCGACCGCCCCCCAGACCGCCGCAGTACAAAAGGGAATAATGAACATGACACGCAGTGACCTGATACTCTTCGCGTTGTCCCTCGTGACAACGCTGATACTCTTCGCGTTGTCCTTGGTGACAACGAGCCTGCCACTCGGCGTCACATACACGTTGCTTCTGGCACGATGACCCTCGAAGCGGCGCTCCCGGGCGCGGTCACAAAGTTGCAATACGTGTATAGCTCTTCACACAGAGGAGAATGACACATGGAAAACATTACTGAAGCACATAAACTTATACCCGGCGACCTGTGCGATACCGATGGTGACATCGCGAGAGCGCTTCGCGGTGCCGGTGCAACGGCAATCCCGGCCTACGCCGAGGTCGTGTGCGTCGAGTTCCCGGACAAGAATCGTGTCCGCATCGTTTTCCCCAGCCTAGACTAGGACCGGTCACGATGCCATCTCAATACTTGGTACTAGTGCTGGACGTCCAACAGCCCGTAGCGGCTCTGAGTGACCGTCCCCGGTTCGCGTTGACCGTAGCCGGGAATTTTGCTGAGTCGCATCTGTATACTCATCCCGATCATTCTACTATCCTTGAAGTCTAACCGGATAATACGCCTGATATAGGCCTTATTTAACGACTGCAGCGGCCGGCAATATCGTCATGTAAGGACAAGGGGTGCGGAGCTCTACCTTTCCTCTCGCCTCGGTGGGATGGCCTCGCGCTCTTCGTATATCGCTGGATGCCCGAAGCAAACCCTAAAGCGGTGGTCCAGATCGCGCATGGCCTCGTCGAGCATGCCGGCCGATATGCCCGGCTTGCCAAGGCACTTACTCGCGCTGGCTATGCGGTTTATGCGGGCGATCATCGCGGCCATGGCCGGACGGCGCCAACGCCGGAGGATTTCGGCTTCTTTGCTCAGCGGGACGGCATAGACGATCTCTGGGGGCTGAGCCAGCGTATCGCCATCGACCATCCGGGCCTGCCAATCGTGCTCATCGGCCATTCCATGGGCTCGTTTATGGCGCAGCACTTCATCAGCGAGCATGGTGAGGCACTCTCCGGCGTTGTGCTAGCCGGCTCGAACGGCAAGCCAGTCCGGCTGACTGTCGCCTTGCGTGTCATCGCGCACATCGAGCGGCTGCGTTTGGGCCCACGCGGCCGCAGCGCGCTCGTCCATTCCTTGACCTTCGGCACTTTTAACAAGCAGTTTAAGCCGGTACGCACGGAGGCCGATTGGCTGTCGCGCGACTCGGTCGAGGTCGATAACTACGTCGCCGATCCGCTCTGCTGCTTCCGGCCCACGCTTCAGCTCTGGATTGATCTGCTGGATGCCTTGGGCGAGATAGCAAAACCGGCGCGAGCTGCGCGGCGAGTGGCGGCGGCTTCATCGGACGCCGCCGCCGATGCAGCTCTCCCGCGACCTCTTGATCCGAGGGATCATTTATCAGCTTCAGGAGCGGGCGTATGGCGGCCTCTCTAAGGCCGCCGTCCGGAGGCTGGAGCAGGCCGCCGCCGATCCGCCGAGCCGCGGCGCGGTTAAACCCGCGGCGCCGATCTCGCTGAAGCCGGGCCCGCGGCTCGTGCGCGAATGGCGCGGGGTCACCCACACGGCCCTCATCCATGCCGATGGGATCGAGTGGCGCGGTCAGCGCTACCGCTCCCTTTCCGTGGTCGCGCGAAAGATCACGGGTGCCCGCTGGTCGGGCCCGCGGTTCTTCGGCCTCAATCGCCAGCTGGATTCTCAACTCAAGGGCGGGGGAGGGGGAGGGCGATGGCGAAGGCCATGGGGCGCCTGACGCTCAACATGCTGCTCTCGTTCGCCCAATTCGAGCGCGAGATCGCCGGCGAGCGCATCCGCGACAAGATCGCGGCGTCGAAGAAGAAGGGCATGTGGATGGGCGGCAACGTGCCGCTCGGCTATGACGTCAAGGACCGCAAACTGATCGTCAGTGAGCCTGAGGCGTCAACCGTCCGGTTGATCTTCCGGCGCTAGGCGGAACTGGGCTCGGTCTCTATGTTCAGGGCCGAACTCGATCGACTGGGTATTGTGAGCAAGCGCCGTGAAGGCGCCGGCGGACGGCTGGCCGGCGGCCAACATTTCTCCCGCGGCGCCCTCTACCTGATGCTGCAGAACCGGATCTATCCGCCGCCTGTCAAACACGACGAACGCGCGCGCCCGCGATAACCTGCCGGGTCAGCGCGTGGCGACGGGAGGCCCTTGGGCGCTCCCTGCGGCGTGAATGCCGGCTGATATGGATGGGCCGCCCCAAGCACCGCGCGTGGCTTCTTGTCGAATGGAGGCGGCAATGGAGGCGGTTGCAAGTCGGACGCGCTCGCGCTCTTCTGGGCTCTGTCTTGTCATGATGATCCGGGAAAGTTGGCTGCCCAGCTTTCGCGCGGCCGCGGCCTTGCCAAGAGGCGTTTTCGAATTTTTAACCTTATGGGCTTAAGCGCGGTCTTGCGGGCGGCTACAATCTTGGAGTTATTCCCTTGATGATCTCCTGAAACGGCGCTAACTGATTGATTTTTGTGGTACCGCCACCCCGGCTCGAACGGGGGACCTCTAGATCCACAATCTAGCGCTCTAACCAACTGAGCTATGGCGGCGTGCCGGAATGCGCCGGACCGTAAAAGGATCAATCCGCGATTGCAAGGCCTCGAGCGACGTCTCGCAAGAGGAGAAAACCAATCCGCGATGTTGCCGTATCTCAACGATCGAGCTTAAGAATAGGTTGATCCAGTTGCCTGGAAAAGGATGCGGCCGCGGGACCTCCGGCGGTCGCCCCGCGAGGATTTCGTAAAGGTGATCCATGCCGGCGGAGAAAGCTCAAGAGGGCATGACCGGGTTTTGCTGCGCGCGGGGGCTGACCCGGCAAGACATCGCGGATGTTTTGGCCGTTCTGCCACCCGGGATTGCTTCCCATATGCCAATTGTGGCGATGCGAGACAAGCATGCGGCGCCCCCGGACAAGCTGATTCTCGCCAGCGAAAGCCTGCTGCATTTGTGCGGCGCGAAGAATCTCGCCGGCCTTTTCCGCTTTCTTTCCGGCGGCGAGGGAGGCTGTTCGCAACGGCTCGCCGATGTTGCTGCGAACCTCCGTCTCGACGCCGCGCCCGCCATCGAAACGCTGCATTTCCGCATCGGCAGGGCTACGAGAACCATAACCTTCCTTTGTCGGCGCTCCGGTGCCGGACGAGCGCCGCCAATGTTCGCCGCTGCGGTCCTTGATGTTTTTGACCGGCAGGAGGAGGCAACTTCCCTTGAGGCGCGCGCCGAGCCGCCGGCCGGCACGGGAGCCGTGGACCACGTGAACGAACCCATTGAACCGGCTCCGCCAAAGGCCGCACTCCGCTCGTCGCGGCCGGGTGCCGGAAGCAGCCGCGAAAGCCTCGAAAAGGAGCTGCGCCGCCAAAAAAGCGAGTTTCGCGAGCTTAGCGCCATTTTGGATACCGCGATGGACGGCATTGCCGTACTCGATTCGCAAGGGCGAATTCTGAGCCTGAACCGCTCCGGCGAGGCTCTATTCGGCTATGATCAAAACGAGGTAGCGGGTGAGCATTTCACCAGCTTGATCGCGCCGGAAAGCCGTGCACTGGCGAACGCCTATTTCGAAGGGCTGAAATCGCATGGCGCCGCCAGTCTGCTCAATCGGGGGCGCGAGGTCATTGGCCTAGCCCGGCAAGGCGGGACTATTCCGGTCTTCATGACGCTTGGCCGCATCGGGGCATCGCCCGGCGTCGACGAGGAACTGGCGGCGCGCTTTTGCGCCCTCTTGCGCGACCTCACGCATTGGAAAAAGGTCGAGCGGGAGCTTGAGGAAGCCCGCAAGGACGCCGAGCGGGCAAGCGCGTTGAAATCGGATTTTCTCGCCAGGGTCAGCCACGAAATCCGGACGCCGCTCAATGCGATTCTTGGCTTCGCCGAAGTCATGATGGACGAGCGTTTCGGCTCGATCGGCAATCAGCGCTACAAGGATTATCTCGGCGACATTCATGCCTCGGGTACGCTCGTCATGAGTCTCGTCAACGATCTTCTCGATCTTTCCAAGATCGAGGCAGGCAAGATGGATTTCGCGTTTGCATCGATCGACGCCAATCGCATTGTCTCGGAGTGCGTCTCGATCATGCAGCCGCAGGCAAGCCGCGAGCGGGTCGCCCTAAGGCTCTCATTGTCGCCAGCGCTTCCCAACATTTTCGCCGACGAGCGTTCGCTTCGCCAGATCGTCTTGAATCTTTTGTCGAACGCGGTGAAGTTCAACCGGCCGGGCGGTCAAGTCATGGTCGCCACCGCGCTCGCCGATGCTGGAAGTGCGGTTATTCGCATTCGCGATACCGGTGTTGGCATGTCCGAAGCCAGCATCGGCTTTGCTTTCGAGCCGTTCCGGCGGCTTGCCACCGCGAGGCCGTCGCGTGGCACCGGGCTGGGCCTGCCGCTAACCAAAGCCTTGGCCGAGGCCAATCACGCCTCCCTTACCATCAAGAGCAAGGAACACGAGGGTACTTTGGTCGAGGTTGTCTTCCCGCCGGCGCGCATCCTAGCCGAATGATCCGGCTCCAGAGGGTGGCTTGACCGCATCGAAGCCGATGGCGCCTAGCCGGATCGCGTCGAGCGATGCCGTGGCGACGGCTGATTCGAAGAAAAAGCTCCATCGACCGCGACACCTGGATGAACTAGCGCTTGCCGCGATTGCCCATGCGGGCTTCCAACAGCCGGCCCGGATGACATTGGATTCCCACGACAAGGGGCTGGGCCCTAGCCTTGCTCTCGGTGGGGTGTGGATTTTATAACGCACGGATGCGCAAAAGAAACACGGCAAGCAAAAATCCGGCGGCCGAAATTTTGGGCAGCGCCACTTCCGCGCCCGGGACGAACCTGAATACGCCGTCCAAAAAAATCCCCGCGCGCGCCACGAAACCGCAAGGCGCACGGCAAATGCCGCCGGACCCGGCAAGGGTGGCAGAGATTTTCCGCCGCTTCGAAGCCGCCAATCCGCACCCAAAAGGCGAACTCGACTATGTGAACGCCTTCACCTTGCTCGTCGCGGTCGTGCTTTCGGCGCAAGCGACCGACCTCGGCGTCAACAAGGCCACGCGCGGGCTTTTCGCGATGGCTGGAAGCCCAGCCAAAATGGCGGCGCTCGGCGAGGAAAAGCTCCAGGACATGATCAAGACGATTGGCCTTTACCGCACCAAGGCAAAAAACGTGATCGCCTTGTCGCGGCGGCTCGTCAAGGATTTCGGTGGCGAGGTGCCGCACAGCCGCGAGGCGCTCGAAACGCTCCCCGGAGTTGGCCGCAAGAGCGCCAATGTCGTCATGAACACTGCTTTCGGCGCGCCGGTGATCGCGGTCGACAGGCATATTTTCCGGGTTTCCAACCGCATTCCCCTGGCGACGGGCAAGACGCCGCTTGAGGTCGAACGCGGACTTGAGAAAATCATTCCTGGTGCGTTCAAGCCTCACGCCCATCATTGGCTGATCCTGCATGGCAGGTATATCTGCAAGGCCCGCCGCCCGGAATGCGAACGCTGCTTGATCTCCGATCTCTGCCGATGGCCGGACAAGCGGGCCTGATGTACTTCGGACGCATTCCGCCGGCGCGCATGAGATCTTCGAGCGAGGCGAAGCAGCGATCCGCAACCATGGCAAGGAGCGCAACGATGCCAACTGGCACTCGCGCGCGGCTCCGAATTCTTCAGCCAAACAACCGCGCCGCGCGGGCGTGTAAAGTAGTCATACGACGATCGTCAGCCGCTCCGCGGCGCGGGTAATACCGGTATAGAGCCAGCGGTTGCGGTGTTCGCGAAACGCGAAGCTTTCGTCGAACAAAACCACATGGTTCCATTGCGATCCCTGCGCCTTATGCACCGTGAGCGCATAGCCGTAATCGAACTCATCCGACTCCCGCCGGATTTTTGGGCTTAGACTTTCTTCCATACCTTGAAAGAATTCCGGCAGCACGCCGATGCGCAGCGGTTTGCGGGTAGGATCGTCCTCCGGCACAATGTTCAGCGCGAGCTTCTTCTTGCGCGTTGACGCGGTGGTTTTGACGAGCCAGATCCCGCCGTTCAAGAGGCCCTTCGTCTTATTGTTTTTCAGACAGACCAGCTTGTCGCCGGCTTGCGGAAAAACATCGGCGTGCCCGAAGAGTTCGCGCATTCTTTTGTTGTACGAGTGGCGGGTGCGGTTGAGGCCAACGAGCAGCTGATCGGCCGCGGTCACCGTGCCGGAATCGATGTCGCGCCGCTCCATGACGAGGCTCTCGCCATAAGCGCCGAGGGAAAGCCTTCCGCCTTCGCGCACAAGCATCGACATTTTGATGATCGGATTGTCCGCCGCTTGGCGATGCACCTCGGTCAGCATCACGTCGGGCGGGCCTTCGGTAAAGAATCCCGCGCCCTTGACGGGAGGCAATTGCGCCGGATCGCCAAGGACCAGCACCGGCTTGCCGAAGGACAAAAGATCGCGGCCGAGTTCCGCATCGACCATCGAACATTCGTCGATGATGACGAGACTCGATTTCGTAACGGCGCTGTCTTCATTGAGAACGAAGGTGGGCTCTTGCGTATCGGTCGCCCGCAGCCGGTAGATCAAGCTGTGGATCGTGCGCGCTTCCATGCAGCCCTTGGAACGCAAGACGAGCGCGGCCTTGCCGGTGAAAGCCGCGAAGGCGACGCCGCCATCGCTATCCTCGGCGATTTTCTTGGCGAGGGTGGTCTTGCCGGTGCCCGCATAGCCGAAGAGCCGGAACAATTGCGGCTCGCCGCGATTCAACCATGCCGCGACGGCCTTTAGTGCCGCCTCCTGCTGCGGCGGCCATATCATGCCCATGCCGTTGCGGAGTTCATCGGATTTTGCTCATGTCTCGAGGTGCCCCAATCGGCTTCTACCGACGCCAATAGCATTTACCACCCCTCGCTGAAGGAGGGAGCACCCCCGCGTCCTGCCGCGTGCGGCAAAATTCCGACGGCAAGCTCCGGAGGCCTGGATCGTCACCGGCATCGGCGAGATGGTCTGATCCGTGTCGGCCCCGGAGTTTACGAGCGGAAGACGTTGGCCAACTTTAGCACGGACCTTGCCGTTATGGCGTCCCCCAAACAGGCAATACTGAAGGCATGTACGACAAACCTATTCCAGCCAACACTTTATTGATTTCGAAATTAGGATTGGCATTGCAATTTCCGGCGCGGCGCAATAAACACAATGGGAAACCTCGCGGATCCCCGATTGGACGGCGGCCGGGATCCCAGCACCGAAGCAATTCAAACCCCTCAAAATGGGATGAAAGTGGCTTAGGTACAAGCGCATAGTTGAAGCTTGCTGCGCTTTTGTATAGCTCGCTAATATCACCAGGCACCCAGTACATCGGAACGGAAAGATGCGAATAGGTATATCCGCCTGTATCCCACCAATTGACTGCCAAGCCAAGTCCACATACACCTTGCCTCAAGCCAACATCTTCCATAGCCAGCAGCCCTTCGGAGTATTGTGTCAAATTTGCTCGAAAACCATAACCTACGGCAATCGCGAGCGACATTATACCCCATGCGGCCACTGCACTGCCTGCGTAAAAATCTAGTCCCCGACCTTCGGGCGTAAGACGGATGACCACTTCAGACGTACCAATTCCTATAAGTATTACGATAAGCGGCATAATAGGATACAGAAATCGCATTTCCTTGTGCGCAATAACGCTATGAGCAATTACATGTATGAGGATCATTCCGGCTAACATTGGAAGACGTCGCGCTCCTATGGCAACGGCCGCGGCAATCGGTACTACTGCTGCGCCCCAGATGAGAATTAGTTGAGTTGCGTACCAATAAAATGGAGCGGTTCCGGAAACTTGGGCGCGGCCCTGAACGATATTTATCCAGAAATTTTTCCAGACCGATTGGAGGGGCGTCCCTAAGGTCTGAGCATCCAATATGGCTAACGCGAGGACTGGCACGATCAAACCGGCCAAGAGAGGTAACCAGCGCCGTCGAATTTCTCCACGGCAGACGAAAATGATGGCAACCACTATCATTGGATAGATATGAAATCGCAAGTCCCCTGCGAGTCCAAAAAACAACCCTGCTATGGCGAATTGCCAAATTCGAAGGTAGACTCCGATGACCAAAATATTACCCGCAACAACCTCATTAAAAGCCGTCGGCGCGAAATAAACCAATTCGTACCATACAACGCAAATTCCGCCGGTGGTGACTGCGCCAGCTTTTCCAAAAAGCCGATTGCCGAATAAATAGCCTACGACGACAACAGCAAGCGAAAGCAGCGCAAGCAACATGTAAGTCGCGAAAAGATATCCATACGCTCCCGGCCCCAACCTCTCTGTAGCAGCCATCACCATGGCCAGAGCGCCCGGAAATAGCCAAGACCTCATTCCCTCCGTCCACTCAAATGTGACAATACCGCTGCCGAACCAAAGCCGATGGGCGGGTTCGAGCGTCTGAAAAATCCCGTCAGAATAATATATGTGGGGACTCAGAAGAGGCGGTAGAATTCTGAAAAGTAGGCCGATGACGAGCAGCAGAGGGAGCAATAACAAGTGATTGCTCGTAATCTGCCGGCCGCGGCTCATCGTGGGTCCCGATGAAGCCACGACACTGAGACTTCGCAAATACGACATTGCCACCCATCCATTCACGCCGACAGATTTGAACCGACAGTCCTCAGATGACCGGAGATTGGACAGTAGCATTCGCTCGATTGGGCCTATTTGGCAAGTTTGAGCTCGTCGGTCCCCCGCTGTCGTGCGCGAGGGCCTATGCGTGAACCATTGCGCTCGGCAGCGCACTGGAAAATGCCGAGATGGATGTGGTCAAGGCACGCCTCCGTGTTTCCCTGACGAGGCGATGTATTTCCGCCAGCCTTCGGCGCGAAGCCGGCAGGCCGGACACGAACCGCAGCCATGGCCCCAATCGTGCCTGATCGCGCGCTCGCCGAGGTAGCAGCTATGCGTCGACTCTACGATTAGAGTGACGAGCGCGGTTCCGCCTAGCCTTTCCGCGAGGCGCCAGGTCGCGGCCTTGTCGAGCCACATCAAAGGAGTTTCAAGAATAAAACGACTATCCATGCCGAGATTCACGGCGAGTTGCATAGCTTTCATGGTATCGTCGCGGCAATCCGGGTAGCCTGAAAAATCCGTTTCGCACATGCCGCCGACAATATGCTTGAAGCCGCGCCGATAGGCGAGCGCCGCCGCCAGGCTGAGGAACATGAGGTTGCGGCCAGGGACGAATGTATTGGGCAGGCCGCGCGCGTCGGTGGCGATCTCGACATCGTGGGTCATTGCCGTCGTGGAGATTTGCGCCAAAGCCTCGATGCGGATCAGGTGGTCATCGCCGAGGCGCTCGCGCCACGCGGGGAAATTTTGCCGAAGCGATTCGCGGATCGTGGCGCGCTGTTCGAGCTCGACGCGATGTCTTTGGCCGTAATCGAATCCAACCGTCTCGACGCGCGCATATCGATCGAGTGCCAAGGCAAGACACGTCGTCGAGTCCTGGCCGCCGGAAAACAGGACGAGCGCCCCCGCCGCGGCTCCGGTCATCGCGCCGCGCCCATCCGGCCCGGCGGATCAGGGAAAGCCACCCCGGAATGCCGTCTTGCGATGCGTCCGCGCGGTCCGGCCAAAATACTGCCTCGTGAACGTCCTGGCCCGGGCAAATGAAAGGAGCTTGTTTTCATTGGCAAGCGCCAATACCACACGCTTCGAATAAGATCGTTGCAGGCCTCGATGACGTCCCGGCAGACAAAAAACTTACCTGTGGCGTTATCCGATGCCAGGGTAAATTCAAAATCGACGAGACGGCGATCATTCCGCATGAGTTACTCCACGGCAGCGCGGCAATTGCGCCTGGCAGCATGGGCCGGCGCCGTGTCGCGCGGCCCACACGCGATGCCCCAGCGCTTGCCGCGGTGGCGGCGCAGCAAAGCCTTTGCTACGGTCAACAAGCCAAGGTCAACTTGTCTTTCTGATCAGGAGATCATGGGTTTTAATCCCATCGCGTGCACCAAAGCGATTAGATAATTTATGCTAATTCTCTCTTGTTGTATCTTGTTGTAATTGAACCAGATTTTTCGCTGGGGCAAAGCCGCGCCGCCTTGCCTGCCCGCATCGGGGAGTCTTGCTTCGATAGCATCCATCACTCCCGCCGCCGCCCCTTTGTTTGCGGCGCAGCTTGCGGCCCGCTCGTCCGTGTTGCGCCAATGTCACACCAGCAGTTCAAATGCCGGGATGGATGTTAGCGATGTATTGACGAAATCGGCGCCGGTGCTAGACTTTCACGATGGCTGGCAGGAAACAAACAATTACGCTGGGAATCGCCCTGGCGGTCGCGATTCTTGCCGCGGTCGCAATCGTTTGGATTGCCGTGCCGCTTTTTGTGTTGGCGGTGTTCTTATTCGCGTGGGGTTTGGAACAAAAGCGCACGGAGGCATTTGTTGGGCGTTTGCCGTCCGGCAATTACCTCCTCAATGCATTGGCTAAATTAGACTTGATAATCTCCCGCTGGAGTTGAGAGAGCTAACGGCGGTCTCCTTCAATTACACGGAACCCATCGCCGTGCTCACTCCGGCCGCGCCAGTTCCCCGGCCGCTTTTCGCCAAGCCTCGTCACGTGCGTCCATCCGGGCCGCGGCCTGCGGCAAGCAGCCGGACGATGTCGCGCGCGCAGGCGGTGCGCCGAGCAAACGACCGTATTCGCAGCTGAATTGCGAGAGGCTTTCGTATCCGAATGAGCCAGCCGTCGCCGCATCCAATTTCGGCCATCAAGAGGCAACGAGCTTCCTGAAAGCGACGAAGGCGGTCACCTCGTCACGCCGGAGATCGCGCCAAAGGCCGCGCGGAGTCTTTCCCTTTAAAGTTTCCTAGAAAGCCGGGCCAAAAAGCGTCGAGACTGGGCCTTCGCGAAATCGCCCAACGTCTCTCGAGGCGCTCTCCTCCGTCGCCGGAAACGGCCCGCCCAACGACAATGAACGCGCCAGACAAAGAAAGCGCCGCGGCGCCGGATTGTCGTTCATCCCCATTCAGAAGAATCCGAGGTTCTCGATTAAGCGCAACGTTACTGTTTTTAGGAGGCGCTCATGCACATTCGGGCGGAGCTCGGCTTGAACAGTGAAATCCTCATCGCCGACAACAGTAGCGCGGACGGGAGCCAATTGATCGCAAGGGCTCTCGGCGCGACGCTGCGCGCTTCCCGCGAGCAATCTACTCCGCCATGCCGGCACAGGAGGTGCCGCCAATGCCTTCGTGGCGGCGACGCAGCTCGAACGTCCCGTCCCGGGCCACGAACTCGAAACCGCTATCCAGAGCTTGCTCGAATTCTTTCGTTTCTTGCGGCTGAGCGTCCTGCATTGCGGGAAACAGCTGCTTCCATGTGTTGGGATCTGTCCATCTCCGGTCGATAACCACCCAAGAAGCGCGCTGCATCACCGATATGCAAGCATCATGATACTGGGACGGCAGGGTGTATCCTGGCGCAAAGATATCGTATCCCGACACGTCCTCGCGGGCAGTCAGGAATGGCAGCATCGGCATGTAGGGGTAGAAAAAATAGGCATCCCCGGATGGCGTCGCGGCGATCCGCGCCAGCAACTCAGGAACCCCGGGCTGTCCGAAGAACACCACCCCGCCTCGCGGCGTCTGCACGACCTGCCCACGCAATGCAATTTGGGATATCCACAAGAATGAAACCGCACAGCGCGCGCAAAGTCCGATCAGGACAGCGGCAGCCGCGTAGCGATATATTTGACGCCACCGTTGGGTTAGCCGGGTCATGCAGCATGCTAGCAAGGGCAACGCCAAAGGTGTTGCAAAGGCGATATGAGTAATATCGGGGCGCGGAAAACACCCCACGAAGCCTGCGAGACCGAACGCGATGCACGACCGCAGCAGACGGTCGCGAAGACATGTGCGCCAGTCGCGGGCGCATACGAGGAGCGTCAGCAAGGCCGCGAACGGGAATAGGTATTTGAGGGGAAGATTCTGATGGCCCGAAACTGACCCAAACGGTACGCCTTGGATGGACGAATACCGCGTGGCGGTGAATCGGATGACATCATCGAACGCTGCAGCGAGCGCCTGATTCGAAACCAAGTATATGAGCAGGCCCACGGGCACCAGGGCGCCCCCGAGTAAGTAGGCGATCAACCCCGTCCGGTCCCGCCGCAGGTTCAAGAACGCAGTCATGGCGGCCAGCATAGCCAGAGCGCCGCGGGTCGGAGTCACCATCGCCGCTGTGCCAGCCGCTGCGCCGGCAATCAGCGGCCACCGCAGCCAGCGGGGCGAATGCTCGAAGCTGGCGAGGGCGGCCCAGACACCCACCATCGAGAAAAGTGTTGTGAACCAGTGATGGCTGACCTGCGTCCAGCTTCCCTGCGACATTACCACCCACCCAATCGTTAAAATGGCAGAGAGCGGCGCGTTCCTGGATGCCTGCCGGCAGGCCACATATGTGAAGCAGGCAATGCCGACGATAGTCAAGATCGCCAGCAACCGCGCGGACCAAACGGAGATTCCGGTTACGCTGAACCATGTTGCGGTGAGGACGAAGCCGCCGGGCGGCAGAAACTCAAAGAAATCAGTGTAGAGTTTTCTCCCCCGGAGCATGCGCTCAGCGCCGCGCAACAATACACCCTCATCGCCCATCCAAAAGACGAATCGAATGAACGGCAGGCACAGCAGGGCGGCAACCAGACCCACAAACGGCAACCACCAGCAGCTGGTCCAGCCTGCCGATGCCCGGATTGCCAAGTCGTCGGATAATGGGGATTGGCCAGAGCCTGCCTGGGCCAGTGGCGCTGGGTCGGTGTTCATGCGGCGTAGCTCGATTCCCCATGATTGACGTTCGAACTCGCAGATGCTATCCGGAAGGAGCGCATATCCGACCGTTTCTGGTATTGTCAATCGGTCTCGAATTTTGGCCCCCGAGTGCGCTCCTCAGGCCGGACAACTTAGGCCGGAGAACCAAAGGCCCGTCGCGATCGGACGTGCCGGAAATCGCAAAAATCGCGTCCAATTGGCGAAGTCGGATTAAGGGTAGAACAATGCAAACAACCGTAAAATCCGGCGACGATCAGCGCGACAAGAGAGAGCGGACGCGGGCGGATGTTGACGAGAGCCACATCTCAATCTCTTTCGGTCGAGGGGAGGCTTCGGGTTGCGGCGTTATTGGACTCTCTCGCCTCTCGCTCTGATCATGATTTTTATCGTCGCCGCGATAGCTTCGGTCTGCGAGGACCGCTCGCACGCGAAAATCTACAATTTCCAAACGGCGTCCGATGCTCTGATCGCTTCGGGAACGCAGAACCTCGTCTTCCTATGGGATCACCCTGCCAATCCGATCGAGGATCCGTCGCAGCTCGCAATTGTCGGAGGATTCTTCTTCAACCGTCAGGGCATTGACGTTCACGTCACGCCTTTGAAGCTTGCAACGCATGAGGATCCCAATACGCGCCTCGTCGCTCTGGCAGACCAGCCGCATTCGGCCATCCTGTGGATCTACGACACGAATGTTCATGACACGGCGGCACGGACCTTTCCACCGCGGATCACCGAACTCGCGTCCGCCTGGCAATGCCGCGATTTCGGGTCTCCGCCGATCGGTATTCTGGCCTGCACCCGAAAGGACGCGACATGACGGACGTCCATTCCTCAGTGCATCGCCCCATGCTTTCGGTCGTCGCCCCCTGTTTCAACGAAGGGGCCTGCCTGCCGCAGTTCCTCGACCGGATGATCGCGGCGTGCCAGACCTCGGCGAACGGCTCCCACGAAATCATCTTGGTGAACGACGGATCGACGGATAACACTTGGCCGTGCATCCGCGCGATGGCCCTTACACGGCCAGGTGTCGTTGCCGTCAATCTCTCCCGCAACCACGGGCACCAGCTCGCGGTGACGGCCGGGCTCAGCCAGGCAAAAGGCGAACGCGTTCTCGTGATTGACGCGGACCTTCAAGATCCGCCGGAACTGCTCGGCGAGATGATGGCGCGGATGGATCAGGACTTCGATGTCGTCTACGGGCGCCGACGCGCCCGCGCCGGTGAGAGCGGCTTCAAGCGCACCGCGGCACATATCTTCTATCGCCTGCTTGGCCGTGTTTCGGATGTCGCGATTCCCATGGATACTGGCGATTTCCGACTGTTGTCGCGAAGCATGGTCGAGCGGCTCAATGCCATGCCGGAGCAGGACCGCTTCTTGCGCGGCATGGTTGCTTGGCTGGGCGGCCGACAGTCCGAGGTTCTCTACGATCGCGATAGTCGCTTCGCCGGTAATACGGGCTACACGCTCGTCAAGATGGTCAAGCTTGCAATGGCCGGTTTGACGAGCTTCTCGACCGTTCCTCTGCGTCTCGCCGCGATCCTTACCGTGTTTGGCATCCTCATTGGTTGCGCAGTTGCGCTCTATGCCGTCGCCGGCCGATTACTCGGGCATGTCGTTCCGGGTTGGACCAGTCTCGCGCTCGTCATGGTGTTCTTCTCGACAGCGCAACTCGCCTGTCTGGCGGTGATGAGTGTCTATGTCGGTCGAATTTTCATGCAAGTGAAGCAGCGGCCCTTGTTTTTGATTGACGAAGTCGTGACGACTGAGACGCGCGTCGGACTCGCGCCGTCGTCCGCATCCCTTGCCATGATAAAGGATCGCGACGTTGCGGCACGCTGAATTCGACAAGTTCGCCGACGAATATCTTGCAAGCCACGCGGCGAACGTCCGAATCATCGGCGAAGATCCGGCATATTTCGCACGCTACAAGATCGGCGAACTCCGACGCATGTGGACGCAGGGCCGGCTCGTTGAACCGGCGACGATTCTCGATTTCGGCTCGGGCATCGGGGCTTCGTTGCCGCATCTGGCCGTGGCATTTCCGGGCGCATCGCTCACTGCCTTCGATGTCTCGGCACGGAGCCTCGCCATTGCCGAAGGCCGCTTCCCTAACATCGCGACCTTCGTGCACGGTGACGATCTCGCTATTTTCCCGAAGGCGAGTTTCGACCTCGTCTTCACCTCATGTGTCTTTCACCACATTGATGAAAAGCAGCATGTCGACCTGTTCCGCCAATTGCACGCTTTGTTGCGCCCGAATGGTGCCGTCGTCGTCTTCGAACATAATCCGGTGAACCCGATAACGCGATACATCGTGGCGACCTGTCCCTTCGACGAGAACGCGGTCCTTATTCCATCCGCCGTGCTTACGTCGCGCCAGCGCGAGGCTGGCTTCAAGTGCATCGAGACCCGCTACACAGGCTTCTTCCCGCATGCTCTCGCCAGGCTGCGATGGCTCGAACCGTATCTTTCGGCCCTGCCCATGGGAGCGCAATATTATACGACTGCTCATGCCTGACTCGACGCACCAGCGGCCTTCTGGCCTGATCCCCGAGTTGGGCCGGGTCCTTCGGTTTGGTATCGTCGGCGGATTGAATACCGTGATCGGCGGTTGCACCATTGTTGCGCTCGAATGGGGCTGTGGCGTGCATCCGTTACTGGCCAATGCTGCTGGTTTCGCGTCCGGGATGATCGCCGGCTTTCTGCTGAGCCGCACGTTCGTCTTTCGCGAACGAACCCGCAATAGATGGATTGTTGTTCGCTACACAATCGCGGTGGCATTGGCCTTCGCGCTCAACCAAGTGGTCCTGGCCCTTTTGAACGGCCGTCTGCCGAAAGCGCCGGGGGCGGTCTTCGCTCAAGGTGCCGCGATGATGAGCTACACGATTGCTTGCTTCATCCTTTGCCGCTTCTGGGTCTTTCGCACGGCGACGCTCACCTATGGGCAGGCCTCTCCACCCGCACAATGACCTTTCTGCGATTTGGTCTCGATAGGTACAGGGTGCCGCGCGACTTGCGGCTGGCCTCGATCGCGTGCGCATTGGCGATAGCTGCTGGCGTTGCCGGCGCTTTCAGCTTCAACACGATCTTTATTCCCTTCGCAGGCCGGCCAAGCTTGACGCTTCTATTAACGCGACGATACTGCGTGGTTGAGCGGTTTCGATTGGCTTCCGCGCCGGATTTTGTCTGACGTGAACGACCGCCGCGGTGTTTGCGGTGTTTGCGATGTTTGCGGTGTTTAAAGCCCCTGACGAAGGAACTATCGATCATGCCGCCGCGAGGCGCCGCAGGAACAGCAGGCGTTTGATATTGGAGACGAGGCTCGCCAGTCCGGTCTTCGTCTTCGCTCTCGCGGTCCCGATGGTCTGGATGAACAAGCCCATCCGATCCTTCGGCTCGGCGAAGACATGCTCGACGCGCGAACGGATTTTCGATTTGGCGTTGTTGGCGCGCCGGATCGCTTCCGGCATCGGGCGCCCCTGCGGCCTCTTACGATGGACATGGC
>Ga0185299_10003854_pt1 | contig 18989 bp, 16 predicted proteins | sample PaiPotPPA55metaG_FD_128002 | JGI IMG/M metagenome (GOLD analysis project Ga0185299, IMG submission 128002) | Iron sulfur acid spring bacterial and archeal communities from Banff, Canada, to study Microbial Dark Matter (Phase II) - Paint Pots PPA... ...
TTATCGCGCCTACGATCCTTATCCTATTTTTGTGAAGAAAGGTGCAGGCAGCAAGTTGTGGGACCTCGATGGCAACGAATACATCGACCACAATTTGTGTTTTGGCGCCTTAATGGCCGGGCACTGCCATCCTGCGGTGGTCAAGGCCATCGAGGGCGCGCTGCACATCGGCACCACCTTTGGCATGCCCCACGATATGGAGTGGGAGCTGGCCGAGGAAATCTGCGCGCGCTACCCGGTGGAGATGGTGCGTTTCGGCTCCAGCGGCACGGAAGTTACCATGCACGCTTGCCGCATGGCCCGCGCGGCCACCAAGCGCGACAAAATCTTAAAATTTGAAGGCGCGTATCACGGTTTGCATGATACTGCGCTCGTCAGCGTAAAACCCAAAGCGGGGGAGTACGGCGATCCTGACGCTCCAACTTCCGTGCCCGGGGGCATGGGCGTTCCCAAAGCCTCCATCGACAACGTAACCATCGCGGCCTTCAATAATCTGGCCAGCGTGGAAAACCGCTTTAAACAATTTCCCGGTCAAATCGCGGCGATTATTCTTGAGCCCATTTTGATGAACGTGGGCTTGTGCATGCCCCAATCCGGGTTTTTGCAGGGCCTGCGCGATATCGCCACGAAAAATGGCGCACTCCTGATTTTCGATGAAGTAAAAACGGGCGCGAAATTGGCCTGGGGCGGAGCCTCGGAGTTTTTCGGCGTGAAGCCGGACATGATCTGCCTGGCAAAATCCATTGGCGGTGGCGCGCCACTCGGTGCGTTCGGCGCCAGCCGCGCGGTGATGGATCTGATTTCGCAGCATAAAGTTTTTCACGGCGGCACCTACAACACCAACCGCATTTCCATGGCTGCGGGCCTGGCTACCTTTCGCGAAGTGTTGACTCGCGACAATTACGCGCACGTTGGCAAGCTCAGCAAAAAACTTACCGAGGGCTATCGCAAAACGGTCGCTAAGGTTGGTCTGCAGGCCTACGTAGTCAGCGCCGGCGTAAATGGCGCGTTGATGCTGTACCCGCAGGAAATTCGCAATTACCGTGACTGGACCGCCATTGATGTCGACCTGTGGCGTCACTACTGGTTTGCGATGGTGAATCGCGGCGTACTCGCGCAGCCCTACTGGTGGGACGAGCAGTGGACCATCTCCGTGCAACACGCGGAAGCGGACATCGACAAGCACCTCGCGGTGTTTGAAGAAATCGCTCCGGCGCTCGCTAAGGCGCAGCAGGAGCGCGGTGTCGCCTTCGTCGGTGCAGCCGGGCATTAACTGGCTGGCATTAACTATAAGTCGCGAATGATTCTGGCCAGTGAGCAAATCGCACGCACGCTGCCGCTTAGCGCACCATAATCAACGCTGGGGAAATTATGTCGACGGAAGTCAGCGTGCCACTTGACAATGGGCGAGAAACCGGCGCGCCACATTTGCGGCGCGTTTTAGGCCGCTGGGACCTGATTCTTCTTTTCGTCGTCGCGGTCTTCAACCTCAACGTCGTCCCTTCGATCGCCGCCAATGGCGGAGTCACTGTGTGGCTATGGCTGATTTCGCTGCTGCTTTTTTTCTGGCCCCAGGGGATCGCCGTGGTTGAGCTGGCGCACCGTTTTCCGGGCGAAGGCGGCGTTTATTTATGGGCCAAGGAAGTTTTTGGCGATTTCCACGGGTTTCTTTCCGGTTGGTGCTACTGGACCAACAACATGATGTACGTGCCTACCGTGATGCTCTATTTCGTGGGCGTGTCGGTGTACGCGCTGGGTGCAGGGCACGAGTCGCTGGCCGATAATAAAATCTTCGCCCTGACCGCTTCGTTGCTGCTGCTGATTGTTTTGGTGGTGATGAATATCGTGGGGCTGGGAGTAGGGAAGTGGATCAATAATTTTGGCGCGATCGGTACCGGTATCGCCGCCGCGGTATTGATTGGATTAGGTGTCGTCGTTTGGCTGCGCTTTGGCGCCGCTGTGACCTCCGCCGATTTTGCGATTCCCGCGAATCCTCGATTCGTGCTCAATTCGTTTGGAGTAATTTGTTTTGGTCTCGTGGGACTCGAACTCGCTTCCGTGATGGGGGACGAAATCGAAAATCCGCAAAAAACTCTGCCCGGTGCGGTCGCCTTGGGCGGAATTCTTTCTGGCCTACTCTATATCGGCGCAACGCTTACGCTGCTGATCGCCGTCAGTAAAGACAACATCAGTGTGCTGCAAGGAATCGTGCAGGCCGTCAGGCACATGGCCAGCCGTGTTGGTGTGGGCTGGATCGTCGCGCCCTTCGCGTTTATGTTGAGCATTTCGATTGCTGGTATCGGATCGGCGTGGCTAGGCGGCTCAGCAAGAATCCCTTTTGTGGCGGGGCTCGATTCCTACATGCCCGCGTGGCTCGGGAAGATTCATCCCAAGTATGCGACTCCCTATGCCGCGTTGATCGTGCATGCCTCGGTCTCAATGATTCTAGTCATTATTAATTTCAGTTTCACCGGTGCGGGAGTGCAGGAAACATTTCAAAAGCTTTTGTCGCTAGCGGTAGTGCTGCAACTCGTCCCTTTCCTCTATATGTTCGGGGCGCTGCTGAAAATGGCGTTGCAGATGCCATTCGTGCGCGGACGCTATAGCCGGACAACGCTGCTGCTCGCGGGAGCGAGCGGATTACTTGCCACCATCCTTGGCATAGCGCTGGCGTTCTTTCCCGCACAGCAGATTACGTCGCTGCGTTCCTACGAACTGTGGATGTTTGGAGGAACGTTATTTTTTATCGGCCTGGCGGCGTTTTTCTTTTTTGTCTATGGTCGGCGCAAAACAGCGCGAAAGCTGGCGGCCATGGCGTCAGGCATTTGACGGCGTATGCGCTGGAAAGGCAGATGCGTTCGCGCATAATGATTTGTATTTGATATTTTTGGATAGCAGCACGCGGATTTGGAGGCAGTTATGCCAGGCACGGTGAAGGCTGAAGTCCGAACATATAAGAATTTCGTGAATGGCCAATGGGTCGCCGGCAGTTCCGGCGAAACTTTCCCCGTTTATGACCCGTCCACGGAAGAAGTCATCGCGCAGGTACCCTCGTCGAATACTGCGGATGTGGAGCGCGCAGTAAAAGCCGCGCGCGCCGCATTTGATTCTGGTCCGTGGGGCCAGACCAACGCCGCCGAGCGTGGCCGCATTTTATTCAGGCTCGCAGAAAAAATCCGTCAAAACACCGCCATGCTTGCGGAACTCGAATCCCGCAACTCCGGCAAGCCCATTGTCGAAGCTGAATTCGACATCGCCGACGTGGCCACGTGCTTTGAATATTACGGCGGCCTGGCGAACAAAGTTATGGGCCATGTAAATCCCGTGCCTGCCAATGCGCTCAGTTTCACGTTGCGCGAACCCGTCGGCGTTGCCGGGCAAATTATTCCCTGGAATTATCCGTTGTTGATGGCCGCGTGGAAACTGGCGCCGGCGCTCGCGGCGGGCTGCACCTGCGTGCTCAAACCCGCGGAGCAAACTCCGCTGACCGCGCTCGCATTTGCCAACTGGTTCGAAGCAGTGGGCTTGCCGCCCGGCGTCGTCAATATCGTGAGCGGTTTTGGTGAGACCTGCGGTGCTGCGCTCGTCGCGCATCCCGGCGTAGACAAAATCGCCTTCACCGGCAGCGCGCCCGTCGGCAAACTGATTGTCAAGAGCGCCGCTGACACCTTGAAGCGGGTAACTCTCGAGCTAGGCGGCAAATCGCCAAATATTTTCTTCGAGGGCGCGGATTGGGAAGCCGCCGTAGATGGCGCGCTCTTCGGCGTGTTCATTAATCAAGGTGAAGTCTGTTCGGCAGGCAGCCGCATCCTGGTGGAAAAGACAATTTATTCAAAGTTTGTCGAAGCCATGACAGAAAAAGCTAAACGCATCCAGCTCGGCGCGCCACTCGAGCGTGCCACAAAAATGGGTCCGCTGGTCAGCAAGGAACAATACGATCGCGTCAGCTCTTATCTGGAAATCGGCAAAAAAGAAGCCAAGGTGGCCATCGGCGGCGGCCGCCCAAAGCAATTTGGTAAAGGTTACTACCTCGAGCCCACCATTTTTTACGATGTCGACAACAATGCGCGAATTTCCCGCGAAGAAATTTTTGGTCCCGTCGCTTCCGTAATTCCTTTCGACGATGAAGCCGGAGCGATCCGCATCGCCAACGATACGCCGTATGGATTGGCTGCCGCGGTGTGGACCCGCGATATTTACAAAGCTTTTCGCGTGGTGAAAGCGGTGCGCGCCGGAATTGTCTGGGTCAATCACATGCAGCCCACCTACGTGGAAGCCCCCTGGGGGGGCTATAAACAATCTGGATTTGGCCGCGAGTTGGGGCCCTGGGGTCTGGAAGAATATCTCGAAACCAAGCAGGTGTTCGTCAATCTCGATGAAACACCCATCGCCTGGTATTAGCTTTAAAGGAAAAAGAACATGAGCTCCATTCAGCTTCGAACCGAAATTCCGGGGCCTCGCTCACGCGCTTTAATGGCGCGACGCGAAGCGGCTATCCCGCGTGGGCCTTATCATTCCACGCCCATTTTCGCAGCCAAAGCCGAAGGCGCCATTCTCGAAGACGTCGACGGCAACCGCTTCATCGACTTCGCGGGCGGCATCGGTTGCGCAAATATGGGTCATCGCAGCGCTCCGGTCATGGCCGCGATTCGCGAGCAGATCGAAAAGTATTTGCATTTGTGTTTTAGCGTGACGCCCTACGAGCCGTACATCGCGGTGGCCGAAAAATTAAACGCCCTGGCACCGGGCAAATTCGCGAAGAAAACATTTATCGTGAACACCGGCGCGGAAGCAGTGGAAAATTCCATCAAGATTGCCCGTGCCTATACCAAGCGGCCCGCGGTGATTTGTTTCAACGATGCGTTTCACGGGCGCACCCTGCTGGCCGTGTCGTTGACCAGCAAAACGAATCCCTACAAAGCAGGGTTCGCGCCATTCGTGAACGACATCTATCGCATTCCTTACGCCTACTGCTACCGCTGTTCGTACCATCTGACTTATCCGTCATGCAAAATGACCTGCGCGCATGCGCTGGAAGACGCCTTCAAACGGCTGGTGCCCGCGGATGCGGTGGCAGCGGTAATCGTCGAGCCCATTCTTGGCGAAGGCGGTTTCGTCACTCCGCCCAAAGAATTTTTCGGCATCATTCAGGAAATCTGCCGTAAACACGGCATTGTTTTCATCGCCGATGAAGTGCAATCGGGCATCGGGCGCACCGGAAAGTTCTTCGCCATCGGACACTATGACGTGGAGCCCGACCTGATTGTCACCGCGAAATCGCTGGGCGGCGGCCTGCCGATCGCGGCGGTTACCGGCCGCGCGGAAATTATGGACGCACCAGGTGTCGGAGGCCTCGGCAGCACGTTCGCAGGTAATCCGGCGTCATGCGCCGCCGCGCTGGCGGCCATCGAAACGATGGAGAGTAGCGAGTTCCTGCAGCGTTCTACCGCGATCGGCGAAACATTTGAAACGCGCGCACGCGAATGGCAAAAAAAATGGCCGCTCGTGGCCGAAATTCGCGGCATCGGTGGAATGTGCGCTATCGAACTGGTGCGCAACCGCGAAACCCGTGAGCCCGCGGATACCGAAACCAAAGACATCGCGAATTATTGTTACGAACACGGCCTCATTACCATCACAGCCGGCACTTACAACAACGTCATGCGCATCCTGGTGCCGCTGGCGATTACCGACGACCAGCTGAATGAAGGTTTGCAGGTGATGGAAGCGGCTTTAGCAGCGGTGTCGGATCGCGCCCCGGCGCTGTCCCACGCCTAGCGCTGCATAAAAAACGTCGCGCAATCAGTTGCCGTCGGAGGCCATCAACTATTTGTTGATGTCCTCTTTGTTCTCCAGACGTTTCAGCAGCGGCTGCAGAAATACCTTGTTCTGATCGGGCGCGACCGCAATGGACAGCTTCATTTCCTTCACAGCTAGGTCGAAGTTTCCGGAAGCGGAAGCGATGCGCGCCGAGCCGAGGTGCGCGGTCCAATGATCGGGAAACTGCTTGGCATCCCGGCGGTAGAGTTCAAATGCCTGGTCCTGTTGTTTCTGCCGCTGCAACCCGCGCGCGTAAACGTATAATTGGATGGCGTTCGCTTTGTCCAGCGCCAGCGTGAGCGTCGCCGCGGCTTCCTGCTTTTTACCCATGGCGTCGAGGATCCGCGATTTCGTCTCCAGGTTTTCGAAGCGTTCCTCATTTTGGATGGAGGTGTCTTCCCATTTCAACGCTTCATCCAGTTTATAGTTGTTGTCCAGATTCCAGTTCGCGGCTTCGTCATAACCCGCCCAGGTGAACCCGCCGGTGTTTCGCAACTGGTTCGCGATGCTGCGCTCGACGATGGCGTTGGTGTCTGTTTTAATGTGGAAGGGAACAGCGACTTTGCCCCAACGCAGCGTCACCGTTGCCGAGTCGAGTTTCATGTCATCAAAAGTGTAGGCCAGCGAATCGCGATTTTCAGTGGCAACAGGTTTTACATTGACGCGCAGCGCATCTTCTTTTTCGTCATAACTGAAGCTGCCCCATGAAGTGAAATTCTTCGAAAATATAATGGTCCACTGATCGGCGTTGGGGATCACGTGCAGCCCGTAAGTGCCTGCGGCAAGCGGATGACCTTCAACGCTGACGTCATCGGTGAAAGAAATCGTTGTATTCTCATTCGCGCCGGCGCGCCACACCTGTCCGTAAGGGACGGTTTTTCCGAAAAGTTCGCGCCCGCCGGCTAGTGGCGCGTGATAAACGATGGTGATATCGGTGAGGCCCACGCGTTGCGTGATCTGCGCCCGTTGGCTGAGTCTGGGCAGATTCAGTTCCGTAGCCTGGCTGCCATTTTTAAATTGCGCGCGCGTCGGTTGCGCTCCCGCGACGAGGGTAAGCAGAACAGCGACGATCAAGCTGCAGAAATTACGCATAGAGGCTCCTTTTCGGTCGAAAAATGCCCAGCATTACATGAGTGCTAGTTAAAGGCTTGGAACGACGAGCAGAAATGCCGCCGCTATCCACATGATTGGCATAGACGCACGGGGGCTGAAATCGTAAGCAGCAGGGCGGGGAATTCGCTCGCCTGGACTCGTTTTGCCGTGTCACTATTTTAAAATTTTTACAACTCCGTGTTTGGCAGGGCGAGTTACGCGCCCTGGCCAACATTCGGAGCATTTTACTAAAGCGAATTAGCTACTTGATCCAGACCGTCTTTATATTTGCAAATTCGCGAATGCCGTTGATGCTCAATTCCCGGCCGTGGCCCGATCGCTTCACTCCCCCGAACGGCACGCGCGGATCGGATGCCACCATCTGGTTGATAAAGACCATCCCGGCTTCCAACTCTGTGATGAACAAATCGCGCTCGCGATCATCATTGGTCCAGGCGCTGGCTCCCAGTCCGTAGCGGTGATCGTTAGCAACGCGCACAGCGTCTTCAGCGTTTTTCACTCGAAACAGAGAAGCAACCGGCCCAAACAATTCTTCGGAGCCCGCTGGCGAATTCTTAGGCACGTTGGTAAGTACCGTCGGCGGATAAAAATAGCCCGGCCCGCCGTTTGGTTTGCCCCCGGTTAAAACTTTTGCCCCCGCGTCGATGGATTTTTGCACATCGGCTTGCAGCGATTCCACGGCCCCCGCGGTGGCGAGTGGACCGACATCGGTCTTCGCATCCATCGGATCGCCAACTTTCAACGATTCCATTTTGCTGACGAAGGCCCGCTCAAACTTGTCGGCGATTTCATCGGCGATGATGAAACGTTTTGCGGCGATACAGGATTGTCCGTTATTTCCAACCCGCGCCTTCACCGCGGTCGCCACCGCGTCATCCAGATTCGCGCTAGGCATTACGATGAAAGGATCGCTGCCACCCAGCTCCAGCACAACTTTCTTGATGCGCTTGGCTGCGGACATGCCCACTTGTTTACCCGCTTCTTCGCTGCCCGTAAGTGTGGCGGCCTGAATGCGCGGATCGTTTAAGATTCCGTCTACTTCTTTTACGCCGATCAGCAAGGTCTGAAAAGCGCCCTCCGGGAATCCGGCGCGCAACATGATCTCTTCGATTTTCAGCGCGCATTGCGGAACATTCGACGCATGCTTCAATACCCCAACATTTCCGGCCATCAAACCCGGCGCGATAAAACGAAACACCTGCCAAAAAGGGTAATTCCAGGGCATCACCACCAAAATCGGACCAAGCGGCTGGTAATGCACGTAGCTGCGGCTAGCGGTGGTCTCGATCACCTCGTCAGCCATGAATCGCTCCGCGTTTTCGGCGTAATACCGGCAACCCCACGCCGATTTCACCGCTTCGTCCACTGCGGAACGATAGGTTTTGCCCATTTCCAGCGTCATCAATTTACCGAGCGATTCTTTTTCGTTCTCTAGAATGTCCGCGGCCTTGTTCATCATCCGCGCGCGTTCAGCAAAGCTGGTCTTGCGAAATGTCTCAAAAGTTTTCGCCGCCAAGCTCAACTTCGCTTCGACCTGCGCAGCTGTTAGCGGCTCAAATGTTTTTAAGACTTCTCCCGTTGCGGGGTTAATAGACGCGATTGCCATGTTTACTGGGCCTCCAGAGGCTGCAATTGTGTGGGTCTTGCTTCGTTTCCTTGTAGTACGTGCTTTCAAATTATATGTGTTCTGGATAAAAAATGCCGGCGTCCTCGATGGCACGCGAATACTTCATGTGTTTCTACCTGTATAAGGCCAAACAAATAGGGCATTTACCGGATTGGGCTATCGCTATTTCAAATTAAAGTGAATATTGGTCCACGGGCTGCGGGCAGCGTATGAACTCAGAAACACAAGGTGTCTTATCCAGACGCGAAATGCTGAAGGTCTTAACAGCCGTCAGCTTCGCGCACCAGTCGCAAATGGCGCGAAACGATGCCGCAACAAGTTTCTACGCGATCTTCCGCAGGGGTTCACCGATCAGAAATAGTTGGATTGGGAGCGCGGCTATAAACGGGCGGCGCACCAACATTGGCGGGAAATACTTGACCAGGAGGAGCACGGGTCGCGGGTTAAATCTTTTCTACGGGCGCAGGGTTCGGACGAGTCTAATCGCCTCCAGGCTCGAGAAACAGTCTCGCAACCTTCGATATCAAAGCACTTTGCTTAATGGCACGGTAACTGAACCTACCGCTCCCGAGCCTTCGTCCCGCGTCAGCACCCGAATCTCCGTCGAGCTGGGATCGATCGTGAGCCGCCGCTGCAACACCAACCCGGTCTTGGAGAGCGATTCGTATTCCTGTTGACTGAATTTTACGTCGACGTGCTGTTTCTCCGCCGCCAGGATCTTCCCGTTGGCATCCTTTTGCAGAAAAACCAGGTCCAGACCACCCGCGACGTGGTTATCTTTTTCATGCAAAAGAAATTGTCTTGGATTTACTCCCACTCGCACTTGCAACACATGGGCCGACACAGGCGGCAAAGTTTTACAGCACAGCGTGATGCCCAAATCGGTGGCGTCCAGTGCGCTGATAGCCGCGCCGTGCAAATCCGCGTTCACCACCGTTTCGCGTTCGCCTGTCTCAGGCAGCGCGAAATAGCCGCGCCGGTAGCGTAGATTCGCTCCTTGCACCGCCAGGTGAATGCTAATGTCGCGAAATCTTCCGTCCCACTGCCCATGATCGGGGTAAAAACCCAAGGTGTAGGTATAGCGTCCGTCTTCAAATGCGGAACCAATCGCACCGGCAACATCGTTAGTTCCGTAAAATGCCTTGCCTCCGGTTTTATCTGCCAGCAAACGGAAAGTATCGCGTAGATTTTGACGCATGAAGAACGCTGCAGTCGAATCCTTAACGTCAATTCCATGAACATCCACCGGGTAGATAGCCATATTGGCGCGGTTAAGTTCACGTGCAAGTCCGCTCATATCCCCGGCTGCACCAGGCAGTCCTGGACTTGCCAGGCTAAAGTTCTCGCGGTCCGCAACACCAATTCGCTCCAAGCCAATTTGAATGGGAATCCCTCCGGAAATCCAAACCAGGCTCTTGTGGCCCGGTATTGTACCAACGTAATTGGCGATAGACACCAGCGCCGAGTACGTTATCCGGAAACGGTCGGCTATGCGTAAATCCGCGATTTCGCCGTTCGCATTGTTGATATGATTCGCAAAACTATTGAAGAACGGATCGTTATCAAGCCCGGGAACGTGGAAGTCCGTCGGATGAGATGCGTCGAAGGCCGCCAACAACCGCGGGCTGAATCGATCAACGGCGCTGCTCAGAGCTGCCGCGTCCTCCGTGAACCCGTGCAGTAGAAGCAGATCGGTTGTGAGCGCGAAGATGGCCACATGATCTTGCGGCTTAAACGCGCGTAGAAATCGCAGCACCTGCTGGCGCGCGAAAGACTGATCTTCGAAATCAGTGTTAAGCGTGTCGAAAAGAATGACGATGGTCGCTCCCGGATCCTGCCCCTTCAAGTCGGTGCGGTTGGTAAACAAATGTGGAGGCAAGGGAAGAGCAGGTGCGGACGCTGGAATATTTGCCGAAAAAAAAGCAATCTTTTGAGGTCGGCCATTGTCCATCAACGAGAAATCCGCTTTCTTCAAGCCCGTAATCGGTATGCCATCTTTGTTTTGCACCACTACATTCACTTGCACAAGCCGCGTCGCGGTGCGAATTACCTGCGACGGCTGAGCGTTCTGGCTTGACGCTGCTGGCTGGCTTGAGCTTTGTGGGGTAGCGTTCGACAACGGGGATAGAAATAAGGAAACGACTAACAACCCTGCGGGAAAAATTGTAAACGTTAAGCGAGAGGCCAAAGCCGGCTCCGCATGGACACACAAGCAAATCAACTAATCGCTCGTCGTTCGGTCACATTTACACATGCAATCCCAACTTAATCGCCCGGTATTATTTCGATTATATGACGATTATGTGTACCGTGGCATCACCCATATGGTAATCCGGCCCCGTTTGGCTCAGGGTTGCTTCCGGTGTTCATTGCGGACGCTTTCAAAGGTGTGAAGAATCAAGTAGGCCACTTCTGCTTGAATACGCTGGTCCAGGTTTGCGCCTTGCGCGTAATGCAAACTTTCGTTGAGCTCCGGTTGTTCCAGCAGGCCCGCAGCTTGCCCGCAATACCAGGGACGAAAAACGCGCGAGCTCCACATAAATCCCCCGTCCGAGCTGCTGCCGTTCACGCGCGCGCCGTTGACGTACAGCACCAGATCGTACGGCACTTTGTCTACCAGTTGGACATCTTGCACCGCTTTTAGATTCTTTGCGTAGGTTGCCACGATCGATTCAGGGGTGTTCTTTTCCGTCCAAAAATAAATGCGGATCTTGCCGCTGCGGGGGCCCAGGTTGATACAAGGAGATTGGCCCGCGCTTGATAACGCTGAAGCTAGCCCAGGCGAAAGACTCGGAGCGCTGCTCACGGGACCGCCCCCCCCCTGGGAATTGTTCGCATTGCTCGCATTGTCGCCCTGGTCGCTGCCAATCGCATTTCCGGTGGCTCTTCCCGCATCGCCGGCGCTGCCGGTATTCTGCGCTGCCGGAATTTGCAAATCCTGTGCCATCTCACTTGGCGACTGGCCCGCTTTTGAAACGCTGATCGGCGTGGCCTTGCGCCACGGCAAACGGTGAGCCGCCACGCCAATCGCCAGCAGCACCAGCACACCAGCCACCGCTCCAACCACAACCCAGCGCCAATATCCCCACGCGGGAAAAAAGTCCCTGCTTACATTCCAACCCGAGCTGTGCTCGTTCCAAGTGGCAATTACCTCAGCATATTTATTGTCGGCCTTTTTCGTTGGAGTCTTGAAAGAGTTGAGTAAATTCTGGACCAGGTCTTCTTTCGGTTTACCGGACGTCTCAATCTCGGTTCGGCTTACTGCGTCAGGTTTCATTGCGCTCGGTTGTTCGACGGTGGTCTTGGGCGCAGCAGATTTGACCGGCGCTTGAACAGGTGTCTTTCGCTCACCCGCAGGCCCAACGCTTTTAGCTCCTTCTCGTTCTGCCTCGAACGCCTCTAATTCGATTGCAGGTTGCGCCGCCTCCGCCGAAGCAGTTTTCATCGCGATCCATTGCCTGATGTGGTCGCGTGACGCCTCGGGAAGATCTACGAAGGTCACTCCAACTTTTTTCGCGGACTCGTCTCGCCACGTAACCCGCCCTTTTGCTTCAAAGTGGCGCCCCAGCTCCAGCATTTCGAAATCAACATCCACGTATTCGCCCGGCGCTTCCGAGCCAACAAGATCCAGCGCAACGCCCCCTTCGCTCACGTCGTTCAATATTCCGTCGGTGCCCGAGCCGCCCAATAGCACATACAACCGTGGCGTAACCGTCCGCCGTTGATGCTCACGGCGATCCGCGCCCGGCGTCCCAGGTGGTCGTCCGCCATCCTGACTCGAATTGCCCATTAATGCGATGTTACGTGATGGTGAAAAGCCAGGCAACGCCAGTAATCACTGTAGCCAATCCCCAAGGCCCAATGGTCGAACTCAGAAATAAAGACGTGCCGATAATCGCCAAAAACCATTTGTCCGATAAGGCGACTTACACCGCTTAAGCAAAAACCTGTATAAACTTCGGATTCATCCGTTAGATACGGAATCACTGAGCATGGGACTAAGTGCGCGTACAATGGGCCATAGCTTCTGCGTCGGAGTGCACTCCATGAAATGTGTTTTCTCATCTGTTTTAATTCTACTGCTGGCCCTGACTGCTTTCTTCCCCGCGGAGGCTGCCACGCTCGAATACTCAATTCAGGCAATTCGCTACGCCTCAGCTGATGATGAAGTTGCCGACCTTGTTATGGGCGCTCCAAAAGACGAAAAAATCACCATTGCCATGGTCGTTTGGCTCATTCGTGGGGGCGGTCGCAACATCCTCTTTGACAGCGGCTATCACCGCGATACTTTCCTGAAGGATTTCCCATCGACGGGATACATTCGCCCCGACGAAGCGGTCAAGCTAGCCGGCGTTCAGCCCGAAGAAATCACGGACATCGTCGTTAGCCATTCTCATTGGGATCACCTGGGCGGCATTGATCTTTTCCCGAAAGCGGCGGTATGGATTCAGAAAGAGGAGTTCCGTTACTACACCGGCGAAGCCTGGCAGCCCGGCGGCAATCATGGCGGCATTGATCCCGAAGACGTGCAACAACTCGTGAGACTCAACACCGAGGGCCGGCTGCATCTGGTCGATGGCGACGACGTCGAGATTTTTCCTGGCATTCGTGCCTACACCGGAGCGCGGCACACCTACGCTTCGCAATACCTGCGTGTTGACGGCAATCCTCCCTTCGTCTTGGCATCCGACAATTGCTATCTGTATCGCAATCTCTCCGAACACAAAGCGAGCGCTACCTTCTCGGATGCGGATCACCCCACGAATATTAAGAACCAGGAACGCATGATCCAGCTGGCTGGTGGCAATCCTGACCGAGTCATCCCTGGCCACGACGCCTCGCAGTTCCAGAAATATCCCACCCAGGGCCGAATCGCCAAAATCAAATAATGACCACCGTCGAAAGATTCAGCGTGTTGATCAAACCTCAGCGCCTTTCTGCGTAAAGCGGGCCGCTGTCTTCTTTGGCTCAGTGGCTGATCGTTCTCTTGTGATCGTCCAGCCGATGACACTTGACACTCTGCGAGCTCAAAGCAATCCACTTGTCGGAACTTGGCAACTTAATGTCACAAAATCGAGGTTCGATCCCGGACCTGCACCAAAGAGCCTGACGCGCACGGTCGAGACGCAAGGCGATGGCGTGAAATATACGTTTGACGGAGTCGCTGCCGACGGAAAGCCCATTGCGTACGGTTTCTCCGTCCAATTTGACGGCAAAGACAACCCCATCTCGGGTTCAATTCCAAGCGGCGCAGACACCATTTCCGCCAAGCGCACAGACTCCAACCACTATGTTGCGACCCTGAAAAAGGGCGAAAAAGTAATTGGCACATCCAAAGTGACAGTTTCAAAAGATGGAAAGGTCACTACCGTCGACTCGACCAGCACTACCTCAACAGGCGCAAAAGTGCATGACGTACAGGTCTACGACAAGCAATAGAAAACGACAAATGCATCTAAGCACACTAGTACAGGAGCAATTCGAGGGCGGCTCTTCGTCGGGCCGCCTTTTCATTTTGCGAAGCCCAAGACTAATCGCAGCTACGGGGCATCGCGTCAGGAACTATCGTCCCAGTCAATCCAGTTGTACGATTTCCGCGTTTACCAGGACTTGAGAGTTCACACGGACGGTTACCGTGGCACTTGATTCTTATTGCGATTCGTGGGAGCTCCTTTGGTATCTTTTCGAACTCTCGTGTCGTGTGTGATAGCTTTTCCCAATGGTGCGCCAGATTGGAATTCGTGACGTTGTGCGTTGCTTGTCGGCGGTCGTCTGTCTGTTACTCCCCGGAAGTGCCCACACTCAGTCTGCCGACTTGGTCCTGACCGAAGCGGATCAGGCGGAGCTAAATTCGCTCGCATCGCGTACGGTACAAAAGATTCGAGAAGCGCATCTCGAGGAAAAAACACCTGCGGTTCTAGTGATGGATTTCTTTCGAAATTCGATGGGAAGCTACTCGCGGCTCGGCACGCTTCTGGCAGACGAATTCTCGGAGTCTCTCGCAGTCAGTGCGAAAGGATTCAAAGTTCTTCGTCGCAAGACTCTTAGTGAGTATTTGGTCCAGAATTGGACGACGCTTGAAGACTTGCAGTCAACCGACGTTTTTTTTCAAATCGGGCGTCAACTAGGTGCGAGCGGAGTCATTCTTGGGACGATGCAGGAGGAGAATGGCAAACTCTACCTCACACTGCATCTAGTGGGATTTTGTCCATCGCCTAACCCCAAAGACATTTTCGAAGCCACAGATGACAGAATTAGATTTCCGTTGACAGATGAGTTGCGCGCTTTGCTCTTCGAGCCTGGTCCAAACTACACCCGCAAACCCGACCAAATCCCGGAAGAGCCGGGAATATTCAAAGCCGGTATTTCCGGGGTCAGCTCCCCAAATTGTATCTATTGTCCACAGCCGAGTTATTCAGACGTTGCCCGAGCCGGAAAATACCAAGGAACTGTAATACTGTCCGTCGTAGTTACCGCCGAAGGTGAGGTCACGTCGATTTACGTGTTGAAAGCGGCTCCCTTTGGCGTTACAGCGGATGCAATTAAACAGGCCAAAGATTGGCGCATGGAACCAGGGAAGAAAGACGGCAAACCTGTCTCGGTTCGGGTCCAAATAGAGAGTACCTTCCATCTGTATTGAACAAACAATGCAGCAGTCGAAAATGGAAAAGCGTCTGCTCGCCCTCGTTCGCTCCACAGCTTTTTCTTCCAGCACTTGTTCTCGTTCATCGCCAGAGCCTGCAGCTGATTCATGATCCGTGTGCGCATCTGCACCAGTCGATGCCGATGCCAAAGCAGTTGCCGCAGATCACGATTTTCCGGGCTCGGCATCCAGATTCGTGGAAAACGATCCTCCAGCATCAACTGCAGCAGGAGTTGGGCATCCTTGCTGTCCGTCTTTTGCTTCTTGGGTCGCCTGGTCCTGATCTCCGCTGGATCGCCGATCCACAGCTCAAAATCTAACTCCGCCAGTAATCGCTCGAACCAGCGCGAATACCCGGTAGCCTCCATCCCTACACGCACGCTGATTCCTTTTTGCTTCAGCTCCCGATAGAATCGCTCGGCGTCACCATCTTCATGGTTCAGTCGCCGTTCTCCGCGGTCGAGGAGCCGACACTGTTATGCGACCATGCGCTTTTAGGCGATCAGCCCACGGGATTGCCGTGTTGCACCCAGGCTGAATCTACAAATCGGTCATTTCGGCTAAATATATATCCTCAAATCCACAAATGCATTAAGTGAAGGCGTTAACGTGAAATGAGACATTGGGAAAAGTTATTGTGGGAGAAATTAGGAAGAAAGTCAGTGGGGGGAATTATTAAAATGGACAAGATTTAACCTGAGGCAGATCAAGAGAATAAAATTTTTTGGCGGTCAGACGGACTGCACCGTGCGTCGTAAGTCGCTTAATTAACAAGAGGGTGTAACCCTCCGCGGTGTGTGCTGCTACTCCTTTGGATCCCCCGGGACGCGATTATCTAGAGTCCCCTGCGGAATTTGAAACGTGGGTCTGGTGTTTCACGGAGAACTCTCCAACGTAATAATTGACTTCAAATCAGTTCCGGAGTACCGTCCGCTTGCAAACTGGCAGAGCGAATGAGTGCAGAAGCGTTGGCTTCATTTTCCCCCAGAGTTTCACATTCCAGCGCCGTTTACTCTGTCCTAATTTTGCCAGGCCCTGGGCAAATTTTCGAAATCTCACAATAAAGGAGACCGTCTATGAAAAGAACATGGATGTGGTGCTTGATAGCTTTGCTTTCATTCGGGAGCGCTGCGCGGCTGCGGGCCCAGACGACTGACGGGACTGAGAAAGCTGTAGCCGCACTCGAACAACAGTGGCTTCAGTCACAAAAGACAAATAATCCTGATTTGGTCGCCCCACTGCTGGCCGAGAAGTTCGTTAATACTGGTAGCGATGGCAAAGTCACAAGCAAGGCCGAGTCGCTGGCAAACGCGAAGGCTACCAAATACGATAGTGTTGCTTACGAAGATCTCAAGGTAACAGTATTTGGCGATACGGCTATTGCGACTGGCCTCTTCACTGCTAAGGGCACAGACCCGTCAGGCAAGCCTCTCGACATGCGTGAGCGCTTTACTGATACCTGGGTGAAGATGGCAAACGGAAAGTGGCAGTGTGTCGCGAGTCATGGGTCCCCAGTAAAGACATAAACAAACCGCCGCGCTGGATCGAGATGGCCGCCTTTCTTGAGCGGCCATTTTTTTGTCCATTAATTTACCGACTCGGGTTCGAGAAGATAACCGATCAAATTCGAGGAATGAGCGTAAGAAAAAACTCTCGCAACGGCCGGCGTCGTTAGAGATTAACGCATTATAAAAGGGCGCCCGCTTGAAGTAGATTTTGATCGTTCGCATCAACGTCTACAACAAGGAGCACCCTCATGAATGACGCCAAGTATATTGGGATGGATGTGCATCAGGCAACGATCTCGGCGGCGGTTCGGGACTCGAGCGGAAATCTAGTGATGGAAGCCACGCTGGAGACGAAAGCCGAAACAATCCTTCTCTAATTGAGGTATCGACATAAGGTCCGTGCGGAACTGTCATACCACGGGAAGCTTCGCGGTTGAAAGCCTGCCCAGCAGCGCAGGGAGCACGTCTTCCGTGATGTGCCGCTTGAACTGCTCCACCGTACCAAAGTGCTTGCGGCAGAATGAACACCCAGTGATGACCACTTTGTCTTGTTCATCCATGAATGTAAATAGGTTGTGCTTTTGAATTTCGGTTTGGAGAGCGCGAAGTAGTTCGGATTTCTTCATCGTAGATTGCATACTGAAATGAAAACGCCCCGCTATTGAGGAAGGCGGGGCCGTACCTTTTGGTGATTTTGGAGCGCTAGCTTTGGGACAAGCGGCGACGGGCATCGGCTTCAACTTTCCACACAGCGGCCATGAATCCGCCAATGCCCCCGACCAACAGGATAAGGATCAGGACTTCGGAGAACGTTTTCGCCGTCGCGGTATTCGTGCCATGACTCACCAATTCGAGAGCAGTAATCATGCCGAGTGAGACACTCACAACAATAATCCCCGCAACGACGGTTAGGATTTTCGCCAGCCTTTTGATTTTGTATGTCACCGGTTGCTCTCCACCTGCTCCGAAAAGGAAGCCCAAGACCGGAATGGTATCACAGGTATTGCAACAGGGTTACTGTATCTTTCTCGATAATCGTGCTAGGCTCGCGTCCCCCGCAACGGAGGCCTGCAATGTCACCCATGCCCGCTGTGCCGGAAGTTCTCGCGCCGCTGATATTCATAGCGATGTTCGTTACGCCCGTCATTCTTTTGCTTGGCGTGCCTCTGCTCATGTTCGTCGCGATTCGCTTCCTGTGGTATAGGCATATTTATATAGGCCGCTCGGCTGAATTAGAGAAGCTAGTGTGGCAGCTTCACCCCATCGCGTCCGCGCTTGAAACGCGCGCTGTAATTCCCCCGACAGACGTGCAGCCAACGCCCGAGTCGCGTTCGGTGTCGATGTCAATGTTTGGCCGTCCACGTCGTAACGCTTACGCTAATTGTGCTCTCGCTGGCGGGGCGGCGTATCGGGCGCCTGTATCCGTTTTTTCTATGGCACACCAGAGCGCAAGAAGCAACTAGACTGATGTCTAGTATCTTTCAAATCTTTTTCAGGGGATAATTCATCTTCGTGACGGCCCAGAATTCTGGACACCTTTCGACGCAGTGGGCGCTCACGTCCCGGTGGCGATTACCCGGGACTTGAGTAGAAAATTGTCGAAGTCTTTGATTGGCGAGCGCCATTGTATGCTGTAATCGGACAGCCATCGAAGACAGGCACACTCCGCGCCACAGCGGTGAACGTGGCAAAGGGCACGCGAGCAAGTGCGTGTTCATCCAAAATAAATGCACAGCTACGTCTGTGTGAATTCGGATGAGCCAATGCCCAAGTCGAAATTTAGAGTTGAGCCCGCCGTAGCTCCTGCTGTAATACCTTTCCCTCCAGACGACGCTGTCTGGACTCCCGAAGATGTGGCGGCGTTCTTAAAGCTCGCCACCCTATGCGGTGTATGAACTGACCCGCAAGCGTTCCAAAAACCCCCTGCCGGCACATCGTGTCGGCAAACAATTACGCTTCAGCAAGAACGAAGTGATTGCGTGGTTTTACAAGAAGGCGGCGTGAGCTTTCTCGACAACGTTGCCCGATGGGAATGGGTAGAGACCTTTGTGACAACCCATCCCTATCTGGATGTAGTTCTGCACAGTCCTCTGATGGCGTTACCATCCAGCCCCACCCGGCTTTCACCTTTGTCCGTCAGGTGGGAGATTCGGAATCGTCAAGGGCTTGGTCGCTTCCAACTTCTTCGCCTTGTGAAGCACTTTGCTCTTATTCGTCTTCTTAGTTGTCATCTTCTTACTTGCCATCGCTTTTCTCCTTTTCGAATTATTGTTGATAG